>Ga0105242_10000378_pt1 | contig 35439 bp, 36 predicted proteins | sample KBSM24metaG_FD_81521 | JGI IMG/M metagenome (GOLD analysis project Ga0105242, IMG submission 81521) | Miscanthus rhizosphere microbial communities from Kellogg Biological Station, Michigan, USA - KBS M2-4 metaG | ecosystem: Host-associated > Plants > Roots > Rhizosphere > Soil | place...
CCCCGCGCATGACAGACTCGCGCCGATGACCCGCTCACGCAGCTATGCCCGCGCCCCTGCCGACCTGCGACCGGTGACGATCGACGCCGGCTTCGTCGAAACCGCGACCGGCTCGGCGCTGATCTCGATCGGCAAAACCAGGGTGATCTGCACCGCCTCGGTCAGCGAGACGGTGCCGCGCTGGATGCAGGGTCGCGGCAAAGGCTGGGTCACCGCTGAGTACGCGATGCTGCCCGCCTCGACCGGCGACCGCAAGCAGCGCGATATCTCGAAGGGCAAGCAGGACGGCCGCGGGGTGGAGATCCAGCGACTGATCGGCCGCTCGCTGCGGGTCGTCGTCGACTTCGAGGCGATGGGCGAACGAAGTGTCTACGTCGATTGCGACGTCCTTCAGGCCGACGGCGGTACCCGCTGCGCGGCGATCACCGGCGGCTACGTCGCTCTCCGCCAGGCCTTCCAGCGACTGATCGACAAGAAAGCCCTGGAGCGGATGCCGCTGACCGGCTCGGTCGCCGCGGTCAGCGTCGGCATGGTCGAGGGGCGGGCGCTCTGCGACCTCGACTACGGCGAGGACTCTTCCGCTGAGGTTGACGCCAACGTCGTCATGACCGGCGACGGCGGTCTCGTCGAGGTGCAGGCGACGGCCGAGCGGACGCCGCTCTCACGCGCCTCGCTGGACGAGCTGCTCGCCCTGGCCGAGGGTGGCATAGCCCGCCTCGGGGAGGTGCAGGAGCAGGCGCTTTGATCCTCGCGACGGGCAACAGGCACAAGCTCCGCGAGATGCGCGAACTGCTGCCGAAGCTCGACCTGCAGGCGCTGCCCGAGGGCGTCGAGATGCCGCCCGAGGACGGCGACACTTTCGCCGCCAACGCCCTAATCAAGGCCCGCGCCGTCCGCGCTGCCACCGGCGAGCCGGTACTCGCCGACGACTCCGGCATCGCCGCCGAGGCGCTCGGCGGCGCCCCGGGCATCTACTCCGCTCGTTATGCCGGTGAGGGGTCCAGCGACGAGGTCAACCTCGCCAAGTTGCTGCGCGACGTCGCCGCCGCGGCCGGCAGCCGCCGTGCCTCCTACGTCTGCGTGCTCGCCCTGATCGACGCCGAGGGCGAGGAGCACCTCTTCGAGGGCGAGTGCGACGGCACCCTGCTGGAGGAGGGCAGGGGCGAGGGCGGATTCGGCTACGACCCGGCCTTCGTCCCCGACGACACGGGCCCCGACGACCAGCGCACCTACTCGGAGCTGAGCGACGCCGAAAAGCACGCGATCAGCCACCGCGGCCGCGCCGCCCGCCGCCTCGCCGCCTATCTCGACGCCGCAGGCGACTGATGCCGGGCGGCAGTAAGAGCCGCGTCGCGGCGCTGTCGATCGCCTCCAACGCGCTGCTGATTGCGCTCAAGCTCGCCGCCGGCGCGATCACCGGCTCGATCGCGATCCTCACCGAGGCGATCCACTCGCTGATCGACCTGGTCGCCTCGGTAATCGCCTTCGTCTCGGTCCGCAAAGCCGACGAGCCGGCCGATGTCGAGCATCCCTACGGCCACGAGAAGGTCGAGAACCTGGCGGCGACGATCGAGGGGATGCTGATCCTCGTCGGGGCCGGGATCATCGTCTACGAGGCTACCCACCGGCTCGTCATCGGCTCGGAAGTCGACCGGCTCGGCGTCGGCATCGCCGTGATGGGCTTCTCGATCGTCGTCAACCTCGTCGTCTCGACGGCGCTGACCCGGCAGGCGCGCCGCACCGAGTCGCCAGCCCTCGAAGGTGACGCCGCCCACCTGCGCACCGACGCGCTCACTTCGGCCGGCGTGCTCGCCGGCCTCGCCTTAGTCCAGATCACCGGTGAGGCCTCGTTCGACTCGATCACCGCCCTCATCGTCGCTGTGGCGATCGTCTGGTCGGGACTGCGGATCATCCGCCGTTCCTCCGGCGCGCTCGTTGACGAAGCGCTGCCCGCCGAGGAAATGGACCGGATCGAGGCGGCGATCGCGGAGGCGCGCACGGTTGAGGTCGCCGGGTACCACAAGCTGCGCGCCCGCCGCGCCGGCAGTCGTCGCTACATCGACTTCCACGCCCAGTACCGCTCCGGCACCAGCCTCGAGCGCGCCCACGAGCTGGCCCACCTGATGCGCGACTCGATCGAGGCGGCGATCCCCAACTCCGAGGTCCTGATCCACGTCGAGCCGGAGACCTCTTACCGCGAGCCGGGCGAGGTCGACGAGCCGTACCGCTCCGGCTGAGCGCGCTCAGGCGGGTGGCAGCAGGTTGACCGCGGCGGCGAGGCCGACCGCGATCAGGGTGATCGTGTAGCCGGTGTAGCCGCTAACCGCGAAGAGGATCGCGGCGATGGCGCAGACGACGACGACGGTGAGCCAGGAGGCGCGAGCGAGGGACACGGTCGGTATCTTCGCCGAGATGCCTGACGCCGCCACCAGAGAGGTCGTTTCGGGTGACGCCGCGGCGGCGGCTCTGGCGTTCCTGACCGAGATGTCACCCGACCTACGCGGTGCCGCGATCCTCACCGCCGAGGGCGAGGTGCTGGCCGCTAGCGGCGATCAGCCCGAGCGCTGGGCCGAGGACGCCGCGGCGCTGCTGGCGATCGCTGATCGGGCCGGCGATGAACCGGTCGAGCAGGTCCACGTCGCCACCGAGCAGGGCGAGGTCTTCGCGCTCCGCAACGCCGGTCTCGCCGCCGTTGCTGTCACCAACCGCTACGCGCTCGCCTCATTGCTCTTCTTCGACCTGCGTGCCACCCTGCTCGACCTCGCCCGCGGCGGCCCGGAGGCGGTCTAGCGATGGCGCCGAAGCCGCACCGCGTCCTGCTCGACCGCGTCAGCGGTTACGCCGACGAGGCCGCCGCCTACATGCGCCGTCGCCGCGCCGCTCGCCGGCCCTTCGCCCGCCTTTACTACGCCGGCGGCCGCAGCCACGATCATGCCGAGGACGGTGCCGCCGGGGCCGAGCTGTTCGCCGCCGCCGGTGGCCTGATCGAGGTCGCCGGGAAGGGCCGCTCGTGCGCGAGCTGCTCGATCCGGCCGTCGCCGAGCGCGTCCTCTCCCGGGCGCTCGCCAACGGTGGCCGCTTCGCCGAGGTTTTCGCCGAACGCCGCCACGGGATGGCGATGTCGATCGACGAGTCGCGGGTGGAGTCGGTCCAGTCGGGCGCCGAGGAAGGCGCCGGCGTTCGCGTCGTCGAGGGCGGCACCACCTACTTCGCTCATGTCGACGGGCTCGACCCGGCCGATCTTGAACGCGCCGCCAACGAAGCTGCCGCGGCTCTGAAGGGCGAGCGGCGCGAGCCGCGGGCGCTGCAGGCGGTGGAGGCGACCCCGATCGCGATCGAACGCCGTCCCGAAGACGTCACCGCCGAGCGCAAGGCGGAGCTGCTGCGCGAGCTCGACGAGCGCGGCCGCGGCAAGGGGGCCGAGATCGCCCAGTTCACCGCCTCCTACGCCGAGGCCCGACGCCGGGTCGCGGTCGCCAACTCCGACGGCCTCTTCACCGGCGACGACCGCACCCGCACTCGGATCGGCGCCCAGGCGGTGGCCCGCCGCGACGGCACGGTCGAGACCGGCGCCGAGACCCTCGGCGCCCATCGCGGCTTCGAGCTGCTCGAAGACGACCCCGGCGAGATCGCCGAACAGGCCGCCGCGAAGGCGTTGACCCTGCTCGACGCCGGCCCCGCCCCCTCAGGCTCGATGCCGGTCGTGGTTGGCGGCGGCTTCGGCGGCGTCCTCTTCCACGAGATGACCGGTCACGGGCTTGAGGCCGACCACATTCACAAGGGCGCCAGCGTCTACGTCGGCAAGCTCGGCGAAATGGTCGCCCAGCCGCTGCTCAGCGCCTACGACGACGGCCGCCTCCCACACGAGTGGGGCAGCGACGCGATCGACGACGAGGGCGCGCCCACCCAGCAGACGCTGGTGATCGAGGACGGGCGCCTCACCTCCTATCTCTACGACCACCTGACGGCCGAGCGCGACGGCGTCGCCTCGACCGGCAACGGCCGCCGCGAGAGCTTTCGCCACCTGCCGATCCCGCGCATGACCAACACCTACATCGCCCCTGGCGAGGCCACCCCCGAGGCGATGATCGAAGAGGTCCAGAAGGGCTTCTACGCGGTCTCCTTCGCCGGCGGCCAGGTCGACCCGGCGACCGGCGACTTCGTCTTCGGCGTTTCCGAGGGCTACCTGATCGAGGATGGCAAGGTGACCAAGCCCTGCCGCGGCGCCACCCTGATCGGCAACTGCCTCGACGCCCTTGAGGCGATCGATGCGGTCGGCGACGACTTCTTCATGAAGACCGGGATCTGCGGCAAGGGCGGCCAGAAAGTCCCGGTCGGGACCGGCCAGGGGCACGTGCGGTTACGGGCGCTGACGGTGGGCGGAACCGAGCTGTGAGCGAGCTCAGCGCCACCGCCCAGGGCGCCGTCGAGGCCGCGGCCACCGCCGGCGCCGAGCAGGCCGAGGCCTACGCCTCCCACGAGGAGAACCGCGAAGTGCGCGTCCACGGCGGCGAGGTCGAGAGCCTCACTGCCGCCGCCCAGACGGGCCTCGGCGTGCGCGCTTGGATCGGCACCCGGGTCGGCTACGCCTACGGCACCGACCTCTCGGTGGCGGGGGTGGGGGAGATCGCCGCCCGCGCCGCCGCGGCGGCGCGGGCGGCCGACGAGGACGAGTTCGCGGCGCCGCCCCAGCCGGCCACGATCGAGGGGCTGGCCGGGATCAGCGACCCCTCGCTCTCTTCCTGGGGGACCGACCGGGCCGCCGAGCTGGCCCTCGCCGTCGAGCGGGCCGCCCTCGCCGCCGACCCGCGCGTGGTCGGGGTCGAGCAGGCCGTCTATGCGGATGCTGCCGAGCGGGTCGCGATCGCCTCCTCAACCGGCCTCGCCGGTGAGTACGAGGCCTCCAGCTGCTTCGCCTACCTGCAGGCGCTCGCCGAGGGCGAGGGGGCCCGCGAGACCGGCCTCGGTTTCGGCCTCGGCCGCGGCCCGTCTGACCTCGACCCGGAGGCGATCGGCGCCGAGGGCGGCGGCCGCGCCGCAGCGATGATCGGCGCCGTCAAGCCCCCCTCGCGCTCCTGCCCAGTCGTCCTCGACCCGACCGTCGCCGCCAGCTTCGCCGGGCTGATCGGCGGCGTGCTCGGGGCCAATGCCGTCCAGCGCGGCCGCTCGCCCTTCGCCGGCAAGCTTGGCGAGGAGCTGGCCGCGCCGGCCTTCGCGCTCCACGACGACGGTCGCGACCCCGAGGGGGCCGCCTCGGCGCCCTTCGACGGCGAGGGCGTGCCGCGCCGCCGCACCGCTCTGATCGAGGGCGGTCGCCTGCGCGCTTACCTCTACGACACCTACACCGCCCGCCGCGAGGGAGGCGAGTCGAGCGGCAATGCTTCGCGCCACGGCTACCGCTCGCTGCCCTCGGTCTCCGCCTCGAACCTGGTCGTCGCCAGCGGCGAGCGCTCCTTCGAGGAGCTACTGGGGGAGGCGGGCGAGGGCGTCTTCGTCACCGACGTCGCCGGCCTGCACTCGGGCGTCAACCCGGTCACCGGCGTCTTCTCGGTTGGCGCCTCCGGCCGCGCGATCCGCGGTGGTGAGCTGGCCGAGCCGGTCCGCGAGTTCACGATCGCCGGCGAGCTGATCGCGATGCTCGGTGCCGTCCGCGAGGCTGGCGCCGAGGCCCGCTGGGTCCCTTTCGGCGGCTCTGTGCGGACGCCGCCGCTGCTGATCGCGGAACTCTCGGTCAGCGGATCCTGACCAAGATTTGGCTCGCAGGCACGAATGACGCCGTAGGCACTGTTAGATTGCGCCGATCTTCAAACCCCGAGGAGGACTTTCGACGTGACCAAGGCTGAGTTTCTCGATCAACTGGCTGGCGACGAGCGGCTGGGCAGCAAAAAGGCCGCCAGCGACGCGGTGGACGCGGTGCTCGACGCGATTACCGGTGCGCTGAGCTCCGGCGAGGAGGTCGCCTTCACGGGCTTCGGCAAGTTCCACGTCGCCGAGCGTGGCCCGCGCCAGGGCGTTAACCCCCGTACCGGTGAGCGGATCACCATCCCCGGCGGCAAGGTGCCGCGCTTCTCGGCCGGCTCGGCCCTGAAGACCAAAGTCAAGGGCGGCTGATTCGCTGACGCCCGGCTTCGCGGATCGGCTTGCGGCGCTCGTCGAAGAGCGCCGCAGCCAGATCTGCCTCGGCCTCGACCCCGATCCCGCCAAGCTGGGCGGATCGGGGCCGACCGCCGTATCCTCCAGCGGTAATGCCGCCGAGTCCGCCGCGGCTGCCGTCGTCGCCCACTGCTGTGGCCTGATCGAGCGCGCTGGCCCCGCCTGCGTCGCCGTCAAGCCGCAGCTCGCCTGCTTCGAGCGCCTCGGCGCGCCCGGTTGGGCCGCCCTCGCCAAGGTTTGCGCCGCCGCCCAAGCGGCCGGCCTGCTGGTGATCGCCGATGGCAAGCGCGGCGACGTCCCGGTCACCGCCGCCGCCTACGCACAGGCGTTGGTCGGGGAGACGCCGACGCCCTGGGGCCCGGTGTCCGGCCTCGGTGCCGATGCTTTCACCGCCAACCCGCTGCTCGGCCTCGACGCCCTGGAGCCGCTGGTCACCGCCGCCGAAGCGGCCGGCGCGGGCATCTTCGCCCTCGTCCGCACCAGCAACCCCGGCGCCGCCGACGTCGAGGATCTGCCGACGCCTGAGGGACTGCTGCACGAGCGCCTCGCCGGCCTCGTCGACGGTCTGGCACCACGGCTGCTCGGCGAGCGCGGCCTCAGCGGCGTCGGCGCCGTGGTCGGCGCCACCGAGCCCGAGCACATCGGCCGCTTGCGCGAACTGATGCCGCGCTCGATCTTCCTCATCCCTGGCGTCGGCGCCCAGGGCGGCCAGCCGCAGCTGCTGGGCCCCGCCTTCGCCGCTGGTCCCGCTTCGGCCCTGGTCGCCGCCTCACGTGGAATCGCCGCCGATCCCGATCCGGCTGCCGCCGCGCTGCGCCTGCGCGACGCCGTTTGGGAGATTTCGACCGCCTGAAAGCGGTCTCAGCGGCTATACATCACCGGCCCGTCACCCGAGCGATCCAGTCCAGTGGGAGAGAAAAGAACCAGCTTCGTCGCCCGGCTCGTGGCCGTGCTCGCCTTGGCGGGCGCGGTCGTGGTGCTGATCGTCGCCATCCCCTCCGCCCTCGACGGCGGCTCAGACTCGGCCAAGCACGGCAAGCAGGGGAACACCCACCACGCCAAGCCGCACCGCACCACGGCGGCGACCTACGTCGTCAAGAGTGGCGACACCCTGACCGCAATCGCCCACCAGACGGGCGTCCCGGTCGCCCAGATCCTGGCGCTGAACCCCGAAGTCGACCCGCAGATTCTGATCGCCGGCCAGACGCTGAAGCTGCGATGAACAGGCGCCGCGCCGGCGTGACCGCACTGGCGACGGCGCTGTTTCTGCTCGCCCTGCTGGCCGGGCCAGCCGTCGCCCAGCAGCAGGGAAGTGAGCAGCGGGTCCAGCAGGGCGAGCTGCAGCCTGAGCAGGTCGGCCCGCCGATTGAAGCCAAGGCCTGGATCCTGATCGACGCCCGCAGCGGCGAAGTTCTCGTCTCCCATGCTGCCGCCGAGCACCTCTCGATCGCCAGCACCACGAAGCTGATGACCGCCTGGGTGGCGATGCACGAGCTGCCGCTCGACAAGGTGGTTCGCACTGTTCCCTACGACGCCGAATTCGGCGAGTCGCTGCTGGGCCTGCGCCCCTACCAGCGGATCAGTGTTCGTGACCTGCTTTACGGCTTGATCTTGCGCAGCGGCAACGACGCCGCCCACGATCTGGCGATCGCAGCTGCCGGCTCGCAGGAGCGCTTCGTGGGGCAGATGAATCGCCGCGCCGCCGCCCTCGGCCTTGCTGACACTCACTACGCGAACCCGATCGGGCTTGACGAGAAGGGCAACTTCTCCAGCGCCGCCGACTTGGCGACCCTAACCCGGCAGTTGCTGCAGCTGCCCGCCTTCGCTCGTATTGCCGATGCCCGCAGCGCCGTCCTCCGCAGCGTCCACCCGCAACGGCGGATCGAGTCGATCAACGAGCTGCTGCAGCTGGCGCCCTGGGCGACCGGCGTCAAGACCGGCCACACCTGGGGCGCCGGCTACGTCCTCGTCGGCTCTGGACATCGCAAGGGCGTCGACCTGATCGCTGTCGCGATCGACGCCCCGACCGACGAAGCCCGTTTCGACGACGTCCTCACCCTGCTCGAATACGGCTTCCACCAGTACCGCCACCGCCAGCCGATCCACGCCGGACAGGACCTCGCCGACCCCTCGATCCGCTATTCCGGCGGCCAACTTCCGCTGCGCGCCGCGCAGCCGGTCATCGTCGGCCTGCGCCGTGGCCAGCAGCTCGCGGTCAAGGTGCAGGCGCCGGGCGAGGTGGAGGGCCCGATCCAACGTGGCACCCGGCTCGGCCACGCCACGGTGCTCGTCGACGGGCGCCCGGCGGCGACGGTTTCGCTGCGGGCCGGTCGGACGATCCCAAGGGCCGGTTTCCTCGACCGCGCCCGTGGCTTCGTCGCGGACAACTGGACACCTATCGCCCTGGTGGCGTTCGTGATACTCATTGGCGGGGTACTGCTGTACCGCCGCATGTCCCGCAGGCGAGACTGAGATCGGGAGTACTGAGTGATCCTCACTGTGACGCTGAACGCGGCGATCGACCGGACCGTCGCTGTTCCCAACTTCCGGCTCGCCCACCGCCATCGCGCCGTCGAGAGCCGCACCGTAGCCGGCGGCAAGGGCATCAACGTCGCCCGGGCGCTGAGCCTGCTGGGACGGCCGGTGATCGCTGCCGGCTTTGTCGGCGGTCCGACCGGCGCCCGCGTGCTCGAAGAGCTGCGCGAAGAGTCGGTGCTCACTGACTTCACCCAGATCGCCTCGGAGACGCGCATCAACCTGGCCGTGATCGACCCCACCTCGGGCGAGCAGACGGAGATCAACGAGCGCGGGCCGGCGGTCAGCCCCGAGGAGGCGAAGCGGCTCTTCGAGCGGATCGGCTACCTGGCCAGTGGCGCCCGTATCTGCGTTCTTGCTGGCTCGGTCCCGCCTGGCGCCGGCGACGACCTCTACGCCCGCCTTGTCACCGACCTCAGCCGCCGCGGTGTCACCGTCGTCCTCGACGCCGAGGGCGAGGCGATGCTGGCTGGCGTCCGCGCCGGCGCCTCGATGGTGACCCCGAACGAGCGCGAGGCCGAGGAGCTGGTCGGCCAGGAGTTCTCCGACCGCGGTGATCTCGCCCACGGCCTCGCCGAGCTGGTCCGTCTCGGTGCCAGCGAGGCGGCGATCACGCGGCCCGACGGTTGCGTGGCGAGTGTCGGCGAAGGCGCCGAGCGGCGCCTGCTCGAGGTCCACACCGAGTCCCTGGAGGCGGTTTCCACGGTCGGCTCCGGCGATGCCTTCTTAGCTGGCTACGTGGCTGCCCGCTATGACGAGCGCTCGGCCGAGGACTGCCTCGCCTACGCGGTCGCCTGCGGGGCCGAGTCGACCCAGCACTTCGGCGCCGGCACCGTCGACCGCAACCAGGTCGAGCGCCTGCTCGGTGAGGTCGCCGTGCACGATTTGGAGGTCCCGGCCGAAGTGTAGGCTGAGTGATTCAACGCCCAGCCCTGGAGGACTGAATTGGAAATTGAAATCGGCCGCGGCAAGAAGGGGCGCCGGGCTTATGGATTCGACGACATCGCGATCGTTCCTTCCCGCCGCACCCGCGATCCCGACGACATCGACATCACCTGGACCCTCGGCCCTTACCGCTTCGAGCTGCCCCTGGTCGCTTCGGCCATGGACGGGGTCGTCAGCCCCGAGACCGCCGTGCTTACCAACCAACTGGGTGGTCTCGGCGTCCTCAACCTGGAGGGGATTTGGTCCCGCTTCGAGAACGCCGAGGAGAAGTTGGAGGCGATTGCCGCCGCTCCCAAGCACGAAGCGACCCGGCTGATGCAGGAGATCTACACCGAGCCCGTTAAGTCCGAGCTGATCGGCAAGCGGGTCGCCGAAATCAAGGAGAGCGGCGCCGTCGTCTGTGGCTCGCTGACGCCGCAGAAAGTCCGCGACTACTACGAGGTTGCGGTCGAGGCCGGTCTCGACATCCTCGTCATCCAGGGCACGGTGATCTCCGCCGAACACGTCTCGACCACGGTCGAGCCGCTCAACCTGAAGGAGTTCATCGCCGAGGTGCCGGTTCCGACCGTAGTCGGCGGCTGTGCCTCCTACTCGACCGGGCTGCACCTGATGCGGACCGGCGCCGTCGGAGTCCTAGTCGGTGTCGGCCCCGGCGCCGCCTGCACGACCCGCGGTGTGCTCGGGATCGGCGTCCCGCAGGCGACCGCGATCGCCGATGTCGCCGCCGCCCGCTCGCAGCACATGCTCGAGACCGGCGAGTACGTCAACGTGATCGCCGACGGCGGCATGCGCACCGGCGGCGACATCTCCAAGGCGATCGCCTGCGGCGCCGACTCGGTGATGGTCGGCTCGCCGCTGGCCCGCGCCAAGGAGGCTCCCGGCCGCGGTTTCCACTGGGGGATGGCGACCTTCCACTCCTCGCTGCCGCGCGGCACCCGAGTCGCCACCAAGCAGGACGGGACGATGGAGGAGATCCTGCTCGGCCCGGCCCAGGAGAACGACGGCACCTTCAACCTGATCGGGGCGCTGAAAACCTCGATGGCCACCTGTGGATACGAGGACATCCGCTCTTTCCAGCGGGCCGAGGTGATGGTCGCCCCGGCGCTGATGAGCGAGGGCAAGAAGCTGCAGAACGAGCAGAGCGTCGGGATGGGGTCGAATGGACGGGCCGCGGTGTCAGCCGGAGTTGCAGTATCGGATGACTGAGGGTTCGAGTGTGGCTGGGCCGGCGGGTCCTGTCGCCGCAGGGGACCCCCCATCTCCTCCGGTAGCTAAAGCTTCTTTGGAGATGGGCCCCCCTACGGCGCCACCCCCCGGCAGAGACGCGGTCGAGGAGGTCCTCGTCCTCGATTTCGGGGGGCAGTATTCGCAGCTGATCGCTCGGCGCATCCGCGAATGCGGGGTGTTCGCCGAGATGTTGCCGGCGAATGCTTCGGTCGAGAAGATTCGGGAGCGGGGGCCGAAGGGGATCGTGCTTTCGGGAGGGCCGGCTTCGGTGTATGAGCCGGGGGCTCCGGAGTTCCCGACGCAGCTGCTCGATCTTGGGATCCCGCTGCTGGGGATTTGTTATGGGATGCAGGTGATGGTGCGGGCGCTGGGGGGCCGGGTTGAAGGGGCCGAGGCGGGGGAGTTCGGGCGGACCGAGTTGACGCTCACCGGTAACGGCGGTCGTCTGCTCGGCGACCTGCCGGCGGAGCAGACGTGCTGGATGAGCCATCGGGACGTGGTTCTGGAGGCGCCGGAGGGGTTCACGGCGCTGGCCTCGAGTCCGAGTTCACCGGTGGCTGCCTGCGAGATGCCGGACCGGGGGCTGTACGGGATCCAGTTCCACCCTGAGGTGGTCCACACGCCCTACGGGACCGAGATCCTCACTCGCTTCCTGCGCGATGTCGCCGGTTGTGAGCAGCAGTGGTCGCCGCAATCGGTGATCGCCGAGCAGGTCGAAAAGATCCGCGCCCAGGTGGGAGACGGGAAGGTGATCTGCGGCCTCTCCGGCGGCGTCGATTCATCGGTTGCCGCCCTGCTCGTTCACAAGGCTGTTGGGGACAAGTTGACCTGCGTCTTCGTCGACCACGGCCTGATGCGGATGAACGAGGCCGAGCAGGTGGTCGAGGCCTTCGGCCAGTTCGGCATCCCGCTCGTCCACGTCGACGCCGAGGAGCGCTTTCTCACCAAGCTAGCCGGCGTCGATGATCCGGAGACCAAGCGCAAGATCATCGGTGCCGAGTTCATCCGCGTCTTCGAGGCCGAGGCCGAGAAGCTCGACGACGTCTCCTACCTAGTTCAGGGCACGCTCTACTCGGACGTGATCGAGTCCGGCGGCTCCGACCATGCGGCGACGATCAAGTCCCACCACAACGTCGGCGGCCTGCCCGACGACCTCGAGTTCGAGCTGGTCGAGCCGCTGCGAATGCTCTTCAAGGACGAGGTCCGCGCCGTCGGCGCTGAGCTCGGCCTGCCGGAACGGATGGTCTGGCGCCAGCCTTTTCCCGGTCCCGGCCTGGCGATCCGCATCGTCGGTGGCGAGGTCAACCGCGAACGCCTCGACATCCTCCGCGCCGCCGACGCGATCCTCCAGGAGGAGATCCGCGCCGCCGAGCTCTACCGAGAGCTCTGGCAGTCCTTCTGCGTCCTCCCGGTCGTCCGTTCAGTCGGCGTCCAGGGCGACGGGCGCACCTATGCCTACCCGATTGTGATTCGCGCTGTCACCTCCGACGATGCGATGACCGCCGACTGGGCCCGCCTCCCCTACGACCTCCTCGAGCGGGTCTCCAACCGGATCATCAACGAGGTTCGGGGCGTCAACCGGGTCGCTCTGGACGTTTCCTCGAAGCCGCCGGCGACGATCGAGTGGGAGTAGTGCTGCCACCGGGGAGTCGCGGGACCCCTGCTCACTCGGAACATCGTCGACTCGCAGTCACTGCGGCATAGCCCCCGGCCAGGTCGCTCCTCCTCCGCAAAACGTTCGCAGGGGCCCCGCGACTCCTGGCGCAGACGGCGGTGTGTTGCGGGCTAGACCATCTCTTCGCGGGATCCTGGGGTCTCGAAGCCGGCGACGCCGACGATTGCTGAGATCGCGCCTTGGTCTTTACGCGAAGCGAGGCGCTCGCGGCTCTCGGTCTGGATCGCGAGGACGCGGTCGACGGCTGCTTCCATCGTCGCCGTGGTTTCGTTCCAGCCCTGCTCGTCGAGGCGGACGGGCATCCAATAGAGGACGGTGTCTTCGCGGCGGTCGATCGTGCCGGCTTCCAGCGCCGCCACCGCGCGGTCCATGAAGCTCTGCAGGGTGGCGCCGGAGACGCCGCCGAGGAGCGAGCGGGGGACACGGCGCCAGATCCGGTCGCCGATGAACGAGCGGGGGGCGGCCTTGTAGAAGTGCTCGGTGGCACCGCGCCGCTTTGCCGTGTCGACCAGCTCCAGGCAGCCGCACTCGTCGAGGGCACGGGTGTGGTAGGCGACGTGGCTGAGGCCGGCATCGAGCTCACCGGAGAGGCGGTTGGGGCTGGCGACCCGTTCGGTGAGGATCTCGAGGATCTTGATGCGGAGAGGGTGGGCCAGCGCCTTAACCAGGCGCTGATCAATCACTTCGGGGCGATCTCGGTTCACGGGGGGGAGCTCCTTGAGAGGTAGACGTAGTAACCCGGGGAGTACTGCTTAGTCGAATACGTGTTGATTATTTGTTTGGATCACTCGTAAACCCCGCAAATTGGTAGCTGAAAGAGTCTTTACCGCCTCTGAATACGAATTAGATTCATTCTCATTAAGCTCCACCAGCGAGATGAGACGAGTTGCCCCCTTCTTTATCGCCATATCCCTCGTAGTCGGCGTGTTCTTGACCGGCTGCGGGGGGACCGGAGCGGGCGCGGCCTCGTCGGGGAAGCTGCGTCTGGTCGCCATCGAGAGCACCTGGGGGAGCATCGCCGCGCAACTGGGTGGCGACCGCGTCGAAGTGACCGAGCTGATTTCGAACCCGGCCGCCGATCCCCACGACTACGAACCGACCAGCGACGACGCCCGCTCGCTGGCCGCGACGCAGCTGGCGATCGTCAATGGCCTCGGCTACGACGCCTGGGCCTCGAAGTTGCTCGAAGCCAACACAAGCGAAGGGCGGGAGGTGATCGACGTCGGGGACGTCCTCGGCCTCGAAGACGGCGACAACCCGCATCAGTGGTACTCGCCCCCGGCGGTGCGCCGCGTCGCCGCCCGGATCGCCGCCGCCTACGCCGCCGCCGACCCAGACCACGCGGCGTACTTCCGGGACCAGCTGCGCCGCTTCGAGCGCGACGGCCTGCACGAGTACGACGATCTGATTGCCCGCATCAGGTCGCGCTACGGCGGCGCCCGGGTCGGGGCCTCCGAGAGCATCGTCGGCCCGCTGGCACGGGCGCTCGGCCTGCGCCTGATCACCCCAGCCGGCTTCCTCGACGCCGTTTCAGAGGGGACCGAACCGACCCCAGCCGACAAGGTAACCGTCGACCGCCAGATCGCCGACCACCAGATCGCCGTCTGGGTCTACAATACCCAGAACGCGACCCCGGACGTGCGCCGCCTCAGCACCGCCGCGGAAGCCGCCGGGATCCCGATCGCGACCGTGACCGAGACGCCGACCCCGGAAGGCGTCAGCTTCGAGGACTGGCAGGTACGGCAGTTGCGCGAGCTGGAGCGGGCCTTGGCCAGGTCGAGGGAGAGATGAGCGGCGCTCTCGAACTGCGCGGTGCCGCCGCCAGCCGCGGCAGTGCGGCGGTCTGGTCCGGGCTCGACCTCGACGTCGCCGAGGGCGAGTTCGTTGCCGTGCTGGGGCCGAACGGCGCCGGCAAGTCGACGCTGCTCGACGTGATCCTGGGCCTGTTGCCCCTCAGCGCCGGCGCGGTGAGCGTGCTGGGTGGCCCGCCCGCGGCTGCCCGCGGCCGGATCGGCTACCTGCCGCAACGCCGCAGCTTCGACGCCGGTTCGCGAGTACGCGGCGTCGATCTCGTCCGCCTCGGCGTCGACGGCCCCCGCTGGGGGGTGCCGCTGCCGGCGGCGCTCAGCAGCGTCTCCCGGGAGGCGGCGCGACGGGTCGCCGAGATGGTTGAGTTGGTCGGTGCCGGTGCTTATGCCGAGCGGCCGATCGGCGAGCTTTCCGGCGGCGAGCAGCAGCGGCTGCTGATCGCCCAGGCGCTGGTGAGGCACCCGCGGATGCTCCTGCTCGACGAGCCTCTCGACAGCCTCGATCTCAGCAACCAGGGGGCGGTTGCCGCCCTGGTCCAGCGGATCTGCCGCGAGCAGGGGGTCACCGTGCTGCTGGTCGCCCACGACGTCAACCCGATCCTGTCCTACCTCGACCGGGTCGTCTATTTCGCCGCCGGCCGCGGCCTCGCCGGGCCACCGCGTGAGGTGATCGACGGTCCCACCCTGAGCGCCCTTTACCGGGTCCCGATTGAGGTCCTCGAGACCTCGGACGGGCGTCTCGTCGTCGTCGGCACGCCAGAGCCGCCGGGCCACCACCACCCCTGCGGTGACCATGCCCACTGAGCTCGCCTCGCTTTCGCTCGACCCGGTTACCGACCTCCGCCAGCTGACCGAATACAGCTTCATGGTCCAGGCCCTGGAGGCGGGAACGATCGTCGCCGTGCTGGGCGGTTGCTTCGGCTGGTTCATGGTCCTGCGCGGCCAGGTCTTCGCCGGCCACACGCTCTCGGTCGTCGCTTTCCCGGGCGCCGCTGGTGCCGCCCTCGCCGGCTTGCCGCTCGCTCTCGGCTACTTCGGCAGTTGCGGCCTCGCCGCCCTCGTCCTCGCCCTGGCGACCGCGGCCCGCCGCGACTCGGCGGCCGGTGACTCGGCGACGATCGGCGTCGTCCAAGCCTTCGGCCTCGGTCTCGGCTTCCTCTTCGTCAGCCTCTACGGCGGCCAGCTCGCCAACCTTGAGGCGCTCCTGTTCGGCACCTTTCTCGGCATCACCGCCGGCCAGGTGCAAACGCTGCTCTGGGTGGCCGTCGCTTCACTGGTGGTGCTGGTCGCGATCGGCAGGCCGCTGCTGTTCGCCTCGGTCGACCCGGCGGTCGCCCGCGCCGGTGGCGTCCCGGTCCGCGCGCTCGCCGTCGCCTTCCTGGTGCTGCTCGGCCTGGCAGTCGCGGCGACGGCGCAGATCACCGGAGCCTTGCTCGTCTTCACGTTGCTGGTGATGCCGGCGGCGACCGCGCAGCAGCTGACGGCGCGGCCCGGCCCTGGCCTCGCTCTCTCGGTGCTGCTCGCCCTCGTCGTCGTCTGGGTCGGGTTAACGATCGCCTACTTCTCGCCCTACCCGCTCGGGTTCTGGGCGACGAGCGTCGCCTTCGTCCTCTACCTGGCGGCGCGGTTGTTAGTCGCGGCGCGGCGACCGCGAGTGGGCACCGCGATCGCGGAGGCGGCAGCCTGATGCTCGCCCACGAGTTCATGCGCAGCGCCTTCCTTGCCGGCACCGCGGTCGCCCTCGCCTGCGGGCTGGTCGGCTACTTCGTTGTCCTCCGCGCCCAGGTGTTCGCCGGCGACGCGCTCAGCCACGTCGCCTTCACCGGCGCCCTCGCCGCCGCGGCGGCTGGGCTTGACGTCCGGCTCGGGCTCTTCGTGGCGACGGTCGCGGTAGCGGTCGGGCTTGGCCTGCTGGGACAGCGGGCGCGACCCGATGACGTCGTGATCGGCTCCGTATTCGTCTGGGTGCTCGGCCTCGGCACCCTTTTTCTGGCGATTTTCACGGCTGGTTCCAGCGGCGCCGACGGCACCGTCGCGGTGCGGGTCCTCTTCGGCTCGATCCTCGGCCTCTCCACTGCCGAGGCCCGGCTCGCCGCTGCGATCGGGATCGCCGCCGCGCTCACCTGCCTGGCGCTCGCCCGCCCGCTCCTCTTCGCCTCGCTCGATCCCGAGGTGGCGCGCGGGCTCGGCGTGCCGGTCCGCGCCCTCGGCGTCGTCTTCCTGGCCCTGCTCGGCGTCGTCGCCGCCGAGGCCAGCCAGGCGGTCGGTGCGCTTCTGCTGCTCGGCCTCCTGGCCGCGCCCGGCGGCGCGGCCCGTCTATTGACCGCCAGACCCTGGCTCGGACTGGCGTTCTCGGTGGCAATCGCGGTCGGTTCAACCTGGGTCGGGCTGGTGCTCAGCTACGAGATCGACTCGTTGCCCGCCAGCAGCGCCATCGTCGGCTGCGCTACCGCCGCTTTCCTTGGTGCCGCAACCCTCGCCTGGCTGCGACAGCGCGGCCCGGGCGGGCGGCGGACGGAGGCTACGATCGCTGTATGAATGCGCCTACTGGCACCCGTTGGGCGGAGCATGCCCTGGAGGCGCTGCAGGGCGCTGGTCACCGCCGCGGCGGCGCCCGCACCGCGGTAGTGGAGGCGCTGGCCCACCACAGCTGCGCGGTCACCGCCCTCGAGCTTGACGACGAGCTACGACGCCGCCGGCCGCCGGTGGGGAGGGCCAGCGTCTACCGTGCCCTCGAGCAGCTCGAGCAGCTCGGCCTCGTGCAGCGGGTCGAGGTCTGCCGCGGCACCGCCGGCTACGAGCGCATTGATCCCGACGGCCATCACCATCACCACGCGATCTGCCGCGATTGCGGTCGCATGGTTCCCTTCGAGGACCCCAGTCTGGAGCGGGCGATCGGCGAGCTCTCCGAGGCGCTCAGCTTCGACGTCACCGAGCACGACGTCATCCTCCGCGGCCGCTGCGAGAAATGCACCCACTGAGGAGGTCGTAGGCCGGTGTGCATGCAGTGCATGGCCAGCGCGATGAGTGCCGGCGCCGCCGCCACCGGCATGCGCGCCTGGCTCAACACCCACCAGCCGCGCTGGATGACCCCGCGGCGAATGAAGGTCGCGACCGCGTTGATCCTCTCCCTCGGCGTTCTTGCCGCCGGCTCCCACATGGCACCCAACCCACCCGTCGCACAGGCGGCGGGGTCAGGTCACGAGTACCGGTCCCAGGCTTCGAGATAGGGGAGGGGGTCAATCGGGCTGCCGCCCTCATACCAGCCGGGCGCGGTCCAGATCTCGAAGTGCAGGTGGCAGCCTTCGGCGTCGCCGGTGTCGCCGACGATCCCGATCGGCTGGCCGGTGCGGACGGTTTCGCCCTCGTGCAGTGGGGACGGTTCCGCCAGGTGCGCGTACATGAAGTCGAAGCCGGTGCCCTTGCCGTCGATGACGATGTAGTTGCCGGCCGCCGATTGATAGCCGGAGTACTGCACGGTGCCGCCGCGGGCTGCGACCAGCGGCGTCCCACAGGCCGCCATCGTGTCCTGGCCCTCATGGGTGTGGCCGCTGCGCGGGGCGCCGAAGCGCCCGGCGCCCATCGCGAATTCGTGCGGGCCGAGGATCGGGAAGGCGTAGCCGTAGAAATCGAAGCCGAGGCTCGGCGCCGCCGACTGGGTGGCCGGGCGCGCCGCCGTTTCGGTGCCCTGTGGGAAGACGCGAAAGCTATAGCGCCCGTTGGGGGCTGGCTTGCCTTCGGCGTTGGTGCCGTCCCAGCGGACGCTGGTTGGTACTTCCGGGGCGACGTCGTTGCGGTAGTAGGTCTTGACGACTTCGCCGCTGGCGCCGAGCACGTCGATCTGCAGATCGTTCTGTGGCTGGTTGCTGTTGATCGTGAAGGTGAGCCGCGGCGTGCGGTAGCCGAAGTAGAAGGACTTGTGCGGGGTGCTCGTCGCCGAGGCCAGGGTGATCGCGCCGCTGCTCGGTTCGGGGCTGGGGGCGCCGGTTGGGCTGCTCGGGGGCGGTGGACTGGCACTTGGGATGGTCGCGCCGCCAGTGGTCGCCGCCGCTGCTCCCGGCAGGACCAGGAAGGCGCTCGCCACGAAGATCGCTACGACCCGGATCGCGCCCGGGCGGGGGAACCCGCTTTCCTGCACCTTTCAGCCTCTCTTTCGATCGCCTGCGGAGTTAGCTGTCGGGCTCGCGCTGAAAGAGCTGCGCTACGGACGGTGTTCGTCCGATTCGCCCCTGGGACCTGCAAAGGTCCCTGCGGTTCCTCCGCTCCCAAACGGGGTCCGTTCGGGATTCGGCATTGCTGGCGCGGCAGTGTACAGGCCGGGATGGCTATTATCCCCCGGCCGCGCTGGTTCTTCCGCGTGGCTTTTTCATGATGACGAGCGCGATGAAGACCTATGTAGCCACACCCGCCAACCGCCAGCGCGACTGGTACGTCGTCGATGCCGAGGGCCAAACCCTCGGCCGTCTTGCGACCCAGATCGCCGACGCCCTGCGTGGCAAGCGCAAGCCCGAGTACACGCCGCACGTCGACACCGGCGACTTCATCGTCGTCGTCAACGCCGAGAAGATCCGGGTCACCGGCAACAAGCTCGAGCAGAAGACTTATTGGCGCCACAGTGGCTACCCGGGCGGGATCAAGTCGCGCAGCCTCGCCGAGATGCTTGACCGGCGTCCCGAGGAAGTGATCCGCAAGGCCGTCAAGGGGATGCTCCCTCGCAACCGGCTCGCCCGCCAGCAGCTGACCAAGCTAAAGGTGTACGCGGGCCCCGAGCATCCGCACGCGGCGCAGCAGCCTAAACCGATGGAGATTGCGAAGTGATGGCAGACGAGAACACGCCCACGCCCGACGAGACGGCCGAGGGTTCCGAGGCTCAGCCCACGGGTCCTGTCGCGGGGGAGGACACCTCGTCCTCGCAAGCTGCGGGCGAGGCGCCCGCCCCCACGCCACCCGTGGATGAGGCGTCGGAGTCCTCGGACGATGTGTCTGAGGAGGGTTCGGCTGCCGACGAGTCCGCTGAGGTGAGTGCGGAGCCTGTGGCCGCCGAGGATGACGAGGCAACTGCGGACGCGGAGGCTGACGAGGCGCCTGTGGCAGATGCTGCCACCGAGGAGGCCGCGGATGAGGCGCCCGCCGCGGAGGAGACCTCCGACGAGGCTCCCGCAGAGAAACCTGCTGCTGAGAAAAAAGACGTGATTCCGGGAGCTGACCTGGAGCCGATTGCGATTGATTCCGAGGCTCCGGCACTGAGCGCGGAGGAGCAGGCGCGGCTGGAAGCTGAAGAGGAGGAGAAAGCGCGGCGTGAAGCCGAGCTGGCGGCGGCCGAGGAGACCGACACGGCTGTCGATCGGGCGCCGGCGAAGATGGAGAGCGGCGCTCGCTTCCTCGCCACCGGCAAACGCAAGCGCTCGATCGCCCGAGTGACGCTCCTGCCCGGAGAGGGCCAGATCGTCGTCAACGGCCGCAGCCTCGAGGAGTTCTTCCCACGGCCCCTGCACCAGACGATGGCTCGCCAGCCCCTCGCCGTCTCCGGCTACGAGGGCAACGTCGATGTCCGCGTCCGCGTCCACGGCGGCGGCATCAGCGGCCAGGCCGGTGCCGTCCGGCACGGGATCGCCCGCGCCCTTACCGAGATCGACCCGGAGCTGCGCGGCGATCTCAAGCGACGCGGCTTCCTTACTCGCGACGCCCGCGTCAAGGAGCGCCGCAAGGCCGGTCTCAAGAAGGCCCGCAAGCGGCCTCAGTTCAGCAAGCGCTGACGGGGGCTTGGTGGCGACGGAGCGCAAGCTCTTCGGAACCGATGGGGTCCGAGGAGAGGCTGGAACGTTCCTCAGCGCCGAGCTGGCCACGGCCCTCGGCCGCGCTGCCGCTTCTTCGCTGGAGGTCGAGCGCCCGCAGGTCCTGATCGTCCGCGACACCCGCGAGTCGGGCCCGATGCTGGAGGCGGCGTTGGCTGCCGGGATCGCCGCCGCCGGTGGCGAAGCCCTGCTCGGTGGCGTCCTCCCGACGCCGGCCGCCGCGATCCTCGTCAAGCGCTTCGGCTTCGATCTCGCCGCGGTTGTCTCCGCCTCCCACAACCCCTACCGAGACAACGGCATCAAGTTCTTCACCGCCCAGGGAGTCAAGCTCGACGACGAGACCGAGGCGCGGATCGAGTCGCTGCTCGGTGAGGAGCGCGGTAGTCATTTCAACCGCATAGCGGACGAAAGCTCTGCCGCACCCCCCGAGCCCGGCCGCGTGCGCGAGCTCGACGGCGGCCTCGAGGACTACCTGCGGGCGCTCGAGGTGGCCTTCCCGCTCGACCTGAAGGGACGGCGCGTCGCCCTCGACTGCGCCAACGGCGCCACCTTTCGTGCCGCGCCGGCGATCTTTGAGCGACTCGGCGCCGAGGTCGAGCTGATTGGAGCCGAGCCCGATGGGCGCAATATCAACGCCGGCTGCGGCTCCACCCACCTTGACCTCCTGGTCGACCACATCGTCGGCTCGGATGCCGAGATCGGTTTCGCCTTCGACGGCGATGGCGACCGGGTCCTCGCCGTCGACGGCAGCGGCCGCGTTCACGATGGCGATGAGCTGATCGCCCTCGCCGCCCGCGGGATCGCCGCCCGCGGCGAGCCGCTGGGGGGTGTCGTCGTCACCGTGATGAGCAACTACGGCTTCCATCAGGCGATGGAAGAGGCTGGGATCGAGGTCGCCGTCACCCAGGTCGGTGATCGCTACGTGATCGACGAGATGCGCCGCCGTGGCTGGGGCCTCGGCGGCGAGCAGTCCGGCCACATCATCGCCTCCGACTTCGTCTCCACCGGCGATGGGATCGCCGCGGCGCTGACGACGATGCGCGAGCTGGGCGCTGCCGCCCTCGCTGACGCGGTGCCGATGCGGAAGTTGCCGCAGACGCTGGTCAACGTCGAGGTCTCCGACCGCGAGGCCCTGGGCGGCGCCGAGGCGGTCTGGGCCGCGGTCGAGCGCGAGGAAGGCGAGCTGGAGGGCCGCGGTCGCGTCCTCCTGCGGCCATCGGGCACCGAGCCGCTCGTGCGGGTGATGGTCGAGGCGCCCAGCGCCGAGGAGGCCGAGGCGGTCTGCGATCGCCTGGTCGGCGTCGTGCGCGACGAGCTCTCCTGAAGAGCCGGCCGCGCCGGACCTCTACTCTTTCTCGCCCCCAATGTGCGGAATCGTCGGATACGTGGGCTCTCGGCCCTGCGAGGAGTTGCTGCTCGCCGGCCTGGAAAAGCTCGAATACCGTGGCTATGACTCGGCCGGCCTCTCCGTGCTCGAAGACGGCGAGGTCGAGAGCGTCCACGCGGTCGGCAATCTCGCCAACCTGCACGCGGCGGTCGAGGAGCACGCGGCCAACAACGGCGGCGCTCTGCCACCGGCCAAGACCGGCATCGCCCACACCCGTTGGGCCACCCACGGCCGCGTCACCAAGGAGAACGCGCACCCGCTCGACGACGCCTCCGGCCAGGTCCACATCGTCCTCAACGGGATCGTCGAGAACCACAACTCGCTGCGCCGCCGCCTCCAGGAGCAGGGCGAGGAGTTCAGCTCCGAGACTGACGCCGAGGTGGTCGCCCACCTGATCGCCGACCACTACGACGGCGACCTTGCCGCCGCGGTCCGCGCCGCCTTCGCCGAGCTACGCGGCCACTACGCCTTCGTCGCCATGCACGCCGACGAGCCGCAGCGGCTGATCGGCGCCCGCAAGGAGTGTCCGCTGGTCGCTGGAATCGGCGAGGGGGAGGCCTTCCTCGCCTCGGCGATCCCCGCCTTTCTCCCCGAGACCCGCACCGCGATGCTGATCGAAAACGGCGAGATCGTCGAAATCGAAGCCGGCACGGTGCGGATCACCGACGCCGAGGGCAACCCGATCGAGCGCGACAGCGAAGAGGTGACCTGGGACGCCGACGCGGCCGAGAAGGGCGGCTACGAGACCTTCATGCTGAAGGAGATCCACGAACAGCCCGACGCCGTCGCCGAGACGATCTCCGACCGCCTACCCGATGACGATGGGGTCGACCTCTCGGACGTCGAGCTCGATGACGAGTACCTGCGCGGCGTGCGCCGGATCGTCATCGTCGCCTGCGGGACGTCCTACCACGCCGGCCTGATCGGCCGTTACGCGATCGAAGAGTGGGCGCGGGTCCCGGTCGAGATGGACATCGCCTCCGAGTATCGCTACCGCAACCCGGTGGTCGGCTCCGACGACCTGGTGATCGGGATGACCCAGTCCGGCGAGACCGCCGACACCCTGGCGGCGATGCGGTTGGCCCGCGAGGGCGGCGCCAAGGTGCTGGCGATCACCAACATCATGGGCAGCCAGGCGACCCGCGACGCCGACGCCGTCCTCTACACCCGCGCTGGTCTCGAGGTCTGCGTCGCCGCGACCAAGACCTTCCTCGCCCAGGTGGCCGCGATGTACCTGCTGGGGCTGCGCCTGGCGCAGCTCCGGGAGGCCCTGCCGCCGCAGCGGATCGCCGAGCTGGTCGCCGAGCTGAAGGCGCTGCCCTCGAAGATCGAAGAGACGATCGAGACCGTCGAGGTCGACGTACGCGAAATCGCCGAAGCCCATAGTGGCCACGAGTTCTTCCTCTACCTGGGCCGCCATATCGGCCTGCCGGTCTGCCTCGAGGGGGCGCTGAAGCTGAAGGAGGTCTCCTACATCCCCACCGACGCCTACGCCGCCGGGGAGATGAAGCACGGCCCGATCGCCCTGCTCGACGAGTCGACCCCGGTCGTCTGCGTCGCCACCGACAGCCCGGTGCTGGAGAAGATGCTCTCTAACGTCGAGGAGGTGCGCGCCCGCGGCGCCGACACGATCGCCGTCGCCACCGCCGGCGATCGGCGCGCCGCCGAGGTCGCCGACCGGACGATCGAGATTCCCCGCTGCGACTGGATCCTGCAGCCGATTCTGGCGATCCTGCCGCTGCAGATGCTGGCCTACGACATCGCCCGCGCCCGCGGCCTCAACGTCGACCAGCCCCGTAATCTGGCCAAGACCGTCACGGTCGAGTAGTTGCTCGCTACCATGCCGCGGGCATGAAGGTCCGCGTCTTCCCAGTCGTCGCGGCGCTTTTGGGGCTGCTCGTGATTGCCGGTTGCGGCGGCAGCTCCAGCTCGCCGGGCGATCCCGCCACGCTGGCGCCGCAGGGCGCGCCGGTGTTTATCGAAGCGACGATCCAGCCGCAGGGCGAGCTGAAGGAAAACGTCGAAACGCTGGCCGAGAGCATCGGCGGCATCGACGACCTCGGCGAAAAGATCGTCTCCGAAGCCGAAAAGGCCGCCAACTCCTCCGGCAAGCCGCTCGACTTCGACAAGGAAATCCAGCCCTGGCTGGGCGATCAGGCCGGCCTCTACCTGGAAGGCTACGACGGCGACGAATTCCACGGCTACGGGGTGGCGATCGAAGTCACCGATAGCGACGAGGCCCGGGAATTCGTCGACAAGCACTCCACGACCAGCGACGGCGAAGCCTTCGAAAAAGGCAGCGACGAAGGAGTCGACTACCGGGTCGATCCCGGCGACGGGACCGTCATCGGGGTTTTTGACGACTTCCTCGTTATCGCCGAAGGCCTTTCTTCCTTTGAAGCAATGGTCGCTGCCTCGCAAGGCGACTCGTTGGCCGAAGACGCCGAATATGGCGATGCGACCACCGATGCGCCGAGTGGCAGTATCGCCAGCGTCTACGTCGATATTGGTGGCCTGGTCGAAGAATCGGGCGGCACTATCGACCAGGAAACCCAGACCTTCCTCGATGCAACCGGCATCGAGCCTAAGGAAGCGACGGCGCTGGCCAGCATCGTCCCCGGCTCCAATCAGGTCGAGATCGACGTCAGCAGCAATCTCAGTGGCGAAAACCCGCCCAGTGGCGACGCTTCGAAGCTGCTCGGCGAACTGCCCGCGGGAGCTACCGTGGCGATCGCCTCGGCTGAATTCGGTGATCGGTTCAAGGAAGCGATCGACGAAATCGATGCAAACGGCATCGAAGGCCAGATCCCGCCGCACGAACTGAAGAAGACGATGAAGGCAGCCGGGATCGACCTTGAAAAGATCGCCGGCTCGGTCGGCAACCTCGGCGCCTTCGCCGAAGGCACGAGCGAAAGCAACTTGGGTGGCGCCGCCATCCTCGAAGTCAAGAGCGCCAACGAAGCGAAGAACACCGTCGCCAATGTCGGCCTGCTGCTGCGCGCCGCGAAGACGCCGGGTGTGACCGCGGTTGGTGGCAAGTACAGCGGCTTCTCCGTGCGCAACTCCGACCTCGGCCCGAAGCCGCTGGTTGTCGCCGCCTCCGGTGAGCGGATCGCAGTGGCCTACGGCTTGCCGGCCGTCGCCAAGGCGCTTTCGTCGGGCGCCACGCTCGCGGGCGACGCCACCTTCAAGGAAGCCGTCAAGGCTCTCGGCAGTACGCCGATCAGCGGCTTCGTCGATGGGCCGGCGGCGCTGCGGCTGGCCTCCTCGCTGGTGCCTGCGGACAAGAAGGACGGCTTCGACAAGACTAAGCCGTACCTGAGCAAGATCGACTTCATCGCGATCGGCGGGGGGTCGGCGGGTGATAAGTCCACCGCCACGCTGATCGCTTCTGTCAAGTAGCGCTTCTTCGGGCAGGGACGTAGCCGGGGAGGCGGGTGGCCCTCCTCACTCGGAACATCGTCGGCTGGGCCGCCGTACGGCCAGAGCCCCGGACCGGGTCGCTCCTCCTCCGCAAAACGTTCGGAGGGCCACCGCCTCCCCGGCTAGGCTCCGGTCGATGGAGGGTTGGTTGAGAGGGCTCTACGACGCTGAGGGTATGCGGGCCGTCGACCGCTGGGCGATCGAGGAGCAGGCGGTGCCCTCGCTCCAGTTGATGGAGGTTGCCGGGGGTGCGGTGGCGGAGGTGGTGGCCCAGCTCGCTCCGCAGGGGCCGGTTCGGGTCGTTTGTGGGAAAGGGAACAACGCGGGGGACGGGTTCGTCGCGGCGCGACTGCTCGGTGGGATGGGGTTCGAGGTGGAGGTGATGTTGCTCTGGCCCGAGGGCGAGTTGAGTGGGGACGCCGCCGTCAACCTGGCGCGGGTCGAGGCGGAGCTCGTCGCAGGTGATGAGCTCGATCGGCGCTTGGTTGATTCAGGGGCGGTCGTCGATGCGATCTTTGGGACTGGGTTCGCGGGGGCGGCGCGGGAGCCGGCCCGGGGGGCGATCGAGGCGGTCAATCGGTGTGGGGCGCCGGTGGTCGCTTGCGATGTGGCTTCGGGGGTGGATACCTCCAGTGGGGAGGTCGAGGGGGTGACGGTCGAGGCGAGCGTGACGGTGAGTTTTCATGCGGCGAAGGTGGGGCAGCGGATCGCTCCGGGGAAGTGGCACACGGGGGAACTGGTGGTGGCGCCGATTGGGATTCCGGACGGGGCTCCGGTGGAGCCGCTGGGCGGGACGATCGACGCCTCGGTGCTGGCGCTGCTGCCGCGGCGGGGGGCGCGCTCGACCAAGTTCAGCTCCGGGCAGGTGGCGATCGCGGGGGGCTCCCGGGGGCTGACTGGGGCAGTGCAGATGTCTTCGCTGGCGGCGATCCGCAGTGGCGCTGGCTACGCCACCGTTGCCGTCCCCGCCGACCTGGAGCTGGTCTACGAGCAGTGGCAGCCGGAGGTGATGTCGGTCGGCTGTCCGGGGGGAGACGGTTGCCTGGTGCCGGCTTCGCGCAAGGCCGTGATGAGCACCTTCGAGCGCGCGGCCGCTGGCGTTCTCGGTCCCGGTCTCGGGCGCGATCCCGGTTCGCTGGAGCTGGCCCGCGACGTTGCCCTGGCGATCGAGGCACCACTGGTGATTGACGCCGATGGGCTCAACGCCTTCGCCGGCCGGATCGAGGAGATCGCCGGCCGAGTTGCGCCGACGATCCTCACCCCGCACGCCGGCGAGCTCGGCCGTCTGCTCGGCCGCGACTCCACCGAGATCGACGCCCACCGGCTCGCCTCTGCCCGCGAGGCCGCCGCCGCGGCCGGCGCCGTGCTCGTCCTCAAGGGCGACGACACGATCGTCACCGACGGCGAGCGACTCGCCGTCAACGCCCTGCCGGCGCCGGCCCTGGCCACCGCCGGCAGCGGCGACGTCCTCTCCGGCATCACTGCGGCCCTGCTCGCCCGCGGCCTCGAGCCCTTCGCCGCCGCTGGCGCCGCTGTCTTCGCCCACGCTCGCGCCGGTCGTGAGGCCGCCGCTCGGGTCGGCCTGGCCGAGTCGGTGATCGCCACCGACGTGATCGCCGCGATCCCGGCGGCGCTGCGCCCCGACGGGCCGGTCGAATAACCTCGCCCCCGTGAAGACGGCTGCCGACATCATGAACCGCGGCGTCCCCAGCGTGAAGCCGGACGAGGAGGCCCGCGCCGCTGTCGACCTGCTGGCCAAGTCCGACATGGGAGCGATCCCCGTCGTCGACGAGGACGGCAAGGTTGTCGGCATCGTCAGCGAGTCGGACCTGATCCTCAGTGACGAGGAGTCGGACCTGCACATGCCGCACTACCTCAACATCATGGGTGGAATCGTCTTCGTCGGTTCGATGAAGGGCTTTGAGGAGCGGCTCAACAAGGCCTTTGCGACCCGCGTCGAGGAGCTGATGACCGCTGACCCGATCGTCGCCCACGACTACGAGGCTGCCGACCGCGTCGCCAAGAAGATCGCCGACAGCCACCACAACCACCTTCCGGTAGTCGACGAGAACGGTCACCTGGCGGGCATGGTCACCCGGGCCGACGCCCTCGCCGCCGTCGTCGACGACGAGTAGCCATGGAGCGGGCGGTCGCCCGGATCGACTTCGACGCCGTCGCCGCCAACTGCGCGCGGCTGAAGGCCGAGCTGGGCGAAGCCGAGCTCTGCGCCGTCGTCAAGGCCGATGGCTACGGCCACGGTGCCGATGGTTGCGCCGAGGCGGCGCTGGCCGGTGGCGCGACGAGGCTCGCCGTCGCCACCGCCGTCGAGGCGGCACAGATCGGCCGGCGCTTCCAGCACATACCCCTGTTGACGATGGGGGCCCTGACCGAGGCCGAGGTCGACGTCACTCTCTCGGCGGGCTCGGAGCTGACCGTCTGGCGCGAGGACTTCCGCCGGCTCGTCGCCGCGCGCGCTCGGGCGCAGGGCCGTCCTGCCCGCATTCACGTCAAGCACGACAGCGGCATGGGCCGGCTCGGCAACCCCGACCCGGAGGGTGTGGTCGAGCTGGCGCGCGCCTGCGCGGCTGACCCCGACCTCGAGCTGGCCGGCGTCTGGACCCACTTCGCCACTGCCGACGAACCCGAATCGGGCTACTTCGACGAGCAGCTTGGGCGCTTCGAGACCGTTGCCGCGACCGTGCGCTCCGAGTTCCCCGAAGTCACCGTTCACGCCGCCAACAGCGCCGCCGTCTTTCTCGACAGCCGCTCGCACTTCGATATGGCCCGCTGCGGGGTGGCGATCTACGGCCTCGATCCGTTCCAGGGCGACCCCGTCGACCGTGGCCTGCGGCCGGCGCTCTCGCTGCGCTCCTACGTCGCCGACGTCAAGCACTTCCGGGTCGGGGCCAGCGCCGGCTACGGGCAGCGCTGGGCGGCGGCAATCGAGACCTGGGTCGGAGTGATCCCGCTCGGTTATGGCGACGGCATTCGCCGCGGCCTCACCAACAACGCCGAGGTCCTGGTCCGCGGCCATCGCCGGCCCCTGGTCGGCACTGTTTCGATGGACAACGTGACGATCGACCTCGGCCCCGAGACCCAGGTGCGGCCGGGGGACGAGGTCGTCCTGATCGGCGTCCAAGGTGAGGAGGAGATCCGTGCTGAGGAGCTCGCCGCCCGCCTCGGCACGATCAACTACGAGATCACCTGCGGTATCTCGGCCCGGGTCCCGCGGCGCCCGGCATGAACCTCTCCGACCGCCTGCTGGCAGAGCCACTGGTGGCTGCCGCACAGCGGGCGCTGGGTGGTGGCGAGGGTGCCTCGGTCGTCGGCGGCGCCGTCCGCGACGTCCTGCTTGGCAAGGGAGTGAACGACCTCGACCTCGCTGTTGCCGGCGACCCCGGCCCGGCGGCGAAGGCGATCGCCGGCGAGATCGGTGAGCACGCCTTCGAGCTCTCGGCCGAGTTCGGCACCTGGCGCGTCGTCTCCTCGGAGCGCTCCTGGCAGGTCGATGTGACCGTGCTGCGCGGCGACGGCATCGAAGCTGACCTCGCCGACCGCGACTTCACGATCGGCGCCGTCGCCGTGCCCTTGGCCGGCGGCGAGCCGCTCGACCCTTTCGGGGGCATCGCCGACCTCGAGGCGGGGCGGCTGCGGGCGGTGGGGGAGGGCAGCTTCGTGTCCGACCCACTGCGGCTGTTGCGCGCCGCCCGTATCGCCGCCGAGCTGGGGCTGGAGATAGACCCGGAGACCGTCGTACTCGCCCGCGCCGCCGCCGCCCGCGCCGCCGACCCGGCCGGCGAGCGCCAGCTGGCGGAGCTGCGGCAGCTGTTCGGCGGGCCGGACCCGCTTCGCGGCCTCGCCTTGCTCGACGAGCTGCGGCTGACCGCTGTCGTCCTGCCCGAGCTGGAGGCGCTGCGCGGAGTCGGCCAGGGCCCGAACCACCACCTCGATGTCCACGGTCACACCCTTGCCGTGCTCGAGCACACGCTCGAGGTCGAGTGCGACCTGCCGCGCTTCGCCGGCGAGCGGGCCGAGGACGCCGCGGCGCTGCTGGCGGAGCCGCTCGCCGACGAGATGACCCGCGGCACGGCGCTCCGCTTCGGCGCCCTCTTCCACGACATCGGCAAGCCCGCCACTCGGGCCGAACGCGACGGCTTTGTCGGCTTCCGCGGCCACGACCAGGTGGGCGCCGAGATCATCGGTGGGATTTGCACTCGTCTGCGCACCAGCCGCCGCCTCGCCCGCCATCTGCAGGGGCTGGCTCTGCACCACCTGCGGCTGGGATTCCTGATCCCCGAGGCGCCGCTGCCGGCGCGGCGTGTCCACGAGTACCTGCGGGCGACCGAGCCAGTTGCTGCCGACGTCACCCTGCTCACCGTCGCCGATCGCCTCTCCGCCCGCGGCCACGGCCCGATCGCCAGCCCGGAGATGGTCGAGGCGCACCTTGCCCTGGCCCGGCAGATGTTGGCAGCAGCGTTGGACTGGCACCGCGACGGTCCGCCGGCGCTGCCGCTGCGCGGAGACGAGCTGGCCACCGCGCTGGGGATCGAGCCGGGCCCCCGCCTCGGCGAGGTTCTCGCCGAGCTCGAGGCGGCCACTTACGCCGGCGAGGTCAACGGCCGCGAGGGCGCCGTCGAACACGCCCGCAGCTGGCTCCGCTGGAACGCCGAAGAGGCCTGAAAGGCCTGCACGGCTGCCCTTCGGTACGCTCCTCGCCCGATGGCCAAAGAGGAAAAGATCGAAATGGAGGGAGAGATCACCGAGGCTCTCCCCAACACGATGTTCCGGGTAAAACTGGACAACGGCCACGATGTGCTCGGTCACATCTCCGGGAAGATGCGCCGCCACTACATCCGCATCCTCCCCGGCGACCGCGTCAAGATCGAGCTTTCCCCGTATGACCTCGATCGCGGCCGTATCACCTACCGCTACAAATAACCGCTACCGAGGGTCCGCCATCTCTGCGGTTAGCGCGGACCAGGCGAAGTCCTTGGCGCCCAGGCCTTTGCCCGTGCGCGGGTCGTAGTACTCACGCAGGCCTTCGCGGGCGACCGCGGCGATCAGGCCGTCGACCAGCTGCCGCGCCTCGGCCTCGTAGCCGAGGCGGCGCATGCCGAGCCAGACCAGCCAGGCGGAGTTGACCCAGGTCGGGCCGCGCCAGTAGCGGCGGATCGGGCCGTGGCCGCCGTTCGGTTCGTAGCTGGGCTCTGAGGCTGCGACTGAGGGTGGCGCCACCGGGGTGAGGAACTCGGCCGGGTCGAGCAGGTGCTCCTCGACCAGGCGGCGGCCGATCTGCTCGGGCAGGTCGGGCAGCGCCAGCGGTGCCAGCGAGGCCCAGGTGACGACGCCGGGGCGGATCTCGCCCGGCTGCGCCTCGTCGATGAAGAGGCCGCGTCGCTCGTCCCAGAGCCGCGCTACCAGTGCCGGCGTCGCCGAGGGTTGGCCCAGCGCTTGCAGTGAGAGTGACCAGAGCGTGTTGACGAGCACCTCGCAGAGGACCGGGTGGCCGGCATCGCGGACCCGCTGCGCCTCGAAGCCGAGCCGGCGGTTGCGCGCGACCAGCAGCGGGAAACCCAGCCGCCCGTTCGAGCGCCAGCCCCAGACCGGTTCGAACTTCGGCGAGGCGTCGAGGCCGGACTCGTCGGGCTGGATGATCCAGAGCAGGCCGTCGCCCTCAAGGTCGCGGTGGGCGGCGAGCCAGTCGGCCTGGGCAGCGATCCGTGGCTCCTCGGCCGGGTCGCCGACAGCGAGGCTCCAGGCCCAGGCCAGCAGCGGCGGCTGGATCGTCTCCGTCTGCAGCGCCCGGCGCGAGACGACGTTGTAAAACGGCAGCCGCTCCCAGGAGACCGGCTGGCGCCAGAAGATCGTGTGGCCGACGAAGCCGTCCGGCCGCTGCACGGCAAGCAGGCTCTGCAGCTCGGCCCTGGCCCGCTCACGGTCGTAGCGCCCGCGCACGATTGCCGCGAAGCAGGAGTCCCAATACCACTGCCAGGGGTAGCGGCCGGGACTGGGCTCGGTGTAGGCGTAGCGGCGACCTTGCCACTCGCCCTCGTGCCAGTTCTGCTCCAGCACCCGCCGCGTCTCGGCGACGACCGCCGCCGCCTCGCTCACTGCGCCGTGCGCCGCATCTCCCGCAGCGCCAGGCCGCCGAGCACGAGCAGCAGCCCGGCCAGGGCGAGCAGGCCGGGCCAGGTGTCGGCCCAGGTGACACTGGCGACGAAGCCCTGCCGGGCCGCTTCGATCACGTGGGTGACCGGGTTCACTTCGGCGACCGTTCGCAGCCAGCCCTGCAGGAGCGCGATCGGCGCGTAGGCCGGGGTCAGCAGCACCAGCGCCATCATTCCCGACTGCATCAGTGGCGCCGCCGACTGGCTCTTGAACCGCAGGGCCAGGAACGACCCCCAGCAGGCGGCGACGGCGGCCATCGCCGCGACCATCGCGAAGCAGATCACCATCCCGTCGACGCCCGGGAAGCCGGCCCCGAGCAGCAGCGCGATCGTGAATACGAAGACGGCGGGGATCATCGCGCGGGCGCTGGCCGCCAGCACGGTGCCGGCCAGGATCACCCAGCGCGGGGCGGGGGAGACGAGCAGCCGGTCGACCCAGCCCGATTCGTAGTCACGGGCGAGGTTGACCCCGGCCGCGGCGCCGGTAAAGCCGGCTCCCTGCAGCATGCTGACCGGGACGATGAAGGCCTCGTAGCTGCCAGTGCTGAAGCCGCTCAGCTGGGTCAGCGCCCCGAAGACGCCGTTGAGGCCGAGGAAGAAGATCGTCGGTGCCAGCACGCCAGGGATCGCCGCCCCCGGCACCCGCACCAGCTCGTTGCGGGCGCGGGTCATCATCGCCCCGATCGTCGCCAGGTTGGCCCGCCAGGCGGGCACCGCCACCGTTGGCACCGCCGCCGCCTCCATCAGCCCGCCCTCAGCCGATGGCGCAGGGCGCGGTCGCTGAGCAGCAGCCCGAGGGCGAAGATCCCGGCGATCGTCGCCACCGCCGCCAGCGTGTCGCCGGCGTTGATCCCGGCGATGATCGGCTCTCGCACCCCTTCGACGACGAAGCTGAGCGGGTTGTACTCGGCGATCGTCTTGGCCGGCTCGATCATCAGTTCCTGCGGGAAGAAGGCGGTGGAGAGAAAGAGCACGACCAGGACCAGCGGGAACAGTCCCTGGACGACGCTGGCGCTGCCGGTCCGCAGTGCGATCGCGGCGCCGATCCCGCCGACCGCTAATGCCGCCGTCGTGACCAGCGCCATCGCCAGCAGGGCGCCGAGGACGCCGCCCTCGATCTCGGCCCCGAAGATCAACCCGATTGCCAGGAACCAGCAGGAGGCGAAGAGACCCAGTGCCGCCGTCCCCGCCAACCGTCCGAGGACGATCGCGAAGCGCGGGATCGGTGCCGTGAAGAGGCGGTCGGTGAAGCCCATCTCGATATCGACAGCGAGGGCGATGCCGCCGCTGTTGCCGGCCAGCATCAGCGCCTGCATCATCGCCCCGGCCAGCATGAACTGGAGGAAGCTCTGCACGGGCGGGAAGCCGGGCAGTTCCACGGCTCCCCCGGCGCCGCCGGTCTGAATCGCCAGCAACAGGGTCGGGAAGACGATGATCGGCGCGATCAGCTGCGGGCGGCGGAAGGTCTGGCGGATCGAGCGCATCCCCAGCGCCGCGACGACCCGGGCGTTGAGGACGAGCGCGCTCACGCCTCGACAGCCTCCTCGTCAGCTGCCTCGCTCTCGTCCTCGATGTGGTACCCAGTCTTGGCGACGAAGACGTCGTCGAGGGTCGGCCGCACCAGCTCCAGCGACTCGACCGCGATCCCGGCGTCGTCGAGGGCGCGGACGACGCGGGGGATGTCGGCGGCGCCGTTCTCCACCTCGACCTCGATCAGCCTGCCGTCCTTGGGCGGCAGCAGCCGGCCGACCTCGGCGCAGGCCCTCTCCGCGTCGGCCAACGAGCCCTCGGCGATCTGCAACTGGATGTGGGGGTTGCCGAATTCGGCCTTCAGCGAGTCCGGCGTGCCTTCGGCGACGATCCGGCCGCTGTCGATGATCGCGACGTTGTCGGCCAGTTGGTCGGCCTCCTCGAGGTACTGGGTAGTGAGGAAGACGGTGGTGCCGGCGTCGTTGAGCGCCCGCACCTCCTCCCAGATCGTTTTGCGGCTGACCGGGTCCAGCCCGGTGGTCGGCTCGTCGAGGAAGAGCACGCTCGGTTCGTGGACCAGTGCGGCGGCGAGGTCGAGCCGGCGCTTCATGCCGCCCGAGTAGCCGCCGACGCGGCGGTCGGCGGCGTGGTCAAGCTCGACCCGCTCCAGGAGGGCGTCGGCGCGTTGCCTGCCCTCCGCTGGAGGAAGCCCTTGCAGCGTCGCCTGCAGTCGGATCAACTCACGGCCGGTCATCAGCGGGTCGAGCGCCGCCTCCTGCAGGGCGACCCCGATCGAGGCCCGCACCGCCCGCGCCTCACGGACCACGTCGTGGCCGGCAACGGTCGCGCGGCCGCCGGTTGGCAACAGCAGCGTCGTCAACATTCGGACCGTGGTCGTCTTGCCGGCGCCGTTGGGGCCGAGGAAGCCGTAGATCTCACCCTTGTCGACGGTGAGGTCGACGCCCTGCACGGCGAGGACGTCGCCGAAGGCCCGCTCCAGTCCCTCGACTTCGATCGCTGGCATTGCGGCAACCCTAACGGGCGGGCCTGGCCGGGATCCTGCAAGACCGCCCGGCGAGGGGCATCAGGGCGCGACTGAAGGCAGAATCACGCCGCAACCGGGCATTCGTGCCCGTGTTCCCCCATTCGATGCCCTTTTTCGCGAACAAGAGCCGGCACGCTCGTGCCGGGGCCCCGCTCGCCGCCGCCTGCCTGCTGGCGGCCCTGGTTGCGGTGGCGATTCCTCGCGACGCCGACTCGGCGCCGCTGCAGGTCGTCGTCCTCGGCCAGACGGCGGAAACCCCGCCTGCTTCCTGCCCTGGCAAAGAAGTCAACAACGTCCCGGTCGCGACCTGCCGCGTCGAGGGACACGTGACCGGCTTCCAGGCCGTCGCCGCCGGCGTCCCCCGCCCGTTCGAGGCGCCATTCGAAGGCAAGGTCGTCGCCTGGTCGATCACCCTCGCCAAGCCCTCGACCGAGGAAACCCCAACCACCTCCAACGAGGTCGGCTTCTTCAACGAACTGCTCGGCACCCCGTCCGAGGGCCGGATCGGCATCCTCCGCCCGGTCGAAGGAAGCAAGCCGCCCAAGTACACGCTCGTGCGCCAGAGCCCGCTGGAGGTGCTCAACCCCTACTTCGGCTCGACCCCCGTCTTCGCCCTCGAGCACCCGCTGACGGTCCTCAAAGGCCAGATCGTCGCCCTGACGATCCCCACCTGGGCGCCGATGTTCGCCTTCGAAATCAGCGGCGAAAACAGCTGGCGCGGCAGCCGCCTTCCCGAACACTGCGTCAACAAGGAAGACATCCAGAACGGCAACCCGCAGCAGGGGGTCGGCAAGACGAAGACTTATGGGTGCTTCTACAGCGACGCTCGCCTGCTCTATACGGCGACGCTGGTCAAAAAGCCGTAGGGCGGAAGTACCGGGCAGGGCCGGGGGCTCGGGTGGCCCTCCTCACTCGGAACATCGTCGATGAAGCCGCGCCCGCTGGCGCCTCTAGGTTGGTCGCTCCTCCTCCGCAAAACGTTCGGAGGGCCACCCGACCCCCCGGCCAACTCCAACGGTTCCGGGCCAGTCACTTGGAAGGAGGCGGCTCTCTGGCCGGACGCGCCCGGAGCCACCCCTCGCGTTAGTGGACCGGTCCCGGTGCCAGCGGACGTTCCGTCCCTGGGCACTAGTGACTCGTGGGCATCAGGGATTGCCCGTCCGCCCAAGTAGGCAGCTCTCGAACCCGAGCGGGCGGGGGTCGGTAGGCCCTCCGAACGTTTTGCGGAGGAGGAGCGCCCCGAATCGGGGCTCCGCCGCAGTGACTGCGGGCCGACGATGTTCCGAGTGAGGAGGGCCTACCGACCCCCGCCTGACCCCTTGAGCTAGAGCGCTGCCTGTCTGAGCCCGCAGTACGGGCAATCACTGACATCCAGCCCGATCAGCTGATCGCAGCGACGACACGCCCGCAGATTTGCGGGAGTGCGGGGTAGAGACGAGACAGAGGGGGCCAGAGGCAGCACTTTGGCGACCGGCACCATCTCCTCTTCGGTCTCGCGGTCGATGTAGACCTGGCCGGGCTCGGCGTGGGCGAGTGCCTCGCGGCCGGAGGCCTTGGCGCGCATGCGGTAGAGCTGACGGTCGTTCATCGGCGCGAAGACTAATAGCTTGGACGGTCCCGATGCGTCTACTCGTCTTCCATGGCTACATGCTGCGCGGCACCGGCAGCAACATCTACAACCTCAACTTGGTCCGGGCGCTGGCGCGGCAGGGGCATGAGGTCCATCTGCTCTGTCAGGACCGCGGGGTGCGACCGGAGGGGGTCCAGGTCCACAACCCCGATATCGGCGGCCTGCTGCCCGTCTACGTA
>Ga0105242_10000382_pt1 | contig 35202 bp, 34 predicted proteins | sample KBSM24metaG_FD_81521 | JGI IMG/M metagenome (GOLD analysis project Ga0105242, IMG submission 81521) | Miscanthus rhizosphere microbial communities from Kellogg Biological Station, Michigan, USA - KBS M2-4 metaG | ecosystem: Host-associated > Plants > Roots > Rhizosphere > Soil | place...
CAAGCCGGAGGAAAAGATTCCCGAGGCCAAGGTGAGTGTCACCAAGCATCAGGTCCGCATCGGCGCGACGACGCTTGCTTATACGGCGACCGCCGGCACGATGCTGATGAAGAACGAGAAGGACGAACCGATCGCCCTGTTCGGATTCACATCCTACGTCAAGGACGGTGCCGACATCCGTACGCGTCCGATCATGTTCGCCTACAACGGCGGCCCCGGGTCGGCGTCCGCCTGGCTGCACATGGGCATCCTCGGTCCGAAGCGCACGCAGCTCACCGACGTCGAGCACAACACGCGCGGACCGTTTCGCACGGTCGACAACGAGTTCAGTCCCCTGGACCAGGCCGACCTGGTCATGATCGATCCGATCGGCACCGGTTTTTCGCGGCCGGTCGGCAAGGCCGAAGGCAAGGATTTCTGGGGCGTCGACCAGGACGTCACGTCGGTGTCGAACTTCATCGTGCAGTACCTCTCCCAATACGGACGCTGGGCCTCGCCGAAGTTCGTGCTCGGCGAAAGCTACGGCGGCATGCGCACGGGCGGCGTCAGCTTCACCCTGCTGACGCGCCACAACGTGGCCTTGAACGGCGTGATCCTGGTGTCGCCTTATCTCGACGTCGTCGCGGGAGCCGCCGGCCTGCGCCTCGACGAACCCTACGTCAATTTCCTGCCGACGTTCGCGTCGACGGCGTGGTACCACCAGGCCATAGCGAACCGGCCGGCCGAGTTGCAGCCGTTCCTGCGCGAAGTCGAGGCGTTCGCGCAGGACGTCTATGCACCGGTCCTGTTCAAGGGCCGGCGCGCGAGCGCGGCCGAGCGGCAGAAGGTGCTCGAAGGCCTGGTGCGCTACACCGGCATCTCCGCTGACTACTGGGACAAGGCGAACCTGCGCATGGACGAAGGCCATTTCCTGCAGGAGCTGCTGCGCAGCAAGGGCAAGGTAGTCGGCCGCGTCGACTCGCGATACTCCGGCGGTACGATCGACGCGCTGTCCGAAAGCATGCGTTACGACCCGTACGGTGCAGCGGTCGCGCCGGCGATTGTCGCCTCGTTCAACGACTACTACCGCCAGGAGTTGAAAGTCGAGTCGGACCGGCAGTACGTGCTGTCCGGCGGTGACGTCAATCAGAACTGGGACGAACGTCATGCACAGCCAGACCTCGGCGGCTACAAGGCGCCCGTCGCGAACACCGCGGTCGACCTCGCCCAGGCGATGACCATGAATCCGAAGATGAAGATCCTCATCGAGCAGGGCTATTTCGATCTCGCCGTGCCGTACCGGACGGTCGAATATGTCGTCGACCATCTCGACGTCGCGCCGGAACTGCGCGCGAACGTCAACATCGAGTACTACGACGCCGGCCACATGATGTACGTGCACCCGGCGTCGATGGCGAAGTTCAAGAAGACCGTTGGTGATTTCGTCGTCGCCAACGGCCATTGAGTCGAGCAGGCCACGGCTGATGTCTGCATCGGTTCGCCGCGTTCATGCACGCAACGCGGCGAACAGGACCCAGCAGATCATGACCAGGTGGCAGCACCAGCCGACGGTCCAGAAGAAGGCGCGGGTTTCGTGGTCGCTCGCGCGCAGATAGACAGCGAAATGCAGAAAGCGAAACACGACGTAGCCGTATAGAAGTATACGCGCGAGCACGAGCGGCGGGCCGGTCAGCACGAAGAGCAGGCCGGCAACGAGGAAATACGGCAGGTTCTCCGTATCGTTGAGCTGGATGCGCCGTACGCGTTCGACGCGCTCGTTGGGTGCGGTCTGGTCCGGTCGCGGCGCTGGATTGAACACGGTCTTGCGCAGGTCTTCCGGCGCACGGAAGCCGCCGTTCTCCTGCATCATGCGCGCGACGACCAGCCACGACATGCCGGAAGCCTTGAGGATCATGAGTGCGGCGGCAATCGCGTAAGTGACAAACAACGGATCTTGCAGGCTCAGGGCGTTCATCGGGTGCTCCAGTTCCGCGAAATGCTTTGCTCGGCAAAGCAGTCAGGAAGCTGCGCTTGCGCAACAGCGCACCCGCACCCCTGTGCGCGCAACATTACCGCAATCCGCGGCGGCAGTCGCCCGAATCGGCGCGCTGCCCATCGATCGCCGCCAACGCCTGCTGAATGAACTGCATCGACGAACTGTCGATATTCAGCGGCGGGAGTGTTCCTGTGGTGCAATACCCAGCGGAACTCGCACGTTATCGGAGCCCGATGTCGTCAAGAGTGAACCTGTCTCGTGCCTTGCTTGCACTGGCCTTGTTTGTGCTGCTGGCCGCGGATGTCGGGGCACGCACCATCTGGCGCTGCCTTCGCGATGGCACGGTGAGCCTGGCGTCTGCTCCGGAACCGGGCTCGCAGTGCAGCGCGAGGACACTCGACGACAACGCTGCCGCGCTGCCGAATCTGTGGGGCAGGATGGGCGTATTCCACGGTACGTTGTATCAGCGCGAACAGGACGGCAAGATCGTCTACAGCACGCGCAATCTGCCGGGTTCGGCCAAGGTGCTGCAATATACGGTCGCGACGCCACCGGCCTCGCCGGCACATGCGGGTCTCGGTCAGATCGGCCAGCCGCAACTCGATTCTTTCCGGACCGAATTCAAGAGCGCCGCGCGCGTCACCGGCGTCGACGAAGCTTGGTTGCGCGCGATCGCGCATGCCGAGAGCTATTACGCTGCGGATGCCGTCTCGACCAAAGGCGCGAAAGGCGTGATGCAGCTGATGCCGGATGTGATCGGCGACTACGGCGTGAAGGATCCGTTCTCGGCGAAACAGTCGATCATGGCCGGCGCGCGGCATCTCAAGACTCTCGAGGATCTGTACGGCGGCGACCGCGTGCTCGTCGCGGCGGCGTACAACGCGGGGATCGGCGCGGTCACGCAGTACGGCGGCGTGCCGCCGTATGTCGAGACGCAGGAATACGTTGCCAAGGTCGGCGAGTTGTACGCCCGCTATCGGAAGGCGATGGGACTTGCGCCGCGCCGGCTCCAACTGGAAGCGGCGCAATAGGCCGAGGTTACTGCCCCGGAGGACGATAGCTCGGCGTTTTCTTTGCAGCCTTGTCGATTTCTTCCGGGGTCAGCAAGGCGGTCGTCTTCACGTTTACCAGGCCGCTTGCGCTGACGTTCAGGGCGAGCGCCGCCATGGTCGCGTTGTCGGGCACGTCGGCAATGACGTAGACGTCGGTCTCGCCGAAGCCGAAGTAAAAACTTTCGACCTTGGCGCCCATCGACCGGTAAGCTTTCTTGACTGCGTCGCGTCGGCTCGTGCCGCCTTCCTTGAGCAGCCCCTTGACGCCGTCGGTGGAGTAACTCGCCTGAAGCAGGTACTTGGCCATTTCGGTCTCCTTGTTTGGGTGGAGCGATGTTCCGGGGACTACGCGCAACAATCGGTCGATCTCGCGCGGGGTCGAAGTTGAAAAGGTGGATTTTTTAGTATCCTCCCATGCACCGGTGCGCGCAAACGCGGCACCGAAGCGCCGCCTGGTGCGGACACCGAATGGTGTCGGCCGAACGAAACGAGCTCAGGGCGGCCTTGTGTGCGGACAGTCCCGGGCAGCGAGCTATTGTTCGCAGCCGCATGGGTGGACGGCCGGCGGCTTCAAATGGGTGACGGCCGGTGTGTCGATGGCGGGCGCGAAGAGTGCGCAGATGCGATAATCGCGACCCTTTTGCTGCGCGATCCTTGATGAAAATCCCCCACGGCCTGCAGCCGCTGATCGACGACGGTGTAATCGACGCCGTCCTGCGCCCGCTCAAGAGCGGCAAGGAAGCATCCGTATACGTCGTTCGTTCCGGCGCCGAGACGTTATGCGCGAAGGTGTACAAGAACATGGCGCACCGCAGCTTCCAGGCGCGCGTGCAGTATCAGGAAGGGCGCAAGTTTCGCGGCAGCCGCCAGGCGCGCGCGATCGCGAAGTCGACGAAGTTCGGACGCCGCGAACAGGAAACCGAATGGAAAAACACCGAGGTCGACGCACTCTACCGCCTGGCCGAAGCCGGCGTGCGCGTGCCGCAACCGCGCGGATTCTTCCATGGTGTGCTGTTGATGGAGTTGATCACGGATGAGCAGGGCGACAATGCGCCGCGCCTGGGTGAAGTCGAACTCGCGCCGGAACGCGCGCGCGCGTTTCACGCCGAGCTGATGCGCGATGTCGTGCGCATGTTGTGCCTGGGTCTGATCCACGGCGATCTTTCGGAATACAACGTGCTCGTCACGCCGAACGGGCCGGTCATCATCGACCTGCCGCAGGTTGTCAGCGCGGCCGGCAACAATGCTGCCCGCGCGATGCTGTTGCGCGACGTGCACAACATTCGCGACACGCTCGCGCGCAGCGCGCCCGAACTTTCCGCCACGCATTACGGTGAGGAAATGTGGGCTCTTTACCAAAAGAGCGAATTGCAGGCCGACAGCGCGTTGACCGGCGCGTTCGTCTTCGACGAGCATGCCGCCGATGTGCAGGCGGTGATGATGTCGATCGAGGACGCGCGCCAAGAGGCGATCATCCGCCAGCAGGGGCGCGAGGAAGCCGAGGCGGCCTGAGGGTTCAGACGCGCTCGACGCGGAAACTGCGGCCCTTGATCTTGCCGGCGCGCAGGCGGCTCAACGCCTTGCCGGCGAGGTCGCGCGCAATCGCCACGTAGGCACGTGTGGCAAACACGTCGATCTTGCCGATGGCATCGGCGGGCAGACCGGCGTCGCCGGTCAGTGCGCCTAGGATGTCGCCTGGGCGAAGCTTGTCGCCGCGGCCGCCATCGATGCGCAGAGTGGTCATCGGCGCCAGCAGCGCGTCCGGCGATTTCACGTCGATCGGCCCGAGCTTGCGCCACTGCAGCCGGCTGCTCTGTTGCGCCTCGATGCGCAGGGCGCGCGGCATCTCGCTCGGACCGCACAGGCTCAGCGCCAGCCCACCCGATCCGGCACGGCCGGTGCGGCCGACGCGATGCAGATAGATGTCCGCATCGGACGGCAGTTCGTAATTGAAGACGGCGGCGAGGTTCTTGATGTCGAGACCACGCGCGGCAACATCGCTGGCAACGAGCACTCTGCAGCTTCGATTGGCGAAACGCACCAGCACCTCGTCGCGATCGCGCTGGTCGATGTCGCCATGCAGAGCCAGCGCGTCGATGCCGAGGCCGGCAAGCGCTTCGACGACCGTGGCCGTATCGCGGCGCGTGTTGCAGAACACGACGCTCGATTCCGGGCGGTGCTCGCGCAGCAGCGCGGCCAGCGCCGCAGGCTTGTTCTTCGGCTCGACTTCGTAGAACCATTGCTCGATTGCCGGCTGTTCGACTGCTGCGGCGACGGTGACTTCGAGCGGTTCGCGCAGGATTGTGCGGGCCATCGTGCGGATCACGTCCGGATACGTCGCCGAGAACAGCAGGCTCTGCCGCGACGGCGGCGTGTGCTCCACGATCTCGCGAATCGCCTCCTCGAAGCCCATGTCGAGCATGCGATCGGCTTCGTCGAGGATCAGTGTGCGCACCTTCGCCAGGGTCAACGCGCGCTTTTCAATGAGTTCCTGCACGCGCCCCGGTGTACCGACGACGACGTGCGGATCCTTGCGCAGCGATGCCAGCTGCGGACCGATCGCAATGCCGCCGGTGAATATCGACACCTTGATGTTCGGCATGCCGATGGCCAGCTGGCGGATGACCTTGGCGACCTGGTCGGCAAGCTCGCGCGTCGGACACAACACGAGCGCCTGCGCGCGCAGCAGCGTCGGCTCGAGCCGGTGCAGAAGGCCGAGGCCGAACGCCACCGTCTTGCCGCTGCCGGTCGGCGCCTGCACGATCACGTCGCGGCCGGCGAGGATCGCGGGCAGGCTCTCCTGCTGCACCGGTGTCATCTCGGCGAAATCCAGCGCGCCCAGCGCCTTGTGCAAGGCCGCTGAAATCGGTAGCGAAGAGAATGCGCTCATGCGCCATGATCGCAGTAATCCGAGCGCATTGCCCGGACTTCATTGCGGACGGTTGTCAATCCGCGATGCGTTGCATCTTTCGGTCTCGTGCGGAAGCGGCGCGCTGGACGAGCGCCTCAGGCCGCCTGTGCGACGACGATCAATGCCGGCGCTTGGCCTCGCCGGCCGCAACCATCTCCACGCTCAGCGTGAAGGTACGCTGTTCATCGGGCTGGATCGCGCCGACGCCGACGAGGCGTCGCGCGATTTCCTCGCCGCGTTCGTTGCGGATCGTCAGCACCATCGAATATTCCCACACGCCGGCTTCACCGGGATTGCGGATGCTGCCTTCGACGCGCAGCGGCGTCGTCGCTTCGGGCAGCGCCGCCGCGTCCGCTGCGCGCGGTTCGTAGCGCAGGTGGTGGCGGCAGGCTGGACACACTGCCGCGCTTTCGAGAATCGTCTCGCGGCAGTGCGGGCAGATGCGCGTCGCGCCGGGCGTGCCCGAACGCTGCGCGGTCATGCGTTGTGGCCGTGATCCGTACCGTTGCCGTTGCTCTTGACCGCACCGTGCGTGGCGCGTGAGTCTTCCCAGCCGAAGTCGGCCTGGCCGCGCATGCGCGAGCCGGCGGCGACACTGAGCGAGGCGGCCTTCAGATCACCGGTCAACGCACCGTTCTGCATGAGTTCGACATGCGATGCCGCTTCGATATTGCCGACCAGTTCGCCCGATATGACGACCTTGTCGGCGCGTACGCTGCCGGTCACGTGGGCGCCGGACTCGATCGTCAGATCGCCGCGCACGTCGACATCGCCCTTGAAGCGCCCGGCGATGCGCACATGGCCGCTGCCTTCGATCTTGCCTTCGATGGTGATGTCGGGCGCTATCAGCGATTCCGATTTCGCCTTTTCGCGCACCGGCACCGGTGTACGCGCCGCCGACGGTGCGATCGGGTCTGGCTTGGCCTCCACCGGAACATCGAAGCGAGCCGGGTTCAGTGGCTCGGGAGTTGCGGAGGGGGTCTGTTTCAGCTGCTCTTTCCACAGGGCCATGACGGCGCTCCTGGTGTTGCTATGGGACGGCAGAGGCTACGCCTAATGCGGCGCGAAAGGAATGGCTTTCGCGGTTAAGAAATCATTCGCCAACTGCGACTTGCGTGCCAGTTTTCGAGTGAAACATAGCTTGATGGCCGTGTCTTCGACAGGCCGGCAAACTCCCCTGTGTGCAAGGCGGATTCACGGCCCGGTGGGTCGCAGCGGTCACGATCGGTTGCTGAGCGTCTTTGTCCGGCGAATTCCGCTGGCGAAGGTCGTCGTTTCTCCGGACTAACAACCCATTCATCCGTTCAGGGAGATACTTTATCTCCTGATGCTGCAGGAGCTTTCGTGAAAGTGCTCATGTTGTTTCTGTGTCTGCTGGCGACCTCACCGGCGAGCGCCGACCCGCGCACGGACCTGCAACGCGCTTTCGAGGGCGTACTCGCCGCAGGGGGATTTCGCGGCAGCGCGCAGGGGCGCGTGTTCGGTCCCGGGTTGCCGGCTCTTGCCGGCGAGGTGGACGTGCTGTTCCCGGATCGCATTCACGTACGCACCGACGAGATCGAGTTCGTCGCGCTGGCCGACCGCGCCTGGATCAACACATTCGGCTTCTGGACACCGACCGATCGTTCGCTTCTACCGGTTACCGCATTCGACATGGCTGCAACGCGCCGGGCGATTGCCTCAATCAGCGAGGCGCGTATCGAGGGCACGGCAAAAACGAGTCAGTGCGCAGCGCACGTGTACCGTTTCCACAGCAGCGGCAACCTGCCCGGAGCCAACGGCGAGGGCAACATGCGTGCCTGGCTTTGCGACGGCAGCGGGCGGCCGGCGCGGGTGGAAGCGGTCGACTCGCGCAGCGCGGAAAAACTCGTGTTCGAATTCGACTGGTCGCATCGGCCGGAGGTGCGTCCTCCTCACGACTGAAGACGCAGGATCCCGCCCTCGTGCGAGAATGCACACGGCATAGGGATATTCGGGGGAGGGGCCATGCCGTTACCCGTCAGTATTCCGCTTCCACAACGCGAAGCGTTGACCGACGACGAACGTATCGAGCGCGCGCGCGTATTCGCCGATGACCTGACTCACCGGCGCACGGTGCGCGATTTCGCGCCGACGCCGGTGCCGCGCGCGGTCATCGAGCACTGCCTGCGCGCCGCCGGCAGTGCTCCCAGCGGTGCTAACCAGCAGCCGTGGCGTTTTGTCGCCGTGTCGGACCCTGCGATCAAGCGCCGCATCCGTTCTGCTGCGGAAGCCGAGGAGCGCGAGTTCTACCGGCATCGCGCCACGGAGGAGTGGCTGCAGGCGCTGGCCGTGCTCGGCACCGATGCGGACAAGCCCTTTCTCGAAGTCGCGCCGTGGTTGATCACGGTTTTCTACGAACGCTACGGCATGGATGCGCAGGGGCGCCGGCACAAGCGCTACTACCCGCACGAGTCCGTCGGTATCGCCAGCGGCATGTTGATAGCCGCACTGCACCGTGCCGGCCTGGCCACGCTGACGCACACGCCAAGCCCGATGGGATTCCTCAACGACATCCTCGAGCAGCCGCGCAACCAGATACCTTACCTGCTGCTCGTCGTCGGCCACGCGAGCGAAGAGTGCCGGGTGCCGGATATCCAGCGTCTGCCATTCGAGGCCTATGCGCGCTTCCTCTGATCGGCGCCGGATGCGCCGAGGTGCCTGCCTATTCGCGAGCCGGCAGGGCGGCGTTGTGGTAGACCTCCTGCACGTCATCGAGCTCTTCGAGCCACTCGATCAGATCGTGCAGCGTTTCGGCGACTTCGCCGCTGACGGGTACGCGATTTTCCGGGCGCATGACCACGTCTGCGCGCGCCGGCACGAATCCGGCTGACGTCAGCGCCTTCTTCACCGCTTCGAGGTTGTCCGCCGTGCTCAGCACTGTGGTCTGCGCACCTTCCGTCTGCACGTCGTCGGCGCCGGCGTCGAGCGCTGCTTCGAGGACCTGGTCCTCGCTGCCCGGCTTGCTGGTGTCGATGACGATCTCGCCGACGCGATGGAACTGGAACGCCACCGAACCGCTGGTGCCGAGGTTGCCGCCATGCTTGGCCAGCGCATGGCGCACGTCGGCGACCGTGCGCTGCGCGTTGTCGGTCATCGCGTCGATGATCAGCGCGACGCCGGATGGGCCGTAGCCTTCATAGCGCAGTTCGTGCATGTCGTCGGCGCCTTCGGCGCCGGAGCCGCGCCGGATCGCGCGTTCGATCGTGTCCTTGGTCATGTTCGCCGACAGCGCCTTGTCGATGCCGGCGCGCAGGCGCGAGTTCGTCGCCGGATCGCCGCCATTGCGTGCGGCGATCGTGATTTCGCGGATGAGCTTGGTGAATATCTTGCCGCGCCGGGCGTCCTCGGCGTTCTTGCGGCCTTCGATGCTTGGGCCTCTACCCATTTGGAAATTCCTGCGTGATGCGGTGAATCGTCGCTGCGACGAGGGCGGCAATTATAGGAGCGCGCCGCGCCGTTGTCCGCTAACTTGCGGCAGCGTCTTCCGCACCGGCGCGCCGCAACGGGTCCGGCAGCCGCGTGCCGTTGCGGGTGAAACCCAGCGACACTGAATTCAGGCAATGGCGCTCGCCGGTCGGCGGCGGTCCGTCCGGAAACACGTGTCCAAGATGGCTGCCGCAGCGCGCGCAGACGATTTCGGTGCGGACCATGCCGTAGCTCGTATCGCGGATCTCGCGGACGTGCGTGGCGTCGAACGGCTGGAAGAAGCTCGGCCAGCCGGTGCCCGAATCGAACTTCGCGCTGGATCGAAACAACGGCAGGCCGCAGAAGCGGCAGGTGTAGACGCCGTCGAGCTTGTTGTCGAGAAAGGCGCCGCAGAATGGCGCTTCGGTGCCGTGATGAAGCAGCACGCGGCGCTCGTCGTCGCTGAGGCCATCAGCGAGCGCGTGGCGCTGCGCATCGGTCGGTGGGGTCAGATCGAAAGCGGTCATTGGAAGCTCCTTCTGTGTCACGTAGCTCAGGTCATGCGTGTCGTCGACGGACCGGACGGCTGCCTCGAATATGACGTCACGATAGCGGATTACCAAGCACCGCGGCGACGTGGGTGCTGTGAGGCGGCCGCCGCCGGGACAACGGCGCCGGTGGTCCGATGGCGTCACGATTCAAGTCCGGCGCAGGTGCCTTTGCGCCCTGCGACGTGTACGCTTGCATTATTGGAACGCCCTTCGGATTCATCGGCATGAAAACACGCACATCCTTCGGCCAGCACACGCTCGACCGGCAGTATTTTGTTTCGGACGAGGTCTTTGCGGCCGAGCACGAACGCATCTTCTTCCGCTCCTGGCTGCTTGCCGGGCATGTTTCGCAGCTGGACCAGCCGGGCAGCTATTTCCTGTTCGAGCTCGAGCATGAAAGCGTGGTCGTGCTGCGCGACCGCCAGGGCGAGATCCGTGCCTTCCACAACCACTGCCGCCACCGCGGCAGCCGCCTGTGCCGCGAGGCGCAGGGCACGCTCGGCAGTGCGATCGTCTGTCCGTATCACGCCTGGGCCTACGATCTCGACGGCACGCTGAAGAACGTACCCGCGATGAAGGAAGTCGCCGGCTTCGACGCGGCCGACTATCCGCTGCACAGCGTTGCGCTGGCGAACTGGGAAGGATTCCTGTTCGTCAATCTCGCCAAGGAGCCGCAGCCGTTCGAGCAGGCACTCCCGGGCCTGGTCGGCCGCTTCAGGCAATGGCAACCGTCGGAACTGCGCGCGGCCGACCGGCGCATCTACGAGGTTGACGCGAACTGGAAGATGTTCTTTCACAATTTCAGCGAGTGCTATCACTGCCCGCTGGCGCACCCGCAATTGAACAAGCTGACCGCGTTCCGCAACTCCGAGAACGACCTCGACGAAGGTCCGGTGCTCGGCGGCCCGATGTGGATGCACAACCGCGACGGCAGCATGACGATCGGCGGAGAGCGTTGCGCGCCGGCGTTTCCGGGCCTCAATGCCGACGAACGCGCGCGAGTGTACTATTACACTTTGTTCCCCGGTGCGTTCCTGTCGTTCCATCCCGACTACATCATGGTGCATCGCGCGATTCCGCTGGCGAAGGATCGCACGCGCATCGTCTGCGAGTGGTACTTCCATCCCGACGCGATCGCCGCGCCCGGCTTCGATCCGAAGCCAGCCGTGGATTTCTGGGACATGACCAACCGCCAGGACTGGGATCTGTGCGTCAACGCCTACAAGGGCGTGATCTCTCGCGCCTGGCAAGCCGGACCGTACTCGGAACTCGAAAGCCAGCTCGCCGCGTTCGATCGCCAGTACCTGCGCGCGATGCACGGCGACAGCGAGCCGGCCACGACCTTGCGCAGCGCCTAGAGCCGGTCGACAAGCCTGCACAAGGCGGGTCTTGCTTCGCCATGTAAGGAATCCCGGTCCGCCCCGTCGAATCTCCCGTACGAGTTCATCGGGGAGGGCACGGACCGAATGAGCCGGAAGGACCAATCCATTCCGGCGCGATCGATCTTCGACACCACCCGGGGGCAGTACCGTCCGCCACGTCGCTCCCCATTCGCGGACGCGATGGCTGGCGATCCGCTTTAATCGATCAATCAATCGCTTGGAGAACCTATATGTCGAACAACATCATCAAACCGCTGACTCTTGCACTGGGCGCAGCGTTCGTCGGTTCGGTTTCGCTGGCGCAGATGGCGCACGCGTCGGCCGCTTTCCAGCTGAATCCGCTGCTGGCGCCGTTCGCCGTCGCCGGGACCGACGACAAGGCTGGCGAAGGCAAATGCGGCATGGACAAGTGCGACGGCAACAAGGACGGCAAGGCGACCAAGGAAGAAGCCATGGCCGCGGGCTGGACGGCAGCGCAGTTCGCCAAGGCCGACGCCAAGCATCAGGGCTTCCTGACGCAGGCCGACTTCGATTCCTACCACTTGTTGAACAAGAGCGAGCCGGCCAAGAAGGGCAAGGAAGGCAGCTGTTCGGCTGACAAGAAGGGCAAGGAAGGCTCCTGCAGCGGTCACTGAGATCACCGAAGCCGCGGATCCGCGAGCGCTGAAGCTCGCGGACGCCGCTTGCCTGATGCGCTGAGTCTGGTCCGAACGTCCGCGCGATCAAGGGGGAGATCCAACTCGACTCACCGTCACCGGTAACGTGTTCTTGCTTTGGCTCATCGGCTGCGCGATCGTCGTGCGGGTGAGTCGCGAAGACATCCAGCATTTGCTCCAGACGCCATCGACGAATCGACGCTTCGTTCTTGACGATGGCATCCGCGTATTCGTCAAGCGCCGTGACGATGTACCGGCAGACTTCTTCCGCGCAGAAGCGCGTGGTCTTGCGGCGCTTTCGCAACCGGGGGCGTTGCGCGTGCCCACCGTGTTCGGCGTGTCCGCCAATGGCATCGTGATCGAAGATCTGGGCAGCGGCCGGCCCGCAGCGGCGGACTGGGAATCGGCTGGCCGGCGCTTGGCGAGGTTGCACCGGGTCAGTGCATCGCACTTCGGCTTCCACGCCGACGGCTATTGCGGCGACAGCCCGCAACCCAACAACCGTGACGTCGACGGGATTCACTTCTTCGTCGAGCAGCGTCTGTTGCCGCAGGCCTCGCGTGCGCACGATGCGGGGCTTCTCGATCTAAACGACTTGCGCCTCGTCGAGGCGCTATGCGGAAGGCTGCGCGACTTTCTGCCGGCGGCCGCGCCGGTGCTAATCCACGGCGACCTGTGGATGGGCAACCTGCACGCGTGCGCAAACGGCGAACTCGCGTTGATCGATGGCGGCTCTGTCCATTACGGCTGGGCCGAGTGCGATCTCGCGATGTTGACGCTGTTCGGCGAGCCGCCGCGCGCATTCTTCGCCGCGTACGAAGACGAAGGGCACCGGGATTCCGAGTGGCGCGACCGCGCACGGTTGCTGAATCTGTATCACCTGCTCAACCACCTGAATCTGTTTGGGCTCGGCTACCTGGCCGGCGTGCGCGCCGTGCTGGCGCGCCACGCCTGAGCTTGCTTGCGTGCTGCGCCGTCATGGCCGGTCGCAGCCGTCCCCCGTGCGGTCAGCCGGACTTCGAATGCGTAGCGGGCTGCGCTGGCGTCCGCGTCAACACTTCGTCGAGAAAATCGATCGCCTGCGTAGAACCGGATTGACCGAGCCAGAACAGCGCCTGCTCCTTGACCTTGCGCGGATAGTCGCCGCGGACGAGTGCGATCAATGCTCCTTCGGCTTCGCCTTCCTTCAGCTGCGACAACGCGAACACGGCCTGCTCGCGCACGTTGTCGGATGGTTCGCTTGCGATCGCGGCGAAAATGTCGCCTCGCGCGCGCTTGTCGCCTGTCTGCGCCATCCAGAACAAGGCCTGTTCACGCACGTGTTCGGACGCATCATGCTGGGCGATGCGCTGGATGCTGGCGTAGCCGTCGAAATCATGCGCCTCGGACAAAGCGAACACGGCGTGCGCGCGCATTTCGGCGTCGCTGTCCGTCGTTGCCGTGCGCTCGACGATGCGCGCGCCCTCGGCGCCGCGCGCCTGGCCGAGCCAGAACAGTGCCTGCTCGCGCAGCTTGGGTGCGTGGCTGGCATCGGCGAGCCGGGCCAGCGTGGTCGTTGCTGCTGGATCGGCGTGCATCGCCACTGCGGCAATCTCGACGTCGGCAAGTTCCTCCGTCGACTTTGCCGCGGCAACGGCCAGGAACGCGATGCTGTCGGCACTGGCGACCGGGTCGATCCAGCGTACCTGATCGGCGTTGCGCAGTTTGCACGATGTGCTGAAGGCGCGTGCCTTGTCGATCTGGCCGTGCACGACATGCACGAAGATGCTCAGGTTGTCCCCGGCGGCGGGGTGGGGGGCGTCGTCGCTGGTGCCGATGTTCCAGCTGCGGCCGTCCAAATCGCACCCGTTGCTCGCGGGCTTGCCCTGATGCCATGCGAAGCAGCAGGCCATGCCGACGCTCTGCGCCATCGGCACCTGCCATGCAACCCAGCCATCCTGCTGCACGATGCGTCCGCCCAGGTCGGCTGGTGTCGCGGCCGAGGCGCCGCCGGCGAGAAGGAAGGCAGCCGCCAGGCTGACCAATGTTTTCGAATTCATGACGCGCTCCTTCACTTCTTCAATTCGGCTTCGATCACGTCGAGCGCGGCGTCGCTGCTGGTCTCCGTGATGATGCGCAGCAGGGCCTGTTTTTCCTCCTTGGTCTTCGCCTGCTTGTACAGCTGCAGCAGCTCATCGCTGTCGCCGGCAATCAGCAGGCCCTGCAGCACGGCCTCGCGCAACGTGGGCGAGTTCGCCTTCGCATAGAGTTTCACGAGTGCCGCACTGCCGCCTTCGTCGCCGGCCACGCCGAGCGCGTGAATCGCTTCGACGCGGATGTCGTCGGGCTGCGTGCTCTCGGCGATCGCGGCCAGCGACTTCACGTCGCCGGCGACACCCAGCGCCTGGATGATCTCGCGCTGGTTGGCCGCATCCTTCGTCGTGTCGAACAGCTGCTTCAGCTCGCTCGACGCATCGAGCGCGCCCAGTGCCTCGATCGCTGCGTGGCGCACGCTGGAGTCGGGCTCGTTGCGCGCCGATGCCAGGATCAGGTCCTTGCGGTCGGCAACCAGCCATGCCTGGATGATCGCGCGCTTCTCGCGGGCGTCCTTGCTCGTCGCATACAACTCGCCGAGGCGCTTGATCGCTCGATCGTCGCCGCTCACGCCGAGCATGCGGATCGCTTCCTCGCGCAGGGCGGGATCGTTGCTGTTCTTGGCGACATCGACGACGGAGTCGAGCGCGGCGTCTTCGTCGATCTGGCTGAGCACGAACAACGCGCGCTTCTTGACCTTGTCCGAGTGCTGGCTCTGCAGCACCTTCTTCAGCAACGGCACGGCGCGCTCGGGCGGCGCATTCATCAAGCCCTCGACCGCGATTTCGGCGATGTCTTCGTCGCTGCTGCCGGCTGCCGTCTCGGCCGCCTTGACCGCAGGCTGGGACTGGCGCAGCAACGCGTCGGCATCCTTGCTCCAGCGGCTGGACGGGTAGTCGTGATGCAGGCGCTCGACGGCGGCCTTGGCTTCCGTCGTGCGCTTGGCCTGCATCAGCGTGTAGGCCTGCCAATAGACGGCCACGTCGGCATTCTGCGGTTCCTTCGCGCGCAGCTGCTTCTCGAGTTCGGCGAAGCGCTTCAGCGCCGCGTTCCAGTCGGACTGCTTCAGCGACTCCTGGCCCTGCCAGTACAGTTGGTTGAGCTCCTTGCCGGCCGGGGCCATCGCATCTTCGGACATGCCGTGTGCGAACAGCGGCGCCGCGGCGGTTGCCGCAGCCAGTGCCGCGGCGAACAGCGCGCGCAGCGTCAATCGGGTCAGTACCTGCATTGTTCTGTGCTCCTGGAAACGTGTCATGTCTTGTGCTTGCCTGCGCTGTCGATGCGTGCCTGCGTGGCGCGCACCTGGAAGAGCAGGTCGGTCTTGCGCAGGTAGTCGCGCAGGCCGTCACGTGATTGGACGGATGCATCGGCCGGCTGGTTAGCAAGGTCGATCAGCACCGGTTCGAGCTGGCGCAGAAAATCGGCCAGCCGCGTGTTGCCGGCACGCGCGGCTGCAGCGGCGTACAGGCGGTTCGATTCGACGAGCGTTGCCGCAACATCGCTGTTGCTCGCGTGAAGATCGTTGCTGTCGGAGTTCGCTGCCGTCAGCAACAGGCCTTCGGTCGCGCGCAGGTGTTCGGCAACGTAGGCATCGAGCACGCGCGCGGCCATGGCGGATTCATGCGTGGCACTGCTGCGTCCGGCGTAATAGCCGATGCCGACGGCAAGCGCGAGCATGCAGGTCGCGGCAACGGCGAAGCGCGGCGAGAGCAGCGACCGCAACAGGTCGCGCAGGTGCGTATGCCAGTCGTTGCGCGCGGGTACGGACGCGGGTGAGTCCGCCTCGATGCGCTGTTCCAGGCGCCGCCAGACACGTTGTGTGAAGCCTGCGTCCGCGTCGATCGCGCTGCCGGCATCGACGGCCCGCAGCGTGCGCTGCAGTTCGGCGTAACGAGCGTGCAGGGCATCCGATGCACGCAGGGCCGCGCCGATTTCGGCGATCCGCCCGGCATCCAGACCGTCCTGGTAGAAATACAGGATCAAATCGTTGTCGCTGATGGCGTTCATTTTCATCACCGCAAGGGTTGCAAAGCGCCGCGCAGCTTGCGCACGGCGCGGAAAATCGCCTGCTTGGAGGCGCTGGCGTTCATCGACATGGTCTGTGCGATCTCCTCGATCGAATGGCCCTCGGCGTGACGCAGCACGAACGCGGTGCGTTCGATCACCGTCATTCGGCCGAGGTGGTCCTCGACGTGACGGCCGATTTCGTCGCCGAGGGCCTGCTGTTCCGGCCCGGGGTCCTCGGCCGAGCGCTGCAGCAGGAAATCGTCGCCGCCTTCGTCGCTTTCGGCGGCAAGGTCCACCGTTTCGTGGCGGGCGTTGCGGCGCATCTGCTCGAGCGCCGCATTCACGGCGATGCGATGCAGCCAGGTCTTGAAACTGGAGCGTCCATCGAAGTCCTCGATATGCTTCCAGGCATTGAACAGAGCTTCCTGCACGGCGTCCTCGGCCAGCGCCGCGTCGCGCGTGATGCGCACGCACAGCACAAACAGCGCGCGCGCATACGCCTCGACGAGTTGTCGAAAAGCACTCCGGTCGCCGCGCCGGGTTGCCGCAACCCAGCGTTCCTCGTCGTTGGCCATGGGGACTTGGATGCGGGGATCGGCCATTCGGTTAGCAAAAAAGGCTGGCGTCGGCACATGATCGCGCAACCGGAGCGGGACTTCCGGATTAGGCGAATTCATAGACCATCGTCGCATGCCTTCCGGCAACTGGACGCTTCCTCGATCCGGCCCTAAGATCGCGGACCCTCGAGCTTGTCTATCCGGAGTCCGCGTAGTGAAGCGTTTACTGGCATCAGCGATTGCACTGTCCTTTACCTCTGCCGCGATTTGCGCGGACAAGCCGGCAACGGCGCCGACGTTCGATCCGCAGCGTCTGTCCCAGGAGGTCAAGACGCTGTCGTCCGACGAATTCGAGGGGCGTGGCCCAGCCACGCCCGGCGAGACCAAGACCGTCGCCTATGTGATCGAGCAGATGAAGGCTGCCGGTCTCGAACCGGGCGGCGACCTGAAAGACGGCAAGCGTGCCTGGACGCAGGCCGTGCCGCTGGCCCGCGCGCAGATCTCCGGCACGCCGAAATTCTCGCTGAGCGTGGCCGGCAAGACGCAGAACCTGACGCAGGGCGAGGAAATCTCCGTGCGCGCGTCGCTGGACGGATCGAAATCGGTGGCGCTGGCGAACCTGCCACTCGTGTTCTGCGGCTACGGCGTGAAAGCGCCGGAACGCAAATGGGACGACTTCAAGGGCGTCGACCTGCATGGCAAGATCATGGTCGTGCTGATCAACGACCCGGACTTCGAGACCGGCGTCGGCGACTTCGGCGGCAAGGCGATGACTTACTACGGCCGCTGGACCTACAAGTACGAGGAAGGCGCGCGCCAGGGCGCCGCCGGTATCCTGATCGTGCACGAGACCGACCCGGCGGCCTATGGCTGGGCGACGGTGAAGAATTCCAACACCAATACGATGTTCGACATCGTGCGCAAGAACGCGCAGTCGGAGCACACCAAGGTCGAAGGCTGGATTCAACGTGATCTCGCCGTCGATCTGTTCAAGCGCGCTGGACTGGATTTCGAAGCCTTGAAGAAGCAGGCGCAGACGCGCGAGTTCACGCCGGTGACACTGAAGGATTCGACGTTCTCAGCAGACTTCGCCGTCGACCAGTCGGTGATCACTTCGCAGAACATTCTTGGTCGCGTCGTCGGCAGCAAGCGGCCCGACGAGGTCATCATCTACACCGCGCACTGGGACCATCTCGGCATCGGCGCGCCGGATGCAAAAGGCGACAAGATATACAATGGTGCAGTCGACAATGCGACCGGTACCGCGGCGCTGATCGAACTCGGCCGTGCATTCGCGCATGAACCGAAGCCGGAGCGCACGGTCGTGTTCCTCAACGTCACTGCCGAGGAAAAGGGGTTGCTCGGCTCGGAGTACTACGCGGCGAATCCGTTGTATTCGCTGGCCAAGACCGTTGCCGACATCAACACCGACGCCTTGAGCCCGAAAGGGCCGGCGCGCAACTTCTCGCAGTCGGGCAATGCGAAGTCCGGACTTCTCGACCTGTTGATTGCCGAGGCGAAGGCGGCCGGGCTGGAGTTCAATCCCGACCCGCATCCGGAAACCGGCGGTTTTTTCCGCTCCGATCATTTCCCGTTCGCCAAGCGTGGCGTGCCGGCGTTGTCGTTCGGTTCCGGCGACGATCTGGTCGATGGCGGCAAGGCGGCCGGCGACGCGGCGCGCAAGGAATACATCCAGAATCACTACCATCAGCCCGCCGACGAATGGCAGGCGAGCTGGACGTTCAGCGGCATGGCCCACGATCTGCCGGTGCTGTACAAGGTCGGCAGCGACTTGGCGAACTCGTCGCAATGGCCGAACTGGTCGGACGATTCGGAGTTCCGCGCTACCCGCGATGCGACTGCAGCCGAGCGCAATCAAAAACCTTGAGCGTGGGTGAGCGCGGATAACAGACGATAAGAGCCGAGCAACGCGGATAGTGCGAAAGCAATGTAGATGGTGATGGATCGAGCGCGATCAAACGCCGCTCAGAATGGGCAATTGCTCTATCGGCGAAATGCGCTCTTTAATCCGCGTTCAAGGCTCTGTTCCTTCATCCTGGCTCGGGATCGGCGAGCCGATTGTATTTCTTCAGCACCTCGCGCAAACGGCCGTGCGGCAGCTCGATGACCTCGAGGTCGTTTGCGCCTTTCATCGTCTCCGCGGCGACCATGGCATTGATTATCGCTTCCTCGGTCGCCTGCACGGTAGCGAGGAAAATCGGGTTCAGCTGCTGGTTCGGCAGCATCGTCAGGGTGCGCACGCCCTTGCCCGCCGTGCCCCCGGGATTAGCCGTCGAGAACGCGATGAAGATGTCGCCGGAACCGTCGCCGGCAAAACTTCCGTCGCGGCCGAGCCCCAAAGTCGCACGGCGCGCCAGACGCTTGAGCTGCGTCGGGATCAGCGGCGCGTCGGTGGCAACGACGATGATGATCGAGCCGATATCTTCCTCGCGTACGGTGTGATCCGGAATTTCCTTGCCGACCGGCACGCCGGCGATGCGCAACTGGCTGCGCCGTCCATAGTTGCACTGCACCAGCACGCCGACCGTATAGCCGCCGAGCTTCGCCGGGAGGACGCGCGACGACGTACCGATGCCGCCTTTGAACTCGTTGCAGATCATGCCGGTGCCGCCGCCGACATTGCCTTCTTCGACCGCGCCGCCGTGCGCGGAATCGAGTGCGTGCCAGGCATGCTCGGGTTTGACGTGAAAGCCGTTCATGTCGTTGAGATCGTCGTCCGCGGTTTCGGCGACGATCGGCAGCGACCACGAGTAGCCTTCCTCGTCCGGCGGCGCCTTCCTGATGCGCCAGGCGATGACCGCATCGCGGACGATACCCACGCTGTGCGTGTTCGTGATCATGACCGGGCCGTCGAGGACGCCGGATTCCTCCAGCCAGGTGGTGCCGGTCATCTCGCCATTGCCATTCAAGGAAAACCAGCCGCCGAAGACAGCGTCCATGCTGGCCTTGCCGCGCGGGAATATCGCCGTGACTCCGGTGCGTACCGGACCTTTGCCGACGACGAGCTTGCCTGAACCGGAAATCAGCGTCGTGTGGCCGACCTCGACGCCTTTGACATCGGTAATCGCATTGAACTGTCCCGGTGTGCCATCGAACGGAACGCCGAGATCGCGGGCGCGCGGCTTCGCTTGCGCGATACCGGCGCAGGTCAGGACGATCGAGACAGACAGCGTCAGACAAAGCTGGAGTGTTTTCATGGTGGCCTCGACGGCAGGGCGAAGCGCAGCATAAAGCATCGAGGCATGCCGGGATTTCCCGGCATCCGTGTCGATCGCACGCTGCATTTGCAAATCGCATCGTCGGATGCTGGAATGCCGCGCCGACGAACGGTCAAGGGGGGGTGATTGAAACGTAAAGGCGCAGATCGCAAACGCCAGGGCAGCCTCGTATGTGTCGGCGTCGGCATGACGCTCGGCTCGCACCTCGGTCCGCTGGCACGCAGCCATATCGAAAATGCCGACGTCGTCTTCATGGCCGTGTCCGACGGCGTCGTCGAACTGTGGCTCAAGCAGATGCACCCGGACGTGCGCAGCCTGCAGCACTTCTACCGCGAAGGGAAGTCGCGCGCGCGCACGTATCGCCAGATGGTCGACGCCATGTTGAAGGAAGTGCGTGCCGGCAAGAGAGTCTGCGGTGCGTTCTACGGCCACCCCGGCGTTTTCGCATTGCCGCCGCATGAAGCGATTGCGATTGCGCGTCGCGAAGGTTATGCAGCGCACATGGAGCCCGGTATTTCCGCCGAGGACTGCTTGTACGCCGATCTCGGGATCGATCCGGGCACCTTCGGATGTCAGCACTACGAGGCGAGTCAGCTGTTGTTCTACAACCGCCGCATCGATCCTGCGGCTTATCTTGTGCTATGGCAGATCGGGATCGTCGGGGATCGCACGCTGGCGCGTTTTTCGACCGGAGTGGAATACCGCCGCGTGCTGCTCGACGTGCTCGGTTCCGACTATCCGCTGGAGCATGAAGTCATTCTGTACCGCGCAGCGACGCTGCCGATCCACAAGCCTCGGATAAAACGCCTGACGTTGCGAAAATTACCCACGGCAAGAATCGATCTGGACGACACGTTGGTGATCCCGCCGGCGCGGGAACTTGAGGCAGACAAGACTACGCTCGCGCGCTTGCGGGCACTCGATCGGTCCGGGCGTCGCGGATGACGTTCGAAGCCTTCGAGACGGAGCAGTTGCAAATCCGCCCATTGCGCAGACGCGATGCAACACTTTTTGTCAGGTTGTATTCGGATGTCGAAACGATGCGCTTCATCGGTCGCCCGCTGTCGAAGCACGAAGCGCGTGCGAGCTTCGAGGCAACGCTCGAAGAAATGCTGACGCGGAAGCGTCTGGCGTTTTTCACAATTGTCGAGAAACCACGGCGACCGATCGGCTTTTGTTCCATCCAGGCGCCGCAACCACGAGCACGGCGCGCGGAGATCGGCTTGATGCTGATCCGCGAGGCGCGACGGAGAGGTTTCGGTGCGCAATGCGCTCGCGCCCTGATCGCCGCCGCATTCGAGGCATTGCCGATAGATACGGTTTGGGTGCAATATCGCCCTGCGAATGCATCTGCCGAACGTCTGTTCGGCAGCATCGGTTTTTTGCCGAAGGTCGGACCGAGACCGCTTAACGCGCGGTCTGCAAACCGCATCTCCGTATTGCAACGGATTGCCTGGCCAACATCCACCACAAAACGTAGGGGGAAACACAATGTCGAGCACGATTGCCTTTCTTGAAAGCGTGGGACGAGACGCCGCGTTGCGTCATGCGACGAGCGCACAACTGGCCGCAGCGATGCGGCGCGAGCAGATTGTTCCCGAATTGCACGCGGCGATTCTCGGTCACGGCAGCGTACAAATTGGCGAATACCTTGGCGTAAAGGAAAAGATCTTCTGCCTCAATTTTCCCAAGAAGGCACCAATGAAGGCCCCGGCAAAGCCGGCAAAGGCACCGGCCAAGGCGCCGGCGAAAAAACCAGCGAAAAAACCCGCCAAGAAGCCATCGAAGAAAGCAGCGCCCAGCAAACGCGTTGTCCATTAGCCGCGTCGAGGTCGTCATAAGTGAGGTTCATGAGCAAATTGCGCCCGGCTTTGTCTGCCGGGCGTATTGTTTTCTGCGTCATGGCGATGTCCGCCGCCTTCGCGGCTCCGCCCCGCGATGCGACAAGCCTGCTCAAGCAGGCGGATGACATCAAGACGGCGGACAATTCCGCATTTCTTGAAATCCTACGTCGTCTGCAGAGTGAAAGCGGTGGACTTGCACCCGGTGAGCAGCTTTACCTGCGCTATCTGCAGGCGTGGCAACTGGGTTATACCGGGGACTACAGCTCCGCAGTTCCCGCGCTGAAGGCAGTGATCGAGGAGGCAACCGATCCAACTTTGCGATTTCGCGCGCAGATCTCGTTGGTCAACGACCAGGCGCTGGCTTCACATTACGACGAAGCCTATGCGGGCCTGAGTGATTTCCTGGAAACGCAGGCGCAGGTGCCGGACAAGGACACCCGCATGTTGGGCTATGCGGTTGCATCGCTTCTCTACAATCAGGCCGGTCAATACGATCTTGGCCTCAGCTTCGCAGAACGCTGGCTGGCTGAAGATCCCGGCGACGTGAGCGATTGCAAGGCAATGTATCTGAAGCTTGACGCCCTTTTTCGGAGCGGCAAGCTGAAGAGCAACGATCCGCAAATCCAGACCGCCATCGACGCCTGCGGCAAGATTCACGAGCCGCTTGTCGAAAACGTCATCCGCACGTTTGTTGCCAATCTCGATATTGCCAACGGGCGCGTTGAGGATGCGGTCCGCCTGCTGATTGAAAACGATGCCGTCGTGCAGCAGACGCACTCCGCCCGAGTGACCTCGGAATTCCACTCCATCCTGGCGCGCGGCTATCTCCTTCTCGGCAATATTTCCAAAGCCAAGCAATATGCGCAGAGCGCCATCGACAAGAGCATCAAGAAGGAATTCTCCAAGCCACTCGTCGACGCCTACGAAGTCTTGTACGAAGTCGCAAAGCGGGAAGGGGACGTCACCGACGCACTTGTCTACCACGAGAAATTCGCGACCGCCGACAAGGGCTACCTCAATGCCACGACGGCGCAAACGCTCGCCTACCAGATGGTCAATCAGCAGTTGCTCGACAAGAAGCGCCAGATCGATGCATTGAACGAGAAAAATCAGGTGTTGGAACTCAAGGGCGAAGTCGCCAACAAGGCGGCGGAAGCCGAGCGCCTGTATGTTGCGTTGCTAATCGTCGGCCTTGTGTCCATCGCGCTGTGGGCCTACCGGACCAAGCGCTCGCAGGTGCGCTTCCAAAAGCTTGCGCGGCGCGACGGTTTGACCGGAATCGTCAATCGCCAGCACTTCATGGACGAGGCCAAGGTCGCACTGAGGTACAGCGCGAAGTCGGGGCGCGACGTGAGCCTGATCCTGATCGATCTGGATCATTTCAAGGTGGTCAACGACACGTACGGCCATGTCGCCGGCGACGTTGTGTTGAAGCAGACTGTCGTGGCCTGCCAGCAGCATATGAGATCGATCGACCTGTTCGGCCGCCTCGGCGGAGAGGAGTTCGGCGTGCTCCTGCCGGATTGCAGCATGGAAGCCGCGCGGAAGCGGGCAGAGGAATTGCGCCGCGCTATCGTCGACAGTGTAAGGGCCGAACCCGACATTGCCGTTTCCGCAAGCTTCGGCACCACGTCGACGCGCGAATCCGGCTATGACCTGCGTCAGATGCTGCTCGATGCCGACAGCGCCCTGTATCAGGCCAAGCGGGCCGGCCGCAACCGGGTGCAGGTGTTCGAGGGTGAAATCGCCGTGGCGTCCGCGCGGGGCGCCTGAACTCGAGCATGGCGCCCCGAACATTGCCGTTCGGCCGGGTTCGGTGCAATATCGCCTCAAGTACCCGGCTTGTTCGGGGGCGCGGAGGGTCCGCGCCAGGATCCAAATGGAGTTGAGGCGAATCGATGCCGCTGGCAACCGCACTGCGTTCTACGATCGGGCGTGTCTGCCTGGCGGTCATCCTCGGATTGACTGCGGCAGCGGTATGCGCTGCTGAAGACGCAGGCGACCTGCTCAAGCACGCCGACGAGATCAAGACCTCGAACCATGCCGAGTTCCTCGACGTGCTGGAACGGCTCGATGCCGATCGCGAGCACCTGTCCTCCGCGCAGCAGATGTACCTGCGTTACCTCGATGCATACAGGCTCGCCTTCAGCGGCGACTATGACCGTGCCGTTCCGCAGCTGACGTCGATCACGAAGGAGTCGAACGATGTCGTCATGCGCTTTCGTGCCGGCATTACGCTGACAAATATCCTGGCGTTGTCGGCACACTTCGAAGAAGCCTACATGCATTTGAACGAGTTGCTCGAGCTGCAGCCGAAGGTCGAGGACAAGGCGACGCGAATGCTGGGTTTCGGCATCGCCGCGCTGCTGTACAACCAGGCGGGTCAGTACGACCTCGCCATGCTGAACGCGCAGCGCTGGCTCAACGAGGACGGCGAAGGCGAAGGCGGCTGCAAGGCCAACTACCTGAAGATCGAAGCGCTCTACCGGACTGGAAGGCTCGCCACGGACAGCATCGACGTGCGAAACGGCCTCGCCGCGTGCGCCCGCATCGGCGATCCGGTCTTTGCCAACCTGATCCGCACCTTCGTTGCCAATCTCGCGATCGATCAACAGCGCGCCACGTCGGCAATCAAGCTCTTCCAGGACAACTATGCGGAAATACAGCGCACCCGCTACAACCGGCTGACATCGGAAGTGGACTCCATTCTGGCGCGGGCCTGGTTCAAGTCGGGCGACCTGGATCAGGCGACGCGCTACGCGCTCAGCGCCGTGGACAAGAGTGTCCGAGACGAGATCACAAAACCCCTGGTCGACGCTTACCAGGTGCTGTATGAAATCGCACGAAGCCGATCGGACTTTCAGACCGCGCTCACCTACCACGAAAAATACGCCGCGGCCGACAAAGGCTACCTTGGCGAGACGAGCACGCGCGCGCTTGCATTCCAGATGGTCAATCAGCAGGTGCTCGACAAGAAGCGCCTGGTGGACGACCTGAGCGAGAAGAACCAGCTGCTTCGCCTGAACCAGCAGGTTTCCGAGAAATCGGGAGAGGCCGAGCGCCTGTACATCCTGCTGTTGCTGGTGGTGATCGGCTTCATCATCCTGTGGACCTACCGTCTCAAGCGCTCGCAGCTGCGCTTCCAGAAGCTGGCGCGGCGCGACGGCTTGACCGGCATCGTCAACCGGCAGCATTTCATGGACGAGGCGAAGGCGATGCTGCAGGCCTGCGCCAGATCGGAGCGCGAGGTCTGCCTGATCCTCGTCGACCTCGACAATTTCAAGCTCGTCAACGACACGCACGGCCATGTCGCCGGTGACGGCGTCCTCAAGCAGACGGTGGAGATGTTCCAGCTGCACATGCGCGTGGCCGATCTTTTCGGCCGCCTCGGCGGCGAGGAATTCGGCATCATGTTGCCCAACTGCACGCTGGAGACTGCGTTTACCCGCGCCGAGGAGCTGCGCGCCGCCATCGGTGGCTTTGCCCAGGCCGGTGTCACGATCACGGTTTCAGCGAGCTTCGGCGTGACCTCCACGGCACAGTCGGGGTACGACTTGCGCCAGCAACTCATTCACGCCGACAGCGCGCTGTATCGTGCCAAGCGCAACGGCCGCGATCGCGTGGAATCCTACGTGCCCGCCGCCGATGCGCCGTCAAGTACTCCGCCGCCCTACGCGGAGTGGGACATTTCCAAGCCCTAGGCCGCAGCCAGGGAGCACGTCGCGGGAAGGGTTCGCGGACGACCCGTTTGGTCAGGCCGGATCCAATCAGGCTGGGTCCAATCTGGCAAGATCCAATCAAGCAAGGTCCGGCGCTTCCGCGCGTGCGACCCGGTTCCTGCCGGCCTCCTTGGCGGCATACAGCGCCTTGTCGGCGCGTGCGATCATCGAGCGCGCGTCTTCCTTGTGGTCCCACTCGGCGACCCCGAAGCTCGCGCTGACGTGGCCGACCGATTCGAATGGCACGTCGGCGATCTTTGCGCGCACGGCTTCGGCCATTGCCGCCGCCGCATCGATGCGCGTCTCGCGCAACGCCATGATGAATTCCTCGCCGCCGAAGCGTGCCGCGCAATCCGAGCCGCGCATCAGTTCGCGCACGCGCAGTGCGGCGTGCTTGAGCACCATGTCGCCGCTGTCGTGTCCGAACGCATCGTTGATCTGCTTGAAGAAGTCCAGATCGAGGATGATCACTGACAAGCCGTGGCCCTTGATGCGCGCCTCGGCCATGTCGGCCTCGAGCCGCTCGAAGAAACGCCGGCGGTTGACCAGATCGGTTAGGAAATCCCGTGTCGCCATGTCTTCGAGGCGGCGATTGAGCCGGTTCATCGGCTCGATGACCAGACCGGACAAGGCGAGATTCATGGCGATGAACATCACGGCGAATATCGCCAGCAGCGACAGCATGAAGTTGCGAAACGTCTGTCGCGCCTTCTCCACCGGGTAAAGCATCGGCACCTGCACCAGCTGCATGCCGACGACCTCGTCCTGCTTCCAGCCGAAGCCGTTCTGCTCGCCGTAAACTTTGAGCATCGATGCCGGCGCCATGGCGGGCGTGCTGTGGCAGGCAAGGCATTGCGGATTCTTGATCTGGATCGGCCGCGCGACGTACAGCGCGCTTTCGATGCCATCGCCGTGCACGCCGCTCAATTCCTTTTGCGCGTGGCCGGAACGGAATTGTTCGATCAGCTGTGCCTCCCACTCGCTGGCCTTGTCGCGCGGGTTGGTCGCATTGAGCACGGCTTCCTTGTACTCGTAGCCGGCATAGCGATCTCGCAGACGGTGCAGGGTCTCGGTCGCCGCGAAGGCCGGCACGGTCTGCGGCAGGAACGTCTCCGCGTTGAGAGGATCCAGGTGCGGCTTGATCTCCTCGGTCGTGTAGCTGCGGATTGCCAGCGCTGTATCCATCAGCACCTGCGAGTTGTAACGTACTTCGTCGAGCGCATTCTGTTGCAGGTAACGATGATAGAAAATGCCCGCGCCGACGATGCCGAGCGCAAACACGATGATCAGCACCAGGTTGAACTTGAGGCGTAACTGCATGCGTGGCAACGCCCGGACGCCTGCTGCAGGTCCTCCGGAACGTCCCTCCCTCGATTCGATCGGCGGCAATCCCCGATGCGCTATCTTATTGGATATTCGCTGCCTTGCGCTGCATCCGGCGCCGTACGAGCACAGGTCTCATTGGTATTGATGGTTTCGCAGATGCATCGCCTGTTTTTCGCAATCTTTCCCGAGCCGCCGGCACTGGCAGCGATCGGCCGCGTCGCCGCGCGCCTGCAGGCGGAGAAGGTCTTGCGCGGCCGCTGGACGGCGCCGGCGAACTACCACGTCACCGCACGGTTTCTCGGCGATCATGCCGATCCCACTGTCGTGATCGCGCGTGCCAGGGCCGCCGCGGCACAGGTGCGCGCTGCACCGTTCGATATCACGTTCGATCGCATCGTCACGTTCCGCGGACGTCACCAGTCGCCGTGCGTTGTGCGCTGCACGCCGGAATCGGACATGGCTATCGAGGCACTCTGGCGAGACCTTGGTGCCGCATCGTCGGATATGCGCGGAGAGGCGGGTCGTTTCGTGCCGCACCTGACCCTTGCCTATGCAGACCGCATGCTCGACGCGCCGGTCGCTATCGAGCCTGTCGTCACGCGGATCAAGGCTTTTGCGCTGATCGACAGCCATGATGCGCAGCATGAAGTGCTGGTGCGCTGGCCGCTGACGGCATAGGGCACGCGTGCCGATTGGGCGAGGATTGCGCGCGGATCGCCGATGACGAAGCCTTCACGTTGTGTTGCAGGTAGTTGGCTAAGATTCACAGCAGCCAATGGTAGAGGAGGGCGTGAGATGTTCGCAGTCAGATCCGAAGTGGCGAGGATTGCCGGTTGCTGCTTTGCTGTCGGTCTGCTGGTAGCTTGCGGCAACCAGTCGGCCAACGCGCCGTCGAACGCCGCATCGTCGAACGCGGCAGACACGCAAGCTTCGTCGCAGCCGGCACCATCGCCGCCGCCTTCGACAACGCCGCCCGCGGACGGTCAGCAGAATGCGTCGGTTGCTGAATTGCTCGCCGGATCGACGCCGCCGGCGAACACCCCGCCGCCGGAAGAGCCTGTCGCGGCTCCGATCGCTGCGGGCCCTGAAGCGGGTGCGGACAGCGCGGCGGCCGCCCCCGACGGCGTCGAATTTGCACGCGTCATCAGCGTGCAGAAGATCCCGGGACCGAAGCAGATTTGTACCGACCAGACCGTGGTCGAACGGCGCGAGCCGGAAGACAAGCACAAGGTGGCGGGCACGGTCATCGGCGCCGTCGCCGGCGGGGTCATCGGCAGTCAGTTCGGTGGCGGGCGCGGGCGCACCGTCGCGACGGTAGGTGGCGCGGTAGCCGGCGGCGCAATCGGCCGCAAGGTGCAGGGCAATCATCAGGATCAGGACACGGTAACGCGCGTCGTCAAGCATTGCCGGCCAGTGACGAAAGCCGAGGAGGAGGGCCAGATGTTGTACGACGTGGTCTATGCCTACCAGGGACAGAACCTGCATGTTCGCCTCGATCACGACCCCGGTGACCGGATCGAATTGCCCGTTCGCGGCGTCGAGTAGGCTTCCGGCCGGGTTGTCGGAAATTTGTCCGAACGATGACTGATAACCCATGCGCGGCATGGGAAACGCGCTACCCTGAGGCCCTGGCTTTCGGCCTACGGGGCAGGGCATGAACGCATCGCGACGAATGGGAATGCTTGGCGTTTCGGCGCTGATGGCGCTCCTGGTTGCGTGCGGTGGCGGCTCGTCGAACAGCAGTTCGATGCCGATGTCGCCACCGCCCCCACCGCCCCCACCGCCGCCGCCGCCGCCGCCGCCACCGCCTAGTCTGGATCCGGTGTACCTGGCGTCTGCGCTGTCGCCGTTCACGAACGGCTGCGACGGCGTCGCGGCAAATGGCACCGTGTATGTCAACGCCGAGGTCGAACCCTATGTCGCTGCCGATCCGCTGAATTCGCAGCATCTGGTGGCGGTCTGGCAGGAGGATCGCTGGTCGACGGGCGGTGCGCGCGGGATCGTCGCCGGCGTGTCGAACGACGGCGGCAAGAACTGGACCCGGCGCGCGCTGCCGTTCACGCGTTGCGGCGGTGGTACGCCGGCAAACGGCGGCGACTACGAGCGTGCGAGCAATCCCTGGGTCACGATCGGGCCGGACGGCACCGCCAATGTCGTTGCCATCGCGTTCAACGGATTGGTTCTGGCCGCCGGATCGAAGAGCGCGGTGCTCGCCACGCGTTCGACTGATGGCGGCAACACCTGGAATGCGACGAGCACGCTGATCGTCGATGCAGACATCGCCTTCAACGACAAGGACGCCATCACCGCCGACCCGACCGATGCGCACTTCGTCTACGCGGTCTGGGACCGGTTGACCAGCGACAACGTCGGCCCGACGTATTTCGCGCGCAGCGCGGACGGCGGTGCGACCTGGCAACCGGCGCGCGCGATCTACGATCCCGGCGTCACCAACCAGACGATCAGCAATGCGCTGGTGGTGCTGCCGAACGGCACGCTCGTCACCATGTTTCTCGAACTCGATGCCACATCTGCGACGACGTTCACTGCGCACATCGCCGTAATCCGTTCGAGCGACGGCGGCGCGACGTGGTCGGCGCCGATCAAGGTAGCCGATTCGCTGAGCGTGGGAACGCGCGATCCGGACACCGGCACATTGATTCGTGACAGCACGCTGATTCCGGAAATCGCCGTCGGGCCCGGTGGCAAACTCTATGTGGTCTGGCAGGACTCGCGCTTCAGCAATGGCGTGCGCGACGACGTCGCTGTATCGCATTCGGACGATGGCGGCCTGAGCTGGTCGGCGCCGGTGCGCGTCAACGTCAGCGTGTCGGTCGCGGCATTTTCGCCGATGGTGCACGTGCGCGCTGATGGCGTGATCGGCGTGACCTATTATGACTTTCGTGCGAATACGACGAGCACGGCGACGCTGCCGACCGAATACTGGCTGACGCGTTCTGCCGACGCCGTCACCTGGCAGGAAAACCAGATTGCCGGTCCGTTCGACCTCAATCTCGCGCCGGTCGTGTCGACGCCGGGGTCAGGAGACTTTCTCGGCGACTATCAGGGACTCACCAGCTCTGGCACGCTGTTCCAGCCGTTGTTCACGCAGACCAACGCGGGCGATGCGTCGAATCGCACGGATATCTACGCAGCGCCGGCGGTATCGGCAACTGGCGGTGCGTCGACGCTCCGCGCTGCCGCCGCCGCAACGCCATCGGCGAGCGTGAGCGAAGCGTTTGTCGTCACAGCGGAGCTGCAGCAGCGCGTTTCGGACAACCTCGTGCAGGCGATGCGGCGCCGGTTACCCGGCGCGCAGCAGCGCTGATCGCCTCGCGCGACGAGTCAGCGCGCGCGCAGGCGGAAGCGCTCGCGGTAGTCGCCCGGCGTCAGCGATGTCTCACGTTTGAACAACTTGCGGAAACTCGGCACGTCGCTGTAGCCGCAGCGTTCAACGACTTCGTCGAAGCTCAGCTGCGTGGCCTCCAGCAGCGCTTTCGCTCTTTCGACGCGCAGATGCTGGATATAGCCGAGCGGGCTGGTGCCGTAGTGCGAGCGAAAGTGCCGCAGCAGGCTGCGTTCGCTCGTGCCGCAATGCGAGGCCAGACGCGAGACGCTGATCTGGTCGTGCAGCTCCTTCTCGAGGAAGCGCGTGATCTTCTCCGCCAGCGAGTGGCGCGGCTTTTCCAGCAGTGCCTGGCTGACATAGGGCGCCTGGCTCTGGCGCTCCATGTCGAGCAGCATCATGCGGCTGGTCTGCTGCGCCAGTTCCTCGCCGCCGACTTCCGCCACGACGCGGACGACGAACGTATAGACGGCGGTCGATGCGCCGGTGGTGACGAGGTTGCCGTCTTCGATGACGAGTGCCTGTTCTTCGAGTTGCACGGCGGGAAAGTGGCGGCGAAAGGCGCTCGCCAGCCACCAGCTCGTCGTCGCGCGCCGGCCATCGAGCAATCCGGTCATCGCCAGCAGGTAGGTTCCGCTGCACGTCGCGGCGATGCGCGTGCCGCGCAAGTGCAGCGCACGCAGCGCGGCCAGTTCGGGCTCGAACTCGGCGCGCCGGTCGAGCAGTTCGCGTGGGCGATGGTGGTTGATGCCCGGCACCAGCACGAGGTCGAAGCGCGCGTTGCGCGTCAGGGGTTTGATACCGCTGATCTCGATGCCGGATTCCGTCATCACGCGCTCGGCGCCGCGCACGTTGAATACCGTGCTCTCGAAGCGCGGCGCCTTGCCGGGCGACCGGATCTCGGCGAGCGTCTGCGCGACGCGCAGCGCCTCGGCGGGTCCGGAAAGGCTCGACAGCATGCAGCCGTCGAGCGCCATCAAGCCAAGTCGGAATACGGTCATGCAATGACTCTTCAGCAGTTGATCGGCAACGGTGTGGTCAGTCTGCAATCAGAACGGAACCGACATAGTCGTTGATCCAGTTCAGCGCGACGGCCGGCACATACAACGCCACGTCGCCATCGTCCTTCTCGCCGCAGGCGCGCAGGGCAATGTGCTGCGGGAATCCCGTCGGCAACGCTGTCACCGAAGGTGCAACGAGGCGCGGGTGGCCTTGATCGTCCTGGCTGACATACCAAAGGCCGTTGGGCACAGGCGTGCTGCTGCCACATGCTTTCGAGTGGTCGACGATATCGACCTCGTCACCGCGCAGCGGCTGCAAGCGCCAGCGGTGCGAGTGTTGCAGCAACGTCGCGGTGTACTGCCCGTCGGTGATGTAGATCGGTTCGTAGACCGGCGTGGCGCTCGCCGGCGCACCGGCGCTCAGCGCGGTCATTGCGATCAGTACGGTTGGCGAATGCTTGAGCATGATGCGTTCCTCCGGTAGCGGGTCGTCGGACATGCACCTGAAAATTTTCGCGCGGGACCTACATAGCTTTAACGAAATGCCGGCCCGATTTGCGCCAGATATCTGCCTCGACTGTGCGCATACTGTGCGCCGCGAAGCCTAGCATGCGCAGTGGCGGAAATGCCACGTTGGTGGCGAAATCGGACAATTCGGTCGGTCCGGCCGCATCGCCGAAGAAGAGAGCGTTCGGACCCGCGTTGAAGATCGCGCCGAATCGGCGCGATCGGATGCGCCGGCGTCTAGCGTGCGCTGCGACGCAAGTCGGCCGGCGGCCGATCGTTCTCGAGCGGCACCGGCCCCTGCGCTGCCGGTACTTCGCGCGCCGCCGCTCCGATCTGCGAGGTGCGGGCGCGTGTGAGCGCGCGTGCCATTCGCCGCACGGCCTCGGCCAATTCACTCTCGTCGAGGTAACTGAAGCCCAGGCGCATGAACGGCTGTTCGCGCTGCAGAAAGTCGAAGCGCCGCGCACTGTGGAACAGCACACCTTCGCGCTCGCCGGCACGCTGCCAGCCGGCCACGTCGATCGATTCATCGGCGCGGGCCCACAGGGCCATACCGCCATCGGGAACGCGAAATGTCAGCGCGCTTCCGAGATGATGTTTCAATGCCGTCGCTAGCACGTCGCGCCGCGCGGCATAGGTGCGCCGCATGCGCCGCATGTGGCGCAACAGTTCGCCGTCCTCGAACAACTCGGCGATCGCACATTCCATCGCGACGTCGCTGCGCGCATCGCTGGCCGCGCGCAGCGCGTGCAGGCGCTCGAAGACCGGCGCCGGGGCGGCGACGAAAGCGGTGCTGATTCCCGGTGCCAGCAGATTGGCCAGCGAGCCGATGTAGATCGTATTGGCGCGGCCGGCGCCCGCGGCGATCGGCAGCACCGGCTTGCCGGCATAGTGGAATTCGTGATCGTAGTCGTCCTCGATGATCGCGAAGCGATGTCGCAGCGCCAGTTCGGCCAGGCGCATGCGGCGCCGCGCCGACATCACCGATGTCGTCGGAAACTGGTGATGCGGCGTCAGAAGTACAGCACGCACGGTGAGCTGCGAAAGGAGTTGTTCCAATGCGCTGACGTCGAGACCGTCGTCATCGAGCGGCAGCGGAACCAGATGCGCGCCGGCGAGCTTGAGCACATTCCACGCCGGCGGATAGCCGAATGCTTCGACGACGACGACATCGCCGGGCGCCAGCAACGCGCGTGCAACCAGATCGATTGCCTGTTCGATGCTGCGCGTGACCATCAGGTTGTCCGGCGTCACCGCCAGGCCGCGCGAGCGCGACAACATCACGGCGAGTTCGCGGCGCAGCCGGATGTGGCCGCATGGCTCGGCGTAACCCAACGACGCAGGACTGCGCGGGCTGATTGCGCGGCGGAATGCGCGTGCGAGCGCGGCCGCGGGAAACAGCCGTACGTCGGCCATGCTCATCGCAAGCGTCAGCGTACCGGGCGCCGCGGCCACGTGCGTCGTCGGCGTGTGCATTGGCCGCGTGAGCGGATACGTCGGAAGATCGCCAGACGGTGCCGTTGGACCCGATGCGCCGTCGCGTCGGCCCAGCGGCGCGCTGACGAACGTGCCGCCGCCGACGCGCGTGTTGACCAAACCCTCAGCAGCCAGCTCGCCATAGCCGGCCACGACTGTGTTGCGGTTGACGCCGAGGTGCCCGGCGAGTTCGCGCGAGCCGGGCAGGGGATCGCCGGGCTTGAGACGTCCGCTGCGAATCTCGTCGGCGACGGCGCTGGCAAGTTGCAGAAACAGCGGCTGATCGCGACTCGCATCAAGCCCCACGCTCAGTTCCCATCGACGCATCGTTCGTCTCCATCGGCCCCAAGGACTAGGACGCAACCGGACCAGCAAGCGTCGCAAAAGTGGAGCTCCCGACTTGGCCGTGTGCTCTCCAAGCTTGCCGTCGCGTCGCAACCCACCCCAACAGGAGAAGCACATGCGCACTGTTTCCTTCAGCACCCTCACGATTGCCGTCTGCTGTGCACTTGCATCCGGCGTCGCCGCCGCCGATACCGATGGCTACATCGTCAGCAACCTGCCGACGCTCGGCGGCACGCGCACGCAGGGCAACAGCGTCAACAATCGCGGCTGGGTTGCCGGATTTTCCACGTATGCCGGTAATTCGCATCGCTTTGCCACTGCCTGGTATGGCGGCCAGATCCACGATCTGGGTACGCTCGGCGGCCCCAACAGCGATGTCGCGTGGCCGGTCAAGAACGTCACCGGCCTGATCGCCGGCATATCGCAGACGGCAACCCCGGAACCGCTGGGCGAGACCTGGAGTTGCGCCGGTTTCCTCGCCGGTTCGACCGGCTTCATCTGTCGGGGATTCGCCTGGAAGGGAGGACAGATGCGCATGCTGCCGACGCTCGGCGGCAACAACGGTTTTGCGGCCGGCGCGAACAACCGCGGCCAGATCACCGGCTGGGCCGAAACCAGCACGCTCGATCCTTCGTGCGAGGGTCCGGGACCGGGCAAGAGCGGACAGGTGTTGCAATTCCTGCCGGTAATCTACGGGCCTGGTGACGGCGCGATCCAGGCGCTGCCATTGCTGGCCGGCGACAGCTCGGGTGCGGCGACCGCGATCAACGATCACGGCCAGGCCGTGGGAATTTCCGGCAGCTGCGATCAGGCGGTCGGCCGCTACACGGCGGCGCATGCCGTGCTCTGGGACAACGGCACGGTGACGGACATCGGCGCAGGCGTGCTGCCGGCACCGTTCTGGAACACGCCGATGGCGATCAACGAACACGGCGACGTGGTCGGTTTCGCGGGCGATCCGAGCGACATCACCGCCGGCCTGACGCACGCGTTCATCTGGACGCGCGAGGGCGGCATGCAGCTGCTGAATACGGACGCGAGCGACAACAGCACGGCGACCGGCATCAACGCGCAACGCCAGGTGTCGGGCTATTTCGTCGCCGGCGACGGCAGCCTGCATGGGTTTGTCTGGGACGCCGTGAACGGCATGCGCGACTTGAATGACCTGAAGGGGGATTACCCCAACGTCATCGCGCTCGCCAACGACATCAACGATGCCGGCGAGATCACCGGTCGGGCCACCGTGGCAGGCGGAACGCGTGTTGCGATCGTCGCCGTGCCGTCGGATCAATGAACGAAGTGCATACCGAAAAAAACCGGGCAAGGCCTCGTTCATCGTCGGGGCTGCACATTGACGGCACCCAAGGCAACAACGACGCAGAGGAGAATCGCATGTACGACAAGCTTCCCAGCGACCGCCAGCATGTCGAGGTGCGTCTCGACAATCGCGAATGGCAACCGGCGACGTACGTCGATGGCGAATTCGTGGATGCCTATGGCATGCCGCTGGATCGGCGCAAGATCTCCAGCTGGCGCGATCCGAATCGGCCGTCGCCGAATCGGCCGACTGCTCCGGAGGGTGGTTCAAAACGCCTCAATTAGCTCTGCCGTGGCCAAAACGCGGCCGGAGTCGGGATGACTCCGGCCGCGTTGCGCCTCGTGGCAGTTGCGGTCAGTTTTGATTATTGCTGGCGTTGTTACTAGTTGCCGGATTGCACATCGATGCGTCCATACAGTCCGTCGGCTTCGCCGTTCGGTCCTGCCGCGAAGAACAGCGTGTTGACCGGCTGGTTCTGGGCGCCGTCGCCG
>Ga0105242_10000384_pt1 | contig 35144 bp, 31 predicted proteins | sample KBSM24metaG_FD_81521 | JGI IMG/M metagenome (GOLD analysis project Ga0105242, IMG submission 81521) | Miscanthus rhizosphere microbial communities from Kellogg Biological Station, Michigan, USA - KBS M2-4 metaG | ecosystem: Host-associated > Plants > Roots > Rhizosphere > Soil | place...
ATTACTGGGTGCTGCCCGGGCGGGTGCTGGCCGGCGAGCACCCCGCCGGCGGCGACCCGCGGCTCGCGCCGCAGCGCCTCGAGAGCCTGCTGGCGGCCGGCATCCGCTGCTTCATCGACCTGACCACGCCCGAAGAGTTCGCCTCCTACGCGCCGCAGCTGCCCGCGGACGCCCGCTACTTCCGCAGAGCCATCCCGGATCACGGCACGCCCGGCAGCGCCGCCGACATGCGCGCGATCCTCGACCAGGTGCGCAGCGCGCTGCGCGACGGACAGGCGGTGTACCTGCATTGCCGCGCCGGCATCGGGCGCACCGGCATGGCCGCGGGGTGCCTGCTGGCCGAGCTCGGGCGCACGGGCGAGGAGGCGATCGAGGAGCTCAACCACCTGTGGCAGCAGAGTGCCCGCTCGCGGCAGTGGCCGTCCGTGCCGGAGACCGACCAGCAGACCGCCTACGTGCGCACCTGGCAGCGCGTTGCGGCGCCGGAGCTTGACCCGCTGCATGACCCGGCGACGCTGGCCGCCGTGCGCGAGCTGCGCGAGCGCTTCCTGGGGGCGTTGCTGGGCCTTGCCACCGGGGATGCGGTGGCGGCGGCCACCCAGTTCCGTCGTCCGGGTCGTTTCAGTCCGGTCGGGGACATGCTCGGCGGCGGGCCCTTCGATCTGCCGCGGGGTGCCTGGAGCGACGATACCGCGATGGCGCTGTGTCTCGCCGACAGCCTGCTGGAGACGGGGGGCTTCGACGCCCGCGACCAGATGGCCCGCTATCGGCGCTGGCAGCAGCAGGGCTACCTCTCCGCCACCGATCAGTGCGTCGGGATCACCGCGGGCACGGCACGCGCCCTGGCCAAGGCGCAGTGGCGCCGCCAGGCCTTCTCCGGCTCGCACGACCCGGAGGCGCTCGATCCGGAAACCCTCTCCCGGGTCGCGCCCACGGTTATGTACTACTTCGCCGACGCCGCGGCGGCCACCGAGCGCGCGGCCGAAGCGGCGCGCACCACCTGCCAGTCCGCGGCGGTGCTGGGTGCCTGCCGGGCGCTGGCGTGCGCCCTGCACGCGGCGCTCTCCGGGGCCTCCCGCAGCGCGGTGGTGGCCGCCGCCGAGGCGCTCGTGGGCAAGACCTCGCGCCCGGCGGCCCTGGGCCAGGAAGGCAGCGCCCCGGCGGCGCTGGCGACGGCGCTGGATGTCTTTGCGCGGACACACAATTTCCGCGACGCGGTGCTGACGGCGGCGAACCTCGGCGGCACCTCGGACGTGGTCACGGCGGCAGCCGGCGCCCTGGCGGGTGCGCACTACGGTGCAAGTGCCATCCCCACTTTATGGCGCAACAGCCTGATGAAACGGCAATTGCTCGAAAGCTTCGCCGACCGCCTGCTGGCGCACGCGCTGCTCGAGTTCGGCAACTAAGGCCCGCGCACTCTCCGGCACGGCCACAGGACCGGCAGACAGCGCGGCCGCCGCTGTCGTAAGCTCGCGCCTGCGACCTTCCCCTCGAAAGCCCCAAGCACGCGGATGTCCCCGACACGCGCCACCGGCCGTACCTCATCCCGAGCACGCCCCCGCTCCCGTGCGGCCGTGGTGCGCGGCTGGTCGCGGCTGCCGGACGAAGAACTGCTGAAGATGCGCTTCTGCGATCTGAAGCTCTCGATCGCGCGCTCGCCGCTCGCGCGACACCTGCGCCGGCTGTATGCGGACCTCGAGCGCCGCGGCATCCGCGTGCGCCCGCACGCGTGGCTGGCGCAGGAGTGGTTTTCCCCCGATGGCGTGCCCGGGATCGCGATGCCGTTCTACCTCGCACACCCGCGCCTCGAGCGGCTCGAGCGGCGCATCATGCGCGAGGCCGAGGGCGGCAACTCGCGCCTGCTGATGCGGATCCTGCGCCACGAGGCGGGGCATGCGATCGACAACGCCTACCGCCTGCGGCGGCGGCGCCGCTGGCGCGACGTGTTCGGGCATGCGAGCGTGCCCTACCCGGCGCGCTACCGCGCGCGCGCCGGCAGCCGCCGCTACGTGCAGCATCTGGGGGAGTGGTATGCACAGGCGCACCCGACGGAGGACTTTGCGGAGACCTTCGCCGTGTGGCTGACGCCGAAATCGGCGTGGCGCAAGAACTACGCCGACTGGCCGGCGCTGCACAAGCTTAAGGCCGTGGATGAACTCATCGCCAGCGTGCGCGAGGTGCGCGCCCCGGTGCGCAACCGTATCCGCGTCGAGCCGCTCAGCGAGGACACCCGCACGCTCGCGCAGCACTATCGGCGCAAGCTTGCGCACAACCGCCAGATCCGCCGCGGGCTCGCGGACGAACTGCTCAAGCGCGCCTTCACCGACGCGCCGACCCGGCGCCTGAGCGTGAAGGCGGCGACCCTGCTGCGCGCGCACGGCCGCGTGCTCACCGCGAGCGTGGCGCGCGCGCTCAGGATCGACCCTTACAGCGTGGATCAGGTCTTGCGCATGCTGATCGAGCGCACCGAGCGGCTCGACCTGTACGTGCGCGGCAACCAGCGCGACGCCCGGCGTTACTCGCGCTGGATGCTCGAGCGGCTGACCGGGCTGTACTCCCAGCGCGAGACTCCACACCTGTCGCTATGAGACGGCTGCGCACGCTCGTCGTGGTGCACGCGAGCCTGGTGCCCCCGGAGAGCCTGGAAGGCCACACCGACAAGGAAATCGAGGAGTGGCGCACCGAGTACGATGTCATCACCACCTTGCGCAAGCGCGGCCACGAAGTACGTTGCCTCGGCGTGCTCGACAGCCTCACCGAGCTGCGCAGCGCCATCGCCGACTGGGAACCGGACATCGTCTTTAACCTGCTGGAGGAATTCGACGGCATCGTCACCTACGATCAGCACGTGGTGGCGTTCCTCGAGCTCATGCGCCAGCCCTACACCGGCTGCAACCCGCGCGGGCTCCTGCTGTCGCGCGACAAGTCACTGTCCAAGCAGCTGCTGGCGTTTCACCGCATCGCCACCCCGCAGTTCGCGGTCTTCCGCCGCGGCGCGCGCTTCCACGTGCCCAAGAAACTGCGCTTCCCGCTGTTCGTGAAGTCGACCGTCGAGGATGCCTCCCTCGGCATCGCGCAGGCCTCGGTGGTCGAGGACGCCGCCAAGCTCAAGGAGCGCATCGAGTTCGTGCACGAGCAGGTGAAGTCCGATGCGCTGGTGGAGGAGTACATCGAGGGGCGCGAGCTGTACGTCGGCGTGCTCGGCAACGAACGTCTCACGCGCCTGCCGGTTTGGGAAATGGTGTTCGGTTCCATGCCCGACAACCTGGCCGGCATCGCGACGCGCAAGGTGAAGTGGGACAAGCGCTACCAGGCGAGGTACGGCATCACCACGCACGCCGCCGCGGACCTGCCGCCGCAGGTGCTGGCGGCACTCGACCGTCTGTCGCGCCGCATCTATCGGGCACTGGGCATGTCCGGGTATGCTCGCATGGACTTTCGCGTAACCGCGCAGGGACAGGTGTACGTGCTCGAGGCCAATGCCAACCCGAACCTGGAGACCGCGGAGGATTTTGCCGAATCCGCGCGCGCCAGCGGCGTGCCCTACGCGCAGCTGCTGGAGCGCCTGATGGACCTGGGTCTGAAATATCGCGCGCAGTGGCGGGCATCGTATGGCTGAAATCAACTGGCGCGCCATCGGCGCGGCGTGCCTGCTGGCCGCGGCCCTGGCGCTCACCGGCTGTGCGGCCCAGAAACGGGAAAGGGAGCGCGCGGAGGACCTGGCGGACGTGCTGGCGTGGTTTCCGGGTCACTACGACAACGTGGCGCAGGCCGAGCACGATGAAAAGACCGGCGTGCACACCCCGCACGACCGGGTGGCGATCCTCATCATCCCGGTGCAGACGCCGCGCCTCGGGCACCACCTCTTCTTCGCCCAGGAAATGGCGGCGGATGATCCGAAGCGCGTCCTGAGTGAGCGCATGTTCAGCTTCGACATCGACGAGGAGCGCGGCATCATCGGGCTCATGTACAACTTTGCCGAGCCGCGACGCTGGCGCGACGGTCAGCTGAATCCCTCGATCTTCACCATCGTGATGGCCGAGGACGTGGCGCCGGTGGGATGCGAGCTCATCTGGAAGCGCAGCGGCGAGCAGTTCGTCGCCAATCACGATACCAAGCACTGTCACCGTGCCGGGGGCAGCGCGACGAGCGGGCCCGATGCGACCCTGTCCGCGGAGACGCTCACCCTGAGCGGCTACGAGTTCCGCAAGAGCGGCTCCTGAGGCCGCGGCGCGCCAGGCGCGCTCAATCTTTCAGGTGTGCGTCGAGCCAGCCGAGCACCGTGTGATACCACAGCACGCTGTTGGCGGGCTTGAGCACCCAGTGGTTCTCGTCCGGGAATAGCAGCAGCTTGCTCTCGATGCCGCGCCGCTGCAGCGCCGTGAACGCGCCGATCCCCTGGGTGTAGGGAATGCGGAAGTCCTGCTGGCCGTGGATCACCAGCATCGGGGTGCGCCACTTGGCGACGAAGTCCACCGGGTTGACGTGCTCATAGTTTTCCGGAACTTCGTACTGCGGGCCGCCGAACTCCCATTCCGGGAACCACAGCTCCTCGGTCGCGTAATACATCATGCGCTGATCAAACAGACCGTCGTGGTTGACGATGCAGCGGAAGCGCTCCGGCCAGTTGCCCTCGATCCAGTTCATCATGAAGCCGCCGTAGGAAGCGCCGAGTGCGCAGGCGCGCTCGCCGTTGAGCCACGGGTAGCGCGCCAGCGCGGCCGCGAGCCCCTTCTGCAGGTCAACGAGCGGCTTGCCGCCCCAGTCCTTGCTGATCGAGTCGGTAAAGGCCTGCCCGTAGCCGGGTGAGCCGTGGAAATCGATCATGACGACCGCGTAGCCCGCCCCGGCGAAGGCCTGTGCGTTCCAGCGATAGGTCCACAGGTTCTGCATGCTCGCCTGCGGACCGCCGTGCACCAGGAAGGCGATCGGGTAGCGCTTGCCGGACTCGAAGCCGAAGGGCTTCATGACGTAGCCGTAGACGGTCTCGTCGTTCCAGCCCTTGAAGCTGAATTGCTCAAAGGCGCTCATGCGGCGCGCCTCGAGGTCGGCGCGGTTGACCTGCGTCAGGCGCTTCATCGCGCCACCGCGCACCGGCACGCTGTAAAGGTCCGTCGGCCCGCCAAGGTCGGCGCGCATGAACACGATGCGCTCGCGCGTGATGGCGAAGTCGTCCACCTCGCCATCCCCGACCAGCTTGCGCGGGGCGCCGCTCTTCAGGTCGACCAGGAACAGCGCCTTCTGTCCGGTCTCATCCGCCGTTACCACCAGCTCGCGCCCGTCGGCGGTCACCCCCAGGTTCGCCGCCGAGCGATCCCAGCCGCCGGTGAGTGCGCGCACCGCGCCGCTGCGCGCCTCCTTGAGCATGATGTGGAAGCGATCCGACTCAAAGCCCGGGCGATCCTGCGCGAGCCACGCCAGATCGCCGTTCGGCAGAAAGTGGGGCTGCGCGTCCCAGGCGGGGTTGGCGGCGGTGAGGTTCACGGGGGCGGCGCTGGCGTCGGCGGGGGTCGCGAACAGATCAAAGTTGGTCGACCAGGGCTCGGTGCGCCCCGCCAGGCGCGCCGAGAACACCAGTTGCTTGCCGTCCGGGCTGTAGTCGTAGCTCTTGTCATCGCCGAAGGGCTTCTCCGGAATATCCGCATCGAAACCCTTGGACACATCGACCGGCGTGCCCGCCGCGCCGCCCGCAGCCAGCGGCGCGGTGAACAGGTGCGAGCGCGTGCCATCACTCCAGGTGTCCCAATGGCGGATGAAGGTGCGCTCGTAGAGGCGGCCGCTCGCCTTGTCGGCGGCGCGCTGGTCGAGGCGCTCCCTGGTGCACTTGAGGGACTCACAGTCCGGGAACACCTCCATCGACAGCGCCAGCTGCGCCGCGCGCGGGGAAACTTTCAGGGAGGTCACATCGAGGGGGTAGTCCGTGACGCGCTGGGCAGCCAGTGCGGGCAGGTCCAGGCGCCAGACCTGCGAGGTGCCCGAGCGGTTCGAGAGGAAATACAGCGTATGCCCGTCGGGCGCCCAGCGCGGACTGGAATCGTTCGCCGGCGCGCCGGTGGCACGCTGCGGGGTGGCCGCGGGGTCGGCCAGGTCGAGCAACCACAGGCTGGTGCGGCCCTTGTTGGCATTCATGTCGGTCTCGCGCTGCACGAAGGCGAGCACGCGGCCGTCGGGGGAGACCTGCGGATCACTGATGCGCTTCAGGCGCACCAGATCATCGACCGTGAAGGGCGCGTCAGCGGCCTGGACCGCTGCTGCCCAAAAGGGCAGCGTACACACGAGCAGCCTGAGAGCGAGGCGAAGCGAAAATCGCATGGAGGACGTTTCCGTGAGGGAGGGAAGAAAGAGGGGCGTGTGGGTCTTCTAACCCACTTCGCTGGCAGGATTGGTCCAGGACTCGCGCCGCGCCCCCTGCAGCCACTCCTGCAGGGCGGCATCCTCGAGCACGCTCGCCATGTACCAGCGTGCGGTCTGCGAGATGCTCGCGCCATAGGTGTTGAAGCGCAGCACGACCGGCGCATACATCGCGTCAGCGATGGTGTACTCCCCGAACAGCCACGGGCCGCCGGAGCCGAAACGCGCACGGCAGTCGTTCCAGATCTCATCGATACGCCCGATGTCGGCCTCCAGCGCCGCCGTCAACGCGGTGCGGCGGTTGCGGGCGCGGGCGTTCATGGGCCACAGCGAGCGCAGGTTGGTGAAGCCGGAGTGCATCTCCGCGCACACCGAGCGCGCGACCGCGCGCGCCGCGGGGGCTGCGGGCCAGCCCTTGCCGGTCAGCTCCGCCAGATATTCACAGATCGAGAGTGAGTCCCAGATGCACAGCTCACCCTGCAGCAGCACCGGCACCCGGCCGCTGGGGCTGAACTTCTCGATGTCCTCGCGCGTGGTGGGTGTGTCGAGCGTAATCACGACCTCTTTGAAGGGGATGTCGAGACGCTTCATCAGCAGCCACGGGCGCAGTGACCAGGAAGAGTAATTCTTGTTGCCGATGACGAGCGTAAGCGGCGCCATGGGAATGTTAACCTCTGCAGGTGCTCAGCGACGTGCGCGCCATAGCCTTTGACCTCGATAATACACTCTGGGATGTCGAGCCGGTGCTGGTACGCGCCGAACAGCGGGTGTTCGCGTGGCTGCAGGCCCACGCCCCGCGCATCGCGGCGCGCCTCTCGATCGAGGACATGCGGGGGGCGCGCGAGCGGCTCGCACGGCGGGAGCCCCACAACGCGCACGACTTCACCTACCTGCGCACCACCGCCCTGGCCGAGCACGCGCGCGAGCACGGCTACCACGAGGAGGTGGCGCACCGCGCTTTCGAAGTCTTCCTGGCGGCGCGCTGCGAGGTCACCTTGTTCGAGGACGTGCTGCCCGGCCTGGAGCGCCTGCGCAGCCGCTACCGCCTCGGCACGCTCAGTAACGGCAACGCGGACCTGCGGCGCATCCGCCTGGACCACCTCTTCAGCGTGTCCCTGAACGCCGGCCAGCTCGGGGCGGCCAAGCCCGCACGGCTGTGCTTCGAGCGTCTCGCCGCCGGGCTCGCCGTGGCACCGGCGCAGCTGTTGTACGTGGGCGACGATCCGCAGCTGGACGTGCGGGCGGCGCACGCGGCGGGACTCAAGGCGGCGTGGATGAACCGTTCCGGCACGCCCTGGCCGGCGGAGCTGGGGGCGCCGGAGCTTGCAGTGCGTGACTGCCTCGAACTCGCCGCCGCGCTCGGCACCTGAGCCTCACTAGGGCGCGAGCGCGCGGCCGCGGGTCTCGACCAGGATTGCGCGCGCCAGGAGCGCCGCCGTCAGCGGCACGAGCGCGACCCAGGACAGAATGCCGGTGAGCGCGCCGCTCGAACCGCCGGCGGCCGCGGTGACCACTCCCACGATGACGGGACCGGCGGCGGCGAAGACGCGCCCGATGTTGTAGCACAAGCCGGCACCGGTCGCGCGCAGGCGCGCCGGGAACAGTTCCGGCAGATAAAAAGTGAGCAGGCCGAATACCCCGTAGACGCCCGCACCGACCAGCAGCAGCAGCGTGAGCCGCGTCTGCGGCGGCAGCTCAAGCCCGAAGGTCGCGCCGATGGCCGCGGCTGAGAACAGAAAGTAAACCACGAACAGCACGCGGCGCCCGAACAGCCGTGCCAGCGGCACCGCGGCGAGCGCACCGATCAGGCCGCCGAAGTTGAAGGCGTTCGAGGCACGCGCCTGCCAGCCGGCGGCCAGCAACCGTGCCGCCGCGGGCGACAGGCCCGCTCGCACGGCATGCTCGGCGGCGAGCGTGCTGCCCAGCAGCGGTATGAAGGCGTTGCAGGCCCACCAGGTGAGCACCGCGACGACGGCGACGAACACGCCGCTCGCGGTCGCGCGGCGCCACGGCGCAGTGAATAGCTCGCGCGGTGTCGGCGGGCGCGTCGCGCGCGCGCGGCTGAGCTGCCAGGGCGTGCTCTCGCGCAGGAACAGCCGCACCAGCACGGCGATCACCAGCGGTGCGAGGCCGGCGAGGAACACGTAGCGCCAGGAGTTCTGCGGGTCATCCACCAGCCAGACTCCGGCGATCAGGTAGTTCACCGCGCTCGCCAGCACGATGCCCAGCGGCGAGGCGGTCTGCATGATGACGCCGGCCTCGACGCGCCGATGCTCGGGGACGGTCTCAGCGATGAGGGTTGCGCCGATTCCCCACTCGCCGCCGATGCCCAGACTGGCGAGCGTGCGACAGCAGATCAGCTGGCCGATGCTGGTCACGAACGCGCACAGACCGGTACCGACCGCATAGATCGCGATCGTCACGAACAGCGCGCGCTTGCGGCCGATGCGATCCGCCACCCAGCCGAACAGCACCCCGCCGGCGGCCCAGCTCACCAGCAGCACCGCGGTGATCACGCCGATCCAGAACACCGCGGCTGCATGGGCCGCGGGCGAGCCGCGCGGCAGGTGCAACAGCGCCGGAATGCAGTTCGGGGCCACGAAATTGAAGAGCATTGCGTCGAAGACATCGAAGCCCCAGCCGGCCCAGCCGGCCGCCACGGCGAGCCACTGAAAGCCGGCAAGCCCCAAAAGCGTGCGCGGCGCATTCGCTGCCTGCGGATCCAACACCCCGACCTCCCGCGGCCTGACTTGTTAGCACTGTGGCGCGTGCGCTGCCAGCTGTAGGAAGAAGCTGGCACGCGTTCAGCGTAGCGCATCACGGAATTATGTGTGATACAGGGTGAACCTAAGGATGGGTGAGCCGTTGCCTGTTACCGGAGGCCCGACAACGATGGACCGAGCAGCCAAGCACGTACTGCCAGTCGCCAATCTGCGGGAGTTCTTCAAGGACTCCGTGCACGGCGCGCTCGAGAAACAACGCGTGGCGGTCGAGGAGCAGACCGAGCAATACGTTGTGAACCTGCTCACCCTCTTTGCCCGCTCCGAGGCGCTCTACGAAACCACTCCCGAGGGCCCGCGGCTCAAGCCCCTGGCACTGATGCTGTGCGATGCGCTCGAGGCACCCTCCGTGAGCCTGCGCAACCGCGCGCTGCAGCGGCTCGGGGACGTGTCGCTGTTCATCGCGGGCTTCTTTGCCCCCGGCTTCGCGGCACGGCTGATCGACATCGACTATCACATCGCCATGGGCGGGCGCGCCTACGGGGCGCTGGCCGAGTCGACCGCCCGCGGCAGCCGCCGCGTGCTGGCGACGGTGTTTGCCGAACTGGCGCACAAGTTCCAGCCGCTCGTGGATGCCCTCAACGAAGTGAGCGAGACCTCGTACACGCACTCGGACCGCGACGTGCTGCGTCTCTATGAGATCTGGCTGAAGACCGGCAGCAAGCGCAGCTACGCCCTGCTGAAGCGCCTGGGGGTCGACCCCACCGCGGCCGGCGGTACGGCCTTCGCGCACTAGCGCAATGCTGCTGCTCTCGCGCCTGCAGGAGCTACTGGGCGGGATCTACGATGTGCGCATTGCGCACGACGTCTACGACTTCCTCGTGACCGATCGGGCGCGCCTGCCGGCGGCGGCCCGCGACGGCGGTGCCGACGAAGAGGTGCTGGTGGCCGAATCGGTCGACGGCAGCGAGATGGCGCTGTCCTTGTACCTGGACCCGGCGCTGCTGCAGCGCCTGGCGCAGGCCGATCCGCTCACGCGCCTGCACGCGGGCAACGTCGCGGACTGCCTCACGGCACTCGAGGGCGTGAGCCATTTTCTCTACCTTGCCTGGAATGCCGCCCACGACAAGCCGGTCTCGCTGTTGGAACTGGAGCTGCAGGCGGAGGTGGACAAATACGTGGCGAGCCATCTGCTGCTGCGCCACCAGTGCCCCGGACACTTTCCGCTGGAGCTGCGGCGGGTGCTGTTTGAGCGGGCGCGCCTGGATCCATGCCTGAGCGCCGAGCGCGTGCACCTCTACCGCGAGGCGAGCCTGTACGCGGAGCGCTTCTGCCGACGTCTGGAGCATCGCCTGGCGCGCACGCGTGCCGGCTCTGCCGCGGGGGTTGCCGACCGCGAAGTGTTCGCGGAACTGCGCCGTTTCTACCGGCTGACGCATGCGCGCAAGCGCGCGCATATCGAGCGCACGAGCGCCTGAGGCCGCCGCCCGGGCACGCCTCAGTCTTCTTCCGCGTCCCCGTTGCGCTGGCGTTCCTGCAGCGCCCGCATCATCTTGATGTGCTCCGAGAGCTTGCGCAGATCGGTGCGTGCGGTGCCGCCGCTGGTGCGCGGCGTCTCGCGGCGTATCCCGCCGCGTGCGTACGGGTTGAAGGTCTCCTCGCTCTTGACCGTGAGCTTCGGGTCGGTAAGCAGCTCCAGCACCGGACGCTCGTAGTCCTCGGGCGCATCGCGCCAGCTCACCGATGCGTTACCGCGCTCATCGTGCACAACGCGGCCGATGCGGCGCCGTTCGGACGCCGGCTGCGCCGGCGCGACGGGTCTTTTTTTACTCTGTTGGTCCACGGATTATGTACTGCCTGTCAGTGCAGCGTCTCCATTCACCGACGGTCAGGTTAGTGTGAGGCGCGTCGCAATTCCGCGAGGCCCGTCACGGATTTTTCGCGCGCTCCAAATTATTCCTGCGGACATATTCTGCGGCGCGTAACAGACCCAGCGCCGTCTTGCAGTCGGCTATCGTGCCGTCGAGCGCCCAGCCGCACGCCTCTGCCAGGGCCACCCAGCGCACCTGGATGACCTCGGCGTGCTCGTGGGCTGCCGTGGCGGGGGTGAGGCCAGTTGCCATATAGAGGTGCAGCCGCTCGGTGAATACGCCCGGGGAACTCAGCACGGTCCCCAGCTCGTGCCAGTGCCGCGCGCCGACGCCGGCTTCTTCGACCAGTTCACGTTGCGCGGTGTGCAACGGCGGTTCCTGCGGTTCGAGCTTGCCCGCGGGCAGCTCCCACAGCCAGCCGTCGGCGGCGTAGCGGTACTGGCGCAGCAGGCACACGCGCTGCTCCTCATCGAGCGCCGCCACCGCCGCGCCGCCGGGGTGATGCACCACTTCGAGCAGCGTTCGGTGCCCGTTGGGCAGGATGACCTCGTCGGTCGTGAGTCGGACGACGCGGCCGGCATATTGCAGGGTCTGCTTTTCGGGTTTCATGCCGCATCCTAACCGCTGCCTGGTGCGGCCGTACGCGCCCCGGCGCCGACGCCAGTTGGGTGGTGCGCGGCGTCACGCTCCGTGCGCGCCGCAATCGCCACGCGAGCTTTCCCGCGCGTATAGTCCGGCTCGACCATGGCCACTACCGCACATCTGGACCGCCTCAACGCCGCGCAGCGCAAGGCCGTAACTCACGGCGAGCCGCTGCCCGAGAAGGGCTACCGTTCGGGTCCGCTCCTGATCGTCGCCGGCGCGGGCACGGGCAAGACCGATACGCTCGCGCACCGGGTCGCGCACCTAGTCATCAACGGCGTCGACCCGGCGCGCATCCTGATGCTGACCTTCACCCGTCGGGCGGCCACGGAAATGCGCCGCCGGGCGCACGAGATCACGCGCCGGGCACTCGATGACGCCCTGGGCGGCGTCAGCCAGGGCATCGCGCAGCGCCTGAGCTGGTCCGGCACGTTCCATTCGATCGGCAACCGCCTGCTGCGCCACTACGCGCCGCACGTGCAGCTCGACCCGCACTTCAGCGTCATCGACCGCGGCGACTCCGCCGACCTCATGGACAGCCTGCGCCAGGAACTCGGACTCGCGGTGAAGGAGAAGCGTTTCCCGCGCAAGGATACCTGCCTGCAGATTTACTCCAACCGTGTCAACACGCGCGCGAGCCTCACGGAGACTCTGGAGCAGCACTATCCGTGGTGCGCCCAGTGGGAGGCGGACCTCGCCAACCTGTTTCGCGCCTACGTCGAACAGAAGCAGCACTCGAGCCTGCTCGACTACGACGACCTGCTGCTCTACTGGCACGCGATGATGTGCGAGCCGCGGCTGGCGCAGCACATCGGCGCCCACTTCGATCACGTGCTGGTCGATGAGTACCAGGACACCAACCGCCTGCAGGCGGAGATCCTGCACGCCCTGAAGCCCGACGGTGCCGGACTCGCAGTCGTCGGCGACGATGCGCAGGCGATCTACTCGTTTCGCGCCGCGGCGGTGGAGAACATCCTGGGTTTTGCCGAGCGCTTCACCCCGGCCGCCGAGGTAGTGACGCTGGCCCAGAACTACCGCTCCACGCAGCCGGTGCTCGATACCGCCAACGCCGTCATGGCCGAGGCGCCACGGCAGCACCGCAAGTACCTGCTGTCGGTACGTGGCGATGGCGCGCGGCCGCGTGCCGTCACCGTGGACGAGCTGCAGACGCAGGCGGAATACGTGTGCACGGAAGTGCTCAAGCGCCGCGAGGCGAGCGTGCCGCTCAAGCGCCAGGCGGTGCTGTTCCGCAGCGCCAGCCACAGCGACATGCTCGAAGTCGAACTCACCAAGCGCAAGATCCCGTTCGTGAAATACGGTGGCCTGAAGTTCCTGGAAGCCGCCCACATCAAGGATCTGTTGGCGGTGCTGCGCTGGGCGGACAATCCGCGCAATACGCTCGCGGCGTTTCGCACGCTGCAGCTGCTGCCCGGCATGGGCCCGGTCAACGCGCGTGCCGCGATCGAGCACCTGGAGGCCGCCGGCCATTCCTTTGAGGCGCTCAAGACGTTCAAGCCGCCGCAGACTGCGGAGGTGCAGTGGGAGCGGCTGATCACGCTGCTGCAGGCACTCGCAGACCCACAGCGCCTGTGGCCCGGTCAGCTCAACATGGCGCGCGAGTGGTACCGCCCGCACTTTGAGCGCCTCTACGAGCAATTCCACACGCGCCTCGGGGATCTGGAGCAGCTCGAGCTGCTTTCCACCCAGTACCCTTCACGCGAGCGCTTCCTCACCGAGCTCACCCTCGATCCACCCAACGCGTCCAGCGACCTTTCGGGGCGCCCGACGCTCGATGAGGACTTTCTGGTGCTCTCGACCATCCACTCCGCCAAGGGCATGGAGTGGGACACGGTGTTCGTGCTCAACGTCGTCGACGGCAGCTTCCCCTCGGAGTTCTCGACCGGCAAGGCCGAGCTCATCGAGGAGGAGCGGCGCCTGCTGTACGTCGCACTCACGCGCGCCCAGAACGATCTGCTCTTGATGGTGCCGCTGAAGTTTCACCTGACGCACCAGTCGCGCCAGGGAGATGCGCATGTCTACGGCGGCCGCAGCCGCTTCGTGACCGAGAAAGTGCAGAAGACGCTCGAGCCCGTGACCTTCCACAGCGCCGCCTTCGGCGGCGGCGACAAGCTGCAGGAAGCCACTACGCCCGTCACCGTCGATGTGGGCGCCCGCCTGCGCGACATGTGGTAGACGGCTCCGCGCCCCCGAGGCTGCGGCTATTTCCCCGGCTTGACGAACCGCAGCGTCATGCGGTCGCTCTCGCCGATGGCCGCGTACTTGTCGTGATCCTTGGCGCCGAGGCGATAGCTCGGGGGCAGCGTCCACACCCCCTGCTCGTAGTCCTTGGTGTCTTTCGGGTTATCGTTGATCTGCGACGTCGCCACCAGGCGAAAGCCCTGTGCCTCGATGAGCTTGATGGCGAAATCCTCGTTCACGTAGCCGCTCTTGGCCTTCGGATCCTGCGGCACCGCCGGATTACCGCGGTGCTCGACGATCCCGAGTATGCCGCCGGGCTTGAGTGCCTTGTAGAGGGTGGCGAATACCTGTGCGGCATCGCCGTTGGACATCCAGTTGTGCAGGTTGCGGAAGCTCACCACCATGTCGAGCGTGCCGGCCGGCACGACATCGCTGCCATCGCGCGGCAAGGTGACCACCGCCACCTTGTCATACAGGTCCGGCCGCGAGGCGAGCTTCTCCTGATAGCCCGCGAGGCGCTTGGTGACATAGGAGCTGGCAGGATCCGGGGCGATGACGGCGGCGTAGTACTTGCCATGCTCGCGCAGCAGGGGCGCTATGACCTCCGTGTACCAGCCGGGCTCGGGCCACACTTCCAGCACGCTCATCTGCGGACGGATGCCGAAGAACAACAGTGTCGGTTTCGGGTGGCGGTAGACATCGCGCGCGCGGTTCTCTTCCGAGCGCTGCTCGCCGGCGAGGATCTTGGTGAGCGCGTCCGTCGTGCTCTCGCGTGTGCTGGGGGTTTCGCACGCGCCCAGCAGCAGCAGTGCTGCGGCGACGCCGGTGGCCAGTGGGTGCTTCGGCAACATTGTCAGCGTCCTTCGGATGCGTCGCGGCTCGCTACCAACCAAGGGCGAGCCAAAAAACCCCGCGCAAGGCGGGGTTCTTTGGCTCTACGTTCGAACCGTGGGCGCGTCAGCGGCGGAATGGGCCGCCACCCTGGCGGGGGCGTTGTGGCCGCTCCTGTGCTTCGTTGACGCGCAGCGGCCGGCCGTTCATCTGAAAGCCGTTCAGGGCCTGAATCGCAGTCTGCGCTTCGGCCTGGGGCATATCGACGAATCCGAACCCGCGGGGTTTGCCGGTTTCCCGGTCATTGATGAGTTTTACCGATTCCACTTTGCCGTGACGCTCAAACAGGGTCTTCACATCCTGTTCAGTCGCGTTGAATGGCAGATTGCCCACGTAAATCGTCGTCATCCGGGACTCTCTCTTGGGATTGCGGACAGCGGCGAGCCGCACGCGTCGGTCGCATGTACCGCGTGAATTGAACAGGTCAAGGCTTCAAGGCACACGATCGGCAATTTCGGTCAATGCGCAGCGCTTGGGCCGCAGGCCTGCACCTGCGTTCGCGCACGGATGAGCAGCGCGGGGAGGGATATGACGTCAACACATTCAGACAAGGCGCACTCATCCACGACGGATATGAACGCCCGTGTCATGCTACTCCCGGGCTTTCCCGTACGCAAACCAGGAGCGCGGCAGTGGAGGCATTGCTCGTATCCGCAGGCGTGGTCGCCCTGGCCGAGATCGGTGACAAGACCCAGTTGCTGGCGCTGGTGCTGGCGGCGCGCTTCCGTGCCCCGCTGCCGGTCATTCTGGGGATCCTGACCGCGACGCTGAGCAACCACTTCCTGGCCGGGGCGGTCGGTACCCTGCTCGCGGCCCATATCAGTCCCGCGATCATGCGCTGGCTGCTCGCCATCTCCTTCTTCGCGGCGGCGGTGTGGATGTTCATACCGGACGCGGAGCCGCGGGCTGATGCCCGCCCGGGCCGGCTGGGCGCCTACGGGACGACCGTGATTTCGTTTTTCCTGATGGAGATCGGGGACAAGACGCAGCTGGCGACCGTGGCCCTGGCGGCAAAGTACCAGGCGCTCATCCCGGTGGTGGCGGGCACCACGCTCGGGATGCTGATCGCCGACGTGCCGCTGATATTCCTCGGTCGCGCGGCGGCCGAGCGCCTGCCGCTTAAGCTCGTGAACCGCACCGCCGCCGCCGCCTTCGTGGTGCTGGCCCTGCTGGTGCTGCTGAGCTCGCCAGGCTGAGATGATGGGGCGGGCGCCATGCCCAAGGTGGCGGTGTTCGGCTGCCCGCCCACGGGCCGAGCGGGCGCAACGGGACACTCAAGGGGCGCCTCAGCTGCCGGCGGGCTCCAGGTACGCATAGCCGTCCAGCTCGCTCTCGTAGAAGCGCTTGAGCGACTGGCTCTCGGCGAGCGTCATGCGGCCGTCGCGGATCGCGCGCTCGCAATCGCGCGCCAGCGCCGGGTACAGCTCGGCCACGTCGTATTCCATGTACTCGAGCACCTTGTTGGCGGTGTCGCCCTTGACGACTTCCTCAATCCACCAACCACCCTCGTCGTGCAGGCGCACGTGCACCACGTGCGTGTCGCCGAAGAGGTTGTGCAGGTCGCCCAGGGTCTCCTGGTACGCGCCGACGAGGAAGGCGGCGAGGTAGTACTTCTCCTCGGGCTTCAGCTCGTGCAGCTCGAGTGTCCGTTTCACGTCCCGCAGGGATACGAAGCGATCGATCTTGCCGTCCGAGTCGCAGGTGATGTCGGCGAGCACGCCGGTGCGGGTGGGCCGCTCGTCCAGACGGTGGATCGGCATGATCGGGAACAACTGATCGATCGCCCAGCTGTCCGGCAGCGACTGGAACACCGAGAAGTTGCAGAAATACGTGTCCGAGAGGATCGACTCGAGGTCCTCAAGTTCCTCCGGCGAGCGCTCAACTTTGCGGCAGAAGTCGCGGATCTTGGCGCAGGTCGCCCAGTAGAGCCGTTCGGCGATGGCGCGGAACTCGAGCGAGAGCAGCCCGAGGTTGAACATCTGCAGGACTTGCTCGCGCGCGGTGAGCGCGTCGTGATAGCACTCGACCAGGCGCCGCGCGCTCACGGTGCGGTAGGCATCGAACAGGTCCATTACCGGCTGCGGCAGCTCCTCGTTGCCCTGGTAGTCGAGCGCCGGGTCGCCGGTGACCTGGAACTTGTCGAGCGCCGAGGAGCCGAGCGTGTCGAAGATCAGCACGCTGTGGTAAGCGGCGATCGCGCGGCCGGACTCGCTGACGATCATCGGGTGCGGGATGTCGCGCGCCTTGCAGACGCTTGCGATGCGGTACACGACATCGTTCGCGTACTCGCTCAGGGTGTAGTTCATAGACGAGGAGAAGTTGGTGCCGCTGCCGTCATAGTCGACGCCCAGCCCGCCGCCGACGTCGATGTACTGCAGTCCCGCGCCCATCAGCTTCAGCTCCGCGTACACGTGCGCGAGCTCGTTGATCGCATCCTTGACGCGGCGGATGTCCTGCAGCTGACTGCCGGGGTGGCAATGCACCAGCTGCAGGCAGTCGAGCATGTCGCGCTGCTTGAGCACCGCGAACAGCTCGAGAATCTCGGTGATGAACAGCCCGAACTTGGACTTGTCACCGGCCGAGGCGCTCCAGCGCCCGGAGCCCTCGCTGAAGAGCTTCACGCGCACCCCCAGGCGCGGTCGCACCTGATAGTTCTGCGCGTGCTTGAGAATCAGGGCGAGTTCGTCGAAGTTCTCGACCACGGGGATGATGGTGCGCCCGAGCTTGGTCGCAAGCGTCACGGCCTCGATGTAGCTGTCGTCCTTGAAACCGTTACAGATGATGAGCCGCTCGGAGGCGTTCTCAGTCATCGCCATGACCGCCAGCAGCTCGGGCTTGGAGCCCACCTCCAGGCCGAAGCCGAACTCCTTGCCGTAGCGGTACACCTCTTCGACGACCAGACGCTGCTGGTTCACCTTGATGGGATACACCGCCGCGTAGCGGTTCTTGTAGTCATTCTCGGTGATCGCCTGGGCGAAGGAGTCATGCAGCCGGCGCAGGCGGTGCGCCAGGATGTCCGAGAAACGCACCACCACCGGGGTGGTCAGGTCGCGCGCCTGCAGGCCCTCGACCACCTCGTACAGGTCGATTTCGCGCCCCTCGGTGGTGTCGGGGCGCACCACCACGTGGCCGCTGGCATTGATGCCGAAGTAGCCCTTGCCCCACGCCTGCACGTTGTAGAGGTCACGCGAGTCCGCGATCCCCCAGGGCTGCGCCGGATGGTTTTTTCGGATGCCGTTGACGGCAGTCTTGGGATCGGCGGCCACGGGGCGCGTTATATCAAAATTAGTCGTCAAGTAAGAGTGGTGCGCGCAAATGATTTCACGGGCCGCGCGCCACGGCGTGACTCGGGTCGCGGATCCATTCGCTCCAGGAGCCGCCGTACAGGCCTGCTCCGGGCAGAGCGGCGACCTCGAGCGCGAGCAGGTTGTGACAGGCGGTGACGCCCGAGCCGCACATGGTAACGACCCGTTCCGCAGGCACGCCCTGCAGCGTGGCTTGCCAGCGCCGCCGCAGCTCGGGCGGCTCCAGAAAGCGGCCGTCGGCCCCGAGATTGTCGGCAAAGGGATGATTGCGCGCGCCCGGCACGTGGCCGGCGACCGGGTCGAGCGTCTCATTTTCGCCCGCGAAGCGGTCCGCCGCGCGCGCGTCGATCAGCAGGGTGGCGCCGCGCTGCAGCTCACCTTGTGCCACCCAGGCTGCCACCTCGGCGGTCGTGACCGGCAAGCGCGCGCCCGGGCGGGCGAGGAAGCTGCGGGGCGGGCGGGTCGTGGCGGCGCGGCCGAGCGGCAGCCCGGCACGCTCCCAGGCAGCGAAGCCGCCGTTCAACACCGCCACGCTCTGGTGGCCGAGCCAGCGCAGCAGCCACCACAGCCGCGCGGCGTACATGCCGCTGCCCTGGTCGTACGCGATCACCTGCACGCGCGCGTCGATGCCGAAGCGGCCGAAGGTGGCCGCGAGCTCCGCCGGCGCGGGCAGCGGGTGACGGCCGCTGTGCGCGCTGCGAGCGGCCGAGAGGTCACGATCAAGGTCGGCGTACTGTGCGTGCGGAATGTGCGCCTGTGCCCAGCTGGTGGCGCCCCAGCCAGGCCGCGTCAGGTCAAAGCGGCAGTCGATGATGGCCCAGTCCGGATCCTCCAGATGCTCCAGCAGCTCCTGCGGTTCAATCAGCGTGGTATGCATGCGACCCCCGGGCCGCGTCGTGCGGCGGTCTGCATTTTGGGTGCTGTACGGTTGTCGTTACAATCGCACGTGCACCCCCCGGCGGCGGAGGAACGATGGCAATCGAGGTTTTCTGGGGCAGCGGCAGTCCCTTCGCGTGGCGGGTGCTGCTGGCGCTCGAGTACAAGCGCCTCCCGTACGTCGGGCACCTCATGCAGTTCTCCAAGCAGGAGCACAAGTCCCCGCAGATGCTCGCGCTCAACCCGCGTGGGCGCGTGCCGGTCCTCAAGGACGGCGACTACGTGTGCTTCGAGTCGCTCGCCATTCTCTATTACCTCGAGCGCAAGTATCCGCAGCCTGCGATCTTCGGGCGCACGCCGGAAGAGGGTGGCACCATCATGCGGGTCATCTGCGAGTACCAGGCCTACATCGAGCAGCACATCACGACCATCGCGCGTGCGGTCTTCAACGGCCAGGACCTGGCGGCCGATGAGGTCACCGCGGCCATGCACGCGGCCGGCAGCGAGGCACGCACCATCGAGGGGCGGCTGTCGAAATCCGACTGGATCGTGGGCGATTCCTACTCGGCGGTCGACATGGTGATCTTTCCTGGCATCCAGTTGCTCAAGCGCGCACTGGAAAAACCGCAGGCCGCAGCCTTGTCCTCGCGTTTCATGCCGATGGAAGTCAACTACCCGGCGCTCGGGCGCTGGCTTGCGCGTGTGGCGGCGCAGCCCGGGTACGAACGCACCTATCCACCACACTGGCGCCAGAACTGACGGCGGATGGCGACGCCGCGCGTCGGAAAATTGAGCGGCGCCACTATGACTTGGTAGGCTGCCGGTAGCGCGAGCGTCGCGTCCAGCCGAGAGCACGACTAAAGCCGTAAATCATGAGCAACAGCCACAAGATTCACATCGAATTTCCGGGCCGCATCCTGTTCGTGGGATTCGGCAGCATCGGCCAGGGCGCGCTGCCCCTGGTGCTGCGACATGTCGGCATCGCCCCCGAGCGCATCACGATTGTCACCGCCGAGGACAAGGGCGCCGACGAGGCCGCCAAGTACGGCATCAAGTTCGTCAAGGAGCGCCTCACGCGCGAGAACTTCCGGCGCGTGTTGAATCCGCTGCTGGGGCGCGGCGATTTCCTCATCAATGTGTCTGTGGAAGTCTCGAGCGTCGCGCTCATCAAGCTGTGCTGGGAAAAGGGCGCGATGTACCTGGATACCTGCATCGAGCCGTGGCTGGGGGGTTACACCGATCCGACCATGCCGGTGGGCAAGCGCACCAACTACGCGCTGCGCGAGGAAGTCCTGGCGCTGCGGGTCGGCAACGCGCGCGCTCCTACGGCGGTGCTCACGCACGGCGCGAATCCCGGCCTCGTGTCGCACTTCGTGAAGCAGGCACTGCTCAACATCGCCGCCGACACCCAGGTGGATGCCGGCAAGCCGGCCTCGCGCGCCGAATGGGGCGACCTGGCGCGCCGCCTGGGCGTCAAGGTCATCCATATCGCCGAGCGCGATACCCAGGTGTCGAACAAGCCCAAGCTGGCCGGTGAGTTCGTCAATACCTGGTCGGTGGATGGGTTCGTGAGCGAGGGCTGCCAGCCGGCGGAAATGGGCTGGGGGACGCACGAGCGCAACTTCCCGCGCGATGGCAAGCGCCATGACGCCGGCTGCCTGGCCGCGATCTACCTGATGCAGCCCGGCGCCGGCACGCGCGTACGCACCTGGACCCCGAAGGCCGGCCATTTCTACGGCTTCTGCATCACCCACAGCGAAGCCATCTCGATGGCGGACTACTTCACGGTGCGCGAGGGCATGCAGGTCGCGTACCGGCCGACGGTCCATTACGCCTACCACCCGAGTGATTCCGCGGTCATGTCGGTGCACGAACTGGGCGGGCACAACTACGTGCAGCAGGAGCGCCAGCGCATTCTCAAGGACGAGATCATCAGCGGCATCGACGAGCTCGGCGTGCTGCTCGCGGGTCACAAGAAGAACGCCTACTGGTACGGCTCGCAGCTGTCCATCGAGGAGGCCCGCAAGCTCGCCCCTTACAACAATGCGACCAGTCTGCAGGTGTGCGCCGCGGTGGTGTCCGGGGTCATCTGGGCCATGGAAAACCCGAACCTCGGGATCGTCGAGCCCGACGAGATGGACTTCCGGCGCAACCTGGAGATCTGCCTGCCGTACCTGGGCCCGGTGGTCGGGGAATACACCGATTGGACCCCGCTGCACCAGCGCGAGCGGCTCTTTCCGGAGGACCTCGATAAGAGCGATCCGTGGCAGTTCAAGAACGTGCGCGTGATCTGGTGAGCCCTGCGCTAGCGGCTCACTTCGTATTCGATCGCGACGATGACGAACACCCGGCCGCCCCCGGGGGCCGCGACGCTCACTTCCTCGTCCAGCCGTCGGCTCAGCAGCGCCCGCCCGAGGGGTGAATCCATGCTGATGTAGCCGGGCGCGAGGTCGAATTCGTCCGGCCCCACGATGCGGTGACGCGCGCGGGTGCCATCCTCGGCCTCAAGCTCGACCCAGGCGCCGAAGAACACGCGCCGCGGGTCCGCCGGCGGCTGCGAGACCACCACCATGCCCTCGAGGCGCTGACGCAGGAAGCGCACGCGCCGGTCGATCTCGCGCAGGCGCCGCTTGCCGTAGGTGTATTCGGCGTTTTCCGAGCGGTCACCCTGCGCCGCTGCGGCGCTCACCGCCTGCGTCACCCGCGGGCGCTCCTCGCGCCAGAGCTGTTCGAGCTCCTCGCGCAGCCGCCGCTCGCCCTGCGGTGTGATGTATTTCGAGCCGGCCGGCTCGCGCGGCCGGTAGCGGCCCATAGGCTGAAATTCCTGTGAATTATGTCGCAATCTCTTTTACCGAAATCCAGCTTTCTGTGGAACATTTCACGGACGTTTACCGGGCTGCGGCCATAACCTGCAGACGTGGCTACCAAGTACTACACGCACTTCGTGACCCAGGCGGACAAGGCGAAAAGCGCCGGTCCGGGCAATGAATGGAGCGGGGTGGTGGAGCTGCGCGAGCCGCTGACGCAGACGCGGGCCAACCGCGAACTGCGCGCGCTCCTGGCACAGAGTTTCGACCTGGATTCGGACGACATTCGTATCCTTCATTGGGCCCGATTGCACTGACGTATCCCCTGGCGGACTTCCTTCCCTTCATCGAAGGTCCGCCCTTACCAACCCCAGGCCTCAAAACCTGGGGTTTTTTTTGGCACGTGTTGCGCCGGGTTGCGGCCGATGGCATGTACCCGCCGCACGGCAGCCACAAACCCCCCCTGTCGTAGCCTCTTGCGTCCTCCGTCGGCGCCTCGCCGCCCGGCAGCGACCCCCCGTCTGCTGCGCTGCGTCGGCGCCGGTTTCCGCCAGACCTGGGGCTTGGGTGCGAAAATCGACGCGACTTTCGCGGCCATGGGACAATTCAGGTCCCCCGACATGGGGCGGGGCCGAATCAAAAGGAGAAGCTCGATGCGTGCGTGGTCGTATGCCTTGATGGCTGTGACGGTCCTGTGTCTTTCGGGTTGTGGTTACAACACTCTGCAGCAGAAGGACGAGGGCGTGAAGGCCGCCTGGTCGGAAGTGGTCAACCAGTATCAGCGGCGGGCCGATCTCATCCCGAACCTCGTCGCGACGGTGAAGGGCTACGCGGCTCAGGAGCAACGGGTGCTGGTCGAGGTGACCGAGGCTCGCGCCAAGGTCGGCTCCATCCAGGTGACGCCGGAGGTGCTCAACAATCCGGAGCTTTTTCAGAAGTACCAGGCCGCGCAGAATCAGCTGACCGGCGCCCTGAAGAGCCTGTTCGCGGTCTCGGAGAACTATCCGCAGCTGAAGTCGGACCAGAACTTCCGCGACCTGCAGGCGCAGCTGGAGGGCACGGAGAACCGCATCACGGTGGCCCGCAACCGCTACATCCAGGCGGTGCAGGAGTACAACGTGACGGTGCGCTCCTTCCCGCAGAATCTCACCGCCAAGATCTTCGGTTTCCAGGTGAAGCCGAACTTCACGGTGGCGAACGAGCAGGCCATTTCCGCCGCGCCCACAGTGAGCTTTGACACTTCGACCCCGGGCACGCCGGCGGCGACGCCGCCCCCACAACCCACGAAATGAGGGGCGCGCCGCGCGGCACCCGCCTGCTTGCGGGCTTTGCGCTGCTGTGGCTGCTCGGCCTCGGCCTGACCGCGGCTGCCCAGAACCGGCAGCCGATCCCCAAGCTCGCCGCCCGCGTCACCGACCTCACCGGCACGCTGACCGCGGAGCAGCAGACCGCGCTCGAGCAGAAGCTCACCGCCTTCGAGGCCGCCAAGGGCTCGCAGATCGCCGTGCTGATCGTGCCCACCACCAAGCCGGAGGAGATCGAGCAGTACTCCATCCGGGTGGCCGAGCAGTGGAAGCTCGGCCGCGGCGTGGTGAACGGGGCGCGCGTCGATGATGGCGCGCTGCTCATCGTCGCCAAAGATGACCATCGTCTGCGTATCGAGGTGGGTCAGGGCCTTGAGGGCGCCCTGACGGATGCCACCTCCAACCGCATCATCTCCGAGACCATCACGCCGGCATTCCGCGAGGGCAGTTTCTACGGCGGCATCGAGGGAGGCCTTGACCAGATGATCAAGGTGATCGACGGCGAGCCGCTGCCGCCGCCGGAACACGAGTGGCGCTCCGGGCGTCATGGCACCGGCCCCGGCGTGTTTCCGCAACTGCTGTTCGCCGTGCTCATCGGCTCGGTGGTGCTGCGCGGGATCTTCGGGCGCACGCTCGGCTCGGCCTTTACCGGCCTGGGCGCGGGCTTTCTGGTTTACCTTGCCGGCTACGCGCTCGCCCTGGCAGGCCTTGCGGCCGTCGCCGGCTTCCTCATCACCCTGCTCATGGGCTTTGCCGGGGGCGGCAGCGGCTGGTCGAGTGGACCGCGCGGCGGCCTCGGCGGTGGCTGGGGTGGACTTGGCGGCGGCTTCGGTGGCGGTGGTTTCGGGGGCGGCGGGGGCGGCTTCAGTGGTGGTGGGGGCGGCTTCAGTGGCGGCGGCGCCTCGGGCAGCTGGTAAGCCATGGGAATCGGTCGGCTGTTCCGTCATCTGTTCACGACGCGCTGGAGCACGCGCCGGCACTTCTCCGCGGCGGTGCTGGATGCGGTCGCGCAGGCCATCAGCGAGTGCGAGGGCCGTCACGGCGGCGAGCTGCGCTTCGTCGTGGAAACCGCGCTTGACGTACCCGAGCTGTGGCGCGGACTCAAGCCGCGGCAACGCGCGCTGCAGGTGTTCGGCCAGTTCGGCGTCTGGGACACCGCGCACAACAACGGGGTGCTCATCTATGTTCTCATGGCTGATCACGACGTCGAGATCGTCGCCGATCGCGGCATCGCGCAGCACGTGGCGCAGGCAGAGTGGCAGGCCGTATGCCGGCAGATGGAATCGCATTACCGCGCGGGACGCTTCAGGGACGGCTCGGTCGTCGGCATCCTCGGGGTCGGCGCGCTGCTCGGGCGGCATTTCCCGGGCAACAAGAGCAGTGACAACGAGCTGCCGAACCAGCCGGTACTGCTGTAGCCCATCGCCGACAATTGGTGTGGGGCCGACTTGGGTCATAATTCCGGTCGCATGAGTACTTCTACTACCCGCGCCGCACTGGCGGCGCTTGTGTGCGCCAGCCTCGCGGCCTGCTCGATCTTCGGCGGTCGCCACAAGGCACCGCCGCCCCCGCCGCCCGCGCCCGCACCGCCGGCCGAACCTGCACCAAGCGCGAACCAGCGCTTTGAGCTCTCGCCCGCGCAGGATGTGGTGGGCACGGTGCAGGTGGTGAAGGCGAGCAAGGAGGACACGCTTACCGACATCGCCCGCCGCTTCAACGTCGGCTACGACGAGATCGTGCGTGCCAACCCCAAGATCGATCCGTGGCTCCCCGGGGAGGGCACCGAGATCGTGGTGCCCTCGCAGTTCGTCCTGCCGGATGCGCCGCGCACCGGAGTCGTCATCAATATCCCCGCCATGCGCGTCTTCTACTACCCGACGCCCAAGAACGGGGAGCGGCAGCTGGTCTACACGCACCCGATCGGCATCGGCAAGGTGGGCTGGCGCACCCCCGAGGGCGTCACCAAGATCGTGCGCCGCCAGAAGGACCCGACCTGGCGCGTGCCGGTCTCGGTGCGCAAGGAGCACCACGAGAATGGCGAGGAGCTCGAGCCGGTCATCGGCCCCGGTCCCGACAATCCCCTCGGCCGGTACGCTTTTTACCTGCAGTGGCCGAGTTACCTTATCCACGGCACCAATAAGCCCGCCGGCGTGGGCTTACGCTCGAGTCACGGCTGTATCCGCCTGTATCCGGAGGACATCGAGCAGTTCTTCAACATGGTGCCGGTCGGTACCCAGGTGCGGGTGGTCAACCAGCCGTTCGTGTTCGGCTGGCGCGACGGGCAGCTGTACATGCAGCCCTACGACGTGCTCGAGGATGACTCGCGCGACTGGGCCAAGGCGCAGCGCAAGCTCTTGACCAAGTCCCTCGCGGCGCGCCTGCAGCACCAGGTGCAGGAGCATCACGAACAGGTCGACTGGAGCCAGGTCTCGGCTCTGGCGCGCAGCCCGCGCGGCATCCCGGTGCCGATCACCGCTGCGGACGCCTCGCTGGAGCAGATCCTGGCCGCGGCGCCGCGCGTGCAGAACACGTTGCCGGAAGGCTCGACCTGGGATGGGCAGTCGGACCTGCCGATGGACGAGGCGACCTTCAAGCAGATGGCTTCCGAGGTCGAGCCGGGCACTGGCGAGACGGCCGCCGGCAGTGCGGCGGCGGCAACGCCCACCGCTGCCGGCAGTCCGCCCAAGACGCCCCCCGCTGCGGCGCCCAAGAACGGCAGCTGAGGCGCGTGTGAGCCATGAACGCGCTCTCGGAGTGGTTGCAGCTGATGCTCGCGGAGATCACACGCAAGCAGGATGAGTCAGAACGCGCACGCGCCGAGGAGACGCGGCGCGCCGCGGAGGAAGATGTCACATCGGCGCAGCGCGAGCCCCAGGAGCGCACGCCGCGTCGATAAATTTTCCACTTCGTAGCGCTGACGAGAAGATCCCAACCCACTGACACGCTGTGTTAGAGTCGCGCGGGCAAGATCCCAAGAGGCGCATGAGTGGCAGACAGCCTCGCGTCCGGCGTACAACTCGAACACAAAAGCCGCACGGATCACGCGATTGAACGCGTGCCAACCGGAGTCGTCGCTTTCATCGGCCGCACGCTCAAGGGGCCGGTAAACCAGCCACTGGCCGTCAGAAGTTTCGTCGAGTTCCAGCAGCACTTCGGCGGCCTGTGGCAGCCCGCCACCCTGTCCTACGCGGTCGAGCAGTTCTTCGAGAACGGCGGTCGCGAGGCCCGCATCGTGCGCGTGGTGAACGGCGCGCGCCCCCCGACGATCACCCTGCCCGCGGCCGGCGGCGCCTTGCGTCTGGTGGCACTGAATCCGGGCTCGCGCGAGTACCTGCGCGCCTCGGTCGACTACGACGGGCTGAGCGCCGCCGAGCACGAGCGCTTCAACCTCGTGGTGCAGCGCGTGCGCACCGCCGGCTCCGAGCTGGTCGAGGACCAGGAGATCTACCGACGCGTCTCGATCGTGCCGGGCGCGGGCCGCTTCATCACCGAGGTGCTGCTCGAATCGCGCCTGGTGCGCGTGGCCGGCAGCGTGCCAGCGCAGCGTCCCGACCGCTCCGCCGGCGGCCCGGGCGGTGTTGCGGTCGGTTACACCCTCTCCAACCCCGACGGGGATGACGGCGCGCCGCTTACCGATTACGACATCATCGGCGCCGCCGCCGCCGGCAGCGGACTCTTCGCCCTCCACGGAGCCCGTTTCAACCTCCTGTGCATCCCGCCGCTGGCGCGCGAGCGTGACGTGGGACTCTCGACACTGCTCGTGGCCGCGCGCGTGTGCCGGGAGCGCCAGGCGCTGCTCATGGTCGACCCGCCCGCCAGCTGGAGCACGCCGCGCGCGGCGCTGGATGCGCTGCGGCTGTGGCCGTTCCGCAGCGATTGTGCGGTTATGTACTACCCGCGCGTGCAGGCTTTCGACCGCCTGCGTGGCCGTGTCGAGGTATTCGGCTCCTGCGGGGCGGCGGCCGGCATGATCGCGCGCTCGGACGAGACCTGGCCGGTGTGGAGCGTGGCGGAGAACGAGGAGGCGGTGCTGCGTCCGGGCCTGCGGCCGGCGGTGCCGGTGAACGAGGCGGAGCGAGCGCGTCTGTCGCAGGCCGGTATCAACACGCTGGTCTCGGTGCGCAACGGGGCGCGCACCGGCTTGAGCCCGCGCACGCTCGCCGCCGGCGGCTCGGACTGGCGTTACCTCTCGGCACGCCGCCTGGCGCTGTTCGTCGCTGCGAGCATCGAGCAGGGCACCCGCTGGGTGCTGCTCGAGCACAATGGCCCGCCGATCTGGGAGCGGGCGCAGGCGCAGGTCGAGGCGTTTCTCGATGAGCTCGCCGCGCAGGGAGCCTTCGCGGGGGCGGCGCCGGATGAGAGTCACTTCGTGATCGCGGACGAGCGCGTCAACCATCCGCAGAGCCTGGCCGAAGGCAAGTTCAACCTGCTGTTTGGTTTTGCGACCAGCAAGCCGGGTGCTTTTGACACCTGGCTCGTGACGCACCGCGCCGGAGCGAGCCGCGTGCGCCCGGTGACGGTGAACCGCAGCGCGACCTCCAAGAACCGGGTCGAGTGGGAGATCGAGACCGCGATCCTGCGCTAGCGCGCCTCACTCGGCTGGCCCGTAGCCGCCGCCACCGGGGGTGAGGATGCTCAGTTCATCGCCCGGCTCCACCGCGAAGCGCGCCGTCGCGCCCAGGGTCTCGACCTGGCCCGCGGCGCGGTGTATGTGCGCCTCGCCGCGCGCCCCGCTGCCACCGCCGTCGACTCCGAAGGGCGCAATGCGCCGGTGGTTGGCGAGCAGCGCGCCGGAGAAGGGCGCCCGGAACTGCAGCCGTCGCAGCGTGCCATCGCCGCCGTGCTGGCGCCCGCGGCCGCCGGAGCCGCGGCGGACCGCGAACTCGCGCACCAGCACCGGGTACTCCGCTTCCAGAATCTCCGGGTCCGTGAGGCGCGAGTTGGTCATGTGCGTCTGCACCGCATCACACCCCTCGAAGTCCGGCCCGGCGCCGGCGCCGCCGCAGATGGTTTCGTAGTACTGCAGGCGCTCATCGCCGAAGGTGAGGTTGTTCATGGTGCCCTGGGAGGCGGCGAGTATCCCGAGCGCGCCGTAGAGCGCATCCACGATGCATTGCGAGGTCTCGACGTTGCCCGCCGCCACTGCCGCGGGCGGCTGCGGGTCGAGCATCGAACCTGCGGGGATCACGATCTCGAGCGGCTCAAGGCACCCCTCGTTCAGCGGGATCGGCGCATCGGTGAGCGTGCGGAAGACGTACAGGACCGCGGCAAGGCACACCGCCCGCGGCGCGTTGAAGTTGTGCGCTCCCTGGGCGGAGGTGCCGGTGAAGTCGATCCGCGCCCGGCGCGCGCCGTGATCGATGTCGATGCGCACCACGATGGCCTCGCCGTTATCCATCTCGTAGCGGAAGCTGCCGGCGCGCAGCTTCGCGATCGCCTCGCGCACGCAGGCCGCGGCGTTGTCCTGCACCGCGCGCATGTAGGCGTGCACGCTCGCAAGCCCGTGGCGCTGCACCGCACGCCCGATTTCGGCGATGCCGCGCGCGTTGGCCGCCAGCTGCGCCTGCAGGTCCGCGAGGTTCTGCCTCGGCCGGCGCGCCGGCCAGGCGCCGCCGGCGAGGGCTGCCAGCACCTCGCGCTCGCGCAGCTCGCCGGCGGCGAGCAGCTGAAAGCATTCGAACAGGATGCCTTCCTCTTCTATGGTGCGGCTGAAGGGGGGCATGGAGCCGGGGGTCACGCCGCCGATGTCGGCGTGGTGGGCGCGCGAGGCCACGAAGAAGTCCGGCTGTGCGCCGCCGCCCAGAAACACCGGCGTTACCACCGTCATGTCCGGCAGGTGGGTGCCCCCGTGATAGGGGCTGTTGAGGAGCCAGGCGTCCCCGGGCGCAAGGCGCGGCTGCGCGCCTCTGACGGCCCGCACGCTGGCTCCCATCGAGCCCAGGTGCACCGGCATGTGCGGGGCGTTGGCGACCAGGGCGCCGTGGGAGTCAAACAGTGCGCACGAGTAGTCGAGGCGCTCGCGGATATTCACCGACTGCGCCGTGGCCTTGAGCACCTCGCCCATCTGCTCGGCGATGTGCATGAAGAGGTTATTGAAGATCTCCAGGCGGGCCGGGTCGGTGGCCAGGCGCGCCGCCGGTTGCGCCGCACCCTCGTCCGTCAGCAGCAGCACGCCCGGGGCAGGCGCGGCAGCGCGCCAGCCGTCCTCCACCACGATCGTGGTGTGCGGGTCCACGATGAGCGCCGGTCCGGCCAGGGGTTCTGCCAGGGCGTCGAGGGCCACCAGCGGTACCTCCCGCCAGGCGCCGAACCAGGCGCGCGCGCGCGGCGGCAGGGTTGCGTGGTGGCTGGCGCGGGGCATCGCCAGCGCGGCGGCATCGATGGAGGCGACGCGCGCCTCGGCCCGCAACGCCTCGATGATCACGTTCAGGGCCCGGGAGGCGAAGCCGAAGCGTCGCAGGTGTTCGGCATGGAAGCGCTCGCGCACCTGCGCCAGCGGACCGTCCGGCACCGACAGCGACACCTCGCTGTCCCCGGCGCGCAGCTCCAGCAGGTGCGTGACCCGCACTCCCTGCGGCTGCTCACCGGCGGCCGTGAGTTCCGCGCTCGCCTGCGCCTGCAGTTGCGCCAGGGCGTGGCGCGCGGCGGCCAGACCGGCCTCATCGAGGCTCACCCGGAGGCTCGCGCGCCGCACGGCGAGCCGATCGGCGACTCCGATGCCGAACGCGGACAGTACGCTGGCGAGCGGATGCACCAGGATGCGCCGCACGCCGGCGGCGCGCGCGACGCGGCAGGCATGCTGTCCGGCGGCGCCGCCGAAGCAGAACAGCGTGAAGTCGGCCGCATCGAGTCCCTGGCGCGTGGAGACCTGGCGGATGGCGTTGGCCATCGACTCGACCCCGACCTCCAGGAAGGACTCCGCCACGGTTTCCGCCGAGCAGCCGCCCGCGACCCGCGCGCTCACGTGCGCGGTGAGCTCGGCGAACTTATGCGCCGCCAGCTGCGCATCGATGGGCGAGGCGCCGTCGTGCCCGAACACCCGCGGCAGCGTGTCGACGCGCAGGTGCCCGAGCATCACCTGCACGTCCGTCAGGGTGAGCGGCCCGCCGCGCCCGTAGCAGGCCGGCCCCGGGTCCGCAGCCGCAGAGGCCGGCCCCACCGCGAAGCGCCCGTCGCGGTAGGCGAGGATGGAGCCGCCGCCGGCGGCAATGCTGTGCACGTCCAGCATCGGCTGCGCCAATCGAACTCCCGCGATCAGGTGCTCGAAGCGCTGCGGCAACTCCCCGTCGAGGAGCGACACGTCCGTGGAGGTACCGCCCATGTCAAAGCCGATGAGTCGCGGGAACCGCAGCTGCTCGCCCACCCAGCGCATGCCGATGAGGCCCCCGGCGGGCCCCGAGAGCACGCTCGACATCGCATGGAAGTGCTGCGCTGCCGCCAGTCCGCCGTTGCTCTGCATGAGCGCCAGCGTTGCGTCCGGGTCGAGGGTTCGCAGCTGCTGCCGCAGAGCGTCCAGGTACGCGCGCAGCGGCGGGGCGAGGTAGGCGTTCAGCACCGTCGTATCGCCGCGCGTCACGTAGCGCACCAGCGGGGACAGCTCGTGCGAGACTGATACCTCCTCGAAACCCAGTTCGCGCGCGCACGCGGCGGCCAGGCGCTCGTGCTGCGTATGCCGCCAGCCGTGCAGGAAGACAATGGCGACCGCGCGGCGTCCGGCCCGCCGCGCGCGGGTCAGATCCGCGCGCAGCCGCGCCACATCGAGCGGCGTCAGCACCCGCCCTGCGGTGTCGATGCGTTCCTGCGCCTCGATCACGGTCGCGTAGAGACGCTTGGGCAGCGTGATGTGGCGCGCGAAGATGTCCGGACGGTTCTGGTAGCCGATGCGCAGCCCGTCGCCGAAGCCGGCGGTCGTCACCAGCACCACCGGTTCGCCGCTGCGGGTGAGCAGCGCATTGGTGGCCACCGTGGTGCCAACCTTGAGCGCCGTGACGCTCGCGCCCGCCGCGCCCGCGGCGCGCAGGATCTCCCCCGCCGCCTGCAGTCCCGGGTCCCCGCGCGCGCTGCCGGGCGCCGCGGAGGGCACCTTGCGCACGTGCAGGACGCCTGCGGGCGACACGCCGATGACGTCCGTGAAGGTGCCGCCGCGGTCGATCCAGAATTGCCAGCCCGCGCGCGCGCTCCCCACGGTGCTGTCTGATTGGCGTAACGATTCCATTGCCTGCATTATTCGCGCATGCGAGGAAAGCTCCCAGCGACCGCGGTGCCGCCATGCAAGAGCCGGTGATGTCCCGCCACGTTGTCTTCTGCCACGGCAAGGAAAGCGGCCCGTGGGGCCGCAAGATCTCCGCGCTGGCGGAAGTGGCGCGCTCGGAAGGCTACGATGCCCATTCGGTCGACTACCGCGGGCTGGACGAGCCGCGCGCCCGCGTCGCCAAGCTGGTGGACTTCTGCAAGGAACTCACCGGCGATCTGGTGCTGGTAGGCTCCAGTCTCGGCGGCTACGTCGCGGTCGCCTCGGCTTCGCTGCTGCACGCCCGCGGCGTGTTCCTCATGGCGCCGGCGCTCTACGTGGAGGGGCTGCCGGAACTGCGCGCCGGGGTGCTCGACTGCCCGGCCTCCGTGATCCACGGCTGGCGCGACGACGTGGTGCCGTACGAGCACAGCGTGCGCTTCGCGCACGCCAACAAGGCCGCCCTGCACCTGCTGGAGAGTGATCATCGGCTGCACAACCAGCTGCGCGTGATCCAGTACTTGTTCGAATATTTCCTCATCGCTCTTGACCTGCCCGCGATCGCCTTCGAGTGAACCCGTCAGCGCCGTTCACGGATGGCGCGCGCGGCCAGAGCATCCACGCGCCGCGGCACCAGCAATCGTGCCCAGCGCACCAGGCGGCCGCGCGCCGAGGTGATGAGGAGCCGCTGGCGGCGCCGCATGGCGCGCGCGATCAGCTGCGCGCAGCGCGCGGCGCTCATGAGGCGTGCCTCCTGCATGGGCGTCGCGCCCAGCGGCCGCCCGTCGGGGCCGGTGGCACGGCGGTGAATCTCGCTGACCACGAAGTCGGGGGCCACGAGGGTCACGTCGACCCCGCTGCCGATCAGCTCGATGCGCAGCGACTCGAAGAAGCCCACCATCGCATGCTTGCTGGCGGCATAACCGGTGCGCTCGGGCACGCCGGTGAGCCCGGCGATGCTCGCCACCGCTACGATCAGCCCGCGTGAAGCCTTCAGGTGCGGCAACGCGGCGGCCGTCATGTACACCGCGCCGAGGTAGTTGACGGCGAGCAGGCGCTCGTACACCGAAAAGTCGCTGACTGCATCGAAACGCGCCCACATCGTCACGCCCGCGTTGTTCACCAGTACGTCAATGCCGCCAAAACGCTCCACCGCCTGCGCCACGCAGGCCCTGCAGTCCGCAGCACGCGCCACATCCCCGGCCACGGTGTGCACCGCGGCGCCGCGCGCGGCGCACGCGCGCGCCGCCTCCTGCAGCCGCGCCGCATCGCGCGCCAGCAGCACCAGCTTGACGCCGGCGGCGGCGAGCTCGAGCGCCAGCGCGCGCCCGATACCCGCGGACGCGCCGGTGATCAATAGTGTCTTGCCCGCGTAGCTACCCATTTGCCACCATGCCGCCTAGCAAACGCCGCGCGGCGGCGATGGGCCCATCTTACCGGCGATGAACTGGCTGTTGCGGCGAGTGCTCGCACTCGGGGTGCAGTTTCGGGTCCGGCCTGAGAACGCGGCGGCCCTGCTGCAGGGCTGCAGCCATCCGGTCTGCTATGTGCTCGAGCGCCGCAGCGTCACCGACCTGGCGGTGCTGCAGGAGGCGTGCCTGGCGCTGAAGCTGCCGCGGCCCGGGCGGCGCCTGGGCGGCACGCTGAAGGACCAGCGTTCCTACTTCTATCTGACCCAGCCGCGCAGGCTCTGGAGCACCCGTCCCGCGGCGCATCCCCCGACGCAGCTGGCGCAGATGATCCGCGTGCTGCGCGCGGACCCGGCGGCGGATTTCGCCCTGGTGCCGGTGGCGGTCTACTGGGGGCGCGCCCCGCAGCGCGAGGCATCCTGGCTGCGCCTGCTGCTGGTTGAGGACTGGGTGCTCACCACGCGGCTGCAGAAGTTCCTGCAGGTGCTCGTCAACGGCCGCGACACTCTGGTGGAGCTGGATGAGCCGCTCTCGCTGCGCACTCTGCTCGGCGCGGACCTGCAGGTCGCGCAGCGCGGCCGGCGCGTGACGCGCACCCTGCGGGCACTGTACGCGCGCCGGCGCGCCGCCCGCATCGGTCCTGACCTCTCGCACCGGCGCACCATCGTGAACGAGGTGCTGCGCACGCGGGCGGTGCGCGCGGCCGTGTCGCAGGAGATGCGCGGCAAGGCACTGACGCGCCGCAAGGCCATGCTGCGCGCCCGCGCGTACGCGCTGGAGATCGCGGCGAACTACTCGCACGCCTTTGTGCGCTTCATGGAACGCGCGCTCACCCGGCTGTGGAACCGGCTCTACGACGGCGTCGAGCTCGGCCACGCGGCGACGCTCGAGCAGGTCGCCGAGGGCAACGAGATCATCTACGTGCCCTGTCACCGCAGCCACATGGATTACCTGCTGCTCGGTTACGCGATCTACGTGCACGGCTACGCGGTGCCGCACACCGCCGCCGGCGTCAACCTCAATCTGCCGCTCGTCGGGCGCCTGCTGCGCAAGGGCGGGGGCTTCTTCATCCGGCGCAGTTTTCGCGGCAACCTGCTCTACACCACGGTGCTGATGAAGTACCTGGGGGCGATCATGGCGCGCGGCCATCCGATCGAGTACTTCATCGAAGGCGGCCGCAGCCGCACCGGGCGCCTGCTGCAGCCGAAGACCGGGATGCTGTCGATGACGGTGCGCAGCTTCCTGCGCGATCCGGTGCGCCCGGTGGTGTTCGTGCCGGTGTACTTCGGCTACGAGCGCCTGGTGGAGGGGCGCACCTACATCGGCGAGCTCTCCGGGCGCCCCAAGGAGAAGGAGAGCGTGCTCGGCCTGCTGAAGTCCTGGCGCGTGCTGCGCGAGCGCTTCGGCAAGGTATACGTGAACCTCGGGGAACCGATCGCGCTCGCCGGCATCCTCGATCGCCACGACGGCGAGTGGCGCGCGCGACGGCCCGCGGACGATGGACGCACCCCCTGGCTCGGCGCCGCGGTGGCGACGCTCGCCGATGCGATCATGCGCAACATCAATGCCGCGGCGGCGGTGACGCCCATCAACCTCATCGCGGTAACGCTGCTGGCGATGCCGCGCCAGGCATTGCCGGAAGCGGATCTGGTGCGGCAGCTGGAATTGTATCGGGCGCTCTTGAGCGCCTGCCCCTACAGCGAGCGCGTCACCCTCACGAAGCTCAGCGGCCCGGAAATGGTCGAGTACGGCATCGCGCTCAAGCTCATCAGCCGAGAGGCGCACGCGCTCGGGGATATCGTGCGCATGAGCGAGGCGAACGCGGTGCTCGCGACCTACTTCCGTAATAACATCCTGCACCTGTTCGCGCTGCCCTCGCTGCTCGCCTGCGTGTTTGTCAGCCACGCGCAGGTGTCCACCTGGGACATCCAGCGCCTGGCGCGACGCATCTACCCCTACATCGCGGCGGAGCTGTTCCTGCGCTGGAGCGAGAGCGAGCTTGCGCAGCTGGTCGACGCGATGCTCGCCGCGATGGCGGCCGCGGGGCTCATCGAACCCGAAGCGGCGATCGACGGCTGGACGCGCGCCGCGCCCGCCTCCGCGCAGGCCATGCAGCTGTCGCTGCTCGGCCAGGCGGCCGTGCAGACTGTCGAGCGCTACTACATGGTGGTCGCCCAGCTGGTGCAGGCCGGCAGCGGCTCGCTGACGCAGGCAACCCTGGAGGAGCGCTGCCAGCTCACGGCGCGGCGCATGACGCTGCTGTATGGACTGAACTCGCCGGAATTCTTCGACCGCACCATGTTCGGCAACTTCATCGGACTGCTGCGCGAGCGTGGCGTGATCCGCGCCGGCGGCAACGACAAGCTGGAATTCGACGAGGTCCTTACCCATGTGGCGCAGGACGCACAGTTTGTCCTCAGCGAGCAGCTGCGCCATAGCATCCTGCAGGTCATGCATGCCTGAAACACCTTGCCGCAGCGCCGCGCCGAGTAATAGACTGATCCACACGGGCCATTTGTATTACGGCAACAAACAAGAA
>Ga0105242_10000385_pt1 | contig 35131 bp, 33 predicted proteins | sample KBSM24metaG_FD_81521 | JGI IMG/M metagenome (GOLD analysis project Ga0105242, IMG submission 81521) | Miscanthus rhizosphere microbial communities from Kellogg Biological Station, Michigan, USA - KBS M2-4 metaG | ecosystem: Host-associated > Plants > Roots > Rhizosphere > Soil | place...
CAGGTGTTTGGTCGCCGCTTGGCGGCTCACCGGTATCACCTGCGTGACCTGTGAAGTCGAGCAGGGGCCGCCGTCGCACAGCCGCGTGACGATGCGCAGACGATTGGGATCGCCGAGCGCGTCGAACAACGGGGCATTCGCGACGTCTGCCGGGGACGTGCTCACACCTTCTCGCTGAATGCCAGATATTTGCGTACCAGTTCGGTCTGCTTGGTCCAGCCTTCGCTGTTGTGCTCGAATGCGGTCGCCCGACGGTCGGCCGGAATCCTGTCGAACCCGGATTCGACGATGCGCAGCAAGACGCCGTCGTCGGCCTCGGTCAGCGTGAACTCCACCAACGTCGTCGGCTCCGCCGAGTAGTCGGTGCCCGGCTCGACCGCGTACGGATGCCAGCGGAAAGCCAGCCGGCGCTGAGGCTCGATCGCGACGATCTGCCAAGTGTCCGCCTTGCCCGCGTGCTGCTCCTGGGCCGCGGCGACCTCGTCGTCAACGGTCGTCGGGGTGATCACCCCTGTGACCGACGTGCCAGCGACGAACGGTCCGTCGAAGCGGACCCCGAACCACCGGCCGAACTCGTCGGCGTCGCTGATCGCCCGCCAGACCCGCTCCAGCGGAGCGCGCAGTACAACTTCCTTCTCGATCCGATCATTACTCATGTGCAACCTCCTGGTTGCGTGTCACGCTATCGTGGTGCGGCGAGAAGCGCAACCTATTGGTTGCGTAAAAGCTGGGCTGTCAGATCGCGTCCGGGTCCTCGCCGAATGCGTCAGCGGCCTTCTGCGCGAGTTCGACGGCGGTGCGCGCCCACTGCGGGGTGGCCGCGGCGAGGCCACACGCCGGCGTAATGCCGACCCGTTCGCGCAGTACCGAACGCGCAAACCCGAGGCGATCGGTCACAGCGACGGCGGCCTTGGCCACCTCCTCCGCCGACGGCCGCGATGCCGGCGGGGTCGTCGGGACCACTCCCAGCAGCACAGTGCGACCCGAGTCGACAAAGTCTCCCACCCCGTCGAGATCCGCGGCCGTCAACGTCGAGACGTCGACCGAAACAGCATGAATGCCGCTGCGCTGCAGGGCTTTCCAGGGCAATCCGGCCGCGCAGCTGTGCACCGCCACCTCGGCGCCGACGAGGGCGACGCAGTCGTCCAGCAGGCCGATCGCAATCGACTCGTCGACCGGGTGCACCGGCGTCAGGCTGGTCACTCCGGTCAGCCTGCCCTCCAGTGCGGCAGGCAGCGACGGCTCGTCGAACTGCACCACCACAAGAGTGTCAAGGCGCCTCTCGAGCTGCGCGCGATGGGCGGCCACCCCCTCTGCCAGTGACCCGGCCAGGTCCCGCACCGCGCCAGGGTCGGTGATCGCGCGGTGGCCACCGGGCAGCTCGAGCTGGGCGGCCAGCGTGATGGGTCCCGGCGCCTGCACCTTCACGGTGCGCGATCCGCCGCGCAGGCCGGCCTTCTCCCATGCCTCTTCGAGGGTGTCGATGTCTTCGTCGAGCAGGCTGGCGGCCCGGCGCAGGACGGCGCTCCGGCCGTTGGCGATGCGGTAGCCGCGGGGCACCGTGTCGATGCCGATGTCGACCAACAGCGCGCCCGCGCGGCCGATCATATCGGCGCCGACGCCGCGGGCGGGCAGTTCGACCAGGTGAGGAAGCGTGTGCAGTTCGCCGATCACGATCTCGGCGGCTTCGCGCGGCGACGACCCCGGCCACGACCCGATGCCGGTCGCTGCGGCGAAAACACTCACTCGTTGAACGATATTCGATCCGGTTACTCTCGATCCGGAAGGGATGACGCGATGCCCGTATCGGCCCGATCGCTAACGGTCTGGTGCGCGGCGGTCTTGGTTGCGGCCGGTTGCTCAGATACCGTCGGCGGCCGCGCGCTCCGCGCCGCGCCCGGCATCGATGACGAATCCAAGTCTCCGGTCGATGTCGAGACGCTGATGCTCGACCAGTCACGGATGCAGGCAATCACCGGGGCGGGTGACGACCTGACCATCATCCCGAGCATGGACGGTAAGGTCCCCGTCGACATCGATCAGCTCGCGAAAACCACTCCGCCGCAATGTCAATGGATCTTCGAAGAGACCAAGACCTTCGGCGGCCCCGATGTGGAAGAGTTCCACAAGACGACGTTTCAGAATCCGCCTGACGGCGGTCTGATCTCCGAGGGCGCGGCGGCCTACCGTGACCTCGCGACCGCCCGGCGCGCGTTCGATGGAGTGGTCGCGCTCATCGACGGCTGCGCCTCGTCGACGTTGGGACCGATGTTCGTCGGCGAGTGGAACGCCACACTGGAGTCGGTGCAGATGCGCCCCGGCAACGGCTGTGGGCGCGATTATCGCGTGAAGAACGTCGTCCTCGTGGAGGTCACGTCGTGCGCGTTTCCCGCTTCGGTGCCCGACATCGTGATGACGAACATCCTGGAGAGGGTGCCAGGGTAAGCGGCCGCGACCACCGGTGACTGCAGTCGGTTAGAACGGTGGGTCGTCGTCCAATGTTGGTGGTGGTGGGGGTGGTGGTTGCCAGTTGGGTGGGAGTGTTTCGGGTTCGAAGGGGTCGTTGACCAGGTACACCGCTATATAGGCGCCTCGGGCTCGCGCCACCGAACTTGGCCGGTCGCGGGATGAGGTGACGGCCCCTGACTGCACGCGCGTCACACCGTTCATCGAGATAGTCATGTTCTATCCCGGTGCGTTGAGTTTGTTCGACGTCGGTGACGGGTCCTGTGGAGAGACTCGATGGAGAATCCGACGACGAGGGCGAACCTGGATCGGGCGGCTTGGCAGACGCCGCCCAGGGTGTCGCGGCCATCCCTACCCCAATGCCCAGCGCGACGGCTAACGCACCAACCTGACCGGCGTAGTTTGCGGACCTCATGGTGGCTCTCCCGGAGGCGATATTGCTCAACGCATTGCGCCGGTCATAGGCGCAGACTAGGTACAGCTCCTGCCCTCACGCGTCAGTAGGTGACCACTGCAATTTGCGGTGTTGGTGCTGGTGGGCCTCTCTGCTTACTGGTCGCCCAAAATTGGGACTTGTGTCCCAACCTTGTTGTTAGCTACTCTGTGCCTCCGGATCGGGGGTAGCTAACCAACATGAATCCAGAAAACGCTGATAGCCGGTCAGTAGATGAAGTTGCACGCGACTTTGCAGTAGCGCAGTACCGATTCCCCGCACGTTTGCAGTGGTGCCCTACTGACGACGTCAGGCTCGGCGGGGCAGACACTCCACAGGTGGGTCAGCGCAGGTGACCGCGGTATTTCAAGCCAGCGGTCCCATGCCCAGGTAAGGAGAGCAACCATGTCCCAACACCGCAACGCCGGGCGCACGCCGAGAATGTCGGCTCGCCAGTACATGACCACCGCATTCGGCGGAGCTGCGATGCTCGGCGTCGGCGTGCTGCTGGCCTCATCCCCGGGCGCGCCGGCGCCGACCACAGCGGCCGTGGAGTTGGCATCCACCGACTTGCCGCTCCCACTGGGCCCGCAAGAACCCTGGTGGTTGTTCGATAGCGCCAACCCCCTAATCGGATCGGCGGCCTCGCCCACGACGAACGCGCTGGCCGCCGCGTCGCGGGACGTCGGAACCTCAAAGCTTCGACCGATCATCGGTCCGGGTGGCTGGCTGATCGGCGACGGCCTCGACGCCCCCGCCGACTGCACCGGCGATGCCTGCAACGGCGGCAACGGCGGGCTGTTCGGGGGCAGCGGAGGTGACGGCGCCAACGGCGGCGACGGCGGCAACGGCGGGTGGTTTTTCGGTGACGGCGGCAACGGCGGCAACGGTCTGAACGCTGTGTACGACCAGGCCGGGACCAGGATCTCGGCGGCCACCGACGGCGGCGACGGCGGCAACGCCGGGCGGTTGTCCGGTCGCGGTGGCAACGGGGGCAACGGCGGCAACGACGACGGGGAACCGCTGGCCAGCACCACGACCGATTCCGTAGGTGGCAATGGCGGCAACGGCGGCAACGCTGCTAGCGGCCTCTTCGGCCTGTTCGGCGGCGGCCAGGCCGGCAACGGCGGCAAGGGGGGTTTCGCGACGTCAGCGGGTGAAGGGACCGCCACCGGCGGCAACGGGGGCGACGGCGGCAGCACGCCGAACGGCCCGTCAGGAAACGGTGGCGACGGCGGCAACGCCCGCGCAGTGTTCGCCACCAGCGGCGGTAACGGGGGCAACGGCGGCAGCACAGGTAGCGGCAGCGCCGGCAACGGCGGCAACGGCGGGTTTGCCGACTCATTTGAATCGGACGCCACCGCCGGTAGCGGTGGCAACGGCGGCAGCGCAACTAAAGGCGCGGGCGGTCAGGGGGGTTTGGGTGGCGAAGCGACTGTCATCAACAGCGGGCCGGGGACGGCTACTGCTGGTAATGGTGGCAGCGGCGGTAACAGTGGCGGCAAAGCCGACAACGACGGCGGCCTCGGCGGAGACGGCGGGTCAGCGACGCTCCAGGGCGGAAACGCCACCGGAAACGCGAAGGCCGGTCACGGCGGTAACGGCGGCAACGGCTCCGGCAACGGTAATGGGGGCAACGGTGGCAAGGGTGGCCCCGCGGGTGTCGCTAGCACGAGTAGCAGCGGAAACGCGACCGGCGGCAACGGCGGTAATGGCGGTAACAAGGCCGGCACTGGCACCCCCGGCACCGGCGGGGCAGGCGGCACCGGTACTGCGAAGGGCACCGGAACTGCAACCAACGGCACTAAAGGCACAGACGGGACCTGAACGCGCCGGCGGCGAGGGCCTGCTGGCGGTATCGCTGAAATTGGCGCGTAGTTGGAAGCGCCGCAGCGTCAGCGAAAGCTTCGTCGGCCCCGCCATCGCTCTCCAATGGCGGAGCCGATTTTTGGTGCAGGTTAGCTCGGGGATTGGTTCTCAGGTAGCAATTGCTGCCTCTATAGAATCTCAAGCCACCTTCTATCCGGAAATGACTACCGCTCGAGTCGGGCCCTGGCCGCTGTGACGGCGTCGCTGGCGTTCTCCTGTGACAGTACGTGCTGAATCACGGACGCCATCTCGTTTGCGCTGACCATCGCGTTGCCGCGCTGGATGTTGGCCAACCTCCGTTGTTGCGCGGGATGACAGTTATTGGCGGTTTGCCTTGAGTACTGATTGTTTCGGTCATTACTTTCCTGCTGTGGCTGAACGCCAAGGATTCTTAGAGCAGTCGTCATCGCCCTACCGACAAGAATCGGAATCATCCACAGGCAGAACTAGCGCGTGATCGTCGCGCTGCTGATGACCTCGTCGCCGGCCGCATCGGGGCGGTAGAGCACCATCGTCTGCCCCGGCGCCACCCCGCGCAGGGGGGCGCGCAGGTCGACCACCAGCCGTCCGTCCCGCAGTTCGGCCACGCCATCGGCGATGCCGCCGTGCGCTCGCACCTGCACGGCGCACTCCAGCGGACCGGCAGGTGCAACCCCGGAGGTGAATACCGGCCTGTCGCCGGTGAGCGTCCAGATGTCCAACGCGGCGGAGTCGCCAACATGCACAGTCCCGGTGTCGGCGTCGATGCCCGTGACGTACCGGGGTCGCCCATCCGGTCCTGGCCCCGCGATGCCGAGGCCCTTGCGCTGTCCGATGGTGAAGCCGTGCACACCGTCGTGCTCGGCCAGCACGGTGCCACCCGCGTCGACGACCGCTCCGCGACGCACGCCGATACGGGCGCCCAGAAACGCACGGGTGTCGCCCGACGGGATGAAGCAGATGTCGTGGCTGTCGGGCTTATCGGCGACGGCCAGGCCGCGACGCGCGGCTTCCTCGCGAATCTGTGGCTTGGGGGTGTCACCGATCGGGAACACCGCATGGCGCAACTGCCCGGCCGTCAGCACACCCAGCACGTACGACTGGTCCTTGTCGCGGTCGACGGCACGGCGCAGGCGGCCGCCGGAAAGCCGCGCGTAGTGGCCGGTCGCGACGGCGTCGAAGCCGAGCGCCAACGCGCGAGCGGCCAACGCGGAGAACTTGATTCGCTCGTTGCACCGCACGCACGGGTTGGGTGTCTCGCCGCGGGCGTAGGACGACACGAAGTCGTCGATCACGTCTTCTTTGAAGCGGTCGGCGAAATCCCATACATAAAACGGAATGTCGAGAACATCGGCGACGCGACGAGCGTCACCGGCATCCTCTTTCGAACAGCAGCCGCGCGATCCGGTGCGCAGCGTGCCAGGCGCGGCTGACAACGCCAGGTGCACGCCGACGACATCGTGACCCGCATCGACCATCCTCGCGGCGGCCACCGACGAGTCGACGCCGCCGCTCATTGCGACGAGCACCCTCATTGCTCGGCTGCTCCCGCGCTGGCCAGGGCGGCCTGGCGCGCACGCTCGACTGCGGCGGGCAGTACCGCCAGCGCGGCGTCCACGTCGGCCTCGGTGCTCGTGTGGCCCAACGACAATCGCAGCGAACCGCGTGCGCTGGCCGGGTCGGCGCCCATCGCGAGGAGCACATGCGACGGCTGGGCCACCCCGGCCGTACACGCAGAACCCGTCGAGCATTCGACGCCCTTGGCGTCCATCAGCATCAGCAGCGAATCGCCTTCGCAGCCGCGGAAGGTGAAGTGTGTGTTGCCGGGCAGGCGGGCATCACCGGTGGCGCCGTTGAGGTACACGTCATCGATCGTGGACAGCACGCCGTCGATGAGCCGATCGCGCAAAATCTGCACGCGAGCACTGTTGGTGGCCAGACCCTCGATCGCCACCTTGGCTGCGGCGGCCATTGCGACCGCTCCGGCGACATCCGGTGTGCCGGAACGGACGTCGCGCTCCTGACCACCTCCGTGCAGCAGCGGCACGCAACTGGTGTCGCGGCGCAGCAGCAGCGCGCCGACACCCGTGGGGCCGCCGAACTTGTGGGCCGCCACACTCATCGCCGACAGCCCGCTCGCCACGAATTCGACTGGAATCTGGCCGACTGCCTGGACCGCGTCGCTGTGCATCGGCACATCGAATTCTGCTGCGACGGTTGTTAATTCGGTGATCGGCATGATGGTGCCGACCTCGTTGTTGCCCCACATTATCGACACCAGCGCGACGTCGTCGTTGGCCTCGAGCACTTCTCGAAGCGCGGCGGGGGCAACGGAGCCGTCCTCACCGACCGGCAGCCAGGTGACCTCCGCGCCCTCGTGCTCGACGAGCCACTGCACCGCGTCGAGCACCGCATGGTGCTCGATAGGGGTCGTGACGATGCGTCGACGCCGCGCGTCGGCGTCGCGCCGGGCCCAGTAGATGCCCTTTACGGCCAGGTTGTCGCTCTCGGTGCCGCCGGCGGTGAAGATCACCTCCGACGGGCGAGCGCCGAGCAGGTGCGCCAGCGACTCGCGGGCCTCCTCCATCCGGCGGCGCGCGACGCGGCCCGTGCCGTGCAATGAGGACGCATTGCCGACCGTCGCAAGCACAGCCGTCATCGCCTCGATGGCAGCAGGGTGCATCGGGGTGGTGGCGGCGTGATCGAGGTAGACCGTCTTGTGCGAGGCCATAACCGTTCCATGCTAACCGCCATGGACCGGCGGGCCCGAATCTGAGGTCAGGCCACCAGGGCGTGACCGTGGCCTCGCCGCGAAGCGTTACCGCGGACCGCGGCTTCGCACCGGGCCGCCAGATCTCGCCGCGAGGTTCCTGGCAGCTGCAGTGACTCGACCTGCACATGGACGACCGTGCGACGGGCCGTGACCAGCCTGCTGATCGAGGTCATCAAGGTGTCGTCGCCGACAAACGCGGCCAACGTCGACCGACTGCCATCGCGATGGTGATAGCTCAGCCGCAGCGGTTGCACCGGCCTGCCCGCGTCCACGGCGGCCTGGAACATCGCCGGGCGGAACGGGCCGTAGGCCAGCCCGCACCAGGTCGTCCCCTCGGGAAAGGCGACGACCGTCTGGCCCGCGCGCAGCCGTCCCGCGACGGCGCCGACCACGTCGGGCAGGCGCCGCAGCTGCTCCCGTTCGATCGGGATGACCTTCATCAGGCGCGCCGCAATGCCGAGACCGGGCCAGCTGATCAGTTCGGCCTTGGCGACGAATGAGCCGGGCATGACGGCGCCGATCGCGAAGATGTCCACCCAGGACACGTGGCCGCTGACCACCAGCACACCGCGCAGGTTGCGAATCGGGCCGCCGGACACCGTGATTCGCACACCGAGGCAGCGCAGCATCATTCGGCAGTAGCCCCGTTGGATGTGCGAACGACCCGGCAGCGGGATGGCCAGCATTGGCAGCGCGGAGAGCAAGAGCACCGCGAAGGTCGCCCGCACCGCGATCCGCCACGCGACGACCACCGAGTGACCGGCCGCGGCGTCGGCGTGCACACAGCTGGAGTCGCAGGTCGCGCGCGGCACCCAGGGGTGGTCGGCGCTCACGCTGACATCCCCTCGGCCATCGCCGCCGCCGCCCCGACCGACCGCAGCCTGCGTAGGTAACGGGTGTCGGCCTGGCGTTTGTCCAGCAGGGCAGGGAAATCGCCGACCCCGAAGTCGGGATCGTGGGCCGGTTCGCCACATACCTGGGCACCGAGCCGCAGGTAGCCGCGCATCAACGGCGGCACGCTGACCCGCCCCGGCGGGTCGATGTCGTCGAGGTCTCTGCCGTCGAGCGTCACCGGCCGGTACGGGTACACGGTGTACTCCGCGGGCGCGGCGTGCCTGCGCCGCACGAAATCGCGTACACCGCGGATCTGGCTGCCCGCCAACTCGTCGTCAGAGCCCTGGACGGGCACGGACACACAGCCGGTGACGTAGTCGTACCCGCAGCGGTCCAGATAGGCCAGGATGCCCGCCCACATCAGCAGCACCACACCACCGTTGCGGTGGTCCTCGCGTACCACGGCGCGGCCCATTTCGACCAGCGACGGCCGCAACGCGTCAAGGCCCGTTACGTCGAATTCCGTTGCGGTGTAAAGACCTCCGGCGGCGATGGCTCCCGGCGGCGGCAACATCCGGTAGCAGCCCACCATTTCACCGGAGTTGTCCTCGCGGACCAGCAGGTGATCGCAGTATTCGTCGAAGCGGTCGGCATCCAGCCCATCGGTGGCCCCGGCCACGACGAACCCCGGCTCGGAGGTGAACACATCGTGACGAAGGCGCTGCGCGGCCTCGATCAGCGCAGGGTCGGTGGACAACATCAGCGTGTAGCGAGGCGTGTCTGTTGACAGGGTCGGCGGATCTGCGGCGATGAGTACAGAAGCAGTGCTCATGGCTGCACGGTCGCCCAGCCGCATCTCGGGACGGCATCGTGGCGGTGACGTGTCCGTGAGCGCTAGGTGACGACTTGGGCGATCGCACCTCAGCTGTCGAGGAACACCACGTTCGTGTCGACCGGATTGCGCGGAACCGTGAGGCTGTTGGCCGGGAAAGCGGGGTCCGGGTAGCCGATCGACATCCCGCAGAGCACGGTGAGCTCGTCCGGTATGCCCAGGTGCTCCCGAAGGATGTCAGGGTAGGCCGCGATCGACACCTGCACACAGGAGCCGAGACCGCGTTCGGTCAGGGCCAGCACGAAGGTCTGCAGGAACATTCCCACGCCTAGCGCGTCGACCAGCCCCAGATCGCGGTGCATGCACACCGCGGCGCCCACAGGTGCGCGGAAGAACTCCCAGTTACGCAGCTGGGCCAGCCGACGGGCATCCGCGTCGTGACGCGCGATGCCCATCGAGCCGTACACCAGTGCGCCGAGTTCGCGCCGCAGCGGAAGGAAAGTCTCCGGCAGACCCGTGGTCACCGGAAGTTCGACTGCGGCCTCCTCGAGAAGCGCCTCGACCAACCGGTCGCGACGCGGTCCCGATGCGATGAACACCCGCCACGGCTGGACATTGGAGTTCGACGGCGCGCGCATCGCAAGAGACAGCGCGTCTTCGAGCAGTTCGCGTGACACTGGCTTGTCGCGCAGGAACAGCCGCGTCGATCTGCGTTCCCTGACGACCTTGTCCAATTCGGTCATGGACGTTGGACACGCCTGTCTTTGCGTTGTTCCAGCTCATCCTCGTCGACGACGACGAGCATCGGCTGGCCTGGCGCACACACCATCGTGACGAGGAACCGCAGCCGGATATCGGAGCGGTTGTTGGCGTCCGAATAGTGGATGACGTCGCCGCCCGGCTCCCAGAACGCCTCGCCGGCCTTGATCACTCGCGGCGCTTCGCCTTCCAGCTCGAAGAGCATCTCGCCTTCCAGCACGTAGCCGAACGACGGCCCGCCCGGATGACGATGCGGCGGAGCACCCGCGCTTCCGGCAGGCCACTCGATGATCATGGTCATCACCTCGGCGTCGGGGGGGATGAACGGCGGTGTGACGGTCTGGATCGTCGTGATGGCCTTCATCAAATCGGCGTTGTCGAACATCGTTTCTCCTCAGTTGAAGTCAATGGAAGCGGACCGTGCCCAGCACGGCATCGTCGCCGGTGACCAGGCTCGTCTCGGTGAGCCGCGTGCCGAAGTAAGTGGCTTGCAGGTCGACAACGACCGTCTTGTCGCTGCCCTGCTTGGCCAGCACGCTGCGGGCGAGGTCGGCGAACGAGATCTTGTCCGGCCCACCGATGTTGACCACACCGTCGCGCGGGGACCCCGCCGCCACGCGGGCCACTTCGGCGGCGACGTCGTCGGCGGCGATCGGCTGAATCAGCGCATCGGGTGCTCGCACTTCATCGCCCACGTCGAGTGATCCGACGATGGCGGCGGCGAACTCCTGGAACTGGGTCGCCCGCACGATCGTGTACGGCAGACCCGATTCGGCGATCGCCTTCTCCTGCACCACCTTTGCGCGCATGTAGCCGCTCTCGGGTAAACCGTCGACCCCGACGATCGACAGGGCCACGTAGTGGCGGACCCCCGTCTGCTTCGCGGCCGCCGCCAGGTTCGCCGACGAGCGGGTGAAGAAGTCCATCACCGGGCCGTCGTCGAACGACGGTGAATTGGTCAGGTCGACGAGCGCGTCCGCGCCCGCCAGCGCGTCGGCAAGCCCCTCGCCGGTGAGCACGTCGGCACCCGAGGCGCGCGACGCGGCGACCACGTCGTGCCCAGCCTCATTGAGGAGGTCGACGACCTTCGAACCGATCAAACCGGTGGCTCCGAAAACTGTGATCTTCATGCGTCCAGACTGACGCTTCGCCGCCCGTATTCGAACCCTTGAAAGTCCGTAGTCTGGGCGCGGCACGCAAAACCCCCGAACACCGGTGACCGGGGGCTTTGCGCGAGAAAACTAACCCTTGCGGGCCTTGACCGCCTCGGTCAGCTGCGGCGCGACCTTGAACAGGTCGCCGACGACGCCGAGGTCCGCGATCTCGAAGATCGGCGCCTCTTCGTCCTTGTTCACCGCGATGATCGTCTTCGACGTCTGCATGCCGGCGCGGTGCTGGATCGCCCCGGAGATGCCCAGCGCGATGTACAGCTGCGGCGACACGGTCTTACCGGTCTGGCCCACCTGGAACTGCCCCGGGTAGTAGCCGGAGTCGACGGCGGCGCGCGACGCACCGACGGCGGCGCCGAGCGAGTCGGCCAGATCCTCGACGACCTTGAAGTTCTCGGCGCTGCCGACACCACGGCCGCCGGAGACCACGACGGTGGCCTCGGTGAGCTCCGGACGATCGCCTGCGACGGCGGGCTCCCGCTTGGTGATCTTGGTCGCGTTCTCGGCCTGCGCCGGCACCTCGACGTTGACGACCTCGCCTGCGCCCGCCGCGGGCTCGGCCTCGATCGCGCCGGGACGCACGGTGATCACCGGGGTCTCACCGGTGGCCTCGGCCTCGACGGTGAACGCGCCACCGAAGATCGAGTGGACCGCCTTGGCGCCCTCCTTGACGTCGACGACGTCCACCAGCAGGCCAGAGCCGATGCGGGCGGCCAGTCGGCCCCCGATCTCCTTGCCGTCGGCGCTGGCGGCCAACAGCACACCGGCAGGCGTGGCCGACTCCACCAGCGAGGCCAGCACGTCCACGTACGGAGTGATCAGGTAGTTCTCCGCGTCGTCGGCCTCGGCGACGTAGATCTTGGCGGCGCCCGCCTCCTTCAGCCCGTCGGTCAGCGACGCGGCCGTGCCCGGCTTGCCGATGACGACGGCGGAGGGCTCGCCCAACTTGCGGGCGGCGGTGATCAGTTCGGCGGTGACCTTCTTCGGCGCGCCGTCGGCGTGCTCAACGAGCACAAGTACTTCAGCCATTTGTCTTCTGTGTCTTTCGGGTCTCTGTGGGGCTATCGGCTAGATGATCTTTTGAGCAACCAGGTACTCGGCGACCTTGGTGCCGCCGTCACCCTCGTCGGTGACCTTCTCGCCCGCGGTCTTCGGCGGCTTCGGAGTCGACGCAGTCACCTTGGTACCGGCGTTGGCGACGCCCACCTCGTCGGTCTCGACACCAATCTCGGCCAGCGTCAGCGTCGTCACTTCCTTCTTCTTCGCGGCCATGATGCCCTTGAAGGACGGGAAGCGCGGCTCGTTGATCTTCTCGTTGACCGACACCACCGCAGGCAGCGACGCCTCGACAGTGAACACGCCATCATCGGTCTCACGCTCACCGGTGACCTTGCCGCCCTCGACGGACACCTTGCGCAGGTGGGTCAGCTGGGGCAGGCCCAGGTATTCGGCGATCACCGCGGGAACCGCGCCGCCGACACCGTCGGTGGCCTCATTGCCCGCGATGACCAGTTCGGTGCCCTCGATGGTGCCCAGCGCGCGGGCCAGTGCCCAGCCGGTCTGGACCAGGTCGGAGCCGTGCAGGCCGTCGTCGAGGACGTGCACCGCCTTGTCGGCGCCCATCGACAACGCCTTGCGGATGGCCTCGGTCGCACGTTGGGGGCCCGCTGTGAGCACCGTCACAGTGCTCTCGGTGCCGTTGGCGGCTTCCTTCTCCTTGATCAGCAGCGCCTCTTCGACGGCGCGCTCGTTGATCTCGTCGAGCACCGCGTCGGCGGCCTCACGGTCGAGCGTGAAATCGCCATCCGTCAGCTTGCGCTCCGACCACGTGTCTGGGACCTGTTTGATCAGGACCACGATGTTCGTCATGACTCTGGTTCGTCCTCCTCGGAGAGGCCGGGCGGCCGGCCTGCATTACCACGTTTGAAGCAACTACCACCATGTTACTCGCGGGTAACTTTTGGTGGTTCGCACGAACACCATAGCTGGTCGAAGTTTGCGTACTAGCAGCCCGTAGTCGGTGAACCTTCGCCATTGGGCCGATCCGCGTTAGCCTGCCTAGCAATGAGCGCCTCATTCGTTACCAACGGTCCGCTTGGGGACGATGCGTTGCCCCTTACGGGCGAACGCACGATCCCTGGGCTGGCGGAGGAGAACTACTGGTTCCGTCGCCATGAGGTCGTCTACGAGCGACTGGCCAGTCGTTGCGTCGGACTCGACGTGCTCGAGGCCGGCTGCGGCGAGGGTTACGGAGCCGACCTGATCGCTGGTGTGGCACGCCGGGTGATCGGGCTGGATTACGACGAGTCGGCCGTCGCGCATGTACGGGCCCGATATCCGCGGGTGGAGATGCGGCACGGGAATCTCGCCGAGCTCCCGCTGGCCGACGGCGAGGTCGATGTGGTGGTCAACTTCCAGGTCATCGAACACCTTTGGGATCAGGGGCAATTCGTGGCCGAGTGCGCTCGCGTACTCCGGCCCGGCGGCGTGCTGCTGGTGTCCACACCAAATCGGATTACCTTCTCCCCCGGCCGTGACACCCCGATCAACCCGTTCCACACCCGCGAACTCAACGCCGACGAGCTGACCGAACTGCTGACAACCGCGGGCTTTTCGGTCGAGTCGATGCTGGGCGTTTTTCATGGCGAGGGTCTTCAAGAGCTCGACGCTCGACACGGCGGCTCGATCATCGACGCCCAGATCGCCCGCGCGCTGGCCGACGCACCCTGGTCCGACGATCTGCTCGCCGACGTCGCCGCAGTGACCACCGCCGACTTCGAGCTCATCGACGCACGGGACCGCGACATCGACAACAGTCTCGACCTGGTCGTGATCGCGGTGCGGCCGTGACACGGTCCGAGCCCGTACCCGGGCTGTTCACCCTCGTCCTGCACACGCACCTGCCGTGGCTGGCCCATCACGGCCGGTGGCCGGTCGGCGAGGAGTGGCTTTATCAGTCGTGGTCGGCCGCGTATCTGCCACTGATGCGGGTACTGCGCACGCTTGCCGACGAAGAGCGCAGGCACGTGGTGACGCTGGGCATGACGCCGGTCGTCACCGCGCAGCTCGACGACCCCTACTGCCTGTCGGGCATGTACCACTGGCTGGCCAACTGGCAGTTGCGGGCGTTGGAGGCCACGACGCTGCGTGACCCGTTGCGGGAGTTCGGAATTCGCGAGCACGCCGAGGCAGGCCACGCACTCGAGGAGTTCGCCACACTGTGGCGACACGGCGGAAGTCCACTGCTGCGCGGGCTGATCGACGCAGGCACCATCGAACTGCTCGGCGGTCCGTTGTCGCATCCGTTCCAGCCACTGCTCAACCCGCGGTTGCGCGAATTCGCGTTGCACGAGGGTCTCGCCGATGCCGCTCTGCGGTTCGCACACACACCGACCGGCATCTGGGCACCGGAGTGCGCATATGCGCCGGGCATGGAAATCGATTACACCGCAGCGGGTGTCGGACACTTCATGGTCGACGGCCCGTCGCTGCACGGCGACACCGCCTTGGGGCGACCGGTCGCCGCCTCCGACGTCGTCGCCTTCGGCCGCGATCTGCAGGTCAGCTATCGGGTGTGGTCGCCGAAGTCCGGCTACCCCGGCCACGCGGCGTACCGCGACTTCCACACCTACGATCACGTCACCGGCCTCAAGCCGGCCCGTGTCACCGGCCGCAACGTGTCGTCGGATGCCAAGGCGCCCTACGACCCTGAGCGCGCGGACCGCGCGGTCGACATGCATGTCGCCGACTTCGTCGGGGTGGTGCGCGAACGGTTGATCAGCGAATCGGAACGGATCGGCAGGCCGGCCCACGTGGTGGCGGCGTTCGACACCGAACTTTTCGGGCATTGGTGGTACGAGGGCCCGGTGTGGCTCGAACGGGTGGTGCGCGCGCTGCCCGCCGCAGACGTGCGAGTCGGCACTCTTTCCGATGCGGTGGCCGACGGATTCGTCGGCACTCCCGTCGAATTGCCGCCCAGCTCTTGGGGTTCGGGCAAGGACTGGCAGGTGTGGGCGGGCGAGAAGGTTGCCGATCTGGCTCAGCTCAACGCCGAGGTCGTCGACACCGCGCTGACCACCGTGGACAAGGCACTCGGCGAGACCGACGCACCGCCGGCCCGCAACTTCGTCGCCGACCAGATCCTGCGCGAAACGCTGCTCACGGTGTCCAGCGACTGGCCGTTCATGGTGAGCAAGGACTCCGCCGCCGACTACGCGCGCTACCGAGCGCACCTGCATGCGCACGCCACACGGGAGATCGCGGGCGCGCTTGCATCCGGCCGCAACGAGCACGCGCGCCGCCTGGCCGACGGCTGGAACCGCGCCGACGATTTGTTCGGCGCGCTCGACGCAAGGCGCCTGCCTCGATGAAAGTCCTCCCCTTCCCCGCGAATGACCGTGTTTGCGCACGACACGCCGCAAATTGTTGGCATTTTGAGGTCGTCCCCTGCTTGCGCGTGGGCCCACGCCCAGGGGTGAGCGGCCCGTGAAAGTTCTGATGGTCTCGTGGGAGTACCCGCCGGTGGTGGTCGGCGGCCTCGGCCGACACGTCTACGAACTGGCGACAGCGCTGGCGGCGGGCGGCCACGAGGTCGTGGTGCTCAGCCGGCGCCCCAGCGGCACCGACCCGAGCACGCATCCATCGACCGACGAAATCGCCGAGGGCGTAAGGGTTGTCGCGGCCGCGCAGGACCCGCATGAGTTCGACTTCGGCGCCGACATGATGGCGTGGACGCTGGCCATGGGGCATTCGATGGTCCGCGCCGGGCTGGCCATCAAGGACCAGCGTAATCGGCCGTGGCGGCCCGACGTCGTGCATGCACACGACTGGCTGGTCGCGCATCCGGCGATCGCTCTCGCCGAATACTTCGACGTCCCACTGGTTTCCACCATCCACGCCACCGAGGCAGGCAGGCATTCGGGCTGGGTCTCGGGTCCGATCAGCCGCCAGGTGCACGCCGTCGAATCGTGGCTCGCTCACGAATCCGATTCGCTCATCACCTGTTCGGCGTCAATGAGCGATGAGATCACCGAGTTGTTCGGCCCGGGCCTTGCGGAGACCCGCGTCATTCGCAACGGAATCGACGCTGCGCTGTGGCCATTCGCGCGACGCCAACCTCGAACCGGACCTGCGCAATTGATGTACCTGGGCCGGCTCGAGTACGAGAAGGGCATACACGACGCGATCGCCGCGCTGCCCCGCATCAGGCGCACCCACCCCGGTACGACATTGACGATCGCGGGTGACGGCACACAACTCGACTGGCTCGTCGAGCAGGCGCGAAAGCACAAGGTACTCAAGGCCACAACGTTCGTGGGCAGGCTCGACCATAAGGGGCTTCTGCGGCTGCTGCACACCGCCGACGCATGCGTGTTGCCCAGCCATTACGAACCGTTCGGCATCGTCGCGCTCGAGGCAGCCGCCACCGGCGTCCCGCTCGTCACCTCCAACGTCGGCGGCCTCGGTGAGGCGGTCATCAACGGGCAGACCGGAATGTCGTACGCACCACGCGACGTCGCAGGGTTGGCCGCGGCAGTGCGCGCCGTGCTGGACCATCCCGATGCCACACAGCAGAGAGCGATCGCCGCCCGCGAACGGCTCACCTCCGACTTCGACTGGCACACTGTCGCGAGCGAGACCGCGCAGGTCTACCTCGCCGCCAAACGCGGCGAACGCGAACCGCACCGGCGGCGCGTCATCGTCGAACACGCACTGCCCGACCGCTGAATAATTCGACCGGCATCGAATCATTCCGGCCCTAGCGTGCGGGCATGGACACGAAAAGGTTCAGCCTCGACACCGCGTTGACCCTCATCGCTGCCTACCTGGGACTCTTCGTCGGACTCATCGACGCCAACGCGATCAACCTCGCACTGCCCGCAGTCCGAAACGACCTCGGCGGCGGCATCTCCGGCGCGCAATGGACGATCGACGCCTACAACATCACCTTCGCCGCCGTCCTGTTGACAGCCGGGTCGCTGGGTGACCGATTCGGCAGGCGCACGGTCTTGCGCGTCGGATTGTTGACGTTCGTTGCCGCCTCGCTGGTATGCGCGGCGGCCCCGTCACTTCCGCTGCTGTTGGCCGCCCGCGCCGTCCAGGGCGTGGGCGCGGCGCTGATGCTCCCCCAAGGGTTGGCCATCACCGCAGCCGCGTTTCCGGACCCGGTCGAGCGCGGCAGAGCGACGGCCGCATGGGCGATGGCCGCCGCGATGAGCACCGCGATCGGCCCCATCCTCGGCGGCGTGCTCACCGACACCATCGGCTGGCGCTACATCTTCTGGCTGAATGCGCCGGTCGGCGTGATCGCGCTGCTGATGACCTACCGCTACCTGCCCGAGTCGCGCGACCCCGATGCGGCGAGCATCGACGTTCCCGGCCAGACACTGGCCATGGTGGGGCTCGGCACGCTGACCATCGTGCTCGTCGAGGGCCGGACGCTGTCACCGCTGTGGACCGTCGCCCTTGGCGCCGCCGCGGTGGCAGGCATCGGCGCGTTCGTCGGCAGCCAGCGACGGGTGAGGCATCCGATGCTTCCGCTGGACCTGTTTCGCAACCGCAGGCTCGTCGCCGCGCAAATCGCGACCTTCGCGATGACCTTCGGCATCTACGGGCTGCTGCTGGTGAACAGCTTCGCCTTCCAACAACAACGGGGCGCGAGCGCGTTGGCCACCGCGTTGTGGTTCCTGCCGATGCCGCTGACGTACCTGTTCTTCGTCCCGGTGGTCAACTCGCTGGCCCACCGCACAGGCCCGCGGCTGCCGATGACGGCCGGGTTGGCCCTCATGGCGGCAGGCATGGCGGTCTACGCCGCGGCGGGACCGCACGCCGATGTGTGGCTGCTCGAGCTGTCGTTCGTGCTCGCAGGCGCAGGCCTGGCGCTCAACACCGGTCCCGCGGTCGGGCTGGCGATGTCAGCGGTGCCGGTGCGGCGGGCGGGTCTGGCTTCGGGCGTAGTGAACCTGGCGCGCCTGGTGGGTATCACTGTCGGTGTCGCGGTGTTGGGTAGTGCCATGGCGGCCATCGGAGGCGCCGACGGCGCGCGCATCGCGACCATGCTGGGCGGGCTGGTCCAGTTGGCCGGCGCGGCAGTCGCGTTCCGCTGGTCCGAAGCGCCTGCCCCGCTGCGGGAGGAGGTTTGTCATGCGTAACGCTGCCGAGCTGCCGACGGGCGGCGACGCCGATATCGCCGCGCTGGCCTCGTTGCTGGCCGACCCGGCACGGTGCAAGGTCCTGCTCGCGCTCGACGACGGCCGGGCGCTGCCCGCCAGCGTGCTCGCCGACGAAGCGGGCGTCGGCAGGCCGACCGCCAGCAGCCATCTCGGCAAGCTGACCGACGCCGGGCTGCTGACCGTGGAGACCCATGGCAGGCATCGCTACTACCGGCTGGCCGGTCCCGAAGTCGGCGAGTTGCTCGAACATCTGGTTCGTCTCGCACCGCCACGGCCGGTCAGATCGCTGCGGGAGGGCACCCGTGCGGCACGCCTGCGCTCGGCGCGAACCTGCTACGACCACTTGGCGGGCAGGCTCGGCGTGGCTGTCATGGGGTGCCTGCTGGATCGCGAGGCGCTGGTCGGCGGCGACGGCCGCTACGATCCACACCGCGACAGCCATGACGCGTTGAGCAGCCCCGGCCACGACCTCCGGTATGAGCTGACCGACACCGGGCGGGGCTTCCTAACGGGCGTAGGTGTGGAAATACCAACGGGCAAAAGGCCACTCGTGCGCTACTGCGTGGACTGGACCGAGCAGCGCCATCACCTGTCCGGTGGGCTGGGCCGCGCCGTGTTCGATCGTTTCCTGTCCGCGGGCTGGGTGAAACGGGTGCCGCGTGGGCGGGCGCTCTTGGTCACCGATGACGGCCGCGCCGTGCTGGCCGACGTATTCGACATCGACTGGAGCGGCTGAGTCACGACGGTTTCATCGTACGTCTGGTGAGAGCCGCAGTCTTCAATATCAGCTTGCACAACAAGCGATCACAGTTGTTCGATCGCTGTTTCGTCCGGCGTCAGCCCACAATTTCGACTTGGCGGGTACCACCCAAGCTGCACGGCGCGCTCGCTGAGCGAGGCCATGGCGACCGACCGGGCAGCACCTCCACGGCTCGATGCCGGACGGAAATCACCGCGCCCTCCGCTTGGACGCGGACTTGCCGCGACGTGCGTCCGTGTCACGGTGCCCATTCACCAATACCCCGGCGCAGCCGAACACCACAGCACCGAGGATGGCCGATGCCAACACGATGATAACTGCCGTCGTCTCCGAGATAGCCACGGCAACAAACCAACCCGTAGCCGCACCGATGATTCCAAGCGCCGTGAGTTCGGGCCACCGGTAGCCGTTGGTCCACCGGAGAGCCAGCAGCGGCAAAAACAACGTCGCCGACGCAACCAAGACCATCACCGCTGCCAGAACAGATCCGGGTGCTGTCACCTGTGCTCCTAGCGCACTGGCGACGCCTAAGGTACCCAGCGACGCGGCGATCAGGCTGGTCTGCAGCACCGTCAGCCAGTTGGCGGTTCGGGCATGCACCGCCGCCAGCTGTTGCAGGCGAAGCTCGGTGACCTTCTGCCCCTCGGCGACGCGCTCGCGACGCGACTCCAGATACACGATCTCGTGCTGCACGCGGTGGCCGAGCCATTCGGCGAGTTCCACCTCGCGAGCGAACGGCGACACGTTGGATTTGGCGGTGTCGATCTGCGTAGGTGCGTAAGCACGCAGGTTGTGTGCCGCGATTTCGACCGTCTGTCGCAGATCGCGCATGTTGGTGATAGACATGAGAAGGCCTGCAGAATCGCCCTGTGCACGGCTCAGTCGGCTTTGTGCGTCGATCAGCTCGTCGGCTGCAGCGCCGGCCACCTCAAAGCGCTTGTGCAACGCGAATAATTCGGCAAGCTGCGTGTCGAGCGCGTCTTCTTGCTTGCGCACATCTGCGATCCCGTCCTGAAAGACACCGACCTCGAACCGAAGCTTGCTGGCGTGCATGAAATAGCGCAGCATCGGGCCGGCGTCGTCCCTCGTCCCGGTGAACCAGCACCATTCACCGAACACCGCCGCAGCGGAGGGGTCGGCCAGCGCCACCACACACCGCCCACGTGGTGTCATCTCAATGTCCCACACCGCAATCCCGGGTTGGAATACAGCAGACAGTTCGAAGCCTGACCCGGCGTGGGCGGCGAGTACCTTGTGAGCGGAATCCGCTCCGGCGACTTGCAATTCGGAGGCATTCTCATCAGCGACACCCGTAAAGACATGTGTGGCACCGAAAACACCAGCGAGATCGACATTGTCCGCGGCGTGACGCCATCGCCGGGACAAATCGATCCAGGCATCGCCGTCTCCGGCCGCGGTCGCATCGGGCCCCAGCCGCACGGCCACAGCAGCGACGTCATGTGCCGTGAAGGCAATCGCGGTGTCGCGCCCTCCCGGATTGGTTTTCGCTCCGACCACCTTCAACCACACGTCATCCATTGGCAGCTCAGCCGGAAGCTGCACGGGGAGTTCGGCGTCAACAGGCTGGGTGATGCCGAGCGCCGAAGCCGTCGCCCATGTCTTGGCCAAACCGTGCTCAGCGTTGCCCGCACCGTGCGAGAGCGGTCCGAACACCAGCACATACAGAGTCGGGTGGGTGATCGTTATCGTCACGATGCACCGCCGTACTCAACGAGACGCATCACGGTTCGATTCGCGAACTCCACAACCTCTTTCGGTGCGGGCAGCGCATCCGGCGGACCGTTCTGCCTGTCGGCGATCGCCTCCACATGAGCGGGAGTCGATGACGACCGGGATCGACGTCGCAGCAGCCCCACCGCGATGAGGACGATGATTGCAAGCGTGAGAAGACAGGCCGCGAACACCCAGTTCCTCGCCTCGGACGCGGCCGAATCAAACGGCGGCGCTTCGGTTGTCGGGCGAGTCGGGCTCGCCGAGCCGGGTGTGAGTGTTTCGGTCGGCGTGAGCGTTTGAGTCTGCGGCGCGGTCGTCTCGCGTGTTCCCGGATATTGTGTCGGCCGTATGAGTGTGGTGGTTTGCCCGGACGGTGGGCTGACTTGATGAGCGGTCGAATTCACCAAGAGGGTGACGAGAAAGCCAGCTGCGACAAGGATTCCAATCATGCAGGCAGCTATGGCCACGATCCGTCCGGAGCGTGAGGCTCTGCGCCGCTGGCCCCCCGTGGGTGGCGATGGGGCCGGATAAGACGCCGACTCCGACCGAGGCAGCCGGCGAGGCGGTGGTGCCGGCGTGCGGTGCGCCGATGTAGGCGAGTAGGACGACGCATCATGTTGTGATCTCCTCGATGGACCCAACGAGGGTGCACGGTCGGGATTTCGCCGAGGGCCTAACCCAATACGGTGCAGATCGTCGAGAGCGGTACGCAACGCTGCTGCATCGTCCGTGCCGACGGCACAGTCGATGCTAGCCAGGTAGCCGCGGACGAACGGCCACGCCCGCGGAGGTAGCTCGATGCGCCCGACACTGTCGAGTGTCAACCTGGCCTCGTCCACCAAATCGCCGGGCAAGCGACCCGCCATGGCCGGATGCTACTTCCGTTCGTAGGGCGTTCACCTGGGAAATCGCAGACTTCACGTTAGGCGCCAAATGGCCTGGCTCCAGGGCGTCCCCGAACGTTCCTTACCGCTCGAGAATTCGCCAAAATTTCGAGCGGTAAGGAACGTTCGACGGGAACCTAGCGGTTGGCCTTCTTGCGTTCGATGTCGGCCAGCGCCGCCGCCAACTCCGCGCGCTGGGCCGCCGACGTCTCCCACGCCAGCTGCCGGTTCTTGACGACCTTCGCAGGCGCGCCGACGGCGATCGAAAAATCGGGAACGTCACCCTTGACCACTGCGTGCGACCCCAGCACGCACCCGCGGCCGATCGTGGTGTTGCGCAGGATGGTGACCTTGGTGGCGATCCACGTGTCCGGCCCGATCCGCACCGGGCCCTTGATGATGCCCTGGTCCTTGATCGGCACGTTGATGTCGTCCATTCTGTGGTCGAAGTCGCACACGTAGACCCAGTCCGCCATCAGCACCGAATCGCCCAGCTCGATGTCGAGGTAGGTGTTGATGACGTTGTCACGACCGAGCACGACCTTGTCGCCGAACCGCAACGAGCCCTCGTGGCAACGGATCGTGTTCTTGTCGCCGATGTGCACCCACCGGCCGATCTCCATCGTCGCCAGCTCGGGCGTCGACTGGATCTCGACGCCTTTGCCGAGGAAGACCATGCCGCGAGTGATGATGTGCGGGTTGGCCAGCTTGAACTTCAGCAATCGCCAATAGCGCACCAAATACCAGGGCGTATAGGCCTTGTTGGCGATCACCCACCGCAAAGAAGCGAGGGTCAGGAACTTGGCCTGGCGCGGATCACGCAGCCGGGACCCCCGCCAGCGCTTGTGTAGCGGCGCGCCCCACATCGTCGTCATGGCCGGAAAGCCTACGCGAGCGCTCACACACTGAGCGGTTACCCTCACGTGGACCAAACGATAGGAACAGGAAAGGACCGAGTGTTCCGGCGATTGATCGTGATGGCGTCAACGGCGCTGATCACGGGCGTAATGGCCGGTTGCGGGACCACCGATTCCTGGGTTGAGGCGCACGCGGCCGACGGCTGGCCCGCCCAGTACGGCGACGCAGCCAACAGCAGCTACTCGCCGGTGGCCGGTGCCGACGCGCTGCGGCTCGAGTGGCGACGTTCGGTCAAGGGTGACCTCGCCGCCCAGGTGGCCCTCGGGTCTTCGAGCTATCTGGCCATCAACGCGCAGTCGTCGGGCGGTTGCTCGCTGATGGTGTGGGAAACCGACAACAAGGCTCGCCAACGCTGGTGCACCCGGTTGTGGCAGGGCGGCGGGCTGTCCAGCCCGTTGTTCGATGGGTTCGACAATCTCTACGTCGGCCAGCCCGGCGCGATGCTGTCCTTCCCGCCGACACAGTGGATCCGGTGGCGTCAGCCGGTTATCGGAATGCCCACCACCGCAAGGATTCTCACGCCCGGCCAGCTGCTGGTGGTCACGCACCTCGGGCAGGCGCTGGTATTCGACGCACAAAAGGGCATCGTCACCGGCACGATGGATCTGGTGGGTGGCCTCGATCCCACCGACTCCACTCGCGGGCTGGCCGATTGCCAGCCGGCAGGGAGAGGCTGCCCGGTGGCCGCGGCGCCGGCATTCTCGTCGGCCACCGACATTGTGGTGGTCAGCCTGTGGGGACCGAACGCGCCAGCGCCGAGCCTCGTCGGGCTTCGCTACCGTGCCGGCCAGACGCCGCCGATGACCCGCGAGTGGACCAGCGACGCGGTGGGCCAGGGCCCGATCTCCAGTCCAGTGCTATCCGCCGACGGGAAGACGGTCTACGTGAACGGCCGCGACGAACACCTCTGGGCGCTGAATACGGCGGACGGCAAGCCGAAATGGTCGGTGCCGCTGGACTATTTGGCACAGACGCCGCCGTCGGTGTCGCCAGACGGCCTGATCGTCGCCGGCGGCGGCCCAGACGCCAAACTGGTCGCGGTCCGCGACGGCGGCGACCACGGCGACGTGCTGTGGACCCGCGACGACGTCGCGCCACTCTCGACATCGAGCCGTGCGGGCGGCAGCATCGCCTACACCGTCGCCAAGGACGGAGACAACGGGCAGGCGCTGCTCGTGTTCGATCCGGCGGACGGCCGCACCGTCAACAGTTACCCACTGCCGCAGGCGACCGGCTGGCCGGTCGGTGTGTCGGTCGGCCATGACCGCCGAATCGTCACCGCCACGAGCGACGGCCAGGTCTACGGCTTCGCGCCCGAGTAGGCCTACGCCAGCAGCGGCGCGACGGTCGCGCGTGGCAGCGACGCCTCTAGCGGACCCGCGGACTCCGCGAACAGCTCGCCCTGACCGAAGAAGAAGATCAGCGAGTCATCCGTCAGCGCGAAGTTCTGATACTTGGCCTGATCGAGCCCGACGCTGGGCGAGATGCCGTCGATCACCCCCTGCTGCTTCTGCAGGTACTGCTCGACGGCCGGGTAGATCACATCGAGCGGCTTGCTGCCAGGCTTGAACAAGGTGTCGAACGTGATCGGCGCCTTCTTTGCGAGATCCCAGTTGAAGGACTTGTACCACGTCTGCGGATGCGCACCGCCGACGTTCTGCCACATCGTCAAAACAACGCTCTGGGTGCCGGTGCTCGGCGAGCCCGACTGGTATCCGGTTCCCTTCGCGTCGAGCTCGTACGGCAGGTTGTACGAACCCGGCATCTCTGAGACGTTGACGAACCCGTCGCGGGCCTGGGTCAGGTATGAGGTAAGCGCCTGCTGGTCGGGGTAGTCGTTGGGGAACGTCATGTCCAGCGTGTAGGTGGCGTTCGCCGTGTGCACCGTGCAGATCCCGTCGTCCCCAACCGTGCCGGCCAGGTCCGCGCAGGCCGACTGCGCGTCAGCCGCCGATGTGCCCGTCAAGCAGGCCAGTACACCGGCCACCAGAGTCGCAGCCACCCTGAGAATGCGCATCGTCGGACGTCCTCGAGAGCCGGCACCGGCTTCGGCACCGGCGCATCACTGCCAGAGTACTGGCGCCTCACCGTGGGAGCGGAAAATATCAGCGCGAGGGGCGACAAATGAATGCCGTTGCCCGGCTTGCCGCCCCGGATCCGATGCGCGCGATGACGACCGAGGCCGGCTGCGATCCGCGCAGCCGCAGTCGCGCCCGCAACACGTCGGGGTCGACATTGACACCGCGCACGAGGATCTCGACCGCGCCGACGTCTCGCGCCGAAAGCGCCTGGCGCAGCCGCCGTTCGCTGTAGTTGAGCTCTTCGAGGACTTCGAACCCGCGCACATTCTCGGGCAGCCGGTCGCCGGTCAGGTAGGCGATCTCCAGGTCGAGCTGCCATAGCCCGTGGCGGGCGGCGTAGTGCCGCACCAGACCCGCGCGCACCACCGCGCCGTCGGGGTCGACGATCCACCGGCCTGCCGGCGCCACCGCGCAGTCGTCGGGATCGGCGTCGGTCACTCCTTCGCCGGTGTCCAGGATCGTCGCCCGGCGCGTCACGCCGTCCCCCGCCAGCCCCGCCGACCACAGGCAGGCCTCGCGCACGCTGCCTGCCAGCGAGGTCACTTCGATCTCGCCGCGCAATCCCAGCCGCGCCAGCCCGTCGAAATCGATTCCGGGAGCGGCCTTTACGACGAGATCCCGGCCCCGGTACACGTCCAGCAGCGCATCGAGCGCGGGCGCGTAGTCGCGGGGGTCGAACCGCCGCCTCCCGCCGCTTCGCCGAGAGGGGTCGACGAGGACGACGGTGTCGCGGGTGATCGGCCGCAGCGCGTCGGCGCGGCAGAGTTCGACACCGGGGACGTTGTGGCCTGCCATCGCGAGCCGGACCGGATCGATGTCGCTGCCTACCACATAGGCAGCCGAATCCCGCAGTGCCGCAAGTTCGGTGCCGACGGAGCAAGTTGCGTCGTGAACCACGGCGCCTGTCAGCCGCCGAGCCCGGTGCTCGGCTACCGGTTCAGCGGTGGCCTGCTGCAGCGCCTCATCGGTGAACAGCCAGTCCGATGGGTCAGCGAACTTGACCGCCGCCTTTCGCCGCAGCAGCGTGGTCTCCACCAACACGGCGGCCCGTTCACCGAAACGGTCACGCGCAGAGGCGATCTCGGAAACCAACGCCGGGCCGGCGAGCCGGAACTCGTTGACCTCGCGCAGATCTCGGGCGCCCGCGTCCGACCGCAGGTAGGCGACGTCGTCGAGACCGAATGCTAGGACGGCTTGACCCCGGTGACCATGACGTTGTAGTACCAGCTCTTCGGCACGACGCGGCGCCAGAGGTTGTGGTCGATCCAGCTCAGCGTGATCCAGCTGTGGAACGCGAATTTGGCGTAGCCCCAGCCCAACCGGCCGGGCGGCACGGTGGCCTCGAGCGTGCGCAAAGGCCAGCCCAACATGGCGGCGGTGAACTCGGTCGTGGAGGTCGACACGTCGACGGCGCCGGCGCTGCGGGCCATCCGCTCCAAATCGGCGGGCGCGAATGTGTGCAGGTCGACGATCGCCTCAAGCGCTGCTGCGCGCGAGGACTCGTCGAGCTCGGCCTGCGGCCGGCGCCAACTACCCAGCCCCGGCAGCTTGGTGACGTTCGTCACCGCCCGCCACGTCAGCGTCGACAACGGGCGGGCATAGTTCTCACCTGCATTCGTCGGCTCACCCGCGAAGACGAAGCGGCCACCCGGCTTGAGCACGCGCACCACCTCGCGCAGGGACAGCTCGACGTCGGGGATGTGGTGCAGCACCGCGTGCCCGACCACGAGGTCGAAGGTGTCGTCGTCGTACGGAATGCCCTCCGCGTCGGCGACCCGCCCGTCGATCTCCAGCCCGAGGTTCTCGCCGTTGCGGGTGGCCACCTTGACCATGCCCGGTGACAGGTCGGTCACCGAGCCGCGCCGCGCGACGCCCGCCTGAATCAGGTTGAGCAGGAAGAACCCGCTGCCGCAGCCCAGCTCCAGCGCCCGGTCGTAGGGCAGCTCACGCAGCTCCTCGTCGGGCACCGTCGCGTCGAACAGATCGCGGGCGTAGTCCACGCAGCGCTTGTCGTAGCTGATCGACCACTTCTCGTCGTAGCTCTCGGCCTCCCAGTCGTGGTACAGCACCTGGGCGAGCTTCGAGTCGTGGCGGGCGGCCTCGACCTGCTCCGCGGTGGCGTGCGGGTTGGGGACCGGAGCCGCCTGGTCGGCGACATAAGGAGCAGTGTCGGTTTCCTCAAAGCTCATAACAGGGCAGCCTAAACGTCGAAAGAGGCCTTGGCGGCAGCCAGTACCTGAGGCGGATAGTCGAGGAAGCGCTTCGCCCAGGCCACCGCGGCGTCGTAGACGCCGTCGGGTGCCACCATCTCGTCGATCAGGCCCAGCGCCAGCGCCTCCTTGGCGTCGATGAACCGACCGCTGAACACCAGGTCCTTGGCCTTGCTCTCGCCTGCGGCGCGTGCGAGTCGGGCGGTGCCGCCCTGTGGCACCCGACCCGCCAGCATCTCCGTCGCACCGAACTTCATGTTGTCGCCGGCCACCCGCCAGTCCGTGGCCAGTGCCAAGTTGAGCCCGCCGCCCAGCGCGTAGCCGGTGATGGCCGCGACGGTCGGCTTCGGGATGGCGGCCAGCGCGTCGACGGCCTCCCGGCACACGCGTGCCGCAGCCACGGCTTCGTCGACGCTCAACGTGCTCAGCTCGGGCATGTCGTCGCCGGCGGAGAAGATCTCGTGACCGCCGAACACGATGACGGTGCAGATTTCGTCGCGCTGAGTGAGATCGGCTGCCGCAGAAACGATCTCGCGATACGTCTGACGTGTGAGCGCATTGGTGGGCGGTCGCGACAACAGCAGCGTGGCGATGCCTGGCTGCTCATCGCTGGTATGGACGGAGACGAACTCGTTCATGTAAGCGGCGTGTCGGCGCCGTAGCCTTCGGGCGCTCGACGGTTGCGGGCGGCGTTGTAGCGGTCGCTGTTGAAGAACTCGATCTCCCAGTTGCCGGTGACCTTATTGGCGGCGAGGTGAGGTTCGACCGGGACGATCTGACGTTCCACTGCAAGCACTTCTGCGGCGGTGCGGCCGTTGAGCGAGTCCAGCTGCGTCCACGTCGGCGGCAGAAGGAATGTCTTGCCGTCCGCGAATTCGTCGAGAGCCGCCTGGGGTGTCGTCCAGAATGCGCGGTCGGTTTCTGTGTTGTCCCCGTCCGCGCGCTGGCCTCCCGGCAGTGCCCCGACGAAGAAGTACGTGTCGTATCGACGGGTGCGCTCCTCTTTCGGCGTCACCCAATTCGCCCACGGCCGTAGCAGATCCGCACGCAGCACGAGGTTCTCCTTGCGCAGGAACTCCCCGAACGACAGCGACCGGTCCTCCAGCGCGGCGCGCTCAGCGCGGTAGATCGACGCGTCGCTGACGATGCCGTCCGGGTCGTCGGCGGGCCCGGCGAACAGCACGCCGGACTCCTCGAAGGTCTCGCGGGCCGCTGCGCACACCAACGCCTCGGCCAGATCCGGTTCGACGCCGAACCGCTCGGCCCACCAGTCCGGTTTTGGGCCGAACCCCGCGATGTCGGCGTTCCGGTCACGGTCGTCCACCCCGCCGCCTGGGAACACCATCACGCCTGCCACGAAATCCATCGCGGAATGCCGCCGCATCAGGAACACCTTGATCCCGGCGGCGGTGTCGCGGATCAGCATCACGGTGGCCGCGGGCCTCGGCACCAATGGGTCGTCGGTCACTCTCGCCTCCTGTGCGCGGCCCTGCTGCGGGTGCGACGCGCGAAATAGCGCCCGTCGACGATTTCGAGGGCGATGGCTTGCCCGAACGCTGTCGACAGGTTCGCGGCCGTCAAAGTGTCCGACAGCAGACCGGCATCGACGACCTTGCCCTCCGACAGGATCAGGCAGTGGGAAAAGCCGCGAGGAATCTCCTCGACGTGGTGGGTGACCAGCACGAGCGCAGGCGAGTCGGGATCGTTCGCCAGGTCCTCGAGCCGCGCCAGCAGTTCCTCCCGACCGCCGAGGTCCAGCCCGGCGGCGGGCTCGTCGAGCAGCAGTAACTCGGGGTCGGTCATCATCGACCGGGCGATCAACACGCGCTTGCGTTCGCCTTCGGAGAGCGTGCCGTAGGTGCGTTCGGCGAGGTGTTCGGCGCCGATGCTCTCCAGCATGTCGATGGCCTGCTCGTAGTCGACGTCCTCATAGTTCTCACGCCACCGGCCCATCACCGCGTAGCCGGCGGAGACGACCAGGTCGCGCACCACTTCACCGTCGGGCATGCGCTGGGAGAGCGCCGAGCTGCTCAGCCCGACACGCGAGCGCAGTTCGGACATGTCGGTGCGGCCGAGCCGCTCGCCGAGCACAAACGCGGTGCCTGACGACGGGTGCTCCAAGGCCGCGGCGATGCGCAGCAGCGACGTCTTGCCGGCCCCGTTCGGCCCGATGACCACCCAGCGTTCGTCTAGTTCGACCGACCAGGTGACGGGCCCGACCAGCGTCTGGCCACCGCGTCGCAGTGTGACTTTGGCGAAGTCGATCAGCAGGTCGGGGTCGGCCGCATCTTCTTCGGGGACGGACACTCGACCATCGTGCCGTACTCGACACATGTCGCGTTCTGCGGGTCAGACCCGAATCGCTAACCGAGGCCCCAATCTGCAGCACCGTTGACGATGATGCGGTCGGCCCTGCCTGCCGTGCCGGCCACTAGTTCGGAGTTGCGCTGGTCCGTCGTCGCGACCCACGCGCGCGCCTCGGGTGGCGTCTTACCGAACTGGACGTGGCGCGCGACGAGACGCTCGACCCGGGCGCTCTCCTCGCTCGCGACGAACCACACCGCATCGATGACGCGGCGGGCCCGCTCCCAGTGGGGCTCGTCGAGCAGCAGATAGTTGCCCTCGGTGACGACGAGGCGCACCGACGGCAGCACGACGAGCGCGGCTGCCAGCGGCTGCTCCAGTGTGCGGTCGAAGCCCGGCACGTAAACCACGTCGTCGGCCTCCCGCTTCACCCGTTCGAGCAGGTGCGCGTAGCCGGCGGCGTCGAACGTTTCAGGGGCGCCCTTGCGGCCGCGCACGCCGATCCGGTCGAGCTGGGCATCGGCCAGATGGAAGCCGTCCATCGGAATGTGCGCGACCCAGCCGTCGCCCATGACAGCGTGGATGCCTGCGAGAAGCGCGTCGACGAGAGTCGACTTCCCGGAGCCCGGGCAGCCCGCGATGCCCAGGATGGCCCGCGGCGAATCCCCGGCCAGCGCGATCGCATCGCGGGCCAGCAGGTCTACTGCGGCCATCTCTTGAGTTTCGGTCACGACGCCTGTAATTCGCGATTTCGGCGCGCCCGCGGTCGCCTGGCGGGCGTTTCCGCGCCCAAATCGCTCGCTTCGGCGACGGAAGCCCAGCCGCTGACCGCCAGCACCCGGTTGGGCGTGATCCGCAGGAAGAGTTGCACGAGCGGGCCGATGCCGAGCGCATACAGCACGGTGCCGACGCCGACCGTGCCGCCGAGCAGCCAGCCGACGACCAGCACGGTGGCTTCGATGGACGTGCGGACCAGCCGCACCGAAAGGCCGGTGCGCATCACCAGTCCGGTCATCAGGCCATCGCGCGGGCCCGGGCCCAGCGCCGCGCCGATGTAGAGGACCGTGCTGAACGCGTTGAGCACCACCGCACCCACCATCATTGCGATGCACACCGGCATGGCGGTCGGCGCCGGCAGCAGCCAAAGCCCCGCGTCGACGGTGATCGCGATGACGATGACGTTGGCGATCGTGCCGATGCCCGGCCGGTTCCGCAGTGGGATCCAGGCCAACAGCACTGCGACACCGACCACCGCGGATGCGATGCCGATGGTCATGCCGGTGTGACGGGCCAGCCCTTGGTGGAACACGTCCCACGGATCCAGGCCAAGTCCGGCACGGACCATCACCGCCATCGAGAACCCATATCCGCTGAGACCGACGAGCAGCGCCAGTCCGCGCAGGGTGGCCTTACGCATGGTGGGGAAAGCGAATCCGGATCAGCTCTAATTCCCGCTGCACGCGTTCGGCGTCACGGTCGAGGAATTCGGCGGGGATGTTCTCCGCCGGCCGGAAGAACCGGGCCACTGGCCGGGCCAGTCTGGATGTCCAATTCACGCTCATGACTCGATATTCTGACCAACTGGCTTGCTTCTCAATATCCAGTCAGAGCATACTGGTCTGTAAATGACCATCGAAATGGCAGCCAGAGCGCTCGATGTGGACCTGTTGGCCCGCGAGCTCGGCAACTGGCGCACGTCCAGTCGTAGCGGGCCCGCATACCTGGGGCTGGCCGACGCCATCCGGATGCTGATCGTCGACGGATGCCTGCCCGTCGGGGCGCGGCTGCCCAGCGAGCGGGCGCTCGCGGACACGCTGCGTGTCTCCCGCACGACGGTCACCGCCGCCTACACGCAGCTCCGCGAGGACGGCTATCTCAATGCCCGGCGCGGCGCCAGGAGCACCACTGCCCTACCCATCGCCACCGGCACGGCGAACCGCAGCGTGGCGCCCGCGACCGTAAGCCTCGCCGAGGCGACACTGGCCGCTTCTGCCGCCGCGATGATGGACGCCTTCGCAGACGCGGCCCGTGAAGTGATGCCGTACCTGCACGACATCGGCATCGAGCTCACCGGTGTCCCCCCACTGCGCGAGGCGATCGCCGAAAGGTATTGCGCCCGAGGCCTACCCACCGAGCCCGACGAGATCATGGTGACGACCGGCGCGCTGCACGCGATCGGATTGATTCTGGCCACCTACACCCAACCCGGTGATCGGGTTCTGGTCGAGCAGCCCACCTACCACGGCGCGCTGTCGGCCATCACGACGGCTGGGGCACGACCGGTACCCGTCGCCATGACCGACGAAGGCTGGGAACTCGATGCGATCTACGCCGCGGTGCGTCAGCTCGCCCCCAACCTGGCCTACCTGGTCGTCGACAACCACAATCCCACCGGCATGACGCTCTCCGAGGCGGGTCGCCGACGCCTCGGCACCATCATCGCCGAAACCCGCACTCGCGCAATCGTCGACGAGACGATCGCCGACATGTGGCTGGACCGGCCGGTGCCTGCGCCGATGGCTGCCTTCATGCCGTCCCGACGCGACCTGCTGCTGACGATCGGGTCGATGTCGAAATCGTTTTGGGGCGGCCTGCGGATCGGTTGGATTCGCGCCGAGCGCAGCACACTGGCCACCATCGCCGCGGTGCGCCCGTCGATCGACATGGGGACCGCGATCGTCGAACAGCTCGCCGCGGCACGCCTCTTCGCCAACGCCGACGTGCTCCTCGAGGAGCGGCGCGAGATATTGCGTCATCGGCGCGACTTGCTGAGAACGCTTCTGCGCGAACATCTTCCAGACTGGTCGGCCAGCCAGAGCCACGGCGGAATGTCATTGTGGGTGCGGCTGCCCGCACCGACCAGCTCCGCGGTGTCGGCGGCCGCTTCTCGGCTCGGACTCGTCGTGCCGCCGGGACCGCGCTTCGGTGTCGACGGCACACTGGAGCGGTTCATCCGGGTGCCCTACACGCTGCCCGACAACCGGCTGGCCGAGGCGGTGGAGATACTGGCCCGCGCCTGGCACAGCGTGACGGGCACGACGGCATCCGAATCCCGCGCTGTGGTGGTCTAGCCCTTCATCAGTTCGCCCACATGGGCGCTGACCGAATCCGCAAGTCCCTGAAGGTCGTAACCGCCCTCCAGCACCGCCACCAGCCGACCGTCGCAGTTCTTCTCCGCCGATTCCATCAGTTTGCGTGTCACCCAGGCGAAATCGTCGGCCGTCATGCGCAACGAACCGAGCGGGTCGCGCTCATGGGCATCGAAGCCGGCCGAGACGATGATGAGCTCCGGTCGGAATGTGTCGAGCGCGGGCAGAATCCTGTCCTCGAATGCCTCGCGCAGTTCCACGCCGCCGTCGCCTGCAGCGAGAGGCGAATTGAAGATATTGCCCACCCCGGTCTCGCGGACCGCGCCGGTGCCCGGGAACAGCGGCATCTGATGCGTCGAGGCATAGAGCACGCTCGGATCGGAGTAGAAGATCTCCTGCGTGCCGTTGCCGTGGTGGACGTCGAAATCGACGATCGCGACCCGCTGCAGTCCGTGGTTACGCTGCGCGTGTCGCGCGCCGATGCTGATGTTGTTGAACAGGCAGAACCCCATCGCCCGTTCGGTTTCGGCGTGGTGGCCAGGCGGACGGCACGCGACGAAGGCGTTCTGCACTTCCCCGTTGAGCACCTTGTCGACGGCTTGCACCGTCGCACCGACACCGCGCAGCACCACCTCCCACGTCGAGGGCTCCATCATGGTGTCGCCGCCGTCGAGATAGACGTAACCGGCGTCCGGTCGCGCGGCCTCCAGCCCGTCGACATATCGGTTGCTGTGCACGTAGCGCGTCGTATCGAGGTCGGCGAGCTCGGCCTCTTCGCGCACCAGCGGGTCGAACTCAGGGCGGCCGAGCACCGACTGCACCGCGCGATAGCGGTCGGGCCGCTCCGGATGGCCGTGCGCGGTTTGATGATTGGCGAAGCTCGGGTGGTGCAGAAGCAGAGTTGGCATGTCAGAAATCCCTCGTCGAATACTGTATGCAAGGCTAGCGCATGCGGTCCTCACCGGGACAAGTATTACTCGTCGTCGGGTATCTCGACCCGGCGCACCACCCCGTCGCGCGAATCGGCGGCCTCGATCTCACCGCGGGTGATGCCGAGGATGAACAGCACGGTGTCCAGGTAGGGATGGCTCAGCGATGCGTCGGCGACTTCCCGAAGCGCGGGCTTGGCGTTGAACGCCACCCCCAGCCCCGCGGCGGACAGCATGTCGATGTCGTTGGCGCCGTCGCCGACGGCCACAGTCTGTTCCATCGGCACGCCCGCCTGGGCTGCAAAGTCCCTCAGCGCCTTGGCCTTTCCGGCCCGGTCGATGACGGGGCCGATCACCCGGCCGGTCAACTTCCCGTCGACGATCTCGAGTTCGTTGGCTGCGACGAAGTCCATCTTCAGCTCGTGCGCGAGCGGATCGATGACCTGGCGGAAGCCGCCGGACACGACGCCGCAGTAATACCCGAGCCGCCGCAATGTCCGCAACGTGGTGCGTGCCCCTGGTGTCAGCTCGATCTGCTCGCCGACATCGTCGAGCACCTCGGCGGGCAGGCCGGCCAGCGTCGCGACTCGGCGATGCAGTGACTCGGCGAAGTCCAGTTCGCCACGCATCGCCGCCTCGGTGACCGCGGCAACGGCGGCTTGCGCGCCCGCCCGCGCGGCCAGCATCTCGATGACCTCGCCCTGGATCAGCGTCGAATCCACGTCGAATACGATGAGCCGCTTGGCCCGTCGTGACAGGCTGTAGTCCTCCAGCGCGATGTCCACACCCTCGTCGACCGCCACCTGAGCCATCGCGGCCTGCAGCCGTTCGTAAACCCCGTTCGGCGGCACCGACACCCGAAGCTCCAAACCAGTTACGGGATAGTCGGAGACGCCACGGATGAAATCGATGTTGACCCCGAGCGCGGCCACTTCCCTGGCCACCACGCCGAACGACTCGGCGGTGATGGGCCGCCCCAGCACAACGATGGTGTGGGTCGACGGCTCGCGCATCACCGGCAACGAGCCGCTGCGCTCGATCGTCACCTCTAGGCCGACACCGTGGATGGCAGTCTGCAACTCGTAGCGAAGCTGGTGTCCGTCGGCCACTTCTGGCGCGGTGGCCACCAGGACGCCCAACGTCAGGCGGCCCCGGATGACGACCTGTTCGACGTTGAGGAGCTCGACCTTGTGCCGCGACAGGACTTCGAACAGCGCGGACGTCACACCTGGTTGATCGTGTCCGGTGACGGTGATCAGCACCGACACCTTTGACGTATTCACCCCCGCAGGCCGCCTAGCGTCAGGTACGGACGTGCTCGTCGTCCAGCCGCGTCACGTCGCCGTCGTCCGGCCCGTGAGAGCGGCCAACGTGGGCTTCGGCGCGCATCCGATCCACCATGTGCGGATAGTGCAGCTCGAACGCCGGCCGCTCCGACCGGATTCGGGGCAGTTCGGTGAAGTTGTGCCGCGGCGGCGGGCAGCTGGTCGCCCACTCCAGCGAGTTGCCGTAGCCCCACGGATCGTCGACCGTCACCGGCTCGCCGTAGCGCCAGCTCTTGAACACGTTCCACGTGAACGGAAGCGTCGAGATGCCGAGGATGAACGCGCCGATCGTCGAGACGACGTTCAGCGTGGTGAACCCGTCGGTGGGCAGGTAGTCGGCGTAGCGGCGCGGCATGCCCTCGTCGCCCAGCCAGTGCTGCACCAGGAACGTGGTGTGGAAGCCGATGAACGTCAGCCAGAAGTGCAGCTTGCCCAGCCGCTCGTCGAGCAGCCGACCCGTCATCTTCGGGAACCAGAAGTAGATGCCCGCGTATGTCGCGAACACGATCGTGCCGAACAACACGTAGTGGAAGTGCGCCACAACGAAGTACGAGTCCGTGACGTGGAAGTCGATCGGCGGGCTGGCCAGCAGCACACCCGAAAGGCCACCC
>Ga0105242_10000390_pt1 | contig 34908 bp, 29 predicted proteins | sample KBSM24metaG_FD_81521 | JGI IMG/M metagenome (GOLD analysis project Ga0105242, IMG submission 81521) | Miscanthus rhizosphere microbial communities from Kellogg Biological Station, Michigan, USA - KBS M2-4 metaG | ecosystem: Host-associated > Plants > Roots > Rhizosphere > Soil | place...
GAGCCGGGGCAGGACGATGTTCTCGATGCTGGGCTCGGGGGCCCGGAGGGCCGTGGAGACGTCGTCGGGCACCGGCTCGATCTGCTCGAGCGCCTCGACGATCGAGGCCACGAGCATCCCGGGGTCGTTGTGCAGGTCGCCGAGGATGATCGAGGTGAACGGCCGCGGGTCCTCTTCGGCCCACTGCTCCAAGAGGACCGACTTGCCGTATCCCGAGGGCGCGCTGAGGAGGACGACCGGCGCCGTGCTGTCCTTCAGTTTCTCGATCAGGCGCGAGCGCGGAACCAGGGACGGGGCGCTTAAGGCGCTCGGAGCGGGCTGAGCGATGGCGCCGCCATCCTCATTCAAAACGCAACTCGGTCACAGAGGGACATGGTCGGCCTGTCCCGACTGTATCGCCCGTTCGGAATTCTCGTCTGAAATCTAGGTCAGGAATCCGATCGCGCCACGCACGAGCAAGACGACGCCGACTCCAGCGGCACCGACGACAACGATCCGGCGGCCGCTTTGGGTCAGCCAGGTCCGGAAGTGCTGCACTGCGATCACCGTCCGCTCCGGGGCGAGGAGATAGCCGACCAGAGGAATCTCCAGCAAGGCCAAGAGCATCATGTTGAAGCCGAGGATGACGAGGATCTCACCCGCCGCCCCGTATTCCAGCTGCTGAAGATCGTGGAGCGCGGCAAGGTAGGCAACGCCGGGGAGGGTGAAGACGACGCCGAGCGCAAAGGTGATGCGAGGATCGCCGCGACCGAGTAGCTGCTCGACTTTGGAAGGGCCCTTCCCGGCGTTCTCGACATCCGCGCCCTTCTTCGCTTTACGTCGTTCTTTCAATCTCTCGCCGCGACCACTGCTGACCACATAGGCAACGAGCAGGAAGATCGCCCCCAAGGCGATGTCCATCGAGGGGCTAAGGGAGTTCTGCGCAGTTTCCGTCGCGCCTGAGTCATGGATGACGAAGACGATCACGAAGCCGATCGTGAGGCTGATCAGCAGGGCGCCGGCCAGATAGCCCAGCAGGAGCCGCTTCGGGTTCTCCAAAAACAGCATCACCGTCACCGCCGCGAGCAGGGTGGCGTTAGCCGCCGCTACCAGTGAGAGAAGGAAGATGTCGCCCATCAGCGCACCAGCTGCGGGAGCCCGGCGAGCATCGCCGAGCCCCCGCCTGCCGACTCAGGCCCCGGCGGCCCGCTCGTCCTCGCCGTAGACGACCAGGCCGTGGAGGCAGATGATGCAGATGGCGAAGATGCCCAGCGACCAGAACGGGTAGGCACCGCCCACTGCCAGGAGCGCGCCGATCGCCCCGAGGGAGGCGGCGATGATCCCGATCACGCGGCCGAAGGCACCGCCGGCGAACAGCGAGAAACCGGCGAACAGCTGAATCACCCCGAGCAGAATCGTGATCCAGCCCCAGGTGTGCAGGCTCGAGAGCACGTAATGGGTGTTACCGGCATAGAAGTTCGCATCGCCAACCGCGGCGATGCCGTAGATGACGTTGAGCGTGCCCGCGATCATCAGCAAGATGGCGACGAACACAGCGCGACCCAGACCTCTCATTCGCTTTGCTCCCTTCGTTTTGAGCCCGGCGCCAGCGGCCGAGTCCCTTCGTCTATGCAGGCTTGCCGCGATTAGACGGGCCGGCATCATCTGAACCGGGTGATTTGTCGGCGCCTTGCTGGCTTGGGGGGACGAGTAAAAGGGTTCACCCGGTTCAGGTGATGCGCCTGATCTGGCCTGCACCTAGCTTCGATCGGGATGAGCCTCGAGGCCACCAAGTCAACCGGGAGCGCGACTCAGATCCGCCCGCAACCACTCACGAGCTAGGGGAGATGAGATGAGCAGTAGCAGCGACGGGGTCAAGCGCGATGTCCTGCCGATTCCCGACCGCCCCTACGAGGGTCCGATCACTTACGACGCGAAGGACCCCGACACGTCCTTCCCCCCGATCGAGCCGCTTCGCCCGCCCGCGGAAGCGCCGAACGTGCTCGTCGTCCTGCTCGACGACGTCGGCTTCGCGGCCTCCAGTGCCTTCGGCGGCCCCTGCGCGACCCCGGTCGCCGAGGCGCTGGCCGCCGAGGGGCTGAAGTACACCCGCTTCCACACCACCGCGCTCTGCTCGCCGACCCGCGCCGCGCTGCTCAGCGGCCGCAATCACCACTCGGTCGGGATGGGCGGGATCACCGAGATCGCCACCTCCGCGCCCGGCTACAACTCGGTCCGCCCCAACACGGCGGCGCCGCTGGCCGAGACGCTGAAGCTGAACGGCTTCTCGACCGCCCAGTTCGGCAAGTGCCACGAGGTCCCCGTCTGGGAGACCAGCCCGATGGGCCCCTTCGACGCCTGGCCCTCGCGCGGCGGCGGCTTCGAGCACTTCTACGGCTTCATCGCCGGCGAGACGAACCAGTACTTCCCGGCGCTCTATGACGACACCGTCGCGGTTGAGCCCGACCGCTCGCCCGAGGAGGGCTACCACCTCACCGAGGACCTCGCCGACCGCGCGATCGGCTGGGTCCGCGAGCAGAAGGCGCTGATGCCCGACAAGCCCTTCTTTATGTACTTCGCCCCCGGCGCCACCCACGCGCCCCACCACTGCCCCGAGGAGTGGTCGGCTAAATACAAAGGCCGCTTCGACAAGGGCTGGGACGCGCTTCGCGAGGAATCGCTGGCACGGCAGAAGGAGCTCGGCGTCGTGCCGCAGGACGCGGTCCTGACCGAGCGGCCGGAGGAGATTCCCTCCTGGGATGAGATGCCCGAGGAGCTGAAGCCGGTGCTGGCGCGCCAGATGGAGATCTATGCCGGGTTCCTCGAGCACGCCGACCACCACGTCGGTCGCCTGATCGAGACCCTCCGCGATCTGGGAGTTCTCGACGACACGCTGGTCTACTACGTGATCGGCGACAACGGGGCCTCCGCCGAGGGCACGATCAACGGCACCTTCAACGAGGCGTTCACCTTCAACGCCGCCAACGCGCTGGAGACGCCGGAGATGCTGGCCGCCAGGATCGACGAGCTGGGCACGCCGACGGCCAACAATCACTTCGCGGTCGGCTGGGCGCACGCCCTCGACACTCCCTACAAATGGACCAAGCAGGTTGGTTCCCATTGGGGCGGGACGCGCAACGGCACGGTCGTCCATTGGCCCGCCGGGATCGATGCCAAGGGCGAGATCCGCCACCAGTTCAGCCATGTGATCGACATCGCCGCGACGGTCCTCGACGCCGCCGCCCTGCCGCACCCGACCTTCGTGCACGGCGTCCAACAGATGCCGCTGCACGGCAAGAGCATGCTGCCGAGCTTCGCCGACGCCGAGGCTCCCGAGCACCGCGAGACGCAGTACTTCGAGATGTTCGTCAACCGCGGCGTCTACCACAAAGGCTGGACCGCGGCGACCCGTCACAGCGTCCCCTGGGTGGTCGGCGCCGAGCTGCCGGCGATCGACGACGACGTCTGGGAGCTCTACGCGCCCGACGACTGGACCCAGTCCAACGACCTCGCCGCCGAGAACCCCGAGAAGCTGGCCGAGCTGCAGCGCCTGTTCCTGATCGAGGCGACCCGGTACGGGGTGCTGCCGCTCGACGACCGCCGGGTCGAGCGCTTCGTGCCCGAGATCGCCGGCCGGCCGAGCCTGATCAAAGGCAAATCCCAGATCCTCTTCGGCGGCATGAAAAGGATCTCGGAGAACTCGGTGATCACGATCAAGAACCGCTCCCACTCGGTCACGGCGCAGCTGGTCGTGCCCGAGGGTGGGGCGGAGGGGGTGGTCATCGCCCAGGGCGGCGCCTTCGGCGGCTGGAGCATCTACCTCAGCGAGGGCCGGCCGACCTACTGCTACAACCTGCTCGGGATCGCGCGCTTCAAGGTCCCGGGCGCTCAGCGCCTGGACGCCGGCGAGCACCAGGTGCGGATGGAGTTCGCCTATGACGGCGGTGGCCTCGGCAAAGGCGGCGACGCTGCCCTCTATGTCGACGGCGCCAAGGTCGGCGAGGGCCGCGTCGAAGGGACGATGCCGCTGATCTTCTCCGGCGACGAGACGACCGACCTCGGCTCCGACCTAGGCACGCCGGTCAGTGACGACTACGCCTCAGCCGCGAGCTCCTTCACCGGCAAGATCGAGTGGGTCCAGATCGACGTCGACGACGCCGCCGAGGATCCCGACCACCTGATTTCCCCGGAGGAGCGTTTCCGGGTGGCGATGGCCCGCCAGTAGCCGGGCCTTCAGCGCGCCAGGATCTCGCTCTTGGCCGCCTCGAACTCCTCGTCGCTGAGCGATCCCTGCGCCTTCAGCGCCGAGAGCCGCTCCAGCTCCTCGACTTTGCTGGGGGTGGGCGGTGCGGGTGGCTGGGGCACGACCCGGCGTGGCGCCGTTGCCCGGAGTCGCTCTCCGAAGCCGCCGAATTGCGCATCGGGGAACTCCACCGCGGTTTGGCGGCGCAGCGCCTCCGTCCCCAGCACCAGCAGTGCCGCCAGCAGGATCAACCCGATCGGTTTGTGGAAGGCGACCACAGGCGCCCAGAGGATCAAGATCAGGAAGGCGAGGCCGACCACCGCGTAGGTCGTGCCCCGTCGCTCGCGTAGGTAGGGAGCGGCCTCCTCGCGCAGGGTCGTCGCGATCCGGGTCGGTCCGGCGATCCAGGCGGCGATCACAACGAGGATGCCGAAGGTGATCGCCGAGACCGCGACCGTAACCAGCAGGGAGGTGCCGATGTCCCAGGCGGCTTCGACCGCGGGCTTCACCGAGTCGCCGCTGGCGAGGGCATCGGTGACCTCGCTCCCGGCGAACTGTCGCAGGATCAGAGCGAGGACTCCGGCGATGAGGAAGCCGAAGCCGACCCCGCGCAGCGCCCGCCGGCGTCGTCGGCCGGCCAGGTAGATCGCCAGCCCGTACAGCAACAGGGCCAGGAGGGTGAGAACGATCGGCAGGTGCCGGACCAGGGAGGTGGCGTCCTGGGCGGTCGAGAGCTGGTCGGACTTGAGGATCGTCAACCGGCCGGCATCGGCAGGGACTTTCGAGGCGAGCTTGTCGGCGATCCCCAGCTGGCCGCCGCTTTCGGAGACCAGCGAACCGAGGTCGAGGGTGACTTCGCCGTTGGCGGTTGAGACCGCCGAGCCTTCGTCGTTGAGGATCTTCAGAAGCGTCTCGTGGGCGGTGCGGTTGGCGTCGGCCCAGAGGCTTTCCGCCTGCGGGGTGGCCAACGCCCGTTCGGCGACCTGGGGCGCGAGCTGATGCAGCCCCCCGGCGGCCGGCCCGGCCAGCGGCGCGAGCCGCGGCGGCAGGGTCTTTTCCAGTTCGCCTTGGACATCGACGTTGGCGAACAGTTCGTCGGCGAGGTAGTTGGAGAGCTGGGCGCGGATCTCCTCGTTCTGAATCAGCTTGCCGCTGGTGTGGACCCAGTTATCGGTGTTGAGCGCCTGCCGGTTGACCCAGATCGAGAAGATGGCGAGGAAGGCAAAGAGCGTTCCGATCACAAGCAGTGCGGCGACGATGCGGGGATGCCCCGAACCGCCCTGCTCGATGGTGCGCTCCGGTCCTGGACTCGCCATTGCTCCTCCTAAATGTCTCGGGTGGCCGACTTTCGGCCGAGCGTAGCCGAGGGCCGTCCGCTGATTATCACCCTGTTCAGATGATGTTGCGCAGCTCGAGCGGGCGTACCTTCGCTGGGCTGGATAACCAGTCCACAACCGAAGGGAGCAAGCCTTGTGAGCGCCGAAGAGTTCGATGAGATGGGCCCAATCGACTACCTGCTCGTCGAGTGGCCCGGGCGCCAGCCGAGCGGGGAGGCAGCGCCGCATCTGCTCGACCTGGTCGATCGCGGCCTGATCCGCATCCTCGATCTCGTCTTCCTCCACAAGGACGAGGACGGCTCCCTCACCAGGCTCGAGATCTCCGACCTGGGAGACCAGGTGGAGGCATTCGCCGACTTCGAGGGCGCCTCATCGGGGCTGCTCTCTGGCGAAGACACCGATGAGGCGGGCAGTGCCCTCGAACCGGGCACCTCAGCGGCGCTGCTCGTCTACGAGAACCGCTGGGCCGCACCCTTCGCCTCTGCCCTGCGCCGCTCCGGTGGCCAGCTGGTCGCGACGGGACGCATTCCAATCCAAGCCATGCTCGCCGCCCTGGACGCGGCGGACGCGGCCTGAGCAAAGGAGAACTGCCATGCCGGGACTACTCAGGGGCGTCGCGCGGACCGCGGTCGTCGCCGGAACCGCGACCGCGGTTAGCGGCCGTGTATCCAGGCGCCAGTCCGCGCGCTGGGCCGCCCAGGAAGCGCCCCCGCCGCCAGAGGCCGCCCCGCCGCCTCCAGCAGCGCCCGCGGCGCCCGCGGCGTCGACGATCGATCAGCTCAAAGAGCTGGGCGAACTGAAAAGCCAGGGTGTGATCACCGTGGAGGAGTTCGCCGCCCAGAAGGCCAAGCTGCTCGGGTAAGTCGGTCTTGTCCGCCGGCACCGACTGGCGATGCTGGACCTCGCCGGGGGTAAGGTGCGGCCACACCTTGGGTGGGTGGGCCGGCGGTCACCTGTCTCCGATCATCGAGTTCGACCCAGCGGTAGAAAGGACTTGAACCCGATGAGAGGCTTCGCACAACTCACCTGCACGGCAGCTTTGGCTGTCGTCTTCGTCGCTTCGGCCGTGCTCCCCGGCACCGCAAGCGCACAGCCTCAGAACCTCGATCGAGGCGCAGGTCAGCAGGGGATCTACTTCTTTGCCAGGCCGAGCTCTGCCGTGGCGCTCGTCGGCCAGCAATCGGCTATTCCGAATCCTCGTGTCGTCCGTCCCTCGGGTTTTCCACTCTTCGAAGACGGACAATGGGTCCTTGAAAAGCTGCACTGGAGCGGCTGGGGCTCGCCGGTCGCGCAAGCAACGGGACTGAGCAGTTCGAGCAACGACGATCCCAGCGCGGCGCAGGGGAAGCGCATCATCACCTGGGCCGAGGTCCGACTCTCCAAGCCGGGGATCTTCCGCGGGCACAGGGTCTACCGCTGCATCACGGTTACGGTGCCCCGCCCGGCGCACTATCCACCCGCGTGCCTGCAGCGGTCCCATCGCTATATCGGGCTGCTGACGCCAGGGTCCGGTGAACCGGTGGGCGTCCCTGGCAGCTCGGATGGGACGCTGCACCTAACGAGCTTCATGAGCCCGGACCGCAAGGTGTGGTGCACCATTGATTCGTTCGCCGCCGCTTGTGGGACCGAACCGGAGCCGCCGACCCATTCGGCTTGGCTGACGCCCAAGGGAAAGGTGAGCCTCTGCTCGGTCTTGCAGACCGAATACCCGGAAGGCTCCAAGGTGCCGCTGACCTGCTTCCAGAATTGGCCGCCTCCGAGCGATCACGTTCCCGCCCTCGAGATCGGCAAGACCACTCAGGATTCCGACTTCCGCTGCACCTCGAGCGCCGAGGGAATTACCTGCACCGACGTCGCCGGCGCCGGCAAGGGCAACGGCTTCCGGGTCAACAAGGATGAAGCGGTGAAGGTCGGCTCTTAGGGCACGGCGGCCTTTCATGCCCCTCCGCCGCGAGCGCCCGTGACCAAGAGCTCGCGCTCTGCGCGGCCGCTAAGCCGGCTCAGTGCACGACATTCAGAAGTGTGTCTCCTTTGAGGTGCCGTCGGATTTGATCTCCAACGAGCTCGTAAACCCGCTGGTCCGCGGCCGGGCTGTCGCCGGCGATGTGTGGGGTTACGAGCAGGTTCGGCAGTCGCCACAACGGACTCTCTGGGGGTAGGGGCTCGGGATCGGTGACGTCAAGTGCAGCCTCCAGCCGCCCCGACTCCAGCTCGTCACAGAGTGCATCCGTGTCGACCGCGGTGCCGCGGCCCGCGTTGACGAGAAGCGCTCCCGTCTTCAGCCTGGCGAGTCTCTGCTTTCCGATCAGTCCCACCGTCTCGGGCGTGGCGGGGAGCAAGACGATCACGATGTCGGCGTGGGGCAAAAGCTCATCGATCGCATCCACCCCGTGGGTATTTCCGCGCTGGCGACTCGCCACGCCCGTCACCTCGACGCCGAATCGATGTAGCCGCTCCTCCACCGCATGGCCGATCGAGCCGTAGCCGACGATCAGGGCCTTCGACCCCGCCAACTCGCGCGGCATCTGGGGTGCCCACTGCGCTTGCTCCTGTTGCCGACGGAACCGGGCGAGACCCTTGTAGCTGTCAAGAATCGTGCTAACTACCCACTCGGCCACCGGCACGTCCCGTGTCCCGCGCGCGCTGCAGAGCGTCACGCCCTCTGGGATCGAGGGCGCGATCCAGTCGACTCCCGCTGAATTCACCTGGACGACCTGGAGGGCGGCGAATCGAGGCAGCGCCTCGATCAGCCTGCGTGACCCGTACGGCGGAACCAGGAATTCGACCGTCTCGATCTCTTGCGGCAGCGCACTGTCGCGAGGGATGAGATTGATCGCGACAGCTTCGGGCAGTTCCCCGAGGCTGGCGCGGGCAGGGTTGTCGGGCAGCCAGACCTCCACGGGACCGATCAGACCTTACGGGCGCTACTCGGACGCCGTGAGGAGCAAGGCCAGGGTCGGCGGAGCGCGGTCTTACCCCCACAGCTCGCGACGCAACAGCGCGTTGCCGCGCTCGAGCTGCTCGATGGTGGCGCTGGCGACCGAGCGCACCCGGGTGTCGCGATTGACGCGGGCCTGGATCTCCCGGTGCGACTTGTTGGTCCGACGGGCGACGTCGCCGACCAGACGCTTGCGCTCGTTGCGCAGCCGCTCTCGGGTTGCATAGGCTGACTCGCGCTGAGGCTCGCGATCCCCGGGCGCGGCTTCGGGCCTGACGAGGGTGGACACTTTCCTGGCCTTCGGCTCGGGCTCGTCGGTCGGGAAGAGCTGGAGCGCGGTCTCGCTCATGATCGCCTCGTCCAGTTCGGCGTCGCCCGAGCTGAGGGCGGCAAAGCCTTCACCCGGTCGGCGCCGCTCCGAATCGGAGTCGTCGAGCTCATTGCCCTCTTCCTCCACGCCGCTCGGCGAGAGGTCGAGCGCGTGGCGGCGCTCTGCCTCGATCTCGTGGGCGAGCGCCTTCAGCCGCGAATCGGCTGGCATCAACAGGTAACTCATCTGGTGGCGTGGCCCCGGGGTGGCCCGGATGAAGCGGCCGACGACCTGGCGGAAAAAGAGCTCGGTCCGGGCCGCCGTCGCATAGACACCGACCCGCAGGCGTGGGATGTCGACGCCCTCCGAGACCATCAGGACCGAGACCAGCCAGCGTCGATCGGAGGAGGCGAAGTCGGCAATGCGTCGGCTGGCGCCGGGCTCGTCGCTCATCACCAGCTCGGGCTGCTCCGCAGAGATCGAGCCGAGCCGAGCCGCGATCGCCCGCGCGTGATCCTGGTTGGAGGCGATCACCAATCCGCCCGCGTCAGGGTGCCCGTCGGCGCGCACCTCGCTCAGCCTGGCATCACCGTCGCGCAGCACCTCGCCCATCCACTCGCCGCCCGGGCTGAGCGCCGTCCGCAAGCGCCGGGCCGTCTCCGCCGCCGGCAAGGCAAGATCGAAGTCGGCACTGCGCAGGCGACCGTCCGACACCCACTCCATCTCGCCGTCGTAGGGCAGGAAGGTGATCGGGCGGCATACCCGGTCAACCAGCGCCTGCGGATAGCCGTAGGCGTAGTCCGCGCGGCTGAGCCCGTCCTCGTCATAAGTGACCCAGGGAATCGCCGAGTTATCGGAGCGGAAGGGCGTGCCGGAGAGGAGCAGCCGGAAGCGGGCGCCGTCGAAGGCTTTGCGAGTTTGCAGGCCCCAGGCGGCCTCATCCCCCATGTGGTGCGGCTCATCGGCGATTAGCAGGGTCGGCCGGCGGCCAGCGGCCAGCCGGTGCATATCCGGCCCTGCCGCGATCGTCTGGTAGGTGACGGCGACCCCGTGGAAGTCGGCCGACTCCGGTCCGTCTGAGTTCGGCCTGTTTGGCTCCAGGTCAATGCCGTAGCGACTCGCGTCGGCAGCCCACTGGCGGCAGATGTGGGTGGTCGGGCCGGCCACGACAACGCGCGAGACGAACTTGGCGCTGAGCATTCGGTGGGCGATGTGCAGGCCGAAAGTGGTCTTGCCGGCAGCTGGCGTGGCCGAGGCCAGGAAGCTGGTGGCCGTGCTCGCCCGGACGGCTTCGGTCGCCTCCTCCTGCCACGTGCGGAGGGGTCGCGAGTCGGGCCAATCCGGAAGAGATCCGGCGCGCCCCTCGCGGCCGACTAGTTGCTGAGAGGCGTCGTACAAGGACGGGCAACAATAGGGTCGCCCGCGGCGGAGGATGACCGGCCCAGACGAGGCCCGGCCGCCGAAGGTCTTGCCCTGAATTTGCCTTTCATCTAAGGTAAGTGAAATACCGGTCCCGGCAAGACAAGCACGCAGCTATGACATGTCGCTTCGCTCGCAGCGTTCCCAGGCGACCGCCGATCGGATTCGCGAGGCGGGGTGGGAGCGGTTCTCGAGCCAGAGCTTCGACGAGATCACTCTCGCCGAGGTCGCCGCGGCGGCGGGGGTCAGCGTGCCGACCGTGCGCAGCCACTTCGGCAACAAGGAAGGGCTCTTCCTCGCCGGCTACGCGGCCTGGGGGCTGGAAGCGATCGAGAACCGCGAAGCCGCGCGGCAGGAGGATCGGGTGAGCGCGGTCCGCAGCCTCCTCGACGACTACGAGCGCCAGGGTGAGATCGCCCTCCACCTGATCGCCGAGGAGGACCGGTTTCCGGCCGTCAAGGAGATGACCGACGGCGGGCGTGCCTATCACCGATGGTGGCTCTCGGAAGTCTTCCGGCCGCAGCTCCGGGGCCTCTCGCCGGCGACTCGCGAGCGTCGCCTGTCCCAGCTCTTCCTCGCCACCGACCTGATCAGCTGGAAGCTCCTTCGCATTGATCTCGGGCTCTCGGCGCGGCGAGCGCAGGCGGCGATCCTCGAGAACGTCGACGCCCTGCTCGCTCTTGGCTGATGGCGCGGATTCTCCTCTACACGAGCCCTGCCTCCGGCCACACTTTCCCGCCGGTGCCGACCGCGCTCGAGCTCGCTTCGCGCGGCCACGAGGTCGCGGTGCGGACCGGCAGCGACGATCTCGAGTCCGTGCGCCGGTCCGGGCTCCGGGCAGAGGCGGTGGATCCGCGGATCGCGGCGATCGAAGTCGACGACTGGAGAGCGTCCAACCCGTTGAGTGCGACGCGACGGCTGTTCTCGGCCTTCGCGCGGCGGGCCGAGTTCGAGCTGCCCGACTTCCAGGCGGCGATCGCCGCCGAGCGGCCGGATCTGGCGTGGATCGACATCAATTGCATCGCCGCCTCAGCGGCAGCCGAAGCGTCGGGTGTTTCCTGGGCCCACTACCTGCCCTATCCGCATCCGGTTCCCGCCGTGGGCGTGCCCCCGCACGGCCCGGGCCTCGCACCGGCGTCCGGGCCCCTCGGTCGTCTCCGCGACGGGGGACTCAACGCCGTCAACCGCGCCGCCTTCCGCTCACTCCTGCCGCCCTTCAACAAGATGCGCAGGAGCCTCGGCCTGCCCGCCTTCCGCAGCGGCTACGACTATTACCTCTCGGCGCCAATCCTGATCCAGTTCTCGGCCGAGCCCTTCGAATACTCGCGCCGCTGGCCGGCTAACGTGCGGCTTGTGGGGCCGGGCCTCTGGGACCCGGAAGGCGAGGCGCCCGGCTGGCTCGCCGCGGAGGAGCGCCCGATCGTCCTACTCAGTGCCTCGACGGAATACCAGGACGATGGCGCCTTGATCGCGGCCGGCCTGGAGGCGCTCGCCGGGGAGGACTACGCGGTCATCGCCACCACCGCCGCAAACGATCCGGCGGCATTCGTCCCGACCCCGAACTCCCGGGTCGAGCGCTTCATTCCCCACCGCCCGATTCTCTCTCGGGCCGCCGCGGTCGTCTGCCACGGCGGCATGGGAACGACCCAGAAGGCACTCGCCGCCGGCGTGCCGGTCTGCGTCGTCCCATTCCTGCGTGACCAGTTCGAGATCGCGCGCCGGGTCAGGGTCTGCCGGGCTGGGGAGGGCCTGCCGGCGAAGAGGCTGGGGGCCGAGCCCCTGCGCGCGGCGGTTCGCAAGACGATTGCCCAGCGGCCCGGGGCGGAGCGGGTCGCCGCGGCCTTCAGCGCCGCTGGCGGACCGAAGCGCGCAGCCGACGAGCTTGAGGGGCTTCTGGCCTAGCGGGCGCCGGTCAGGAGGCCGGCAACAGGGCGCGGATCAACGATTCCCGCGCCTGGTTGAGCATCAGCTCGAACTCGGCGTCGGAGATGTCCATGTTGGCGGGCCCGAGGTGGGCGGCGATGACCCCGTCCCAGGCTGCCCACATGAACCGCGCCGTCGGCTCGGGGTCGACGGGCCGGATCACGCCTTCCTCGGCCGCCTCGCCCAGCAACCCGGCCATGCGGGTGACTTCGGCGCTGATCCGCTCGGCGACCCGGGCGGCCGGCCCGGGGGCCTCCTCGGCGCTGGGCCGATCGGGTGGGGGGAAGCGGAAGAGGCGAAAGTAGGCGGGGTGCTCGCGGGCGAAGCGCAGGTAGCCCTCGCCCATTCCCACCAGTCTTTCCAAGGGGCCGTTGCCGGCGGCAAAGCCCTCCTCGCTGTAGCGTTGGTCGAGAGCTAGGGCTCGATCGACCAGAGCCGAATAGACGCCCTCCTTGCCGCCGAAGTGCGCGTATATCGAGCCGACAGCGACGTCGGCTGCCGCGGAGAGGTCCTCCATCGTGGTCGCGGTATAGCCGCCGCTGAGAAAGAGACGCTCGGCGGCGTCGAGGATCGCGCCGGCGGTGCGCGCCTTGCGGCGCTCGGTCCGGGAGGCGGGGGGAGAACCGGCAGTGTCGGGAGGCGTGGGCATCTTGAACAATTATGTCAAAACTGTAATCTCCTTTCAGTTCTGAAATAAACCTCAAAAGGAGCAAACCTTGCCTCTCCTCGTCAAGCTGGGAATTGTTGAGCTGGCGGCCGGCGTCGTTTCCGGCTGGGCGATGGTCGCGATGGTCGAGAGCCCAGAGGGCCTCAAACGTCTCGGTGTACGCCAGCTCGGCCGCATTCGGCAGGCCCATCTCGACCTGCTGATGCAGGGGACGATCCTCGCCGTAGTCGGAGCCGCGGTGGCCTCGGTCCCGACCTGGATCGGGATCCTCCTCGTCATTGGCGCCTTTTTCGCCCCTCCCTCCCTGGGCATCCTGGCCTTCCGCCCCGAGCTGCAGAAGAGCTCGATCGCCTACCGAGGGCTGAACACCTCGGTGCTGGTCGGATTCACCGTCGCCTGGGTCGCCCTGGCGGTGACGGTCCTCTCGCGCTGATCCGTCAGTCGAGCGTCAGCTTGATCTTGGTGCCGGCGTCGACCGATTTGCCGGCCGCCGGGGACTGGCCGGCGATCTTGCCGGTGGCGGCGGTGACGCCGTGCTTCTTCTTTACCTCGCCGGTCGCGCAGCCCTTGCTCTTGATCAGTTTCTTGGCGGCTTTGAGCGTCTTGCCCTTCAGGTTCGGAACCTGGCATTTCTGCGCGGGCGGCGTCTCGGCGGGCGGCTGAACGGTCTGCTGAACGTTTTGCGCCTCAGTGGGAGCTGACGTGGAGGCGGCGAGCTCGACGGGCGGCGGCGGCACGGGCGCGCACTGGGCGACGCCGGGGGAGCCCGCGTCGGTGTTGCCGACGTTGGCGAACGTCCCGCCAGCGATCGGCGTCGCCTCGATCTGGGCGCAGAAGCGGTAGGTCCCCGTCTGCTGGATTCCCATCAGGACCTGGATCGCGATCGAGGCGCCGGGCTGCAGGGGCGTGACCGGCGTCACCGCCGGTACCCACATGCTCGAGTTGAAGCCGCCGCCGTTGGGTTGGTTCGGTGGTTGCTCGAGCGTCGTGCCACGGACCGTCGTCGCGCCCACGGTCGCGTCGGCCGAGGTCCGTGGGCGCAGGTCGGAGACGCCGGCCGGCGAGGGGAAGGTGGTCAGGTCGACGACTCGCAGCGCCAGGCGCGTCAGCGGCACGCCGCTGTTGTTGGTCAGCCGGCGGCGGATCGTGATCGTCCCGAAAGTTGAGTTGTGGGCCGGGTCCGAGGTGAAGTCGCGGACGAAGTTGGGTGACGCTGAAAGCGGCTGGCTCGGATCGAGTGCCGAGACCGCGACGGTGTTGAAACCGAGGATGGGGGAGAGGGAGTTTTCCGGCCCGGGAGTGCCGAGGCGCTGCCCGGCCCCGGCCGAGGTGCCGTTGGTGTCAACGAAGAGGAAGTCGGCCGCATTGTTGCCGGTGTCCGGCACCGTGCCAGAAAGCGGGTTGCGGGTGAAGGAGTAATCGATCGAGAACGGCGTCAGGGCGGGGTAGCCGCTGCCCTCTTTGTAGAGCGCGTTGGCCTCGGCGCTGGAGCCGACCGCGTCGAGGCGGTTTGCAAGCGCGAAGTTGGCCGGGTTCGCGGTGCGGAAGAGGGCGATGCCGGCGTTGTCCGGGATGTCGGCGGTGTAGCTGAGGTCGCCGGCGGCGGCACCGGTGAGGCTGTAGGCACCCGAGTTGACCCCGAGGATGTGCCCATGGGGCGGGATCACGGTGCCGTTCGGGATCACGAAGCGGGCGACGCCGTTCGAGGCGGCCAGGGCCCAGCCTTCCGACCCGTCCGCGGTGCTGACCGTGACCGGTTGGGCACTCTCGTTGTAGAGCTCGACGAACTCGTCGAGGGGGCCGCTCGGCCCGCGCAGGCGGAACTCGCTGATCTCCATTGCCGAGGCGGAAGCCGTGCAGAGCAGGAAGGCGATCAGGGCAACGGCGACCACGCCGAAGCGGATCGGCGCGCGGGTGATGGGCGAGGTGGGGCGAGGAGTCGGATTCATGGACGAGCGGCGGCACCGTCCCAGAGGCAGCCCGACTCCGCAATGCCGGCTCGACCTATGTTGACGAAAATTGGGTGGGCGAATTCGCCGCCCTGGCGAAGTACGGTGGGGACGTGCGGGTCGCGACCTGGAACGTCAACTCGGTCAAGCAGCGCTTGCCGCGCTTGCTGCCGTGGCTCGACGAACGGGAGCCGGATGTGGTCTGTCTGCAGGAGACGAAGCTCGCCGACGACGCTCTGCTGGAGCTACTCGGCGACGAGCTGACGGGGCGGGGCTACGAGATCGCCGCGCACGGGGAGGCGAGCTGGAACGGGGTGGCGATCCTCTCGCGAGTCGGGTTGGATGAAGTGGCGCGGGGACTGGAGGGCGCGCCCGGGTTTCCTGATCCGGAGGCGCGGGCGATCTCGGCGTTCTGCAACGGCATCCGGGTGTTCTCGGTCTACGTGCCGAACGGCCGCCAACCCGGTTCAGACCACTACGAATACAAGCTCGCCTGGTTGGCGGCGCTGCGCGAGGCGGTGGCGGCGGACCCCGACCCGACCGTCGTCTGCGGTGACGTCAACATCGCCCCGACCGACGCCGATGTCTTCGACCCGGACGCCTACACGGGCGAGACCCACGTGACGGTGCCGGAGCGGCAGGCACTGGCGGAACTGGAGGCCGTCGGTCTGCACGACGTCGTCCGCGATCGCTGGCCGGACGAGCGCGTCTTCACCTACTGGGACTACCGGGCCGGGATGTTCCACCGCGACCTGGGGATGCGGATCGACCTCGTCCTTGCCAGCTCCTCGATTGCCGATCGCGTTAAGGCCGCCTGGGTCGACCGCAAGGCGCGCAAAGGAAAAGGGCCGAGCGATCACGCGCCGGTGATCGTCGATCTCGACGAGGCGCCAGACGGAGATATCGGGCCGGTCGTGCCGCCGCCTTCGGCGCCGGTCATCAAGCGCGGCGCGGCGCGGCTGCCGCAGGCGAAGTAGGCACTCGCGATGGAGAGCTCGCCACGCTTCGGTCTGACGCGCAAGCGCTGGCTGATCCTGCTTGGACTGGTGACGGTCGCCTTCAACGCGGCGCTGGTGGTGATCGACAACCGCCTCAAAGCGACCGGCGGCCCCTCGATCCTCGGCCTCGAGTTCGCCGGCAGCGTCGACCGCGTGGCCGAAATCGAGGCGGAATGGGGTGCCCACGGCGGCGACCTAGCGCGGCTCTCGCTCTGGCTCGACTTCGCCTACATGCTCAGCTACGGCGCCTTCTTCGCACTCGCCGGCTTCGCGACCCGCGATTTCGCGCTCGCCCGTGGCCTGCGGGCGCTGGCGGTCTGCGGGGCGGTGGCGCCGTTCCTGGCGATCGTGGCAGCCCTCTTCGACGCTGCCGAAAACATCTGCTGGCTGCTCCTGCTCGGCGGTCACGGCGGCTCCTGGCTGGCGCCGTTCGCAACCGCATGCGCGGTCGTCAAGTTCGCCTCGATCGCGCTGGCGATCGTCTACATCATCTGGGGCCTGGTTGCGCGCCTGCTCCGGCGCGGCCTTGACGAGCCGGGGCGGATCGAGATCTGAGGCAGTCGGCGGCTGTTCGTCGACTGCGAGTTCTAGTCGACCGGCCGGATCAGAGCCGTCGCGAGCGCAGCGACGATCGCCGTGGTCGCAATCCATCCGGCAAGCACGAGAACCGTCGAAACGGTTTGCGCAGCGTGATGTGGGGTCCAGCTGTCCCGCTGGCCGAGGCTGACGACAGGTAACAGTAGGTCCAGGGTGTAGGTAAGCGGTTTGAACGGAGGGACATTCTGATGTGGGAGCCTTTCAGTGATCGAGCTCCGGTTGGCGTTGAAGTAGATGGCACCGGACACGACCAGGAGGAGAAACGGGATCAGGGCCTGCCAGGTGCGGTACCCGAAACCGACCAGCAAATCCTGCGCATGGCTCCAGATCTTCGAGGCCCTGCCCAAATGCCGTCGCCTTCGTCGCAGCTTGGCGATCAGGACTCGGCGCTGTTGGTCCTCGTAGCCGGCCTGCCGAAACGAGAGCGCCAGCTGGTCATAAACCTGGGGGCGGTACCCACTGGCGTTCTTCTCCAGCCACGGTATGCGCCTTGCCGCGGAGGGAGCACCGGGTTCCGTTCCAGCCAATCTGCTGTACCGGAAGTCTTGGAGCTCGTAGTGCCCAGCCCACGCGTTCGCGTTGTCATAGAGGTGCTCGACGCTGGCTTTGCTGAGGTCGATGATCCCTCGCACCGGCTCGGCGGGTCGCAGGAGGAGGTCCCCTGCTCTTGAGCTGGTCAGGTCGAGGGCGACGCCGGTGGGATTGACAAGCACAGCGTCACTCAGCGAGACCGAGTTGCGAATCTCGGCGTTGGCGAGCGAGAGCTTGCCTTCGATGAGGCACTGGCGGCTGAAGCTAATGTGGCCAGTGACGGTGATCCCGTCCGCCAAGAGTGCGGTCCGGGGTGCCGCACGGAACTTGCTGGCCTCGCAGGCAAGTTCCCCGTTGATTCGCGCACGAGGCATTCGGACCGTCCCTTCGGCTACGAATCCCGCACCGCAGTAGAGGTTCCCGTCAACTACGGACCCGTCGAGCGAAAGTGCGTCCGCGCCGGGGTTCTCGAACCGCCCGCCGCTTAGCTTTGCCGATCCCTTTATCAGCCCGGCGAGCATCCTCACCTCACCTTCGGCCCGAAACCCGTCGCTGAGGAAGATGCCGGTGCTGAACGTCGCCCGGTCGGCGCCGAACGCCACCTGGCCGCCGTTTCGGAAGCGCCCGCCGATGCAGTTCAATTGCCCCGCGACCTGCGCGCTGAGCATTCGCACCTCGCCTTCGGCACTGAAGTTCGGCGAGAGCACCACATCGTTATCGATCTGAGCGCCGTCCAAAGACAGGGCGATCGCATTAGGGCTCTCGAAACTCGCCCCGCCTCCATTCACTTGGCCAGTGACGTGTGCACCTCGCAATCGAGCCTCTCCTCGGACCAGCAGCCCACCGAAGAGGAAGAGGTCGCCTTTGACGACGATGCCATCGGCGAAAAGGGCCGTCCCCCCGGGGTTCTCGAATGTTCCCGAGCTACATTCGATGCTCCCAGACACAATTGCGCCGCGAAAGCGCGCCTCCCCCTGGACCCTGAAGCCTTGCATGGCGACGAGGCTGCCTCCCAAGGACATCCACTCTCCCTGTAGCGCGACCCCGCCGCGATTCGAAATGGCGGCGTCGACGAGGACGAACTGTCCTCCCACCCGGGCGCGAGGGAGCGATACCTCTCCTTCGATTTCGAGCTGTGGCCCGAAAACGCAGCTACCGTCGATTCGGCAACCGTCGAGGGCGAGGGCGGTCGCCCCGGGATTCTCGAGTCTGCTTCTTTGGAGGTTCAGCTGGCCGGCAATGCGGGTGTCCAACGCCCTGATTTGCCCGGTACTGCTGAACCCACCAGTGAGGAAAGCATCGCCGCCGATCGAAGCGTCATCAAGCATGAGCGCCCATCCGCCAGGGTTCGCGAAGCTCCCGTTCGCACAGTTGAACTTGCTGGCAATCTGTGCACCAGCCAAACGCACTTCTCCTAGGGCGGAGAATCCGTCGTTGAGATGAACGGCTCCCTCGATTGAAGCCCGATCACCACGCAGCGCCACCGCGGCGCTGCCCGCCAGTTGGGCTCCGTCGCAATACACGTCTCCCTTGATCGTCGCCCCGGAGAGGCGGATCTGTCCCTTGGCGACCAATTGGCCGCCAAGGTTCAAGTCTCCCTGGATCGTGCTGCCGTCAAGAACGAGAGCGACGCCGCCCGAGTTCTCGAACCGACCGCCCCGGCAGTAGACCGCTACCGAGATCTTGGCGCTCAGGAATCGAACTTCGCCTTCGGCTGTGAAGTCGTTGGAGAGGGCTATGCCATCGGCGATGTGCGCCCTGTCCGCAACCAGGGCAATCCCGCCCGCGGCTTCGAACTTCCCCGCAATTCCGTTCACCATGCCCTCGATGTTGGCGCCGGGAAGTCGGACGGTACCCTCGGCGCGGAATCCCCTATTTAGGTTGAGATCGCCGCCGATCGAGGCTCCGTCAAGAACGAGTGCATCGCCGCCAGGGTTCGCGAAGGCGCCGTTTCGGCAGTTCAACTGACCGCCGATTTTCGCGCCGATCATCCTCACCTCGCCCTTGGCGCTGAATCCCTTCCAGAGGAAGACTGCCCGACGGACGGAACAAGCGTCGAGGCTGAGCGCATCCCCGCCCGGATTGTTGAACTGTCCTTCGGTGCAGGCAACGTGGCCCTTGACCTGGACGCCGGTGAGGTCGACCGTGGCGTCTGCGCGGAAGCCTTTGTTGAGCTCAAGCATCCCCTCGATCTCGGCATCTCTCGCCTGTAGGCCCTCGGGGAGGAAGCATCCCTTTAGCGATAAGAGGCGGACCCTTGCTTCTTGGAGCACGATCTGCCGTTCGAAGTAGCAGTCCTCGAAGCGGAGCCCTCGGGTGACCTCGGCTCCTTCGAGATCGAGTGCGCCCAGGATTTTCGCTCCCCTGATCCAGAGCCGAGAAGCAGGCAGACCGGAGAACGACTCGGTCGCGAGCCTTTGGATCAGTTTCGCGTCGACGGTGCGATCGTGTCCCCAGTCTCTACCGTTCTGGGGATCGTTGAAGGCTGCGTTGGCACTGCTCAGATCAAGGAGCCGCCCAGTTCGCGCACTTTGTTCTAGCTTCTCGTCGAGCGGGTTCGCCTCCATGATCAGATCGAAACCTTATTTGTCATGCCTGACCGTTTAACTGAACTCAAATGACTACCTCATCTTCAGACCCGCAATATGACCTGGCGTTGTTCGGCGCCACCGGGTTCACTGGCGGGCTCACTGCCGAGTACCTCGCCGCCAACGGGCCGAAAGGGATGCGCTGGGCGCTGGTCGGGCGCAACCGCGCCAAGCTTGAGGCGGTGCGGGGGCGTCTCGCCGCGCTCGGCGGCACTGCACCGGCGCCGCAGCTGCTCGAGGCCGACGCGGCCGACCGCGCCTCGCTGGACCGGGTCGCCGCAGCGACCGGCGTCGTCGTCAGTACCGTCGGGCCCTACGCGCTTTATGGCGAGCCGCTGGTGGCCGCCTGCGCCGCCGCTGGTACCGATTACCTCGACCTCACCGGTGAGCCAGAGTTTGTTGATCGGATGTGGACGCTCCACCATGCCGAGGCGAAGCGCAGCGGCGCCCGCCTGATCCACTGCTGCGGCTTCGATTCGATCCCCCACGACCTCGGCGCTTACTTCACCGTCAAGCAGCTGCCCGAGGGGGTGCCGCTGACCGTCAACGGCTACGTGCGGATGGGCGGCGAATTCTCCGGTGGCACCTACCACTCCGCCGTCAATGGCTTCGCCCGCGCCCGGCAGACGCTCGCCGCCGCCAAGGAGCGCCGCCGGGCCGAGCCGCGCCCGGCTGGCCGGCAGATCCACGACGCCGGGCCGCGAGTGCGACGGGCACCCGAGCTGGGTGGCTGGACGGCGCCGTTGCCGACGATCGACGGCGCGATCGTGCGCCGCTCCGCTGCCGCGCTCGATCGCTACGGGCCCGACTTCAGCTATGGCCACAATCTCACCGCCAAGCACCTGGCAACGATCGCCGGGCTCGGCGCCGGTGTTGGCGCGGTCGGGCTGCTTTCGCAGCTGCCGTCGACTCGCCGGTTGCTGCTGAAGGCGAAAGCCCCCGGCGAGGGACCGAGCGAGGAGACCCGCGCGAAGAGTTGGTTCAAGGTGACCTTCGTCGGCGAGGGGGGCGGCAAGCGGGTCATCACCCGCGTCTCCGGCGGCGACCCCGGCTACGGCGAGACGGCGAAAATGCTGGCCGAGTCGGGGCTCTGCATCGCCTTCGACGAGCTGCCCGAGGCGGCTGGCCAGGTGACCACGGCGACGGCGATGGGCGACGCCCTGACGGAGCGCCTGCAACGCGCCAGCATCAGCTTCGAGGTGGTCGAGTGAGGACCGCGGCGGCGAACGGCGGCACGGGGGAGGGGGCGGTCGTTCCCGAGCATGTCGACGTGCTGATCATTGGCGCCGGGCTCTCTGGCGTCGGCGCCGCCCACCACCTGCAGGACCGCTGCCCCGGCAATAGCTACGCGATCTTCGAGGCGCGCGGAGCGATCGGCGGCACCTGGGACCTCTTCCGCTACCCGGGGATTCGCTCCGACTCCGACATGCACACGCTTGGCTACCGCTTCCGGCCTTGGAAGGCAGCGAAGTCGATCGCCGACGGCGAGTCGATCCTCGAATACGTGCGCGCGACCGCCCGCGAGGCGGGTATCGACCGCCACATCCATTTCCACCACCGCGTCCTCGCCGCCGAGTGGTCCTCCGTCGAGCAGCGCTGGACGGTCGAGGCGGAGCGGACCGACAGCGGCGAGGCCGTCCGTCTCACCTGCGGCTTCCTCTTCAACTGCAGCGGCTACTACCGATACGACCGCGGCTACACACCCGAGTTTGCCGGCATCGAGCGCTTCGGAGGCACCGTGATCCACCCCCAGCACTGGCCGGCCGACGCCGAGTACGCGGGCAAGCGGGTGGTGGTGATCGGCAGCGGCGCCACCGCGGTGACGCTGGTCCCGGCGCTCGCCGCCCAGGCCGCCCAGGTGACGATGCTGCAGCGCTCGCCCACCTACGTCGTCTCGATGCCGGGCGAAGACCCACTCGCCAAGCGGCTGCGACGCTGGCTGCCGGATCGGATCGCCTACCCCGTGGTGCGCTGGAAGAACGTCCTCTTCCAGCTCGTCACCTACCGGCTGGCGCGTCGCTTCCCCGGCTTGGTGAAGGGGATGGTGAGGCGCGGCGTCGTCGGCGCTCTACCGGCCGGCTACGACGTCGACACCCACTTCACGCCGGCCTACAACCCTTGGGACCAGCGGATGTGTCTGGTCCCCGACGGCGATCTCTTCGCGGCGCTCGGCGACGGCTCGGCCGAGATCGTCACCGACCGCATTGCCACCTTTACCGAGACCGGCATCCAGCTCGAGTCGGGAAGGGAGCTGGGGGCGGACGTGGTTGTCACCGCTACCGGCCTGGAGCTGCTCTTCCTCGGTGGTATTCGGTTGAGCGTGGACGGCGAGGAGATCGACGTGGCGCGGGCGATGACTTACAAGGGGATGATGCTGAGCGACGTTCCCAATATGGCTTTCACGATCGGCTACACCAACGCCTCCTGGACGTTGAAGGCCGACCTCGTTGCCGAATATGCCTGTCGGCTGCTCAATCACATGGCCGCCGATGGCTACGGCGAGTGCGTGCCGCACGTCTCCGACCCGGCGATCACCGAGGAGCCACTGATGGACTTCACTTCGGGCTACGTCCTGCGTTCGCTTGAGCAGCTCCCGAAACAGGGTTCCAAGGAGCCCTGGAAGCTGCGCCAGAACTACCCAGTCGACCTGCGCAATCTGCGCCACGGCTCGCTCGAGGACGGAGAGATGCGCTTCGTCCCGGCGGCGCGCGGTGCCCTCGCCGATCAGACGACGGCCGTTTGAGCGGCAGGCTTCCGGCCGCCGAGCGTGAATTAGGCAGGCGATGAGCTCGCTGGAAGCGATCGTCCTCGGCTTCGTCCAGGGCCTGACCGAGTTCCTGCCGATCTCCTCCAGCGGCCACCTGCGGATCGTCCCCGCCTTCCTCGGCTGGGAAGACCCCGGCGCCGGCTTCACCGCGGTGATCCAGCTGGGGACGATGGCGGCGGTGCTGATCTACTTCCGCGCCGACCTCTGGCGGATCGCCTCGGCCTGGCTCGCGGAGTTGCGCCTTCCTTACGCACAGCGCAGCCAGGACGCCAACCTCGGCTGGTTCATCATCCTCGGCACGATCCCGATCGCGATCTTCGGAGTGATCTTTGGCAACGCGATCGAAACCGGCGCCCGCAGCCTCTACCTGATCGGCTCGGCCCTGATCGTCTTCTCGTTCGTGATGGTGGCGGCGGAGCGGGTCGGCAGCCATCGCCGCGAGCTGGCCGAGATGAACGTCCGCGACGGCCTCTTCATCGGCCTCTTCCAAGCGCTGGCGCTGATCCCCGGCGTCTCCCGCTCCGGCTCGACGATCTCCGCCGGTCTCTTCCGCAACTTCGATCGCCTCGCCGCCGCCCGCTACTCGTTCCTGCTCTCGGTCCCGGCCGTCGTCCTCAGCGGCCTCTTCGAGCTGCGCAAGGTCGGCGAAAAGGGCAGCCCCTCGGTCGCCGCGACGGTGATCGCCACCCTGGTCGCCTTCGTCGTTGGCTACGCCGCGATCGCCTGGCTGCTCCGCTACCTGACCACCCACTCGCTGCGGATCTTCGTGATCTACCGGATCGCCCTCGGCATCCTGGTGCTGGTCCTCACCGCGAGCGGCGCGATCAGCTGAGGTAGCCTAGGGCGCGATGGATGACCAGAAACTGCTGAACCGGATCGACGAGCTGGTGCGCGAGGAGGAGGATCTCCTCCACCGTCACGAGGGCGACGGCCTCAGCACCGACGAGGAGACCCGCATGGCCCAGCTGAAAGTGCAGCTGGACCAGGCCTGGGATCTGCTCCGCCAGCGTCGCGCGCTAGAGCAATACGGTCTCGACCCCGGTGATGCCAGCGAGCGCGATCCGGGGACCGTCGAGAACTACGAGGGCTGAGCGCCGCGCCGCGGTCCGCCGCTACGCTTCCATCCGCCCCTGGCGCCTTGGCGGAGTGGCTACGCAGCGGCCTGCAAGCCTTGGTTTTTTGGGCAGGTATTCGGCTTTCCAAAGCCAAAAGTACGGCTAAGCCGGTGCCCAGTGTCGCCCCTCGATCCTCTCTTCATCGTTGTTCACTGCGAGGACGCGAGGTGAGCTTCCAATCGGTACCGCCGTCGGTGGTGAAGAAGAGCCGGGTGAGACTGTTGGTGTGGATCAAAGCGAATCCGAAGCGCCCGGCAAAGCTCAGTCGGGCGAAGGGCGGTAGGCCCGTCGCCCTCAGGGTCGAGTGGCGCTGACCCGGACCCAACAGCGTGTATGGCGGCCGGGCATAGTCGGCGACGACCGCTGTCTCACGACCGCGCCGAAAAAGGTGTTCCGATACGGCCACGTCACCTCCCAACCTCATCCGATAATGCGAGGCGGGCTCCCAGTGGCGGCCACGATCGCGGGTTCGGTAGAGCGCGGCGGTCACGGCTGCGCGGGCGCGAAAGATCACCGGCAACAGGCCGTCGCCGTCGGCATCGATCTGCGGCGGGCCGAACGTGGCGTCTTCGGCCGGCACGCCCGGAGGCGGGCTGACCTCGATTTCGGTCCAGGTACGACCGCCGTCGTGGGTCCGGTAGAGGCCTGGCAGGTGGCCACCGGCGGCGAACCAGCCGTTTCGCGGCGATTCGAAGGACATCGTCCCGTCATGGGGAGGGTCGGGCAGCTGGTACCAGCGGCGGCCGCCGTCGCCGCTGGTGAAAAGGTGGCCGACGCTGGAGGCGGTGTCGGTCGACTGGGCGACGAGGGCGAAGACCCGGCGCTGTCCGAGCGCGGTGAAGCCGACGCCGGCGGCGATGGTCGCGAGCCCCTCGACCTCGATTGGGGTCCGCCGCCAGCTGTGACCGCCGTCTTCGGTCGCGAACAGCACCACGTGGTTTTCGCCTTCGCTCCCCTCTTCGGCCCCGGCCCAGCCCTGTCGAGGATTGCGGAAGTAGACCCCGTTGATCGCGCCGGGATCTCCGGGCGGGGTGATCTCCCGCCAACGGCGGCCGCCGTCATCGGTCCAGTAGAGCCCACCGTGCGTGCGGGCCCAACCCCGCTTGCGGCTGACGAGTTCGGCGCCGGTGTACTCGGCCCTGAATTCCGCCGCCTCGCGGGCGGCGGCGATCTCCGCCCTGCGGGTGTCGGCCACCGAGACACCGCCGCCCGTGGTGGCAGAGTTCCCGCCGCCGCAGCCTGAGACCGCGCCGAGCGCCGCCGTAAGGATCAATGCGATCAGTGCGTCGCGACGGCGGGAATCCATGAGGCCCGATCTCACCCGCGGCGAACGCGGAAGCGAACGATGGCCGGCGAGGGATCGGTGTTGCCTTCGGTATCGGTCGCGGTGACGCGGAAGGTGTGGGCGCCGATCGCGACGGGGTACGCACGGGGCGAGACGCATGGCGTCGTGCGGCGGCGGTCGAGTCGGCAGACGAAACTGGCCCCGGGCTCATTCGAAGAGAAGCGGAGGACCACACGGCGCCGGCCGTTGCGGCCGGCCCGCGTCTGTTGTGGCATGCCGGTGGCGATGCGCGTCTGCGGTGGAGTCCTGTCGATCGGCGGATGCGGCGGTTCGGCCGGGCTCTCGACCCGCCACCCATAGGAAACCGGATCTCCCGGGTTCCCCGCCAGGTCGGTGGCGGCGACCTCGAACGTGTAGTGGCCGTCGGGCAGGCCCGGATAGGCGATCGGCGAGGAGCAGGTGGATGCGCCGAACGATCTCGGCCCGACCAGGCCGCAGGAGAAGGCCGCGGGCTCGTCTGCCTTGAAGGAGAAGGCGACGCTCGTGGCGCTCGGGTCCGGCGGCCGGTCGGTCAGGCTCACCGACGGCCTGACCGTGTCGACCGTCCAGGTGTAGGAGGCGGGGCTCGGGTCGGTCCCCCCGGCGTTCTTGGCCCGGACCTGAAAGGTGTGCGCCGTCCCGGTCGCCGCGCTAGCGCCCTCGAGTCCCGAATAGCCCCTCGCCGCGGTGCAAGTGGAGAAGGCGTCGTCGTCGAGCTTGCATTCGAAGGCAGCGCCACTCGCCGGCGTCGCGGTGAAGCCGAATTCCGCCGTGGTGCTGTTCGTCAGCGCCGGAGGCTTCGACCCGATCGCGGTGTCGGGAACCGGGGGCGGCGGTTCGTCGATCGAGTTGTCGACTTCCCAGTCGTAGGCGGTGGGATCGCCGACGTTGCCGGCCTGGTCGGTTGCCGTGGCCCGGAACGTGTAGTCGCCGTCGGGCAGGTCCGAGTAGGCGACTCCCGAGGCACATGTGGTGGCCGCGGCGGGTTTCGGCCCTTCGAGGCTGCAGGAGAAAGTCGCCGGCTCGTCGGCCTCGAAGGCGAAGGCGACGCTCTCGCCGTCGCTCGGATCGGGAGGGAGCCCAGTGAGCTCGGCGGTCGGCTTGACCGTGTCGATCGTCCAGGTGTAGGTGGCGGGGCTCGAGTCGGTGCCGCCGGCGTTCTTTGCCTGGACCTCGAAGGTGTGCGTCGTCCCGCTCACGGCGCCGTCGCCGGAGAGCCCGGCGTAGGCCTTGGGCGACGTGCAGGCGGCGAACGCCCCGGCGTCGAGCTTGCATTCGAAGCCGGCGCCCGCCGCCGGACTGGCGCTGAAGCTGAATTCAGCCGTCGTGCCGTTCGTCAGCGCCGGCGGCTCGGTGTCGATCGAGGTATCGGGCGTATCCGGCGGAGTGTCGGGCGGGCGGAAGCTGTTGGGGTCGCGCTCTTCGACGACCTCGCAATCGGTCGGGGCGGGGTCGGGGCCGTTCGCCGGCCGGTCGATCTGGGCCGTGTCGAAGCCGGCACCGCAATCGATCGTCGCGTCGGGATCGTCGCCGGGGGTACCGGAGTTGGCGAGGATCGAGTCGTTGCCGGCCGCCGCGTGAAAGGTGTCGGCCCCTGGGCGACCGAGGAGCTGGTTGTCGCCGGCGTCGCCGACCATCGTGTCCGCCTGGCTCGTGCCCTCGATGTCCTCGAGCCCGGTCAGCGAGGTGAGAGTGCCGCTTGGGCAGCTCGGCTGGCCGCCGCCCCCGAGGAGCCCCGCGCCGTGGGCTGCCATGTCGATCGAGATCGCCGATCCGAAGTTCGCCCAGTTGGCGTTGTCGCGATCCGGCCCGCCGTCGAGTTGATCGCCGTCGCAAACGGCGTTGTCGATGAAGAGGTCCTCGCCGGGCCCGGCATCGAGATCGTCGGCGCCGTTGTTGTTGGGAACCGCGTCATCCCCGGCGCCGGCGCTGACCACGTCATCCCCGGCGCCGTCGATGTCCGCATCTTCGGTGGCGCCCGAGGTGAGATCGTCCTGGTCCTCGCCACCGAGGAGGACGACCGAGGTCGTCGCCGGGAAGCTCGTGGCGGAGAGCGTGTCGTCGCCATCGAGCCCGGCGACGACGACCGAGTCGGGAGCCTCGGAGACCGGGAACGAGCCGGCGGGGCTGCCGCCGAGGGTGAAGCTGACCTGCCCCGAGGCGTAGGAGGCGACGACGACGTCATCGCCTCCGGTCCCGGAGAAGAAGAGTGCCGGCCCTGCGCTCGACTGCGGGGCCATCGGGCCCGCCGAAATCGTGCCGGGATTCCTCGGAGTCACTTTGGCGGTGTTGGACTCGCATTCGTGGGCGGTCGGAACGATGCACCCGTCACCCTCGGCGCCGCCGTAGGCGACGTCGGCTCCGCCGCCGCCATCGATCAGGTCGGCGCCGCCGCCACCGTGGAAGGTCTCGGCGTCCGAAGTGCCAATGATGTAGTCATCGAACGGGGTGCCGATCACGACCTCGAAGCTGGCGAACGTGGTCTCCGGCGCCAGCGGTTCGTCGACGCCTCCCCCGGAGGGCGCGAGCCCATCGTTGGCGAAGTCGTCGCCGAGGTCGATGTAGACACCCCGGCCGACATTGGGAGGGAAGCCGGCGTCATCGAAGAAGGCGCCCTGGTTCGGGAAGCCGGGGGTTACGCCGGTGGCGAAGCTGAGGGTGTCGGTTCCGCCACCCGAGTCGCCGATGGCGTCGACGGTCGCATCGCCACGATCGAGGTCATCGCCGGCTTCTCCGTCGAGTGAGTCGGCGCCGAAGCCGCCGGAGAGGCGGTCCGCGCCGGGGCCACCGCGCAGGCGGTCGTCGCCGACGCCGCCGTAGAGGCGGTCGGCGCCCTCGCCACCGAAAAGACTGTCGTTGCCGCGCTGGCCGAAAAGGACGTCGTCGCCCCCTTCGCCGCGAACAGTGGTCACATTGCGCGGCGCCCGGATCGTGTCGGCACAGGGGGTCCCGATGATTTCGCTGCCCACCGTCTGCGGGCCTTCGGCACAGGTGGGGGCAGCATCGGCCACGGTTGGCGCGCTGATTGAGATGGCGCCGCCCACGAGGAGAACGGCGACCGGCAGGTGGAAGAAGGAGTGTCGGGGAGGGACGAGATACACAGACCGAGGATCACATACCCGCCTGGCCCGGTTGGAGACAACCTTGGCTCGATTAGAGGTCAAGATCTCAGAGGGTCTGCCCAGACCGCCGGAGGTGCACTATCTGACGCTGCGAAAGCGGTAACTGACACCGCCCAGAAAGGAAATCTGTAGGGAGGTGGGCGGTCTGTCGAGCGGCCACGGCGGAGGGCGGGTTCGTCGCCGGCGGGCAATGATCGTGCGGTGCGCAGCGGCCTGCTCTTGGTGCCAACCGCCTCAGTCCCCGGCGAAGCCGGGTGCGGGCAGGCCTGCGCTTCGCGCTAAACCGCCATGCAAAGCCCGATGAGGCGGCCTTCGAAGCTCAAGGGCGTCTATCTTGAGGAGTTCAAGCGGACCCTCGTCTGGGCCATCTACCGAAAAGCCATTCAGGAAATCGAGGAAAACCGCCTGAATTTGGCTCTATGAGCCAGCTTGGCGCCTTGGCGGAGTGGCTACGCAGCGGCCTGCAAAGCCTCGTTTTTGTCGGGTTTTTTCTGGCTCTCTAGAGCCGAAAATGCGCCCAAATCGATGCGACTGAACAGAGTCATATCCCACGCGATCACGCACGTTCACGCATGATTTCGGCGGGTTTTGGCAGTCACTGCCAATTGATTTCCGCCTTGTCGACGGCATTGGGACGAGGCCCTGCCTGTCGTCCGAAACACGATCCAGGGGCACCTCTACACTTCTCTCGATGGCAACGCGCGACCGGGTAATCCACATCACTCCCGATGCTTATGACCGTCTTGAGAGAGAGGCGGGTCGTCGTGGCGTGCAGCCAGACCAGCTCGCCAACGAATTGCTGGCCACCGAGTTCGCTTCCGCCGACTTTGATTGGGACGCCGCCTTGGCCGAGCTGGCCGAGGTCCGCGGTCGCATGCGGGGTGGCGCGGATGACGCGGTTGCGCTGGTGCGCGAGGGCCGCGAGGAACTCGAACAGCGCGGCTTTTGACGGTCGTACTCGATTCGAACGTTCTCGTCGCGATGGTGACGAGGGACCAGCGAGCAGAGTCCGTCGGTCGGTACGTGAAGGCGCTGGGCGAAGCCGGCGAGGCGCTGCATGCGCCGCGACTCCTTCGATATGAGGTAGCCAATGCCCTGACGCGCAAAGTCGTCGCCGGCGAGATCGACATTGATGACGCGGCGCGTGGGTGGAGGCAGATCGTGGCGATGCCGATAATGCTGCACGACCTCGATGACGGCCCCGGCGTGATCAAGATCGCGCTGAAGCTGCGGCGCGAGAGCGCCTACGACGCCGCCTACGTCGCTCTGGCGCAGGGCCTTGACGCTGAGTTGCTGACCCTCGACGGGCCGCTCGCCCGTAATGCCGCTGGCGCTGCCTTGCCTGTCCGCTTGCTTGAGGCCTAGGCCTTCGGCTGCCGCACTACCACCCCCGGAGAAAACGGACCGGGCCTAGATGCCGAGCAGGGCGAAGACGATCGTCGCAGGGAGAACTGCCTCGAGGTCGAGTGCATCCGCAGGGCAGGTCCTCCACTGCAGCTTGGGCGGGTGCGCTGCTCGCTCCAAGGCGCAATTCATCACCTCTGGATTCGTCACAGAATGCGAACAATGCGGGCGATCGCGGCACTGACCGAATCCCAGACCACGGGCCAGTCCGCACCTGCGGGGCCCAGGGCTGCCACACAGCACCCAGCCAACCTGGCGGCGTCGAGCAGAGCCTGGTCGCCTCCCTCGGTCGTCGTCCCTAGCTCCATGGCTTCGACCAGTTTCAGCGAGGACATGGCTGCCAACCCCGCTCGGACCGTCTCCCATCCGCCCTGCGGATCAAGCTCTTCGAACGGGGCCGCCGCTGTGCGAAGAACGTCTCCGTCTAGCTGCCGAGACGAGGGCTCGACCGCGCGGACCCCGGCGACGGCAATCTCCCCTCGCGCCCAGACGTCCCTTGCAATTGCGGCCAAGAGTCCGACCCGCCGCAGCTCGAGTCCGTGCTCAGCCACCGGATCTTCCTCCATGGGCTCACGCCTGTCGGGCGCCAAGTCGCGCGTGCCTGCCTCGAAGTCGAGCGCTCCGCCGACGAACGCCTGGCCGACCGGTGACTGAGAAAGGCTGCGATCCGGTGCGATCGGCCTGTCGTCGCCCACGACCCGTTCGAGCCACTCCCGGTCGGGCTCAAAGTCTTCACCGTCCGGGGGTCGCGCCGTGGTTGGCATCAGGGCGAGCTCGAGATCGACAGCTTTCGTGGCGATGATCGGCGTCGGGGTCAGCTCGTCGTCGAACGGGTGTCCGCTTCCCTCGCCCCAGAATTCCCATCCGAGCACCAGCCATCCATAGTTGAGACGCCCGCCGATCCGACCGTTTGGGCCTCCGTAGAGAGGCTCCATACCCATTGGTCGGACCCACAGCGGGTCACCCTCGCTCTTTTCCCAGAAGCGCAGCCACGTCGGCTCGATCCAGAACTCTGAAGTGAAGCTCTGTGGCGGCTGGCCACCCTCGAGAAAGGCGAGACCATCGGCGGGAAGCTCGACCTCGCCGGGATCGCGATGTGACTCCACCAACCGGCAGAGGGCATGCTTGACGTAGTAGCGGTGGGTATCTGCGGCTGCCGGTTGCCATTCGGCGCCGAAAATCTCCTCCAGATCGATTTTGCGCTCGGCGAGGATCTTCTTTTCGTTGGCCAGGACTCCATCGACGAACCGGTCATAGGCGGCATCGATGGGTTGGCTCCGTGCGTTGTTGCACTCCGCGCACAGCGAAGGCCGGAACTTCAAAGCGGCGCTCTTGGTGCTGCGGATGTCCAGGCTGCCCTCGGCTCCGTATTTGACAATCGTCCGCTCGCCGCGGAGCTCGCCCCGACCATGCTCGCGGACCAGGTCGCTCCGCTTGAACTTGTGCTCGCGACTGTTCGCCGCACGCTGACGGCACCAGTAGCACTGCCCCTCCGGTATCGCGATCCTCGACATCCCAGTCAGGCTAGCCAGCTCGCGTGTTCCATCCGCCAGAGGCTCCAACGTCCACGAGATGACGGAGGATCCACCCGAAAATTTCAGGGATAAGTTTCGGTCGAAGATTGAAGGCTGCGAGCGCCTCCTCGCCTACTCGGGCGGCTTACTTGATGACTGGCCCGGGCGATCAGTCGAGAACATCTCCGATGGTTTGATCCTTGCCCTCTTCGCGCGGAGCCTCGACACCACGACCGCCTCCGTTCGTCTCGCCGCCGACGGTTACGGGGCGCAGGCATCGATGTTGAACCGCTCGCTCTTCGAGGACATGATCGACGTCCACTGGGTCGCCACCGACGAAGACGAGGCCAAGGGCTGTTACCGCGATCACCTGCAGCACGGCCGCATGTTGCTCGCGGATGCGATCGTCAAGTACCCGGAGTACTACGCGGAGATCGAGTTGCCGGGGTTCGTTCCTGCCGAGAGGAAGGCGCTCGACGGCGACTACGGCAGGTTCGGTCACAAGTCCTGGACCAAGGTGAATCTGCACGAACGGGTGACCCTTGTCGAAGACCACTGGACCGAGGAGGCGGGGCGTCGGACGCTTCACTTCTTCCATGACATCGCCCATCGCGAAAACAACCAGACCCTGCACGTCTCCTCGGCAACGCTCGGCAAGAAGCTCGAGTTCTCCGACGACGGCGAACTTGCGCTGTTGGTCGGACCAAGCGAGGACATGGTCGAGAGGGCACTGTTCGGCTCCTTCTGGATCCTGGACGCGACGGTCGGGCTGGTGCTCGATCGATTTGGGATCGACCTTGACGAGGAGACGCGCGGGGCGGTTTTCTCGGCCCGCGACTTCATCACGCTGAGCGAGGAGCAGTTGCGAGGCACCGGTCGGAACGAGCGCTGCCCCTGTGGCAGCGGACTCAAGTTCAAGCGCTGCCACGGAGCCTGACGGTGCCGCGCGACCACATCGTGCCGCGGTTCCTGCTCGCTCGCTGGGCCGATCCCGAGACGGGGAAGATCGTTGTCTGGGATCGTCGTGCCGGACGCGAGCCGACCGAGGTCGACCCGAGCGACCATTCCACCGTCGAGGACTTCAACGTCCACGGTCTCCCTGACGGCACCGTCGACACCTGGCTCGAGAGCGAATTCTTCGCGGGCCTCGAGGACAAGGCCGCGGGGGCGCTCAAACAACTCGAGCGGGTGCAGCCCCCGATGGGCCATATCCGTCGCTTGGCGGGCCAGGGCCTGAAGCCCTTCCATCTACTTCCCGGACGACGCACCGCGGGGCTCGCGATGTTCATCGGTGCCCAGATGGTCCGCTCACCGCGGTGGCGTGGGGCGATCGACCGCGCGACTCTCCTCGATATCGAGACCGCCACGAGAGCTGGAATAGAAGAGGAACTGCGGGCGGCCGTCAATCCTCAGGAGACCCGCCACCTCGAGGAGCTCCTCGAGGTCCGCTACGTCGCCGCCAGTACCGACAAGGCGATGCAGATCCAGCTGTCCGGCCATCTCGCCTACCGGATCGGGGAGATTCTCTACTGCCGTTTCCTCTGGTCGGTCCAGCGCTTCCCTGTGCCGTGCCTCGTCATCGGCGACGAGCCGGTGCTGCTCGTCCTGCCCTCAGGTCACCAGCGCCTAGGTTCTTTGGCCGACCTGGCAGTTGAGCGCGAGCTGCTCTCGATCCAGCGCGGGCTCGACAGGCTTGTCGAGGACGTCGTCGGGATCGTTGCCTCGGCGCGATCCGTCATCATGCCTTTCGGACCGCGCCACGCCCTCGCCCTGAACGCGATCGACTCGCTCTGCCTACCCGGTCGCTACGACCGCCCGGCCGAGGACGCGAAGCTCCACAACACCCTGACCCGGCTCTCGTCGCACGATTGGGCGGCCTGGCGACCCGGGATGGATCCGCAGATCCTCGACGCTGGCGAGATCGCCGAGCTGGTCGTGGAATCCGCCAAGCCGGCTCAGCCGGATGCCCCCTACATGAAAAAGCGGAACTGGTAGATCCGCTGAGATGGCAGGTGATCGATTCGCTTGACGACATTGGCGAGTACCCGTGCATAGCCGAGGGTGACCGGCAATCTGTCGTACAAGGCATCGTTGTTCCAGTTCATCTTCGAAAGCCCCAAGACGTCGCGACAGATCGGCCCAAACCCGCCGTGGCCGGCGTGTCGAACCAGCTTCAGGGGTTGGGGGATGCTCTTGCCCTCTCGGTAGTAGGACCCCTTCCCAGGGGTGGCTGCTGGCTGGTCGCCAGCGGCCCAGAGGACGACTTCGCGGCCGCCTAGCTGCAGCGAGCTGCCCCTGAGCAGTGGATAGCCGGAAGGTTTTCCTTTTCGAGCAGAACCGCTCGGGGGGTCGATTCTTATCCCGCGCCAGCCATGGTGCTGTTGGACGTGGACAAGATCCACGGTCTCGGTTGCCGATTCCAGGGCATCGAAGCAGCCGTCGACCTCGTCTCGCTTGAATTCGCTTCCCTTGTGAACGACAAGTCGCTTCGGGGAGCGGCCGGCATGGCGCCGCTGAAACAGCTCAAGGCTTCGGGCCATGACGCGACGCATCTCGCCGCGAGAGAGAAATGGATTGTCCCGCTGGATACGAACGTCGTCAGTGTCATAGGCGACGAACTCAAGACCGGCACCGTCGGAATCGAAGACCTGGCTGCAACAGGTCACGAAGCGATCTGATCCGGGCTTACTCCTGATGGCGTATGAGAGGCCTATGTAGGCCGTGTCCTCGCTGGCATCGGCGAGCTTCCAGGGGACTCCACCGGCCTTCGCATAGATAGCCAGCCCGATCCGCCACATTACGCTTGCCCGACAGTGATAGAGAAGGGCTTTGTCATCGCGGACGATCTGACTCGGCATATCGCGAATCGCCATCGTCGCCTTGAAGTAGTCGTGCAGATCGAAGTCGTCCTCCTCTCCGTGGAAGCCCGGCTCCCATCGGTTCGGCAGGTACAGGAAGACGACGTCGAACTCATTCCTGCGGGGCTCGAGCAGCGCGGTGGTATTTGCGAGGGCCTCTGCGAGCGCGACGTGCGGTCGCTCGGTCGAGAGCAGCCTGTCGTCCAGGTCACTCGGCAGCTCGAGATGACAGCCGCTGGCGGCGGCGGTTACGCGGACCCGGAAAACCTGCTCAAAGCCCGGCCATTGCGGAAGGTAGTCGCGACGCTCGCGAGGGTCGAAGCTCTGCGACAGTTCCCGCATGAAGTCGTAGAGGCGGCTTTGTTCCCCTGCAGGGGCGATCGTGGCGATTCGAATCGGGTCGAGGTGGGGGAGGAGCGAGCGGCTGTAGGGGCCGAATCGGACCAGGCCCTGAAGCGGGTGGATATCCCGATCCGAGATTCGGTCTGGATGGAAGGACAGCTGTGGCTCGGGCACGACCGAGTAGGCAGGTAGCTCAAGATCCATGTCCGGCCTCCGGTCGCGAAAATGCGGTCATCTCACTTACCTTGAAGGCGGCGTCGACGCCATCGGCGGCTTCGAGGGATTTCAGTTCCTGCCCCGTTCGGTCACCCAACAACACCTGAATCCAGGCGCCGATCAAAGCGTTCCACTGGCTGTTGTAGCGGCGCGCGAAGCGCTCCCGACCGAAGCTCGCGGCCTCGATTCGGGCCGCGGCGCTCTCCCGGCGAGCGAACCAAAGCTGTGGCTCGATCAGCAGCCAAAGGCGCCCGAGGTGGAAGTCGAGATGCAGCGCCACGGCCTCGGTCCAGCCGATCCCCGATCCTTTCAAGGTGTCCGAGAGACGCTGCACCTCCTTTTCGAGCGGCTCGAGGGGCCCGCCCTGGCCGGATGGGACGAGTATTCGGCTGCCGCGTCGTCTCTCGATACGAAGCGGCTTGTGATTCGCCAAGGCGCGAGCGAGGGCGTTCAGAATGAGCTCCCGCTCCTGGGTGTCGGCATAAAGGCGCTGCTTTTCGATCGCGTGTAGATCGAAGTCCCTGATCTTGAATCGGCCGAACGCCTGGCGCAGGTCGGGGTCGGATCCAAAAGCAAGAACACCGGCCCGAGTGCGCGTCGCAAAGACATCGACGCCCGCCTCTTGAACAGCTTTCCGCACCTCTTTGATCCCGCCGATGTCGCAGTTGATTCTCCGGCAGATCGTTGGCCACTCGACAACCTCCAGGGCGTTGGTGCGGATGACCGGCCAACCCGTTCCCCGGCCTTGAAGTGGAGCGTCGCTTAGC
>Ga0105242_10000398_pt1 | contig 34481 bp, 29 predicted proteins | sample KBSM24metaG_FD_81521 | JGI IMG/M metagenome (GOLD analysis project Ga0105242, IMG submission 81521) | Miscanthus rhizosphere microbial communities from Kellogg Biological Station, Michigan, USA - KBS M2-4 metaG | ecosystem: Host-associated > Plants > Roots > Rhizosphere > Soil | place...
GGGTCGACGGTCCTGCTTGGCCTTGCACCGGGCGGGGTTTGCCTGGCCGCCGCGTCACCGCGACGCCGGTGCGCTCTTACCGCACCCTTTCACCTTTGCCTGTACGCGACTCACGTGCGGTCGCGCCATCGGCCGTGTGTTTCTGTGGCACTTTCCCGCGGGTTTCCCCGGGTGGGCGTTACCCACCGCCCTGCCCTGTGGTGTCCGGACTTTCCTCGAAGGGTTTTCTCTCCCCCCGCGGTCCGCTCGGCCCGCCCACCGATGGTACGCCGCCGCCCCGTCCTGGGCCAGATCGCGGCGGGATATGGTGGCGGCCATGCGCAACGCGGTCGTCACCGGGGCCGGCGGCGGGCTCGGCCGGGCGATCGCCCTCGAGCTGGCGGCGCGCGGCTTTGCCGTCCGCGTCACCGACATCGACGGCGACGCCGCGGCCAGCGTCGCCGCGGAGATTGGCGCCAGCGCCACCTCCTCCCCACTCGACGTCCGCGACGAAGCCGCCTGCCGAGGGGTGGCAGGCGAGCTCGCCGCCAACGGCGGCCTCCACCTCTGGGTCAACAACGCCGGCATCCTCGCCACCGGCAACTCCTGGGAGCACGACGAGCCGACGCGGGCGGCGATGCTGGCGATCAACGCCGGCGGGACGATCAACGGCACCGTCGCCGCCCTGGAGCGGATGCTGCCCGCCGGTCGCGGCCACGTCGTCAACGTCGTCTCCCTGGCGGGCATCGTCGCGGCGCCGGGCGAGGTCGTCTACTCAGCAAGCAAGCACGCGGCGATGGCCTTCACCCTCGGCACCCTCTTCGATCTGCGCCGCGCTGGCCATCGCGGCATCGAGCTCTCCGCCGTCTGTCCCGACGGGATCTGGACGCCGATGCTGGAGGACAAGCTCGACGACCCCGACGCTGCCGGTTCCTTCTCCGGTCAACTGCTGACGCCAGAACAGGTGGCGCGTGAGGTCGGCCGCCTCACCGAGCGTCCCCGCCCGATCCTGATCCTGCCCCGCTGGCGCGGCCCGCTCCTGCGCACCTTCGACCTCTTCCCCCGCCTCGGCCTGCGCCTGCTGCCGGCAGTGATGTGGGACGCCCGCCGGCGCCAGCGGCACTACAAGCGCTTGATCCAAGCTGGAAGGTGGCCCTGAGAGTTGTCGTAGCTTCGTGAGGCAAGGACGCAGAGAGCGAAGCGTGCCCCGCACGTGAGCGACCGGGGACGCCGCATCGCGAAGCTACGACACCCCTCAGACCGCGCGGAAGACGCCGACCACCTTGCCGAGCACACGAGCCTCGGTGGTCAGGATCGGCTCCATTTCCTCGTTCTCGGGCTGGAGCCGGACATGATCCTTCTCGCGGTAGATCCGCTTCACGGTCGCCTCCTCGCCAATTAGGGCGACGACGATCTCACCGTCGTTGGCGTCGTCGGCCGGGCGCACGACCACGTAGTCGCCACCGAGGATGCCGGCGTTCTTCATGCTTTCGCCACGAATCTGGAGGATGTAGTCGCCTTCCTCGCCGCCGATCACGTCGGGGATCTCGAGGTACTCCTCGATGTTCTCCTCGGCCAGGATCGGGGCACCCGCAGCGACCTGACCGACCAGCGGCAGACCGCTTTCCGGCCGAATCGTCTTCTTGGCCTTGTCGAAAAGCAGCTCGATCGCCCGTGGTTTCGAGGGATCGCGTTTGAGCAGCCCGATCTTCTCCAAGTTGGCGAGGTGCGCGTGCACGGTCGAGGACGAGTGCAGCCCCACCGCTTTGCCGATCTCCCGCACCGTCGGCGGGTAGCCGGTTTTGGCGGCGTACTTGCCGATGAAGTCGAAGATCTCCTTCTGGCGCTTGGTCAGATCCAGGTCAACCATGGCTCTTTCAATTCCCTCCGTGCCGAGTGCAAGTGCGTCCGAACACCTGTTCGAAAAGCCTATCGGCTCGGTCGGATACCCGCAAGCCACCCGCCCAGCCGCGACCATCTAGAATCCCCCGCCCTCCTGCGGCTGTGGCGGAACTGGTAGACGCGCAAGGTTGAGGGCCTTGTGGGTGGAAACACCCGTGATGGTTCGACTCCATTCAGCCGCATAGAAAACCCCCGCAAAGCGGGGGTTTTCTCGTTCGGAGTCTCGCTGGCCGGCGTCCCCGCACGTCGCGCCTGGTGGCCAATTGGTGGCCAATTTAGTCGCAAATTGCGCTCTTTTACGCGTACGAAAAGGCTCCGCACATGTGAGCTAGACGCCAAGTACGGGGCTATGACAAGTCCCTCTGGACCAGTGACACGCAAGCCAACCCGTTCCGCCTCGCCCGCGGGATGGCGGTCAGCCGCGCTGTTCGGCAACAAGAGCGGAGACCGGGCCAGCGGCCTTTATCCGCGCCGAGCGAGGTGAGCGCTCGCGGCGCGGCAACCGCACCAAGCCTCGGCGTGTAAGGGCCTCGAGCGGCCGCTCGCCAAGACCACTCTGCCGAGCCACCGGTCGGCCGCCACTCTCCGTCTGTCTAGTCTCATCAGGTCTCAATACAGGGGGCCGAAATCCGTAGTTCACCATCCGGCCATCTTGAAAAGACGCCCGTCTTCGCCTTCATCGTGCAGGGGGAGCACGATGTCCTTTTGGGAGAGCGTAAGAGAGCTTTCGCCCAACGGGGCGGGAAGATCGCTGTCCAGCAGGGACACGATTGGCTGAAGCCCAGACGCTGCATATTTCCGGAAGACGCCAACCAGCTTTTCCTGCTTGCGCGGATCTAGCTGCTCAAGCGCGCCGTCCAGATAAACAAACCGAGGGAACTTCTCGCCCTGGTAGGCCCGAATAACTGCCAAGTCGAATGCAATGCATAGGAGCTTCCTATAAGACGTGCCTCGATCCTCGCTCGTCGCCACGCCCGATTCCCTTACGAACTCGGCTCGGAATTCAAGACCGCCCTTCGAGTTCGTGGAGATCGCAAGAATCGCGCCCTCCCCCACCACCTCGGTCACTATTTCGGAGAAATACCCGCGAATCTTGGCGAACCGGCTCGTCTCGTCCTTGCTTGCGGCATCTACGAGATTTTCAACGGTGGTCTGCAGATGCCCGAAGTCCTCTTCCAGCGAGCGCTGTTCGCGTCGCAACTCAACGAGTCGAGACGCAGCCACGCGTTTCGCCTCCAAAGTCGAAAGCTCGGCCTGAGCGGAAGCAAGCTCCTGAGTCAGATCCTTGTACTTGGTCAGATCATCGGACTCGCGCAGGAACCCAAGCGATTTCTTCCTCTCCTCGTTCAAGGCCTCCAACTGCGTTTCGATTTCCGCAACGCGGCTTTTTGCATCAGACCGCTGCTTGACCAATGCCTCACGTCGCTCCTTCGTAATTGCACGATTGAAAGACAGGAGCTGCTCGAAGTCCCTCTTGATCTGTCCGTCGAATGCCACGCCCGCTTCCTCGAAGAGCTTTGAAGCCGCGTCAGGCGCGAAGACAACCTTGTGCTCTTCCAACGAGGCATCGAGTCGGGCCATGAGCTGAGCGAGGCGATATGACTCGTCATTGAGAGCGACAATCCGAACCTCAATGTCATCGACAAGTCTCGCGATCGTCTCGCGATCCTCCTCGGCGAAGTTGAAGGCGTTCATTGCCTTTTTCTTCGTCTCTACTTCGCGACGCTTTACCGAGATCAACCCATCCAAGAGTGACGGATCAATGTCGTCTGCGCCCCACTCTTGGTTGAGAGTGCGAAGCTGATCCCCCGCTCGATCGATTTCGTCTTTCTTCTCGTAGAGATCAATCACGGGCTGCGCAGGAATCCCCATCAGATGAGCAACGAATGGCTTCCAGTCTCGGTGCTTGCCCGAAAACTTGCCCAGCTGAAAGACATCTCGATAATCCTGCTGTGACCGGATTAGATAACCGACCAACTTCCTGATCCCCCAGGGCTGGAGCGCGGTGAAGTCGAGGATTCCATCCAAGAGCAAGTTGGCTTTCTCGAACGGTAATTCAAGGTGGTCCCATTCCTCACGATCCAGGTCATTCGCATCCGGCAATGAAACCTCGCTTCGCTTGAAGTCAATTTTGGAGCCGGGGTCGACGGGTCGACGGATCGTTAGAAAATCGCCCGCGCCAACTTCCATCTCCAATAGAAAGGCAAACTCCGAGAACCGCTCGGGGTAGCGGTAGAGGAAGTAGTCAGGATCCTTGCCTTTTAGAAGGCAGAAGTCGATCAACTCACCAAAGATCGACTTGCCGAGATTGTGCGTATCGAGTTGTCGATTCTCCGGGATCCGGATCTCTGCGAAGACGGCAGACAACCCAGCGTTGAACTCGACCGGTTGGAAGATCTCGGGCCGATTGCTGTAGAGGCGCGTGAGTTTCATTGTCCCCGATACTCGAAGGCGTCAACCGTGGCCTGATACTCCAAGAGATCCAGGAGAAAAAGCAGCGACAACGCGGGAGCGAACAAAACCTCTGAGGTAGGTCCCGATTTCTTGTCGACAAGAGACTTGAGATCGTCGTAGCTCAGGACGCGTCGCTTCCGCAGCGCATTCAAGACGACAACGGCAACCGCAACGACGGTTCGGTCAGGATGCGCGTGCTTACTTGGATGCAGCATCAACGCCCATCCCTATGTCGCAATGCCAGTACATGTAAAAGAGCATTGCCCGAACCAATGACGGCCTTCTGGCCAGAACGCCGTCTCGGGAGACCAAGACCTCTACGAGATGGTTGAAGACCTCATCGAAGGTCTGATGGCTTTGTCGCTTGGCGATGATCTTCAGTTGGAAGTCCTCAACCGCAGCTTCGTATCTGGCGAGGTGCTCTGCATTGCCCGGATCTGCCAGGAATTCTTCGATCTGCTTGGTCCGCCCCATGTACCGACGGGAAAGCTCGTCCGCGAACTCAGGAGTCATCGAGTTGATTGCGTTCTTTGTCTCAAAGGAGACTCGATCCACTGGCTCGGCAAAGGAAGCCGGCGTTCCAAGCTCGTCACCAATCGCCAAGATCAGCTCGGCGAGGTCAGCACTTGAGACCAACAAAGGGCCGTCAACGGGATCGATGTTCGCAAGCGCAACGATCTCCGGAAACTCTTTAAGCAGATCGTCCAAATGCTCGATTCCGACCAGAAAGACCCGCTCTTTTGCGATGTTCGCCTCTTCGGCAATTCTGGCGGTCAACTCTGGACCGAAAACCCCGCCTAGACGGCGGTTGCTGAAGAGGATGTAGTTCGTGAGTTCTCCATTCTCGGCGAGCTTCTTGATCCTAGGGAGCTCTTCCGAGATAGCAGAGGAGTCTGCGGTCCCGCCAAAGCTCGGTTCGCTGAAGTGGCGATTGGTGCCAAGCGTGTGCTTAGCCTGGCCGACAGTCGTTCCCTCCCAGGGCGAGGCCGTACTTGGGAACCGCTCAGCCGTGCCCTCAAACAGAGCGTCCCGGCCCCCATCCCGACCCGCAGCAAAGGCCTGCACTCCGGGTCCAAAGAGCTTCCTCATGCACTGGACAACCAAGCGCTCAAACTGCTTGTCGTCAAGGTCTTCGTAGGGATAGGACATCAGTCAACCCTAGCGACGCCACTTGATCTCGACCGAGCAATGGAGGCCCGCAAAATCCGACGATTCCGAGGGCTTGCGACCTGCAGTCCATCGGGTCCTCGCAAGCCCTATCTGACGAACCGCAGCCAGCCTGCCATTTGGATGGACGGCGACCGCACGGAAGGATCCCGCATTCGCTTGGTGGCCAATCTGGTGGCCAATTTCCCGCAACCTTCCGTAACTGAGGGCAGCTAGGATCGCTTCAGATCACTGAATGGAACGGAGATCAGTCCCACCCACGCAATTGAGGGCCTTTGTGGGTGGAAACACCCGTGATGGTTCGACTCCATTCAGCCGCATCGAAAGCCCCCGCTAGTCGAGGGTTTTTCTGTTTTTGCGGGGCTTTTGCACGGGCGCCTTAGACCCGTGGTGCGCCAGGCTGTGCGCCAGTCAGACAACGACCATGCAGGCTCCGGCCCGACCCTGGTCTTCGTCGAGCAACGACCAATTAACGTCTCTTGCTCCAATGGAGATTCACCCGGAGAACACGCTTGTCATCTATACGGACGGATCGAAGCGACCGAAGCCGAACCGCGGAGGCGTAGGAATGGTGCTGGTCTGGACGAACGCCGAGGGCCACGAGGAGTCCCGTGAGCACTCCCCCCCAGGCTTCTTCGGTGTCACGCCGCCCCAAATGGAGCTTCAGGCGGTGATCGAGGCACTTCGGCTTGTCGACCGTCGATCGCCGATCGTGGCCCGAGAGCTGTACAGCAGGATCAGGATCTACTGCGACGCCAGCTACGTCGTCGACCACCACGCCACTGCGAAGTGGAGGTGGTCGAAGTCGAAATGGCGCAAGGGCGGCGGCGGGCTTGTCGAGAATGCCGATCGTTGGAAGGAAATACTGCGCCTAGAGCGCAAGATTGGACTGCCCTTAGAAATCCGAAAGGTCGAAGGCCACAGCACGAACGAATTTAACGATCGCGCGGACAAGCTGGCGAAGCTTTCGGCCGTCGCCGCTGCCAGGCCCGCGCTGACTCCAGCCACCGTCCGGCGAAAGAAGAGCCCGCGCCGACCGGGTCGGGAAGGAATCGACCTCACCGACGGTGACCCGGTTGACATCCACATTCACCTCTTGAAGTTCATGCCCGTTCAGCGGCTCTATCGCTACGACTTCTCGGTCCAGAGCGACGGCCGGCATTTCGAGGAGGTCAGCGGGGCCTATGCCTCCCTCGACCTCGCGTTCGAGGCCGGGCACTCCTACCGCGTCCGGTTTGAGGGCTCGCCCAGCAACCTTGAGATCGTTGAGGTGCTCGAAGAGCTAGTCGAGTCGGACGACAATTAATCAGCGGAGGCTCCGGCTAGCGCCGGGCCGACACCGGGTCGGTGGCGCTGCTGATCTGCCAGCGCACCCCAGGGCCGAACTCCAGCAGCACGCCGCCTGGAGTGATCAGCTCCCAATTCGGTGGATCGTCGTTCGCCTCTTGCGCGGCGGGCTTCACATCGAGCAGCGAGCCGCCTGAGAGTCGGCAACGAAGCTCGCCGGTCTCCTCATCGATCTCGGCGTCCTCGATCGACTTGCCGACCAGCTCGGCCGGATCGGTTGGCGACCACTCGGCATCCTGAGTTGCCAGCCGCCACAGCTCCCCCGCCGAGTCCCGGACCTCAACGTGGAGGACTTCGGGGTAGGCGATGCGGACATCAACGATCGGCCCACGCATAGAGCGCAGGACGTTTGCAGGAGATGAATCTAGGGCTACGACAGTTGCCATCAGCGTTGCCTCCATTGTCGCAGCCAGGCCAACAGGTCTCCATAGCTCATGTGAGCTTGCACGCCCGCTGACTCCTTCTCCTCATGAAGGGCTTGGCTGGCTTCATAGCGCTCCTGCACAGTCAGCCCCACCTCCCGGCAGGCCTGTCGAAACTGCTTGATGTCTCGCTTCCTGGTCACGGCAGGCAGCGAGTCTATGAACCGCCGGACCGGCTCACGCTGCGGCAGCGTCCATATAGGCGTCGACCAACTCGCGGGCCTGGTTGCGTGTGCCGGGCATCAGGTGCCCATAGCGGGAGAAGGTCTCCTCTATCGTCGCGTGCCCCATGAACCCCTGAAACGCCTTCGGGTTGACCCCGGCGTCGATCAGCAGCGACGCGAGAAGCGGAAAGACTGTTAAGACGGGACCCTCCGGGGCCGGCGACACCCAGGCCAACCCGTTTCGCCGCCCGGGCGAGATCTCGGTCCCGAAGTAGAGGATCAGACCCGCTGCCCGGAGACAAGACCGGAGACCGAACCGGTGGCCTCGAGTGGCCGTTCGCCGAGTCCGCTCAAACGGGCCACGGGCCGGCCGCGGCGGGTAACCACGAGCTCGCCCCCAGCCTCTACTCGCTCCAGGTATTCGCTGAGGCGGTGGTGCAACTCACGGACTCCAACCTCGCTCTCCGGCTGATGTAGCGTCATCGATCCACCATTGTGCGAGCTGCTCAAACGCCGCAGAAGCTCAGAACGGCAGATCTTCCTCAAGCGAGGAAATCGCGTAGTCGGCGCCCGCCTCACGCAGCTGGTCGACGCTGAACTTATGGCTGCCCACGCCCACGCACTCGATTCCGGCGGCGTGGGCACCGGTGATATCGAGTGGAGTATCGCCGACGGCAATCGCCCGGTCGGTGTCAACCGCCTCGCCAAAGACCAGGCTCGCCCGCTTGAGGGCGACCCGCGTCACCTCCGGGCGCTCGTTGGAGTCCGAGCCGTAGCCGCCGAAGGAAAAGAAGCGGTTGAGGCCCGCCCGGTGAAGCTTGATGTGAGCGGCGGCTTCGGTATTGCCGGTGACGAGGCCGACCAGGTAGCCGTCTTCGATCAAGCGGGGGAGCAGCGTCTCGACACCGGGCAGGACGCGGTACCCCTCGGACTCCTCGACGGTCTGGTGAAGGTAGTGCAGGCGCCGCTCCATTAGGCGGGTGAACTCTCTGCGCTTGGGCTCACGGTCCAGCACCGCCTCGAAGGTCTTGCGCCCAACCGCGGGATCGGTCATGCCGGCGTCGGTGAACTCGCCGATGTCGGCCGGGATGCCGTACAGCTCATCGAAGGCAAGGCGCCAGGAAGCAGCGCCGGCGCCGCCGGTGTCGATCAAGGTGCCGTCGATGTCGAACAGGATTGCGAGGCGATCGGTGGGCATCGGCCTGCCGAGCCTAGACCCGTCGGGGCCGGCGGGAGGTTAAGGACCGGTGCCTGATATTCACCAGAACACCTCCTGCCCTTCCAGTCGCAATATAGGTTCCGAGCGCAAACGTCAGCGAGGAGCAGAGCGATGCGTGCATTGACCGTCATTCCCGAGCAGAAGGGCTCGGCCGCGGTGACCGACATCGAGGAGCCCGGACCCGAGCAGGGCGACGTGTTGGTTAATGGCCTGGCGATCGGCGTTTGCGGCACCGACCGCGAGATCATCGCCGGCGACTACGGGCAGGCGCCCGCCGGACGAGCGCGGCTGGTGCTGGGCCACGAGTCGCTCGGCGTCGTCCAGGAAGCACCGGAGGGCGGCGATTTCGCAGCCGGGGACCTGGTCGTCGGGATTGTCCGCCGACCCGATCCGGTTCCCTGCGACGCCTGCGGGCGCGGCGAATTCGACATGTGCCGAAACGGCCTTTTCAAGGAGCGGGGAATCAACCAGCTCGACGGCTACGGCTCTGAGCGCTGGCGAGTGGAGAGCGAGTACTGCGTCAAGCTCGACCCGGGGCTGCGCTCGGTCGGGATGCTGATGGAGCCAACTACGGTGGTCGCGAAGGCGGTCGAGCAGATCCAGCGGATCGGGGAGGCGATGCGCTTCGAACCGCGCCGGATGCTGGTCACCGGCGCCGGGCCGATCGGCCTGCTCGGCGCGATGCTCGGGATTCAGCGGGGCCTTGAGGTCCACGTGCTCGACCAGGTCACCGATGGGCCCAAGCCGGAACTGGTCGAGGACCTCGGCGCGACCTACCACTCCGGCGACATCGCTTCGGCGATGGGGAAGGCGAGGGCCGACGCGATCCTCGAGGCCACCGGCGTCGGCAGACTCGTCTTCGACGCGATGGATCACCTCGCCCCGGGCGGGATCGTCTGCTTGACCGGCCTCTCCCCCGCGGGCGGGACCCTTTCCGTGGATGCCGGCTCGATCAACCGCGACCTGGTTCTGCAGAACAACGTCGTGCTGGGCTCGGTCAATGCCAACCATCGCCACTATCAGGCGGCCGCCGAAGCCCTGGCCGCCGCCGACCGCAGCTGGCTGGAGGGGCTGATCACCCGCAGGGTGCCGCTGGAGAGCTACACGGAGGCGCTGGAAACTCAGCCCGACGACGTCAAGGTCGTGATCGAGATCGGCGGCGACGCGGCCTGACCGCAGCGGCGAGCGGCGTCAGGACAGGCGCGCACCCCACTGGCTCGTTGCCGTCTGGCCGGGCTCAAGCCGCAGCACTCCCTCCCCGGTCTGGAAGGCGTTCGGCGGAGCGCTCATCGGCTCGGTGCCGATGCCACGCCGGCGCCGCGGTTCGCTCAGCGTGTCACCGGTATAGAGCTCGACGATCGGGTAGCGCTCGTCGACCCAGAGCTCCGCGCGGCGGGCGTCCGGCGCCGCCAGGCGCACCCAGGCCCGCCCCGCCTCGTCCCGCGCGAGATCCGTGAAGGCGAAGTCGAGGCGTTGATCACCCAGCAGGCGCGGCGTCCTAAAGTCGAAGGCGGTACCAGCGACGGCCTCCGTCCCAGTCGGCAACTGGCGCTCGGCGTCGGTGAGGATCCGCGTCTGCGCGTCGAGCTCGAGGCTGCAGTCGTCGATCAGCCCGGAGCCCGGCGAGAGGTATGGATGCTGCCCGCACGCATAGGGACATGGCCTGGCGCCGACATTGGTCGCGGTCGTGGTGACCGTCAATCCCGCCTCACCGAGTTCGTAGGCGACGCTGACCGCGAGCGCGAACGGATAGCCCTCCAAGGGGTGGATCGTCGTCCCCATCACCACCCTCTCGGGCCCCTTCTCCAATGCCTGCCAACTGCGCCAGCGCAGGAAGCCGTGGATCGCGTTGCGCTTGATCGGCTCGGTCAGCGCCACCTGGTACTCGGCTCCGTCGAAGCGGTAGCGACCGTCGCCGAGGCGGTTGGGCCAAGGAATCAGCGGTGCGCCGTGGGCGCCGTCGCAGATCGACTCGAGCGGATAGGGATCAAGGACGGGGCGGCCACCGACCTCGTACTCGCGCACCCCGCCGCCGACCTCGACGATCGTCGCCCGCTGCTCGCGATGGGCGATTTCGTGCTGCTCGCCTGAGGGTGGGTTCATCGTCATGGCGTAGGTGCGGCAGCGTATATCTGCGCCGGATAGCCGCGCTCGACGGCAGAGGACGAGCAGCGCCTCGCGCAGGCGGTGCTTTGCAACCTGCCTCCGGCGACGGCTGCTCGCCGCCGCCGGAGGCACACAGAATCGGGGTTAGAACAAACCCCACGGTTCATTACTGAAGAGCTTCTGCTGGAAGCCTCCGGAGACACTTCCGGGGGTGCCTTCGATTTCAAGGCCGCTTCCGGCAATAGAACTCGCGACTTCAGAGAACTCCAACACCTGACTGGAGCTCGAGAGCCCCAGATTCTTAGCTATACCGGACAACGATCCATTGACAGTGTAATTTTTGCCATTCAGGACGCATTCACCACCTCTGGGCGCAAGGCCGAAGAGGCTTCCCGACACCGGTTTGAACGTCTCGTAGTCCTCGCCACCGATGTACGAGACCGATCCCTGCAGTGGGCCCATGGCGATCGAGGTGCCGCCGCCCAAACTGCAGCCATTCATTTTGGTGTTCGTGAAGTGGCAGCCTCCGAAAGTCAGGATCGCTTCCAGGGTCGCGTTGCCTACGATTTTGGATTTCGTGGCCAAAGGCGCTTCACATTTGACCGAGAGATCATTACCGCCACTGCTCAGCGAGAAGGTGACACCTTCTCCAAAGGTGGTCATAGTGCGCGATTCGGTCGGACCTAGATGGACGCCGGCGACCTGGAATCCGCCAACTGGAATTCCTCCGGCGATGTACCTCCATGGGTATTCCAGGAAGGGAGAGCCGACAACCTGTTCGAAGGTGCTGTAGATACTCACAGGTTTGGTGCCGAATTTCAGTTCCGTCCCCAATTCGGTATCGATCGGTTTTGAGGTCAGGACTTTATGGTTGATTGCTTCTTCGCGGAGATTGGTTGATCCAGCAAATGATCCTTTGAGCGGCACCGATACTCCAGTCAACGGGCATTCTGCACCTGCAAACGTGAATTGGCCGAAGCTCGTACCAGTTTTCGGGGTGAATTTCTCATAGTCCGAGCTCCCGATCACAACTGGAACAAAGTTGGCTTCAAGCACGGCAGGAGAGGCCAGCGTGCATTTCGCCGGTTTGTTAAAGAAGCAGCTAGGGATCGTCAGGGTCGCGCGCCCGCTGCCGCCAGCGATCAATTCGCCGCCGCTATTTACCCCACAGCTACCTTCGACCGGTATGCCGGCCACTTCGGTTTCCGTGATGCCAAGGCTGCCTTCATATTTGGTCTGCAAGGGCGTCTGTTTGGCATTTCTCCCTATCAATGACTTGCCCACGAGTTCCCATTCGAACCCGGACGCTTGGGCAGAGCCAGCGGCCGCACCTCCGATAGCCACAAGAGCCATCAGGGCCATGGCACAGAGCATCATCCTGTGTCGGATCGACTTCCTTCTGCTACACCTCATCTGCGAACTCCTTCTCCCAGTCTCTAGCTGGGGTGTTGGTTTTCGTGATGAACACGTGCCCCCGGCGCTGCTCAGGACATATCTGGACAGCGACCGGGGGGCGTGCCTTATCCCCTGCGCCGGCGGGTCAATCTTTCGTGTTGGGGACCTTCTTCTTATTGCCGTGCCCGCGTTTGCAGCTCGTGTTGAACACCCGGCCCTTTGCCTGCGGCAGCTGCTTGACCAGATGCATGGAGACCGTCCCGCCTTTCGCTAGGGGAGTCGTGAACGGGGTCGCTGAATAGGGAGAAGTCAGTGACTTGCAGCCGCTATAGAAACTGCATTCGTCACTCCCTTACCCGGTCCTACTCACCTTTCCTCGGTCAGCGGCAACATCGAAGCACACTTCCAAAGTCGGTACAACAATTTATCCTGAAAGTGTAGATATCTTCCGCAATCCGATTAGAAATACCGTCTTACTGTGATTCCACCTAGGATCGGGCAGCTGTGTACAGATCCCGCGGTGGGGCGAAACCCGCCTCATTTGGACGAAGGTTCGACTAGGGGACACGGCCGCGAGACACTCGGCGTCGAGATGCGGGTTAAGGACGAGACGATCTCAAGGGTCAGCTCGGCTTCTCGATCCCCCCGCGGACGACGCAGGATCAGCGCGGCGCGCCGTCCCCGGCAACCGCAGGTGGAGGAGGCGCCGCGGGTGGGACAGGAGCGTCGGGCGCGGGTGCTGCCACAGGCGTCGACGGGACCGCGGCGCTCGAAGCAGCCGACCTGATGCTTTGGAAGATCGGCAAGGCCGCCCAGCTGACCGCCGCCTTGCCGATAAAGCCGGCGGCGAAGGCGCTGACGTAGTCGGTGACGGTGCCCCAGCTCGACGTGTAGACCCCAGTGAGGATGTAGACCGCCGAGGTGGCGAGCGCGATCGCGACCGTCCAGGCGAGGTCGCGGCGCAGGACGCTGCGGATCGCGACCGGGATCCTGCCACCCGCATGGTCGGAGGCGCTGCTACCCCTGACGATCGTGGCGAGGGCGGCGAAGTTGTCGGCGGGCTCAGCTCGTGTTGCCTCGGTCAGGGCCGGGGCCAGGAGCATGCCGTCGGCCGGGTCGAAGACCGCGCCGGTCGTGACCAGAGCGATGTCCGTTGGGAGAGCGCCTTCACTAGCCGGCGAGGCACCCGGCAGATCCAGGCCGCCAGGTTCGCCGCGGTATAGCTCCGCGATCTTCTCGCGGTCCCGCGCCAGGTCGTACTCGAGTTCGATCTGCCGCTCTGCTTTGCGCCCCGACTCGGGTGACGCTTCGTGATCGAGGTTGGCTAGGTCAATCGTTGCCACGATGGCCTTTTCGGTGTCCTTGTAGCTGCCGTCGCGATCCATGTAACGGGTCAGCATCGCTTTCGCGTGCCAGGCCTGGGCCAACACGGTGTGCCAATGCGCCTGACGGTCGATCCGGTCGACCAGGCTCGCCGCGGTGGCGTCGTCGGGCGGCTCCAGCTGGCGCACGACCTGCAGCAGGTCGGCGCTGTCCTTGAGCACGTGCAGCCCTTGCCAGGGCTCGTTCGCGAGAGCCTGCGGCCTCAGCCGGACGCCCTCCTCGAGCACCGAGACCCCCTTCGCGACGGTTAGCCAGCGGACGACCCGGGCGCGCATCAGCGCTGCCTGCGCGGCTGCCTGGTCGAGGTCAACGTCGTCTCGGGCCCAGTGGATTTCCGACCAGATGGTGCGCACTGCGCCGTCGAAGTTGACGATTGAGTCCCATTTGATCCTGTACCAGTCCGCCCGCGGCCCCAGGTACTCCTCCAGCGACCAGATCGGCAAGCCCTCCTCCCCGGAGGCGACTTCGAGCTCGGCCAGGCGCTTGACGTAGAGGTCGAGGACGGACTTGAGCTGGTCGCGGAGCAGGACCTTGCGACGGCGCCGGTTGCTGGCCAGGTACAGGCCGCCGCCGAGCATGGTGCCGAGGAAGACGACCAACACGGCGTAGACGACGCTGTCGCCGGATTCAACGGTCACCCCAAGTTTTGGCGCTTCAGCAGCGAAACTGGAGATCGGTGCTTCGCCTTCGAACTTGCCGGGGCCCAGATCGCCTTCGATCCGGACCGTGCCGGTGGCGAGGGTGGGCTGGGAGCCCTGGACGAGATCGATAAGCGTCGCCCGAGCCTTGTCGCCATGGTCGGAGCGCAGCAACAAGTTGAAGTCGAGTGGCTGACCCGCCGGGCCGAAAAGCCGCGGCACGCCTGGCCCCGCCAGCTGCACGTTGGCGTAGGCGCGGCTTGGGTTACCGAAAGGCCCCGACGCATCGACAATTTTCACGTTGAGTTTTTCCGGGCGAACGGTGACCCCGGCGAGGTTCGAGGCGGCGCCGGTCACTTCCAACTGAGCGGACGCCACAGGCTCCTTACCACCCGGCACGGTGCGCAGCAGCACCACGCCGTGCAGATCGGCCGGCGTTGCTCCCGCCGGCAGGCCGAAGACGAGCGTGATCGAGCCGACCACGCCCGGCTTCAGCGTCGACGTTCCTCCGCCGGCAATCGTGACCGTTCCCCCTCCGCTCCCCGGCGCCGAGCCGGTGGGATAGTAAGCAACGCCGAGTTGAGCAACGCGCTTCGCGTTACTGCGCACCGCCACCGCCAACTTCCCGACGAGCGAATGGTCAGTGGCTTCACCGAACGTGACCGTGCGTTCTCCCGGGGGTGAGCCGAGGACTTCCAGACCGGCGCTCGCCGCCGAGCAGGACGCGGTCGCCAGCGACAGCGCCGCCAGCAGAGTCATCAATCCCAGAGCTGCCCTCCCCCTCATCCGGGGTGACCCTATACATGGGACTGGAACCGCAAAGACAATCGACCTCACCATCAGGGAAGATGCCGGCCTGTGACGACCGAGCCCGAGATGCCAAGCGAGCAGGGACTGGCGGCGATGGCCGCCCGCGCTAACGAGGGGCCCGTAACGATGCTGAACCTGCTTCGCTTTAAGCCGGAGGGCGGGCGCGAGCGGTATCTCGAATACGGGGAGGCGGTGGCGCCGCTGCTAGAGAAGGCCGGTGGCCGGGTCACATATGCAGCAACGGCGGCGCCGGCGCTGCTGGGCGAGGAGTCCTGGGACATGGTGCTGCTGGTCGAGTACCCGACCAGGCAAGCCTTCCTCGACATGGTCAGCTCGCCAGAGTACGGGGCGATCGCGCACCTGCGCAGCAAGGCGGTCGAGCGCGGAGAGCTACACCCGCTCGATGCCGGCGACTATGCGTAGCCTGACAGTGCTGAGCGGCCGCTAGGGCGAGAGCAGTGTCAGCGACCAGCCGGCGCCGGCGCGCTCGAAGAGGCGCCGCTCGTGCAGGCGGTCCTCGGCTTCCTCCCAAAGCTCGACCGCTTCCGGTCGGACTCGCAGCGCGCCCCAGTCGTCGGGACAACTCGGTGGCGTCTCCTGGACCTCGACCAGGTGGTCGAGGCGGTCGCGCAGCGGCTCCAGATCCTCGATCGGCTCGCCCTGGCGGGAGACGACGGTCTGGAAGCGGTGCAGCTGGTCGCGCTCGTCGAAGAGCTCCGCGGCGAGGGCGCGCTCGGCCAGCTCGGCCTCGCCGGCCAGATGGGCCTGCCGTCCCAGCGCCTGCCAGTGGAAGAGCAGCGAGACCCGTGGGTTGGCCTCGATCTCACGTGCCTTGCGCGTCCACAGCGCTGAGGTGAAGAGCAGCGCCTCGGGCTCGAAGCGCTTCAGGTTGACGGTGCGGGCCGAGGGGTGGCCATCGGGCGAGGCGGTGACGAAGGCGACCGAGGCCGGCTGCGGCAGCCCCTCGGCGCGCGCCTCCTCGATCCAGGCTTCCAGCTCGCGCAGCGGGTGCTTCTCGGCCACGGGCGCAGGCTACTCGAAGGGAAAGTGCCCCTATGGGAGCCCTTTCCTTCGAGAACGACTGGCCAGGCGGCCAGCCCCGAGCTAGGCTCTGGCGAGCGGCCACATGGGAACGGCCGGCACGAACGAGGAGGAGGTCCGATGTACGACTACGTGATCGTCGGAGCGGGCTCGGCCGGGTGCGTACTGGCGGCGCGACTCTCCGAGGACCCGGACACCAGCGTGCTGCTACTCGAGGCGGGACCACCTGACCTCAAGGAGAACATCCACGTGCCGCTCGGCTACCTGCAGCTAGCCCGCACCGACGTCGACTGGGACTACAACTCCGCCCCGGAGCCGCACTGCAATTACCGCCGTCTCCCCCTTCCCCGCGGCAAAGTCTTCGGCGGCTCCTCCTCGCTCAACGCGATGGTTTACATCCGGGGCAACCGCGCCGACTACGACGGCTGGAATGTCTCCGGTTGGGGCTGGGATGATCTCTTCCCCTACTTCCTCCGCGCCGAGGACAACGAGCGCGGTGCCTCCGAGTTCCACAGCGTTGGCGGGCCGCTGCCGGTCTCCGACCAGCGCTCCGGTCTGCGCATCCCACCTGCCTTCGTCGAGGCCGGGGTCGAAGCCGGCCTGGCCCGCAACGAGGATTTCAACGGCGCCGAGCAGGACGGGGTCGGGATGTACCAGCTGACCCAGCGCGGCGGCATGCGCGCCAGCGCCTCCGTCGCCTACCTGCACCCAGCGATCGAGCGGCCGAACCTGACGGTCCTCCCCTACCAGCAGGTTGAGCGGGTCATCTTTGACGGCAAACGCGCCGTCGGGGTGATCGCGAGCCAGCTCGGCCAGTCCCAGGAGCTGCGCGCCGAGCGCGAGGTGATCCTCTGCGGCGGCACCTACAACTCACCGCAGCTGCTGATGCTCTCCGGAGTCGGCCCGGCCGAGCACCTGGCGATGCGCGAAGTCGAGGTGCTGCTCGACCAGCCCGCGGTCGGCGAGAACCTCAGCGACCACCCGGCCAGCTACGAAGTCTGGACGACGCCGGAGCCGGAGAGCCTGCTGCGGGCGCTGGAGCCGGCGGCCCTGGAGGAGTTCACGGCGACCCAGACCGGGCCCTTCGCCTCCAACCTCGCCGAGTCGGGCGGCTTCGCCCGGGTCGATGCCGCGGCCGAGGCACCCGACACGCAATTCCACGTCGCCGCGATCCAGATCGTCGAAGAGGGGATGGGCGACCCCGAAGGCCACGGCGTCTGGGTCTCCCCCTGCCTGCTGACCCCGCGGGGCCGCGGCTCGGTCCGCCTCGCTTCCAATGACCCCAGCGCCAAGCCAATCGTCCGCAACAACTTTTACGCCGAGGAGGCCGACATGGAGCGGGCGATGGCAGCCGTTCGCCTCGGCCAGGAGATCTGCGGGCAGCCGGCGATGCGGCCCTACTGCGCTGAGCCCTTCACGGTCCCGGCCAGCGACTCCGACGACGACGTCCGCGCCCACCTCGCCCGCACCACCTACCCGATCTACCACCCCGTCGGCACCTGCGCGATCGGCTCGGTGGTCGATGCCGATCTGCGAGTCGAGGGGCTGGAAGCGCTACGCGTGGTCGACGCCTCGGTGATGCCGACGGTGACGCGCGGCAACACCAACGCACCGACGATCGCGATCGCCGAGCGCGCCGCCGACCTGATCAAGGGTGCGGCGCCGCTACGCGCCGGGGCCGCCGAGCAGCCGGCCTGAGCCAGCGCCTCAGGCGGTGCCGAGGGCGCGGTCGATGAAGGGACCGAGCAGGTCGGCGACCGCGCCGGCGGTCCCCTCAGGCGAGTCGCTGGGGTTGGTGATGTAGCTGATCGCCAGCCGCACCAGCGACTCGGCGAGCAGGCGGACGTCGCCGGGAGGCGCCTGCGGCCAGCCCTCCTCGATCGTCGCCGCCAGGCGCGCCGTCGCCCACTGCACGACCGGCATTCCCTGGGTGGTAACGAAGGGCAGCATGCCGCCGGTGCCGTCGTCGCTGAGCAGGATCCGGATCAGCGGGTCCTCGCCGGCGGTGCGGAGGAAGAGCTCCAGGGCGGCTCCAATCGCAGCGCGCGGGTCATCGACGTGCTCGAGCACCGCCGTGTCGACATCGTCGAGGAAGCGCTCGCCCTCGTGGATCACGAAAGCGAGGCCGAACTCGTTGCGGTTGCCGAACTCCTTGTAGAGGGTCTGGCGGCTCACCCCCGCCGCAGCGGCGATGTCCGACATCGTGATCTCCGACCAGGCGTGCAGCTCGAGCTGGTCGCGGGCAGCACCGAAGAGCGTCTGCCGGAGCAGCTCCCGGGCAGCCTCCGGGTAGGGGGTGCGAGCGCCTGCCATGGCGGCCATCGTCGCACCGCGGGCGGTCACTCGGCTGCGTCGACCGGCTCGAAATCGATCTTGTCGCGGACGCCGCAGTCCGGGCAGGCCCAGTCGTCGGGCACCTCGCTCCAGGGCGTGCCGGCCGGGAAGCCCTCGCGCGGATGCCCCGCCGCCTCGTCGTAGACGTAGCCGCAGCTGGGGCAGCGCCAGGCGCTCACGATGCCGCTCCGGGGCGGCCGTAGCGAGCGAGGATCTTCTCGCGCTTGCGCGGCTGGATGTTGGCGCGGGTGACGTCGCCACCGAAGTGATCGAGCAGGCGCTGGTCCATCAGCCGCCGCCAGATCGGCGGGAACCAGGCGATCACGATCATCCCCGCGTAGCCGGTCGGCAGCTGCGGGGCTTCATCGACGTGGCGCAGCGCCTGGTAGCGGCGGGTCGGGTTGGCGTGGTGGTCGCTGTGCCGCTGCAGGTGGTACAGCAGGACGTTGGAGGCGACGTTGTTGCTGTTCCAGCTGTGCTCGGGCAGGCAGCGCTGGTAGCGGCCGTCCTCTTTCTTCTCGCGCAGCAGCCCGTAGTGCTCGAGGTAGTTGACGACCTCCAGTAACGAGAAACCGAGCACCGCCTGGAGCAGCAGGTACGGGAGCACAACCGGGCCAAAGACGATCGCCAGCACCGCGAACAGGGCCAGCGTCATCAGCCAAGCGCTGATCAGGTCGTTGCTGAGGCTCCAGTGCGACTTGCCGAGCCGGTCCAGCCGCTTCGCCTCGATCCCCCAGGCGGAGGTGAGGCTGCCGGAGACGGTGCGCGGCAGGAAGGCCCAGAAGCTCTCCCCCAGCCGCGAGCTGGCCGGGTCCTCGGGGGTGGCGACGCGGACGTGGTGGCCGCGGTTGTGCTCGATAAAGAAGTGGCCGTAGCCGGTCTGGGCGAGGGCGACGCGGCTCAGCCAGCGCTCGCTGTTCTCGCGCTTGTGGCCGAGCTCGTGGGCGGTGTTGATCGCGATCCCGCCGACCACGCCCATCGTCAGCGCCAACCCAATCGATTCGAGCACCGAGAGGTCGCCGTTACTCCACAGCCAGCAAGCGAGGACGAGGCCGGCGTACTGGACCGGGATGAAGATGTAGGTGCACCAGCGGTAGTAGCGGTCCTGCTCGAGCCACTTGAGGATGCTGTCGGGCGGGTTGGAGGAGTCCATTCCGACGACGACGTCGAGAATCGGGAAGACGCCGAAGACGAGCAGCGGGCCGAAGAAGTAGAAGCCGCCCCAGCCGCTGACCGTGACGAAGCCGTAGGCGATAAACGGCGCCAGCGGCACGATGATCCCCAGCAGCCAGGCGTAGCGCTTGCCGTCGGTCCACGCCGCCGGGTTGAGATCGACGTCCTCGTGGTCATGGTGGTGATGGTGATGCGCGTGTTCGGCGTGAGCCTCCACCTGCTCCTCCTTGTCAAATCCGTATCCCGAGTACCTAAGGTTTACACAGATCTAGATTTTGTCAACTGGGATTACAGAGCCGGCCGGTTTGATCTAGTGCGAGACCAGCGGGTCGTGAGGCCAAGCGGGACGGTCACGACACGACTCCCGCGTAGCGCGCTATGCGGGACGTCGGGGAGGGGCCGGCCCGCGCAGCGCCGCACGGCGCGCGGGGCCGCGATAGATCGAACCGGCCGGCTCGTTAGATCTTGAGCAACAAGAAGGTATTGAGCGCGAAGAGGACGGCGAAGAAGACGGTGGCGCGGTCGAGATTGCGCTCGACCATCGAGCCGCCGCCGATCGAGCTGCCGCCGCTGCCGATACCGAAGGCGCCGGAGAGACCGGCGTCTTTGCCGGAGTGCAGGAGGATCAGGAAGATCAACACGACCGCGATGATCACCTGCAGGACGCTGAAGAACGTGAACATAGGTCGACCAGTTTAGCCTTGCTCGACCTTTTCGCGCGCGGTGCCGCCGTTGGCGCTGGCGCCGTTGCCATTACCGGCCCCGTTGCTCCCTCCCCCGGCGCCCACCTCGTCGAGGATCTGCACCGCCTCCTTGCGCAGCTCGGCGTCGAGGATCGCGTAGTCCTCGTCGGAGAGCTTGCCGGCCGCGTGGTCGAGTTCGGCGTCGCGGATCTCGCGGTATTTGGCTTCCTTGAGCGCGTCGGCTTCGGTCCTCACGGGACTGCCACGGCGGCGGCCACGGCTCGGCCAGATCGCGATCAGGGCACCGCAAAAGGCGATCAGGCCTCCGATCCAGATCCAGGTGACGAGCGGGTTGACGATCACCTTGAAGGTAACTGGGGCATCGTCGTGCACGTAGCCGCGAGCGATCCGGTCGGCGGTCGCCTGCTGCAGACGCGCGATCTGCGCCAGCGCGGTCGCGCGCAGCCGCGGGTTCGCCCGCGCCGCCAGCATCATCGTCTGCAGGGATTTGCACTGCGGTGGCGTCCCGGGGCCACCGCGCACGCAGGCGGCGAAACCCTGGTCGGCGGCTCGCACCTGCCGCTGCACGGTGCTGATGTCCGGCTGCGGAGCGATCCAGAAGTCGTTGGTGAGGCCGGCGTTGAGGCCGACCTCGCTGGTCGCCTCGCCGGCGAAGTAGCTGCCGATCGTGCCGCTCGGCACCCCGGTCGGGCGGAAAAAGCGCCGGCTCGGGTGCAGCAGCGCCGTCCGCTTGCCGTCCTCTTCGACGCTGACCAACTGGCCGAAGGTGAACTTCTCGCTGTCGACGGCGACGGTCGGCCGCACGTAGGTGACCTTGCGGCCGTCGACCACCGTGCTCTGGCCGGGGCGCAGGGTGACGTCGCGGTTGGTCTGGAAGCTCGAGGAGGCGGCGATCCCGATCAGCAGTACGGCGATGCCGGCGTGGACGATGTAGCCGCCGTAGCGGCGCCGGTTGCGGGAGACGAGAGCGACAAGGGCGCCGGCCATCGAACCGCCGGAGAGGCGCCGCCGCGCCGCCGCGCCCCTCCAGAACTCCTGCGCCAGGCCGGTCAGGGCGAAGGCGGCGAAGGCGAACAGCGCCAGCGCCCAGGGCTTGTGGGCGGCGTCGGTAAAGAGCACCAGCGCCACGGTGACGACCGCCCCAACCACCAGCGGCAGGACGAAGATCCGCTTCGCTGAATCCCAGCTGACCCGCCGCCAGGCAAGCAGCGGCCCGATCCCGGTGAAGAGCACCAGGAGGATCGCCAGCGGCGTCGTGTAGCGGTCAAACCAGGGCGCCGCCAACGAGGCCTTCTCGCCGGTGAAGAGTTCGGAGATCAGCGGGAAGAAGGTGCCCCAGAAGATCACCGCGGTCAGCCCGACCAGCAGCAGGTTGTTGATCAGGAAGACGGCCTCGCGGGAGATCAGCGAGTCGATCCGCTTTGGCGAGCGCAAGTCGTCGAGGCGGGAGACGATCAGTGCCGTCGAGCCGATCAGGACGACGGCGATCAGGCCGAGGATGTAGGGCCCGACGGTGTTGTCGCCGAAGGCGTGGATCGACTGCAAAACCCCCGAGCGGACCAGGAAGGTGCCGAGCAGCGCCAGCGAGAAGGTGCCGACGACGAGGCAGGCGTTCCAGACTTTCAGCATCCCCCGCTTCTCCTGGACCATGATCGAGTGCAGGAAGGCGGTGCCGATCAGCCACGGCATCAGCGCCGCGTTCTCGACCGGGTCCCAGGCCCAGTAGCCACCCCAGCCGAGCTCGGTATATGACCAGCGGGCGCCGAGCATCAAGCCGAGCCCGAGGAAGGCCCAGCTGATCAGGGCGAAGCGACGGGTCGCGCGGACCCATTCGGCGTCGACGCGGCGGGTGATCAGCGCCCCGATCGCGAAGGCGAACGGGATCGTCGTCGTCACGTACCCCGAGTAGAGCATCGGCGGGTGGATCATCATGCTCGGGTGCTGCAGCAGCGGGTTGAGGCCGATGCCATCGGAGGGCACCGGGCTGAGCGTCGCGAAGGGGTCGACGTCGGGTGCGAACAGCATCAGGCCGGTGAAGAAGGCAGCGATGCCCATCATCACCGCGGTCGCCCAGGGGACCACCTCGCGCAGCCGGTTGCGGGTCGCGTAGAGCGCCGCGCTGGAAGCGAGCGAGAGCACCCAGGCCCAAAGCAGCAGCGAGCCTTCCTGGCTCGACCACATCGCCGCCATCTTGTAGAAGGCCGGCGTCTCCAGCGAGGAGTGCTGCTGGACGATGTTGAAGGAGAAGTCGTTGCCGGCGAAGGCGATCTCGATGATTGCCACGCAGCAAGTGAGCAGCGCACAGAAGCCGTAGACGGTGCGGCGCGAGAGGTCGACCCAGCGGCGCTCACCGTGGCGCCCGCGCAGGGCGAGGACCGCGGCGGCTACCGCGGAGAAGAACGCCAGCGCCAGCAGGACGCTGCCGAGGCTAGCCATTGCTCTGCGTGGTGAACTTCGATGGGCACTTGGTGACGAGGGTTTCCGGTTCGCCGACGAAGGTGCCCGACTTCATCTCCCCGGTGAGGACAATCTCGCGGCCGCCCCGGAACGGGTCCGGAATCGTGCCGTGGTAGGTGACCGGCAGGGCCTGGCCACTGCCATCGCGATCCCTGACGAGGAAGGCGATCCCGTTGCCCTGGTGCTCGATCGACCCCTTGACGACCTCGCCGGTCATGTCGTAGCTGGTTCCCGGCGTGGCGCTGAGCAGTTCGGAGGGCTCCTTGGCCTGGGTCGAAGCGGTGAACGAGGTGTAGATCAGCGCGACCGAGAGCAGCACGGCGACGCTGAGGGCGACGACGAGCCGGATCTTCCGCTTGCGCTGAGGGTCCACGGGTGCTTGGGATTATCGCAATCCCGGCCGCCCACCCCGTTGCGGCCTTTGCCAGAATCGCCAGATGACGCCCAGCGAGGGAACCGATCCGGTCCTATTGATCACTGGCGCCAGCAGCGGCATCGGCGCCGCCACGGCCCGCGCCGCGGCCGGCTCCTACCGACTGGTGCTGGCGGCGCGGCGCGAGGAGGAGCTGCGCGACCTCGCCGAGGAGCTGGGTGGCGAGGAGCGGGCGCTGGCGGTGCGCTGCGACGTCACCGAGTGGGATCAGGTGCAGGCACTGGCCACGACGGCGCTCGACCACTTCGGTCAGATCGACGTCGTCTTCGCCAACGCCGGCTTCGGCGCCACTCGCGGCTTCCTCGAGGAGTCGGTCGAGCACTGGCGCTCGATGGTGCTGACCAACGTCTACGGGGTGGCACTGACGATCCGCGCCACCCTCCCCCACCTGCTCGAGCGCGGCGAGGGTCACTTCCTCGTCACCAGCTCGGTCGCCGGCCGGCGCGCCCTGCCCGGCTCGCTCTACTCGGCGACCAAGTGGGCGGCAACCGCGATCGGTGAGTCGCTGCGGGCGGAGCTGCGCCAGATCCACGACAACCACTCGATCCGGGTCACCCTGATCGAGCCCGGGATGACCGACACGCCCTTCTTCGACAACGGCGCCGGCCCCGGCGCCCTCGAGGACGACGACATCGCCAAGGCGGTGATGTTCGCCCTGGAACAGCGCCCCGGCGTCGACATCAACGAGATCCTGATTCGGCCGACCAGCCAGCCGACGTGAGCCGAGTGGGCACTTATGTGGGCTATAGGCCCCCTAACTGCCCACTCGATTGAGAATGAGGCGGACCAGCCGCCAGTAACCGCGCAGGACGAGCTTGGCGGGCAGCGAGCGGGCCAGCGGCGAGATGAAGGGCGAGTCGAGGTCGGGGGTGAGCAGGGCGGCGAACTCGGCGGCGCTGACGGCGCGGCGCGCCTGTAGCTGGCGGCGCTCGCGCAGCAGGCGCGGCAGCCAGCGGAGGAATTCGAGGTCGGCACGGAGCTTCTGCTTTCCCCAGCCGCCAGCGGCAGCGACGGGGAGGAGCGCCAGCTCGGTCGCCAGCAGCGCCGGGGCGAGCAGCGCAAGCAGGGGACCCGGGTAGATCCGGACCAGGAAGGCGAGGCGGTTGCGCTCGAGCCAGCGCCACTTCTGGGTGCTGCCGTCGAAAACGTAGTCGTGGTCGACCACCGCCGCCGGTTCGACGCCGGCGCGCCGGCCGAAGAGGCGAAGACGGAGCGCCAGGTCGACGTCCTCGTGGTAGAGGAAGTACTCGGACGGGAAGCCACCGACCTCCCGCCAAACCTGCAGCGGGATCGCCAGACAGGCGCCGGAGAGCGAGACGACCTCTTTCGCCGGCGGCGCCTCGGCGAGCGGCCGGTCGTGACCGCCGGCCCAGACGATCCCGGTGAAGTGCATCGGGTTATCGGCGGAGTTGATCTTGGTCCCGGTCCCGTCGGCGACCAGTCCCTGCCAGGCCGACCAGCCGCGCTCGTCGAGCCAAGGGCGGCGGATCGCCTCCCCCCAGCCCGGTCGCGGCGCCGCGTCGGGATTGAGAATTACGAGCAGTTCCCCGGTAGCGGCCTCAGCACCGGCGTTGATCCCGGCGGCAAAGCCGAGGTTGCGGCCCGGGGCCAACAGCTGCGCTCGCGGCGCCAGCTCCTCGACCACCGCGGCGGTGTCGTCGGTGGAGCCGTTGTCGACGACGATCAACTCGTCGTCATCGCTGAGCTCCGGCAGCAGCGCCGGCAGGGACCTGGTCAGCTCATCGCAGCTGTTCCAGGCGACGATTACGACTGAGAGCGTCGGACGCACCGGCGCGGAGGCTATTTCAGCCTTCCGCGCCGGTGCGCGACGGTCGGGCGCTTACTTCTTCTTCTTGCCCTTACAGCTGGTGACGTTGAGGCGGTACTTGTTGTTCTTGACCGCCTTGCCGTTCTGACCCTTGATGTTTAGGACCGCGGTCTGCTGCTGCTTGCAGAGGTTGGTCGAGTTGACGATCAGGCTCTTCTTCCCACCCTGCATTTCCAGGATGAACTTCTTCACCAGAACGTCGGGCACCGGGTTGAACACCGTCTTCAGGCCACCGTGCTTGGAGCTGATCACCCCGTGCAGCTGGATGTTGACCTGACCGCGGAGGTCGGCCACCAGATCCGGCAGCTGGTGCTTCGAGGAGACCAGGTAGACCGGCCCCCTCAGCTGGTTGCTGAGCAGCGGGGTATTCGCCTTGGCGTACCCGTACTGAGCCGCCTTCGGGCAGGTCTGCGAGGCCAGTTGCGGCCGCGTGCAGACCGTCCGGATGTGGCTCTGGTCGAGGAACAGCGAGTGCGGCAACGTCAACGCCGTGCGGGCGATGTTGGCGTCGTTTTCACGCGCTTCCAGGACCGCCCGGATCTTCGGGTTCTTGGCCCGCGTGGTCGGCCCGGAGATCCGGGTGTGCAGCTTCGGCTTGAAGCTGAGGCTGCTGCAGCCGGTCGCCTGGAACGGTGCCGTCACCGCGTAGGAGCTCCAGGAACCGGAGCTGAGCGGGTTGGAGCCGCCGCCGTTGATGAACCCGGTCGTCGCCTGGGCGGCGCAGTTGGTCGGGTTCTTCATGAACTTCTGGCGGTCGACGTTGACGACGATCGAGCGCAGGTCCAGCTTGACGCCGCCGAACACGTCGGGGATGGCGTCGGAGACCGCGTTGACCTGGGCCGTTTCCGGGTTGACGTTGAGCGCCACCCGGACGACGACGGTGCCGAGGTCGAACGGGCCCGAGACCGCCGGCGTGATGATCGCCATCGAGAGCGGGGCACCGTTGTACGGACCGGCCAAGTAGGCCTTGCCGCCCAGCGTCACCGGCTTATCGCCGGCGCCTGCCGTGGTCGAGGTCGTCCCGATCTGGCTTTCGTTGGCGCAACTCGGGTTCTGCTGCTCGGTCTTGCCGCTAGCTCCGGCAGCCGCGCTCAGCGCCTGGTCGGAGCAGTAGGGGATGCCGGCGAGCCTGCCGGTCAGACCCTTCGGCAGGGTCACGTTGACCGCTTTGATCTCCTGCTGCCCATCGGGCCGCCCGATCGTGACTCGGAACGGTGAGTAGATCCGCGCCTTGGTGCTGTCGGTCTTGGCCGTGTAGCTCGGCGCGAACGGCCGCTCCCCGAGCGTCTTCGGACAGCTGCCGCCGCCGGGGATGCTCGAGAGGCTGAACTTGCTCGTCACCGTCGTGGTGGTGTCGGGGCGTGCCCACGGTTCCAGCGCGGCGGAGGTTTCAGCTTCACTGCAGGTCGGCGGGCTGGTCAGCACGCTGTGTGACCCGTCGAATTTCAGTTTCACCGAGGTGAACGGCACCTGCGGCAGGCCTTCGGGGAGTTTGCCGGCGAATTCGCCGATCTCCTGTTCATTGAAGGTAGCCGTCAGCTGACCCGTTTCCTTGTTGGCGGAGACGTTGCCAGCGAGCCGCACGTCGATGCCCTGGTCCTGGTCCTTGGCTTCAACGAGGATCCGGAACTCTTCACCCGATTCGGGATCCGAGCTCTTCTGTTCGCCGACGTAGATGTCGCCGACCAGGGGCGCCGCAAGCGGCGGCGACTCGATCGTCGCAGTCCCGACTTTGGAGTCCGCCGGGCATTCGTTGTCGTAGGTCCGCTGGCCCTTCTTGAACTGATCATCACTGCAGGCGACCAGCCCGTTCGAACCGGACGGGTTGAGCCCCATCCCTTCGGGCATCTTCACGACAGCCTTGCGGAGGTGCGAAGACTGCTGAGGACTTTCGCCCCCGGTGAAGTATTTGAGCGTGGTATCAACCGTTGCCGGCGCCGGTGAATCGACGTTCGGCGTATTCGGGTTCACATCGATGCCCGGCGAAAACGGAACGCTGTCGCAGCCGGTCTGCTGGACCAATTTGCCGACACCACCCGAGGTTTCCTCGACCTTCGCCTCGACGGCGGTTGAGCCGTTCGGGAAGCTCGGGTCCGGTTCGCCGTAGGACTCCGCTCGGAACCAGGTCGAGTAGAGGTGTTCGTTCGCGGCTTCGTTCGAGTCGAAGCAGGTGGTCGGGTTGTTGATGTAGGTGCCGTCGCCGCTACTCCCATTGTTAACAAGGCGGCTGACCAGGGTCGACAGCGGTTTGGCGGTCGGCAAGTGCCCGGGCGGCGGCAGCGCGATGGTGAAGCTCTCGTGGAAGTCAGATTCCCATGCCACCGCGGTCCTCAGGAAGACTTCCTCGTCACCACCAGCAAGGAACGCAAACAGAGCCGGTTCTCCGGTAGCGGGGACAAGGTCGTAGACGTTGACCTGGGTGTTGAGAGATTTGGAGGGCGGAATCACAAACCCTTTAGGAAAGCCGGCTGATGGGAAATTCGCTTCATTGGTGACGACCGTGACTTCCTCGGTGCCGACGATTGAACCGGCCGGGCAACTCGGCGTGATCACACCCGGTTCTCCGACTGGATCCGGTTCGATGTGGGTTTCGAACTCCGTGAGGGTGCACTTTTGCGGGGTTGCGTTGGGGTTGACGGTTAGACCCGGTGGCAAATCGACTCGCAGGGTTTTAATCGATCGGTTTTCTTCCGGCGATTTTATTTCGCCTTTGATCGACCCTTCAGGGAAGGGGGGCTGCGGAAGTACCGCGGTGAAGGGTTCGTGCTGGATGATGTACTGGGTGAACCCAACCGGTGGGTGACCAGCGGCCGTTTTGAAGAACGCTCCCCCGGTCTGGGGACCGCACTTCACTTTCGGTGCCGGTTCATTGACCAAGCAGGTCCCAGCCTGCCAACCGTCCGCGTTCGTAGGCGGATCACTCTGCGGTTCGATGATGTTCCCCGTGTCGGCTTGTGCTGCGGCCGCGGAAAACGCCATCGACATCAAGGCAACGAGTGCCAGTGCCATAAAGCGCCTAACCATCAATTCCTCCTCCATTACGCAACGAGCTATGAAATCGCCGCCCCTGCGTGGCGCCCTCTACTTCTCCCACGAAGGACATTACAGGGGCGGTCGGGTGAGTCAAGTGCGAAAGGTCATTTGCCCTTCGGGCCATGCTCCGCCGCCCCTCTGTGTTTTCCCTTGTGATGCTTACCCTTCGTAACCCGGCAGGGAGTGCGAAGTCGCGGTCGCTTGTTGGCTTTCTTGCCGTTCTGGCCTTTCAACTGGACGATCGCTTTGACCGGCTTCTGGCAGAGATTGCGAGACGCAACCAGAAGGCCGTGCTTGCCGCCCGGCAGGACCATCGTGAAGGTCGAGACCGGGACATCGGGGACGCGATCGAAGGTGGTGCGAATGCCACCGTGGAAGCTGTCGATCCGTCCCACCAGGTCGATGTCGACCTGGCCTTCGAGGTGGGCGACGAGGTCCGGCAGCGGGTTGTTGGACGAGCGCAGGTAGACCGGGCCGCTGAGTGGATTGTCGAGAAGTGGCGTCGTCGCCGTCGCCCGTCCATAAACGGACTGTTTCGGGCACTGGTTGGCGGCGAACTGCACCCGGGTGCAGATCGTGGTCAGGCTCGCCTGATCTAGAAACAGTGCGTGTGGCAATCCCACCGAGGCGCGGCCGATGTTGGCGTCGCCTTCGCGAGCCCGCAGGGTCGCCTGCAGGCGCGGGTGCTTAGAGCGCTTGGTCGCCCCGAACAGGCGCAGGTTCAGCTTTGGCTTGAAGGGCAGCGATTGGCAGTCGGTCAACTGCACCGGTGAGTTGACGCCGAAGGACGAGAAGGCCGATTCGTTGGCCGGGTCGGAGCCGCCCCCCTTCAGCGCGCCGACGGTGGCGAACTGCGAGCAGTTGGTGCCGTTGAGGGTGAATTCCTTTTTGTTGACATTGACGTCGACGGAGCGAACATCGAGCTTTGCCCCTCCAAAGACGTCGGGAATCGCGTCGGAGACGGCGTGGATCTGGGCCGTTTCCGGATCGAGGGAGAGGGCAACGCGGACGACCACGGTGCCGAGGTCGAACGGCCCGGCGACCGCCGGGGTGACGACGACCATCGACAGTGGCGCGCCCTTGTAATGACCGGCGAGGTAGGCCTTGCCTTCGATCTGCAGCGGCGAGGGGCCGGAGCCAGCGGCCACCTTGGCGACGCCGATCTGGCTCTTGGCCGGGCAGCTGGCATGAGCCTTCTCGGCGGCGCCGGAGCTGGCCGCCGCGGCAGCGATGTCTGCCCCCGAGCAGTACGGAGTGCCGGCGAGCTTCGCCGTCGCCCCCGGCGGCAGGGTGATGTCGACGGCCTTTAGCTCCTGCTGCCCGTCGCTGCGCTTGATGTGCACCTGGAAGGGCGTGAACGCCGCCGCCTTGTCGCTGTTTGGCGCCGCCGCAAAGCTTGGGCTGAAAGGTCGTTCGCCGAGCGATTTGGCGCAGCTCCCGCCGCCCGGTGCCGAGGTTAGGGTGAAGCCTGGGTCCTGCGGCCCACCATCCGGCGTCCCGGACCAGGCGGCCATCGCGTGTGAGGTCTGGTTCGGCCCGCAGGTCGGGGGGCTGGTAAGGGTCGCGGTCGGGCCGCCGTTGAGTTTGATCTGCACGAGGTCAAAGGGGACCTGCGGCGCTTCGTTGACGACCGCGGTCAGCTGGCCGGTCTGCTTGTTGGCGATCACGTTGCCGAGTAGCCGTACCGAGAGACCGCGGGCCGCCGACTCGGCGTCGATGAGAATGCGGAACTGTTCGCCCGATTCCGGGTCGCGGCTCTTCTGTTGGCCCAGATAGACATCGCCGGAGAGGGTGCCGCTGGGGAGAACCGGGGTGTTGATCGCCACGGTGCCGATCTTCGAGCCGGCCGGGCAGGCGACCGGCGCCCGCGTCCCTTTGCCGAACTGCGCGTCGCTGCAGGTCTGCAAGCCGGGTGCGGCAGACGGGTTCAAGCCCATCCCCTGCGGCAGGCTGACCCGCGCCACCCGCACGTTCGACTGGTAGATCGAGGCGCTCGGGTCGAACGGCACCGCCACGTTCACAGTTGGCCCGGTCGGCGAGTCGGTCTGGCTCGTCCCCGGGTCGGCCGAGGTGGCCGGCGTGAACGGCACTTTTCCGCAGCCTTCCGGTTTCGCCCCGGGCGGCAGCGGCGATTCGACCATCTGCGAGCCGCTCAGGAACGCCTGGCTCGGCGGCGCCGGCGCGGAGGCGTCGTAGCCATCGTCGGGGGCTTCTTCCTCGTAGGAGTCTGCGTGCAGGAAGGTCGTGTACTGGCGCTTAAACGGTTCGACGTTCGGGTCGTTGCAGGTGCTTGGGTTGGTCAGGAAGCGACCGCCGCCAGTTTGCAGTTCGGTGTCGCCTTTGAAGACCAGCCGGTTTTCGAAGATCCGGGCAAGTTCAAATTCGCCGCCAAGTTTCAGCGCCGTTGCGTGGATCGTGAAGTACTCGTGATAGTCGCTTTCCCAGGCGACGCCGGCGTTGAGGAAGATGTCATTGCCGAGGATGCTGAAGCCGAAGCGGGCCGGTTCGCCGGGCCGCGGCGCGATGTTGTAGACCGGCGCGCTGATCGGCAGCGCCAGGCCGGTCAGCGGGTTGACCGCTTTCAGGGAGCTGGTCCCGACTTCGGAGCCGATCGGGCAGGTCGACGGGCTCGCCCCTTCAGCCAGCTGGCACTGTTCGGTCGCCTGGGGATTAACGCTGAGGCCCGCCGGCAGGTCGACCAGGACCGTCTTCAGGTTGCCGACCGGAATCGGCTGGCTGAGCAAGTTCGGTTCGTTGCGGACGATGATCTGCGTGAAGCCGGCGCCCGGGTGCCCGGCCGCCTGGGTGAAGAACTGGCTCGGCGCTTCCGGAGCGCAGGGGGGCACGTCGGTGGTGCAGGTCCCCGCCTGCCAGCCGTTGGCGGCGGTCGGCGGTTGGGGCGAGGACTGGATGATGTTGACCGCCAACGCCGGCGGCGTCACCAGGAACAGGGCCAGGACCAGGACCGCAAGCGCGGCACCAGTCGTCGTCAACCTCCCTGCTCTCTTGCCCATCCTCGCTCCTCCTTCCCTGACTGTTCGCCAATCGGCCTACCCGTCGCCCGGGCTCCTCAATCCGCCGCCACGGGGCCTAGCGACGCTTCTTGCAGGCCGGCACCCGCAGCGGCAGGCGTTTCTTGCCCAGCTTCTTGCCGTTCTGCGCTTTGAAGTTGAGATGGGAGAAGGCCGGTGCCGCGCAGAGGTTGCGCGAGTTGACGAGCAGGCCCTTCTTGCCGCCCTTCATCGTCAGTACGAACTTGCTCACCGGCACGTCCGGGACCGCGCTGAAGGCGGTTTTGATCCGCCCGGCGACGGCACTGATCACGCCGCGCAGGCGCACGTCCACCTGGCCGCGCAGGTCGACCAGCATGTCCGGGAGTTCGTGGCTCGAGGAGACGAGGTAGACGGGGCCGGCGAGTTCGTCGTCGAGCAGCGGCGTCTTCGCCCGCGCGTAGCCGTAGATCGCCGCCATCGGGCAGTCCCCCGCAGCCAGCTGGACCCGGGTGCAAATCGTGCGGATGTGGGACTGCTCGAGGAACTCGGCATGCGGCAGGGTCAGCGCCGCGCGGGCGATATTGGCGTCGCCATCACGGGCTACCAGCGTGGCGCGGAATTTCGGGTGCTGGGCGCGGCGGGTCGACTTGCGCTTGCCGAACAGCCGCGTGAACAGCTTCGGCCGGAAGCCGAGCTTTTCGCATTCCGTCGTCTGGAAGGGGACATTGATTCCGAAGGGGCTGAAGGCCGCCGGGTTCGTGGGGTCCGCCCCACCCCCCTTCACCGTGCCGGTGGTGGCGAGCGGCGAGCAGCTGGTCGGGTTGAGCGTGAAGCTCTTGCGATCGAGATCGAGGTTGATCGCGCGGATGCTGAGCTGGGTGCCGCCGAAGACGTCGGGGATCGGGTCAGAGACGGCATGGACCTGGGCGGTTTCCGGTTCGAGGAACAGCGCCACCCTCACCACGGCCGTGCCGAGATCAAACGGCCCGGCCGTGGCGGGGGTGACGACTGCCAGGGAGAGAGGGGCCCCGTGGTAGGGGCCTGAGAGGAAGACCTTGCCCTGAATCTGCAGCGGTGCGGGGCCGGTGCCGGCGCTGACCGCGGCCGAGCCGACCAAGCTGGCGCCTGGGCAGCTCGGAGCGCCAGCCTCGGCACGGCCGGCGTTGGCCGCCGCCGCCGCGATGGCGGACTCCGAGCAGTAGGGAACGCCGGCGAGCTTGCCGACCATCCCCGGCGGCAGCAGCAGGTCGGCGCCTTTCAGCTCCTGCTGGCCGTCGCTGCGGGTGAGGCGGAGGCGGAGCGGGCTGTATGCCCCGGCCTTGTTGCTATCCGGCTTCAGCGAGAAGCCCGGCGCGAAGGGTCGTTCCGCCATCGACTTCGGGCAGTCGCCGCCGCCGGGGAGACTGGTCAGCGTGAACGGGCCCGAGGGAGTGGCCGGTGGATTGCCCGACCAGGGGGTCATCGTCGCCGTCGCCGTGTTCGGGCCGCAGGTGGGCGAACTGCTCAGCACGGCGTGGGCGCCGCCGTCGAAGCGGAGCACGAAGGAGGTGAAGGGCACCTGCGGCGTTTCCGCGAAGGTGGTGGTGAGCTGGCCGGTGATCGGGTTGGCGCTGACGTGCCCGGTCAGCCGCACCTTGATCCCGTACCGCGCCGACTCGGCGTCGACGAAGATCCGGTACTCGTCACCCGAGGTCGGGTCGCGGCTCAGCTGTTCGCCAACAAAGACGTCCCCGCTGAGACTGCCTTCGGGCAGCGGCGGCGAAGTGATTTCGACCGTGCCGATCTTCGCTGCGGCGGGGCAGGCGGTGTCGTTCTTGGTGCCTTCGCCGAACTGAGCGCTACTGCAGGTCTGCAGTCCGTTGGCGGCGGCGGGGTTGATCCCCAATCCCTGTGGCAGCGAGACCTGGGCCGTCTTCGTGTCGGAGCTGTCCTGGCTTTCGGCGCCAGTGAGGTGCGGGACGTCGACGCTGACGGTGGCGCCTGAGGGTGAGTTGACGTCGGCCGTGTTCGGATCGACGGCGAGCGTTGGCGCGTAGGGGATCGTCGCGCATTCCTTCGGCGAGGTTTTCGGCGGGATCGGCGACTCCAGCGGCGGCTGGGCGCTGGCCGGGAAGGCGTACCCCGCCTGCGCCTCTTCTTTATAAGAAGCAGCCAGTAGAAAGGTCGAGTAGACGCTGCCGGACTGGGTGAAGGCTTCGCCAAGGCAGGTGCTCGGCGTGGTGATGAAGGTGCCGTCGCCGGAGCGGCCGTCGAAGACCAGCCGGTTTTTGAGGATCAGCCCTTCGATCAGTTCGATCGGCAGCGCGTGCGGCACCGCGATCGTGAAGCCCTCGTGGTAGTTGCCGTCCCAGGCGAGGTCGGCTTTGAGGAAGACTTCGTTGCCGGCCAGTTCGAGTCCGAAGCGGGCCGGTTCCCCTTCTGGGGGGACGATGTTGTAGACGGCGACCTGGGTGACGCCTGGGATCGGCGCGATCGGTGCACCCGTGAGCGGCATCGCCGCGGTGACCATGCTTTCCCCGACTTTTGCCCCGTAGGCGTCGCAGCCACTGGCGCCGGCTTCGAAGACATCGAGCGGGCAGCGGCCGGTGGCGCCGGGATTGACGCTGAGGCCCACGGGCAGGTCGACACGGACGGTCTCCAGTTCGCCGACTGGGGTTTCGCCGGGAGCTTTGTTGGCGACGATGAACTGGGTGAAACCCCAGTTCGGGTGCGCGGCGGCGCGTTCGAAGAACTGGTCCGGGGTCGTGACCGAGCACGTTCCTGCACCGGGTTCCGGCGGTTCGGCGTTGCAGGTGCCCGCCTGCCAGCCCGAATCGGGCTGCGGGTTGTGCGGGTCGCTGGGGGCGATGATCGCCGCCGTGTCAGCGGAAGCAGGGACCGCGGCAAACGCATATACGAGGGCTATCGCGCCCGCCACCGCCACAACGGCGCTCAATCCCCTTGCCAATGCGGTTTTGTCAGCCATCCGCCCCATTCCTCTCTCCCGCCTCCGATTCATCCCAGGGAGATTCGTACCCGATTTTGATGACATGTATCAACAATTTTTGGTATTGTCGTTCCCATGGAGGTCACCCCCGGCCACCAAAACGGAAACGGCAACGGCGTCGGCCACGCCCACGGCAACGGCCATGCGCCCACTCGCGCCAACGGCAACGGTCACCCGACCCAAGCCAGCGGCAATGGCAGTGGCAACGGCGCCGCCCTACCCGTCGATTGGGAGCACCTGGCTCGCAGTACCGCGCACCCCCTGCGAGTCTCGGTTCTCGAAATCCTCGGCCTCGACGGCGGTCGCGTTCTTTCCCCGAGCGACCTCAGCCTCGAGTTGCAGATCCCCCTCAGCAACACCAACTACCACGTCACCGAGCTGGCCAAAAGCGGCCTGATCGAGCTATGTGGCCAGCGCCAGGTGCGCGGCGCCACCGAGCACTTCTACCGTCTGCCGGCGAGCACGGCGGCCGAGATGTCCCGTGAAGAGGCCAGGACTCCCACCCTGAGGGCA
>Ga0105242_10000405_pt1 | contig 34297 bp, 41 predicted proteins | sample KBSM24metaG_FD_81521 | JGI IMG/M metagenome (GOLD analysis project Ga0105242, IMG submission 81521) | Miscanthus rhizosphere microbial communities from Kellogg Biological Station, Michigan, USA - KBS M2-4 metaG | ecosystem: Host-associated > Plants > Roots > Rhizosphere > Soil | place...
ACTCGTCAATTGTAGTATCCACTGTTTTTAATGCAGCATCACACGCTTCAACAGTCGGTAGTTGTGGTTTCAGTTGTTCCTTTAGTTTCGCGTCATATGTTTTCTTTTCTTGTTCTACACGTTGTTGTACGACTTCAGCCACTTTTGCTTCAGGTATGACTGTCCTATACTTCTGTTCATGAGCTTGCTTCTCAGCCTGTACTTCAAACGCTATAGCAGCAACTGTCTTCTTTGGTGGTGCTGGCAACAAACGACGTTGACGTTGAATCATATTGGCCATTGTATGTTGATATTGAATTACTTGTGTCTGATACATTTCTGACCATTTATCAGACGTTTGTTTCAAATCGTCTGCACGTTTTTCAGTCGATCGAACGAAATCCTCATGCTGTCTTGACATCACTGACTTATTCCAATCGCTATTTCGTTCCATCAATTCAAATATACGATTTTGTAATTTTTCCATTTGTTGGTTTCGATCTTTTATTTGACCTTCGTAGTCAGCTCGAATTTGTGATGCTTGTCTAATATGTTCGTTACTTTTTTCTGTCATTTGCTTTTCATAGAAATTTTTCATCTCATCAATGATCTTTTGTTTTTCAGCAAATTGACGTTCGTAATTAATACGTTGATCTTCGCACTGTTTTTGTGCCATGTTATATCGTTCTTGCCATAGTTGTGCATCCGTCTGATACCGTGAATAAGTAGTACGAGATCGCGTAGTTGGTGGCGGTGGCGCCTCAATTACAGACGAATTCATTACTGTTTGATCAATAAGATAGTTTATTTATGAACAAAATCTACGCGCTAGTTTTTCTCGTGTACGCTTTATATCTCTTTACCACTTTGTCAGTCTCCTCTAAAACTGAATTAGCGAGTCGAGGCTCACACATAAAACGAATAGCTGCTTGAACTTCACGTCTTTGCATAGTTGTCTTTGGCTTACCTGTTTGTAATTCAACGAGGCAGTCACGAACATGATCAGACAACTCTCGCTGTAAACCCAAAATCATACTGTTCAAGGTTTCAATTACTTGCCTGTTGGTACCGAATTTCTGAAAATGCGTGGCCATAATCTGCTTGATTTGCGATCCATAAAGATCATATCGTCTGCGTATCGTTCGACGTTTCTTTTCACCGTCAGTGGTTTTAGCCTTAACCTCCACAGGAGCTAACGCAGTCTTCTGAGCAGTTGTCTTTTCAGCCATGATGTTTTATTGAGTAGATAAATTACATATAAGAAAAGTTTCAAACACAGTTTTATGTAACAAGAAAAGTTTATGTAACAAGAAAAGTTTTAGCTTGCGTGTTGTCGATTACGTTACGATCCGGTAGTTTATTGTCGGTGTTTTTCTTATTATCCGATACCTTGTTTTCTGGTAGTTTGTTTTCTGTTACCTTTTTCATGCTGTCTGTTACCTTTGCTTTCATGCTGTCTGTTATTTTAGATTGACCTGCTGGCATCTTTTGTGGTGTGTATTTTTCTGCTTTTAAAGTTGGGTTGATATTGAAAAATTCTTTCCATTCTTTCAAGGTGATACCAATCACAACACTACCTAGCTTTGTGTCCGAGCTTGGTGCTCCTGGCGGTGTGTACTTTGCATCTTCATATAAATCTAGTCCTAAAATACGAAGAATATCACCATAATTTTTCTCATTAATTCCTCCTGGTTGTACTTGCATTTTACGATGTTGTGCGTATAGAAAAACAGATGTCTCTAACGTTTCAACATCCATAAAATAATTTTGCTTGTATTTACCTGTTTTTTCATCCTTTTCTGCTCTTTCCACATAAGAAGAATCTAAAAATTTCAAAACAGGGTTAGTTTCTTTTTGCACATCGATACGTCCCTGATCGAAATAAGAAGGAATGAGTGGATATTTCAACTGTTTAGACCCAATTTTTGCAGCTTTTTTCAAGTAACCAGTCAAACATTTCTTAATGATGGCTGCCATTTCTTCTTCAGCAGCCTGCAGTAAATTGCCATCTGTTTCTGCAACAGTTTCATTAAAGTTAAACAACATAATACGACGTGTAAAATTCTTACCGACATCGGTGTACTTCGGCAATACGTTACATGCTAAAGCACCTGGCACCTTAAACATGTGAGACAAAGCAGGCTTAAACTTACGCATGATGGCTACACGTTCACTCGCTACCATTTTAGCGAAAGTTGTTCGTTCCAGTCCGAAATCAGAACTAATATCTGCAGCAATATACATGAATTTATCGTACACAGGTTCCAATCCAAAACGACTTTCCATGTTGTTGTTTAGAATGGCTATATCTGGTGGCTCATAGAAGTTAGACAAGATTTCCAACAACGATGACTTGCCTGTACTACCTTTACCATAAAAGATAGGGATAACTTGCCAATTATCATGCTCTTTTAGTTCAAAAATCATTCGACCCATTAGAATGTATAGCCATTTTTGAACATCGATTGACCACTTTTGAGCATCACAAATTCGATGAATACTACTTGTAGGTATATCAAACCATCCATCTTCTTTGGAATTAATTAGATGTGTCCATTCTCTATGCTTCATGACAATATCGAAGTATTTTGCTGCTACTACATCTCTCCCTAATGCACGAATTCGTATGCCATTGTATGGTAAGAAAACATTTCGTGAGCAATTCAGCAGACCATTTCGAAAGGCTAAAAAGCGTCGATTACGGTTAAGTACAGGAAATCGGTCGTCTAACTGTACAGTTAATGCTTTCACGATACCATCTATTCTTCCTGAATTGTCGTACAAATTTGTCCAAATTTTCCAATTAAGGAAAAAAGGGTAGGCCGCATTTACGACAAAATCCTTCATTTCACACACAAATTTCCATGCATGTGTAAACTTACCTTCAGGATTAAATATAGGTTCGTATACATCACCTCCAATCTTTCCGTAACCATGTAGAGCAGCTTTTTCAAGTAGTTGCTGTTGAAGGTAGTGAAAGGAATTGCACGAGCTGATGTCAACAGGTTCATAATTTAGAATACTGGCAAATGAATTGAGAGAGCCAGCTGGAACAGGTCCAAGTGGATTTTCGATCTGTATAATCTGTAGAACCTGATGATAACTCCTTAGTAAATTTTGTTCCACATGTCTTACCATTTCTAATCGTTTTTGTGTTTCCTCTTTTTGTGCATCGTCAGAGGTCCCTAGTAATTCATCGTGAATTAAACGCTGTTTTAATGCTCTCCAGTTTGCTGCGAATAACTTGTATTTTTTATCAATCGCTTCATAATTAACACCGGTACGTGCATCAAATAACTTACAAATATGTTCAAAGGTTTTCACGTGATCTCGACCAGGAAATCTACACCACAAATGGTACCAAACTTCTAAATAGGTTTCACTGCGACAAGATACCGGTAGTGGATCCGTTACCCATTTTACTAATTTATCAAACGGTTGCTCAGACAAGATAAATTCTTTGTCGTCTTCTTTGCATAGCGTTTCTTCACCTTTTTCGTCGTCTGATTCGTCATATTCGTTTAAAGTAAGGCCCATCATTTGCACTGCATTACCATTCGTTGTACCGGATAAATTAATTGGCTCAGAAGATTTTGTTGGTTCGGAAGATTTTGTTTTTGTTTCGGAAGATTTTATAGGCTCAGGTGCTTTCGGTATTGCCTGAGGACTTTTACGTTTTTGGGTATTTATTTCAGTGATAACTGGTTCTTCGTGTTCAGAAATGTGCTCATTTTCTATTTTAATATCATCTTCAATATTAGAAGGATCGAAACAGTCATCTAGGTCGTCATCCATGAAAAGATGAATGTTTATTTACAAAACAGAAAAGTAATCTAGACAAGATTAATTTAACTAGATATGAAAAGACCCAAAATAGAGAAATAGATTATATACATACATAACATTCCACATATTTAACATTCCACCTATTTAACTTTCGATTTTTTCGGCCGTAGATGCTGCTGTATTTTCATCGGTACGCTTCTTACCTACATCTTGTTTCTTGGGCACAAGTTTAATCATATTACCTGATTTGGATGCAGCTACTTGATCTGTAGGTTGAGTTGAGTTAAATTTCACTTGTTCACGCTCTTTCTTTGGTAAAGTAGTGATCTTGTAACATCTTAATTTAGGTCCCCATGTTTTCAATACCCTATTAATATAAGGAATTTCAGCCTGGACACGCACAAAACGATCTTTCACAAGTACCTGCCACTTTAGATCTTTACCTGTACTACTCTTGATACCGCCAGGACACGTTACCCGATCCTCTTCAGCCGGAACGTCTACACGTACTTGAGGTGCGAATCGGGGTGCATCGTCAGGAATAAGTTCTTCCTGTCCTGCTTCCTTCATGTCCTTATGCTTCTTTTCAGAATATCCACCGGGTTTTAAGATTGGGCAATATGTACGCTTACCTCCAATTTCTAACTGCGGTCCTAATTCCTTGAAATATTCATCAATTGGCTCAATCGGTGTTGACCAATCTGGATACATTCGTAACGTAAGTTTTGATCCATATTCATGCTGTGGATTGTAGTCAAATGCTAACTGACCTTCAAATTCAATGCATACGGGGCTGTGCATTTTCTTTGTTTCTTCTTTTCCGTCCTTGTCAACTTCTTTTTTCTCTGATTCATATCGAATCGTACGATAAGAAAACGTCTTGTAATTTTTGCCTACCGTCCATTTATCGCTGATTTCAACGTTATCGGTTTTGAATTTACGTACATCAATTGCATCCACAACTACATCACCTCCTTTCTTAACTTCTCCATCAGGGTCCTCCTCTACTGGAAAATTAGAGGCGCTTTTTGCTTTCTTTTTTCCAGAAGCTCCTTTCTTCTCTTTCTTAAACGTCTTCTTTTTCTCTTCGGGTGCTTTATCCTCTTTCATCGGCTCTGGAACTGCGTCAGACATTTTTTGCGAAATTATGAGTCTAGTGATCTAGAACAGTTCTCTTTGCTTTACGTGGTCGTCTTTGTAAACGATTTTCGGCTGCGGCCATTCCTTCTAATTGAGTTGTAGTAAGAGCTTTTGCCGCTCGCTTACGTTTGAGACCGGTCTGCGTACGTACTATTTCTTTCACTACTGTCCTTGGTAATTTACTGAATACAAAATCAGTACATGACTTTGAGGCCATGTTAGATAATTCTTTCGAACACCATTTTTGTTTGTCAGCTGGAGACAATGGCACAGTTGTCATAAAATTAGCTATCCAAACTTCCATTGCTTGTTGCATTTCGACTTTACTTGGTCGTGATCCTCCTTTCAGTGTTTCACGCACTCTCAGTTTTCCGCTTGGACCATATATAGCAGCTTCTTGTGGCGTAAAATTCATTAGTAAAGTGCTATTTGGTATTCCCTCTAGTAATTCCATCACTTTAAATTTTTCTTGTAAATCTTTACATTCCTTATATTTGATGCGATAAGCATTATGTAAATTTTGATGCTCCGTCTGTAATTGTAAATATTTTTTTACTGGCTCAGGGAAAGCGCTTACCGGAATCATATTTTTATTTAAAAAAGAAAATTTTATACACAATTATTTGCTATCGGTGATACTATATAATTAGAGGAAAATGGTAATCGTTGCAAAACAGCAACAGCCTTTCGTAATAAATCATTGGCAATGTCTTCACTTGTCAAAGAGGCAAATCGTTCCATTGCCTGAGGTAGCATTTCTATTTCAACTTCATACGTACATGGTAATGTCGATGCGTTCTCTAAAGCTGTACGTAAATCTGGTGCGATCTTTGTAATTGTGAAATCGTACGCCCATATGTTCTGCCATATGAATCTCTGACGATTTTTCAAACGTACCTTCAATACTCGTCGATCACGTGCGCTCAGTACAGGTCTTTCTGTTTTTAAAGAAACTCTAAAATCATACAAAAACCCAGGTTTGCCCTTCATAGTAGACCTACGAATATTTTGAACATTAAAGATCAACGGTGCTTTCTTCTCATCTTCAATTATTCCTCGTTCATTTTCATCATAAATCATATCGAGCGAAACGTGCCACTTTTGAACATCTGTCCAACCAGTGTATTTTGATAAGTCCTGGAAAATATCGTCAAAATGTTTTTTGCTAATTCCTGACGTAAATTCTTTAGTAGTTTCGTCAAATGTTCCCAACCGTAACTCTAACTCAACGTGTTTAGGATCTTTTCGATATTGATCGACAATTTCAGTAACATCCTCCGTACTAAGGTTTGTGATCGGCATGAAAGAATAAAATCACTTTTCCAGAAACATGAGCGATACTAAGGAGCCTTGCAAATACTTTGCTTCTGGCAAATGCAAATTCGGAGACAGTTGTATGAATTTACACACAAAGGATGTTAAGCAAGAAACTTGTTCATTTCACATGCGAGGCTTTTGCAAGTACGGAAAAGATTGTTTCTTTGCACACCCAAAAGAACAACAAAGCTGGCGACGTAAAGATGATCGTGATGACATAAGCGGTAGAAATGTTCATGATTATAGACCTGAGAACAGACACTTTGCAGACCTTGAACCTAAGCGCTTTAAGGAAAACCCATATCAAAATAACGACAGACGTGATTATCGTACGCAAAAATATACTTATTCGGATGACAGAGACTTGAGTAAATATAATCGATGGGGACCGGAGCGTACGGAGCGTAAAGATACACCAGAGCAAAAAGAAGTACCGGAGCGTAAAGATGTACCTATGCCGGGACGTAAAGGTATGGATGATTCAGATACTCGTCGTCATAAATTTTTTTAGATATCTTAATTATAATTCAAAATGACTAGCTATTCATGGATTGGCTACGTTTTACCAACAGAGCGTGAAGCGAGTTTTGTAAAGAAGTGTGTGGAAACACGCGTGATGGAGGAAAAATGCAAACATGTCACAAAAATTTCAGAAGAACATCCTTATTGTTCTACTTGTGGAAAGAGGTGTTATTATGAAAAAGAAATCACTTACAATATTAAGGCCATCAATGAAAAGAAATTTAAAGATGTAGAACCATTTGAACGTAATGTATGTGCATGGCGAATTGAAGCTGGTAATATTGTGGTATGGAGACTTGGATATAGTAATGGTGTCTTTATCGGTCACAAACAATGTTTACTGGTGGGTAGTGGAGATGACGATTATATTGTATCAGTTCCTTACCCTTCAAAGACTATTATAAGTGAATTAAGACAGTTTGCATTAGACATGGGTATTACTGAATGTTTAAGAATGTACATGTACTAAAATCTAAATCATAATGTACATGTACTAAAATTTGTATATACTGTTCTTAAGATAATGTACATGTACTAGAAATTAGTTTCATGTCTTGCTACGCATGGGCTGGGTATAAGTTAGAAATTTGCGCTGAACAGTTCTTCATACGTGAAGTTAAGGAAGTAAAGAAAACCACGCATAAATGCGAACATGTAAAAGAAATTAATAGTGAGGCTCCTTATTGTTCTAAATGTGGTTTTTTCTGTCATATAAGTGAAACAAAAACAAGTAAATTAGTGCCACAGAACGAAAAGCTATTTAAAGACGTATTCAAGCGCTTGCCTCGTCATGATTCTGCCAGTTGGAGAATTCAATCTGAAAATGGAATTATTGCGATGCGTACATCAGGTTACGAAAATTACGTCATCGTAACTCATCAAGACTATTTCTGGGATTATGAGACAATGGAAGATTTCAGAGACCCGTCAAAATTAAAAATTCCACCAGAAAACATCGTGACCTTATTGGAAACTACCGTACAAGATCTTTGTATTCCTGATAATATCGATAGTGTTGAATTTCATTGGATATAAATTCGGATATTTAAAGCTTTTTTAATTTAATTCACTATTCATTTCTCATGTCTTCGTTTGCCTGGATTGGGTATAAGTTTACTGCTGGCTTAGTGGAGCTTTCCTTTATCAAAGAGCAAGTGAAATTATCAAATAATGAAAAGATGTGTAAACATGTGGAGTCATATTCAGACCAGTACATACATTGCCCGGAATGTGGTCACAAAAATCGTTCTAAAGAAACTGTTATTGTATCTCGTGACGAAAAGAAATTCAAGATGGTGAATGACGAATATGATGAATGGGTATTGGAAACAGAAAACGGCGTAACTGTTGGACTCCTTGGTGAATACGTATATATTTCCCATAGGGATTATCAAGACGAAGGGCCCAACAGATCTATAAGTATTCCTCCTGCAAGCATCGTCAACGATTTAAAACAGATTGTGACGGATCTTGGCGTTTACCGAGAACCAGTGCCAGAACCAATGTTTTTTCATTAAACATTACTCTTTGGCTATAATAAATCTATTTTTCCGTAACTGATGCGCTGCCCATAAAAACAACACAATCGCTAGACACATACCGATACAAATCCACATAATTTTTTGTTCCCTTTCTTTTGCTTGTCTCTGTTTAAGCACTGGATCATACTTTGGACCATCGTATGTCCAGATTTCGGATGATTTATTTATATCACTCGCATACATGGAGATTGTTTTAGATCCTTGTTGTACCCAGTACCCTGCTTTTTCATCTGCTATTGAAAATATTAATTTTGGTTCACCATCATGAACAGTAAACAAAATACGCTCACTTTTCAACACAGAAGTAATATCTCCCTTGTCTTTAATTAATCTTGCCCCGAGTACTTGATATTGTTTGGCTTCTTTTTTCAAATTATCGTTCATATGTTGATAGTTTTGCACGATTCCAGCTGGATAAGTTTCTAGTGTGCAGCAACCGATTTCTTCTATGATTTTCCAACCTTCTTTCACACTCAAGGTTAGTATACTTTGATTCTCTCTGCAGTTGTACAAAAAATAAGGTGAAAATACCACTTGTGGAAAGATTCTCGATAATAGTGCACAAAAACAGTTTGGAACTTTCAGATGTTCTGGTGGGTTATCTTCGAATGCAGGTATCATATTTATTTATTTCCTTATCGTGCTTCAAATTCAGTTGCGAATGGTTTTGAACTGGTATATAAATGAGTACTACACCAGCTGCACCTGTTGGTAAGAAACGCACGGGCGTCAATCGTACTGCTTCCAGTAAACCTGTGCTCACTCCGATGGAAATTCTGATTATGAAGGATAAGAAGGCAACTAACGACAAAAGTTCAAATAAACACAAGCACGAGCCTTTAACAGCGGAGGAGAAGAAGTTATTAGACGAGTTTTGCAAGGCTAGTCCGGAGGAGGCTAAGCGATCTAAGCGTCGTGTAAGCAATGCACTGGCCAAACGTAAACAAAAACCGAAGAAGGAGGTGAAAGAATTTCAGAAGGCCACACATTTGCTTTTGCAGAAGCTGCCGTTCCAGGCTATGATGCGCAAGATATATACGGAAGATGTTTGGCCTGAAAATAAGGTTGCTGATACGGCAAAGCAGGTGCGATTTTCCAATCAAAGTATGTTTGCTTTACAACACAACTCCGAGAATATGACGGTAGGTGTGTATGCAATGGCTGATCTGTTGCGATCGTTGTTGCGACCTAAGCGTCATAGTATTTCAGAGAAGGAAATTAACGCTGCATTATTGATCACTGGGCTTGAAACTCGTGAAGAGCAAGAGGAAAGAGTCAAAATTGTTCGTGCCAGATATGACGCAGATCAACAGAAGAAGGGCAAGAGTCCTTCAGATACTGCCCAAAAGAGTAAGGGTAAGAAGAAATCAAAGTCAGCCGCGTAAAAATAGTCATAAGCGTAAATAAGTCAAATAAATTTTGTTAACGTACATTTTGTATAAATACATATAGAAATACAAATAGCAAACAAATTAGCATAACACATAGTGTTGTTTCTGGATACTTGAATACTTTTGTAGACCATTTTAATAGAAAACTTAATAGATAACATACCTTATTCCATGACCATTCTCCTAATTCATTGGTGATCGAATTCACTTGTGGACTAATCCATTGTCCAGTTTTGCAAAACATTGCCACATGTTCACAATTTTCATCTACTAAATCATAGGAAGGTTCGTAATGATCATAAATCCATTTCGCTAGACGAATGGTTTCCTCTACTGGTAAGGCTTCCTTCTCTGAGTAAGGTCGTATGTATACGTGTGTAGAATTCTGTTTAAAAAATTCAAGAGAAGTGACCACTAAACCATATTTACGTGTCATATGTAACACAAGCTTATCTCCAACTACGATACCATGATGCGTGTAAATAATTTCATTACGTTTTCCGTCTGTTGATTTTACCACAAAATTAGGTAATGTAATATTTCCAGCGACGTGTACTGGAACACGCATAAAGCGAATAACATGATCTCCCAGTGACATATTTTTGCATTCGAGAAATTTTTATACTATATTTCCAAATGTTTACGTTGTTTAATCGGTCCGGTACCGTTGTTCCTCTTCGACTTGATAAAATTACAGACCGATTACAAAATTTATGTAAAGGCTTATCTATTGATCCTTGTGTTGTTACACAGGGGGTAGCAAGTAAAATTGAGAAGAATATGCATACTTATCAAGTAGATGATTTAGTAGCAGATTATTGTAATGCATTATCATCCCATCATCCAGATTTTGGTGTACTTGCTGGTCGTCTTCGTATTTCTAACTTACACAAGGAAACGAGTAATAGTTTTTACGAGTGCATGAAAAAGTGTTACGAATGTCATTCACCATCAAAAGAACATCGTCCTCTCATTACTTTACCCATTTTACAGTTTATCGAAAAAAATAAGGAAGCGATTGAAAAGGCAATTGATCATACGCGAGACTACATCTATAATGAATTTGCCATTTGTACGTTGGAAAGATCCTATTTACACCGTCTGAACGGTAAAATCGTGGAACGACCACAGTATATGCTAATGAGAGTAGCGTGTTGTGTTTGGTGTGGTGATTTAACTGAAGTAATTCATACGTACAATACGTTACACGTGTACTTTACGGTAGCTACTCCTACGTTATATAATGCAGCAAGGCCTAATGGAGGATTGGCAAGTTGTTTTCTGCTTCAGACAGAAGATGATTCAATTGACGGAATATACAGTACACTTAAAAAATGCGCACTCATTTCGAAAGAAGCGGGTGGTATTGGTTTGGCTATTTCTAATATACGTCCGACAGGTAGCTACATTGGCGGTACGGCGGGTTTTAGCAATGGAATTATTCCTATGTTAAAAGTCTTTGAAAGCACTGCCAAGTACGTAGATCAATGTTTTGCGCAACACACAAAGGTGTTAACGTATCCAAATACCTATCGCAACATTTGTGATATTAAAGTAGGCGAGCTCGTCTTTACACATGAAGGTAGATTCAAAATGGTTTCTGCTACACGAGTTTATAACGCATCAGGACAGGATATGTATAAAGTCACAGTTGGTAAAAATACAGCATACGTTACTGGAAGCCATCCATTGTTATGCACCAACGTTCCAAGAGAGAGACCAGAGCATATGCCTGAAGCTGATTGGTTACGACATGAAATCAAGTACAAACGATTGGATGCAGACTGGACAGATGTGAAACAACTTGTACCTGGTCAATATGTGGCTACAGATTTGAAAAAGCTTTGTTTTGAACGAGTAGATGGTGTTGAATCGTGTGAGAAATACCCTGACAATCAGTTATTGTATGACTTGGAAGTATGTGACGATCATAGCTACTTGACTGAAATTGGATTGGCACACAACGGTGGTGGAAAACGTAAAGGTTCATTTAACATTTATTTAGAACCATGGCATAAGGATATTGAAGAATTTATTGACTTACGAAGACCTGGAGGTGATCAAGAGAGACGAGCCCCAGCCTTATTTCATGCAATTTGGGTGAATGACTTGTTTATGATAAGGGTTCAGAAAGATGAAATGTGGACTTTGTTTGATCCCAAAACTGCACCAGGATTAGTAGATTCGTATGGTGAAAAGTTTAATCAACTGTATGAGAAGTATGAAAAGGAAGGAAAAGGTGTGAAACAAATTCGAGCGCGACAATTATATTTACAAACTATTGCTGTTCGAAAAGAAACAGGACAACCTTCTATTCTCTTTAAGGATATTGCTAACCGTACATCTAACCATAATCATCTGGGTACGTTAAAAACGTCAAACTTATGTACAGAAATTGTGGAATTCGTAGCGCCAGATGAAGTAGCTGTATGTAACTTGGCGAGTATTTCATTACCTGCTTTTATTAATCCGGATGGAACGTATAATCTCGAGAAGCTCGTCGAGATAAGCAAACTGGTTACTCGGGTCTTGGATAAAGAAATTGACATTACTCATTATCCAATACCGGAGGCAAAGAAATCAAATGAATTGCATCGTCCAATTGGTATTGGAGTGCAGGGTTTAGCCGACACGTTTGCACGATTAAAGATGCCCTTTGGAGGATCGGCTTCACGAAAATTAAACAAAGACATTTTTGAGGCTATTTACTACGGATCATTGTTTGCATCATGTGAATTAGCCAAGGTACACGGTCATTATCCTTCTTATCCAGGATCAATGATATCAAAAGGAAAGTTACAATTCGATTTGACACCAGGCGTGAAATTAAGCGGACGTTGGCCTTGGGATGAGTTACGTGCTAACATAGCAAAATACGGTGTGAGACAAAGCTTGCGCACAGCTTTGATGCCAACTGCTTCAACATCACAAATTTTAGGAAATAATGAAATGATGGAGCCTTTTACTTCAAATTTGTATGTCCGTCGTACATTAGCGGGTGAATTCGTATGTATCAACCCGCATTTGATTAGAGACCTAACAGAGTTAAAAATGTGGTCACCCAAAATTAAGGATATGATTATTGCGAGCGAGGGTAGTGTACAGGATATCGAAGAAATACCACAACGTATACGTGACATATACAGAACCGTATGGGAGATACCTTCTCAAACAATTATTGACATGGCAATGGATCGAAGACCGTTTATAGACCAAAGTCAATCCTTGAACTTTTTCAAAGAAGATGTTACGGAACAAGATGTAACTAGCTGGGATTTTAGTACTTGGAAAAAAGGTGAAGGCTTAATGACGGGCATGTATTATCTGCGTACTCAAGCAGCTTCTGAGGCACAGAAAGTAACAATTGATCCAGTGGTGGAACAAAAAATGAAAGAACGTAAAGAACAGAGATTACGAAATAAGCGTATGTTAAAATTAGATCTAGATGAAGAACCGTGTTTGTCATGTACTTCGTAAAAAAGTATATTCATATTCATTTAACTACGTGAATTTTAGATAATGAACCATATACTTCAAAAATATTATTTCTTACTTCGTGAAAAAAGTATATAATCGTATATAACATATTCATTTAACTAATGTTTAACGACGGCTACGGGATTTGCGCTTACGCGAGGTAGAGCGCTTACGAGACGATGAACGCTTCGTCTTCTTTCCATGTTCCTGCTTATACAACCGCTTCAGACCAGCAACCGTCATACCCTGACCACCGTGCTTCTTCAAGAAGCTCACCCAGGTATTACGCTTGCTACGGCTGCCTGAACGCGAACGAGAACGCGAACGGCTACGGCTCTTGGAACGCTTTTGCGAGCGCGAACGTGAACGGCTACGGGACTTGGACTTGCGGCTACGGCTACGAGACTTAGACTTACGGCTACGGCTACGGGACTTCGACTTACGGCTACGCGAACGGCTCTTCTTACGATACACACCACGGCGCTTGCCACCGGGGCTACGAGAGCGCGAGCGAGATTTCGATCGGGTAAATACACCACGACGAGCACGACTCGGACGGCGTTTACGTGAAGTCGGGATACCTGCAGCCGATTGACGACGGTGCCATTCGGGTGCTAAACGATGTAAAGCTTCACCATAAGATTCGTTACTTTTTCTGTTATCGGTAACAAACTTAATCCAAGCTGATCGGCGGACTGGCATTGATTTTACCTTGACGTTGGATAATATTTTATTAGTGAGTCCTCTGTAGGTACATGCAAATGATAGCTTTTTGTACCAAAAAACATCCATCTGCAAAGGTTCTTGTAGAAAAACAGAATTTCATAAAAAATTAAAAATATGACTGAAGCAATCATAGCCACAGCAAGCTCTAAACAAGGCAATGTAAAATATACCACACTCGAAGCATTCAACGTTCCTACCTCTTTGAATAGTTGTGCATCGTCTCCAACCTCTGCACAAATGTGTATTGACCTAATCACACAAGTTTATCCAAATGCTAACAGTTGTGCACCTTGTAAACCCTGCCGTACTGTTACTCAATCTGGCAAGCGAATTGATTTACAATTGAAGTACGTTGTGATGCAAGCAGGTAAAGTTATTGGTGGACGAAATGAAAAGGGTGTTATTTTCGTGTTGGAGAAAGCTATACCGGTTAATAACATGCCTGTTGGTATGCTCATGAATGAAACAGAAAGAAAGATTACACTCGATCTAATTCATCAGAAACAAGCTGGGCAATTAACGCCTGTTCCGGTGTATGTATTAGCTGAAACAGAAAATGAAAATATTATAAAACAATGGTCAGAAGTTGTAAACGTTGCAAATGCCTGTGAACCTATGTATTATTTCGATCCGATTAGTCAACGATGTCTAAAATTATCGAAGAAGAGACAAGAAGAGTTAAACAAGAAAACAAACAAATTGTTGATCATAAAAAGTAGTGAACAGTATTATGCTTTTGGACTGAAAGGTGAAGATGTAATTGTGTACTTGTTTCCTTATTTGTTACCAATACCTAATGCGCTTACGTTAGCATCATCACTTGTATCGAGTGCAAGTTCTGAAGATATTTATAAGTGGTATGATGCTTGGTCAAATGCGAGTAAACGTGATTTTGGAAAATATGAAGCCTTAAGCATTGAGAAGATGTCTGACGCATTAGCCCAATTGCAATATGAAACTGGAAACATGATTAGTGTGCCAGGAGTATGTGCACAAGATTATACTTATGTAAGTGGTGTATGTACGAAAGACGTGAAAAATGTAGCGCCCGGTGCTGTAGCTTATGAAATGGGATTAAATGAGCAAAATATTCCTGTAGTATTGGCATTTTGGAATGAATCAGGCGTGTTGGTTGTTCCTAAAACACCTATTGTGATGACGGATCAGTTTAGTTCCTTGCCACGTGTGATTCGTTTGCCTGAATCGGAAAGTGAACTTCAAACTACGGTAGAATCAGCCAGAGCAAGACCATCAGGATCAGTTGTAGAAACTCCTTACGGTCAACTCGTTGTTACTACGACGCGTGAAAAAGCACTAGCTGAGTTAATGCAATAAAAGCACTAATCCCCTATTATCCGACGACGTGCTTTAAAAATTTTTTATTTTACATGTTTATTACTCAAAATATGGTAAAAGGCGTAATTTTATTTCCCGATAGTGTAATATACTAAGGGTTAATGCAATAGATTTGTTTTCTTAATAAATTAAAAAAATATGCAAGATTGTTTTCTAAATAATACTTCTGCTAAACGATGTGTGGCACAACTTAAGGAATCCTCTCCAGTTAGTTCGTCTTGTGTTTGCCCTCCGTGTAATCCGAAAGTAGATCAAAAGCTGCCAGGCTACAAGCCATTGTATTATGTTATGTCATCAGATTACAAAAACATCGTCGGAACATTTGATAATTTACGTAACTTAGGTGTATTACGACTGCCTGTTTCATTAGCAAGCTTATCGAAAATTAGTTGCTCACGCATTGCTAACTTAGTACCGAGTGAACGAAAACTTGTGCTAAACTTATTGGCGGTAGCTCAGAAAATGAGTACTAACAAGTTGCATGGTGAAAAGGTGTTAGTGGATGGACAAATTTTTATTACCGTGGTCGATCCAGAAACCATTAAACAACCTGGAATCGATATTGTACCTTTGTGTCCAGCACCTTTAAGTGAATACAGTATCACCAATAAAACGTGCTCTAAACAGGCTAAAGGAGTAACAAAAATTCAGCGCTTAGAAATGTGCTTAGCGGCAAAGATTGCCACGATGCCTGTAAAATCGTTGAAACCAGTGAAGAAGGACATGTCACAAGTCAGTGTCATATGGTACTATACATATAGTTTTAATAAGGCAATTTACTGTGCGGAACTACGAGATAGTAAATTAAACTTTTTATGGGCCTTATTCCCCAAGTATCCTATCAATGTGGAAGAAATTTCACCAGCAAATGACTTTTTATCAAAGAAAGAAGATCCGAGTGAATTAACGGAGGATATAAAGAAGTTAAAGACGGATTCATATTATAGGGTGGTAGACTCTAACGAGTTGATCGACTTGGTATTGTCACCAGTGGGTAAAGTAGAACCTAAAGAACCACTTGCACCCAAAACTATAGCAGAAGCTCTGGCGGGTTCAAAAACAAGATCAAGTTCTTTACCACCAGACCCAAGCATATACAGAAATATGCCACCGCAAGAAGAAAAATTACAATTTGCACCACCGTCACAAGAAAAATTACAATTCGGACCATCAACACAAGAAAAATTACAATTTGGACCAGGTATGCAAGGACCATTGCAATTTGGATCACTTGCAGAAACTGTACCAGTCGAATTACCTCAAGTACAAGCTGCACCCCGATCTGAATCATTGGTACAAGCTCCACCCAGATCTGAGTCATTGGTACAAGCTACCAAAGTTCGGACACAAACGGTTCAAGTTCAACCTGTTCCAGCTCAACCTGTTCCAGCTCAACCTCAACCTGTCATTCAGCCTGTTCCAGCTCAGCCTTCGTTCACCCCAAAATCACCGTGGCAATGTAGTATACATGGAGGACTTTGGTTGGACTTGGACCAAAGATGTGAGAAAAAGTGTGCTGAATCTGGTCAAATTTACTTCCCGCTCAGACCAGATTTAGCACCAAATTGTCAGCTTGCAACAGAGGCGAAAACTCATATCATTTTAGATATTAACAAAATCACGAATGACCTTGTGCAAAATTATATCACCAAATTTCCTACAGATCAACCTGAGCCAAAGTGGGTAGAGAAATATGTATTAATATCAGAGAGAGGTGAAGCAGTTTATCTGATTCCAAATTGGAAAGTACAAAATGTACTGGATTATCAATTACAGTTATACAGACGAATACCCAGAACGATTATTAGCATTTTAACATGGGAAAACAAAATTTATGTCGCTACTGATAAGGATAATAATCAACTTGTTTTGAAGTACCCTATCGAGATTCCTACATATTTTAAAGAAAATACTAAAATAGCAGTACAGAACAGGCTAGGTGTGGTTGATATTCACGCGAAGTTTGTAACGCAATATCCGTTATTCGGAACTGGAAATGATCAAGACAAAGAATTTACTGCCAATGAAGTAGCTATCGAACATGACATTCGTAACACGCTCGTCCCTAGTACAAAACAAATTACAACTCCATTAGTTCCACAACCTGTATTAGGTGGAGTTAGGGGATGGTTAGAAAGCAAATTTCCGAAGTGGTTTGGTACTGCAAAACTCCGATCATCATCGGCAGAGGAAGAGTCAGCGCCACCGTCAGCTGATGTTTCTCTAGTGTCTGAAGTGAACGTTATTTCTCCGAATCCTGCTCAATACAAATTTGAGCCACCTAAAAAATATGAAGTAAAACGTCAACTAAAGACAGAGTCATTGGTAAATTACAAATTGCCACTATCTAGAGAAGATGTTCTAAAGTTATGGGCAGATGAAGCTTACAACAAGCAAAGTGACATACAAGCGCGTAAAAATGGTACTTGTCCTGCAGATAAACAGGGTATATTGCGATTTGACCCAGTAGCTGATAAAGAATACAATGAATTTTGCTACAAGGCTAATGCTAACCAAGAACCTGAAGATACAGATATATTGCAATCTGTTTGTTCCGCATACCGTGGTGACAATCGCGTGCCCGTAAAAATAGATGGACAGTACTATTGTGTTCCTCAAAAATGTGAAAAGAGAACAACTACAATAGAGAATGGCCAATATAAATGCGAACCTCCAAGTGTTATGCAATTGCTTGCACAAAATCCGACAGTTACTTAATTAGTTACGTACTCTGTAGCTTTATGTTCATGAAAATTAGACTTTCCTTTTAGTCCAATAGCGTCCATCCATGGGAATGGATTCGTTGTATTGTAAATTTTTGTTGTTTCTCCTAATAGCAACATTAATCGATCTGCAACGTATTCTACATAGTGACACATATCTGTAGCATTCATACCTGGTAGAGATTCGTCCAAAATAAAACGTACAAATTCTCTCTCCAACGCCGTAGCTTCAATCATTAACTCACGTATTTTAGCGGACGGCATTTTTTGCTTTGTTATTTTTTTGTGTAATACCGCCCCGTGCTGTGTATGTAAACCTTCATCTCTTGCAATCCACTCGTTAAATTTACTAATAGTTGGATATCGATTACGACGTTTCAGCCAGTAGATAAATGCAAAGCTGGATGAAAAGAACAAACCCTCCATCACGGCAAATGCAACCAGCTGTTCATCTGTTGTCACGTTTGGATCATATATCCATTTGTTAGTCCATTCGGCTTTCTTTTTAACTACAGGAATGGTATCAATGCTATTACGAAGTCGATCGCGTTCTGTCTCATCTTCAATTAATATGCTCAATGCTAAATTATATACAAGAGCGTGCACAACTTCCATTTTCATTTGTACTGCAAAAAACATACGTGATTCAGGTATTTGAATCTTTCTCATCAAATTCACGCATAAGTTATCTAGTACCATACCATCACTCGGCGCAAAAAATGCTAAAATATGTGAAATGATACGACGCTCCGTTGAGCTTCCTTCTTTGAAATGTTTCAAGTCTACATTCCACCCTTTTTCCTCATTCTCAAACCACTCCGATTGATGGTGTTGCATAAACAAATTATATATGTCTCTATGCTGACTCTTGGGATCATCCATAATGATTAATTTGTTGTTAGAAGGTTTTAAGATCGGATCAATATCATTATCTTCGTAGCTAATATGTTTTTCTTTGTTTACGCCTTCAGATGGAATGATACATTTCTCCTCTATTTTTGTAGGCATGCTAATATGTTTTTCTTTGTCAATACGTTTTACGCCTTCTGTTTTTGGTTCTACCCAAACCGAATCAAATACTAAAGACATATTTTATTTTATGAAAATGTGTTCTAGAGTAATGTTTTTAATACATACTTTTTAGTGACCACCATGGCAACTGCAGCTGCTTCTGCTATTGCCGCAACTATTGCAATTGTCCCGACGGCAAGAGCAATTACCACGTGATCCGCACTGATCACAGCACGGCTTTCGCACGGACACACAGCATCGTGCGTTACAAGTAAAATCGTGAATCGCCTTCCATTCGAAGGCCACTACGACTGCAATGATGATCGCGAGCACTAAGTTTGCAATCGAAAGGTATTTGCCGAACATGGAAGTTGTTTTACTTAGGACTTTACATAAAAAATTTTTTAGTCGGATTCAGACTCTACTTCCTGTATGGGACGATAGGGTAATTTAATAGATACCGTTCCATCTGGCATTTGAATAATGTAAAAGCGTTTACTTGACCGACGTCTTAAACTATTATCAATATCTCTCCATTCATTTCCAATGTTCATAATAGGCACTAGACTGGTCACACGTAACAAAGATTGACGTTGTGCTAGTTTCCATTTCGCTACGACTGCGTCCGTGGATTCATGAACTTTACGCGGTGCCATGACTAATCCTTCATATAAATTCTTGTAGCCCGCTTCGTCTAGCTCTAGTTTAGTTTCTTTTTCTCCAGCTTTCGAGTATGCGCGAGCTGTACAAAAGAAGCATGGAATATTCTGTTGACGTATGTATTTGCACAGTTCTAACATTGGTTCAATCGCATCACCATCTCGTGTAATGACGGTTCCGTCTATGTCAAATACAATGCAAATTTTATTTTCGCCCATTTTCTTTACGCATTGATTAATCCAATCTTTACAGAATTTTAGGACCGGCTCAATTGTGCGAAACGAGTTAATTTGCATATGTTTATAAGTTAGAATGGTTTAATGTTTTGTATGTATCAAAACATATGTCGTGTGATTTAGTTCCTCCCCGTAGTTTTGTACCAGAAATTACTAATCAAATGTTTGTAATATGGAAATATTACGCTATTAATACACCCTTGCCTCCTCCACAATGGTTAGAAAATGCATGTAAAAAAGAACAACTATGTGTTGTGTTACCACAAAATTTTGGATGTTTACGAAGAGTGTGGATGCGAATTATTCGAGTTATTAAATAAAAAGTATGATTAGTGCGCTTAACAGTGACACTCTTAGACAAATAACGTTTCTGAACAATCAAGTTATTCGTGATCGAAATAATATAGCGAGAGGATTAGGCAATCGTCTGTTTAACTTGTACGACATTAAAGATAGCCCAGAAACTGAAAACGCACAATTTAAAACTCGTAAAAGGTCAGCTGGTGCATCTGAAGCTGGAAGTCTTGTTCGTTTGGGATGTATACCGGTGGACAATGAAATGTTTAAGAAAACTTATAACTCGGAATTCGCAGATGTTGCATACCAAATAGATTGGATGACACGAAGATTGATTGTACAGCCTTTGATTGATCCCTCAAATATTGCACGTATCATCTTATTATATGGCCCGCCATTTACGGGTAAAACTTTTTTAGTACGACTGATTTGTTATCAATGGAACGCGTACTTGATGGATCAAACTAAAGACTTTGAATATCCTAAAGAAACTTTTAAAGGTAAAGAACTTGATAATCCACGACTGCCTATGGTATCATTAACGATAGCTACACCAAAAAATGCTTATAATGATAAAGATTCAACTAAAAATATTACCAAACTATTTGAATGCGCAAATATCAGTGCTTTACGTTCTCATCCCCTTGCCGTTGCAGTGTTACTTTTTGACGATTTCCATAAATACCATGACAGGCCAGAATTTTTAATACCATTTATGAAAGCAATTGATCCATTAAATTTGGAGAAATATCCACGAGTACGAGTGATTGTGGCTGCTCGTCAACCTTGGCTGTTACCAGAAGCACTGTTGACAAAAATACCTGACCAATTATTTATTGACCTACCTGCCGATTCAACTGCTGTACAAATGGTGAGATTTGAATTGAAAAAGCAAGATATACCTGACAGTGATATTTCTGATTATCTATTGGCCACGCTTACACAATACATTGGTAACTCCACATTTGGTGAATGTCTATTACGGTCTTATGGATTCAGTCAAGATCAACTGTTTGAATTTTACCAACAGAGTAGACGTCGTCCGTCTGATACATCTCCATTCCCGTTTGGGTTAAATATGAAAGAAATTGTCGATTTTGTACAATTAGTCGTGCAGAAAACACGCCAGTGGGTTTCGATTGATGACAAGAAACCTTGCTTTGTTAAAGCAGAAGGCTTTCCTAAAGAATGTTTAGTACTTCCTAATGGTTTGAAATTAGCGACAGACAAAACTCAAGTGTGTCCTATACCAGAATGCACGATCAAAGTAACTGGCGCGCAAGTTACAGACGATAAAAACCCAGCTATCAAAAACGCAATTAAAATTATTGAAGATCGTTTCATACAAACGGGTCATCAAGCAATCGTGGACTACATACAATATGTAAAATGGCACTTGAACCCGTTGACTCGATATTTGCCGTCACTTCCCGTTAATCTGGAAGAGCTACGTAAAAATTGTAGTGGATGATAAATAAACATGTCTCTTTTCAACATTTTCATCGGTCTGCTTTTATTGATTTTAGTGATTGTGATTGTGGTAATTGCTGTGCGTGCTGCAAAGAAGACAATAAAGAAAGTTGATCAAATTGTCGAGTATGAGACAATGGCAGACGCTTTAGCTCCGTCGATGGCAAGTTCGTCTTCGTCCATGCCTGATTCTTCTTTATCAGAATCGATTGATTTGCCAAGCTCGAGTTCGTCGTCTTTAACTCCCGAACAAGAAGCTGCTGTGAATGCTTACTTGTCAGGTAGTGGACTTTCCTCTAGTTAAAATTAAAAATCTAATAAATATTATTATTCAAATGAGCAAACGTAAGCTAGAAATACACAAAAGCGGTGAACCGATGCACGTAAATAAAATGCATGTGAATAAAATGTTGAAGACGGATGATGCATACCACAACAAAATTCTTGATGCTGTCGAATCAGTTGTTATTCCTTTTGGTTTAACACTATTGCCGGAAAAATATACCGAAAAGCGTGATGACTACGTCTGGATGTCACGGTTACCCATGCCTGACAATCCAAAATGTTGTGCAGCAATTATTAAGAAATTGGAAGATGAAAAATTTTCGGTGCCTCATACGTATATGCAATATTTATATGGCGTAGTAGAAGATGACGAGGAATCTCAAAAACAAAATGAATATAACAACAAAATTCTTGCTGCTGTTCAATCTGTGATTATCCCTTTTGGGCTGACATTAAATAAGGAAGTGGATTCACAAAAATTAGGTGATTATGCATGGATTACTCGTTTACCGTCACCTACGGATCCAAAATGTTGTACGGCTATCATAAAGAAGGTAGAAGAAGAGAAGTTTGTTATGCCATATGAGTACATGGAATATCTCTATGGAGTGGTGGAAGAAAATAATGGCTGGGACAAGTTACCCGACGCTGCGAAAAAACGTTATATCGAAAGTCGATCTGAACCTTCCTTAACAGCCGATGAAATGCGTGCTCAGGAAGAATCGAAAGAGAAAGAATCCAAAGACAAAGAACTGAAGGATAAAGCACCTGAGGACAAAAAATCGAAAGACAAAGAATGGAACGACAAGGCATCCAAGGACAAAGAACCAAAGGATAAAGCAGTACAGGATAAAGAACTTAAGGACAGTGCTAATTATACATCAGAAACGGTATATGATCCTGAAACCGGCACAACGACTATTTCTACGCATTTCCCAACCGTTTCGGATTTTTTGAAACGGGGTGATGAGCTTTTGAACTCGAGCAAAAAGAATAAGAAAGAGGATAAGGAACCGAAGGATAAGGAACTGAAGGATAAGGATCTGAAGGATAAACTCAAAGAAGAACCAGAATTAACAGTATTATGGAAACCCGGTCAACCTCTTCCACCAATCGCTTTCGAAGACTATTTAAGAATATTGAAAGCAACGGCTAGGAATAGTTTTGAAGAACGTGAAATCGTGATGGAAGCTTACGCTGAATTTAAAGACGAAAAGTCGCCAACTAGTGACTAAGATAAGTAAGTGGTCCTAATCATCAACTTAAAACTGAATTTTAGTCATAATTCTAGAGATGGATGATGAGGAGTATCAGCCAAATGATGTACTAGATTATAATCATACTAAAAGTTCTTTATGTGCTTCGAAAGGTTCGTATGCTTCTAAACGTAGACAATTTTGGCCAGCACCATCTTCTCCAGTATTGGGTTACACCGAAATCTACAAAAAGATGGGTGAACAGACATGGCCATATGAAAAAGATAAAACCTTTGACAACTACAAATTTTTGCATTTCATTAAGCTAATAGAAACGGAATTAAAAGAAGAGGTACCACGTATATTTACCGTACCGTTCTTCTTTCAAGGAATTCAATGTTTTTTATCTACACAGAAGCAAGATCCTATTCCAGCTTGTGTTCTACAATATGTGGTAAAAATTGCATTTACAAACGTCGCACGTGCGTATGAAAACGGTAGACGTGAACGACGCGAATGGGCACAACGTATATTAAATCAAATTTACAAATATTATACTGCTCGAATTGATCGTGCATGGTGTTATGAGAATCAGTATTATCACAATGCTTTTTTAAGTGGTTTCGGAAAGAATGAGGATCGATTACGTCCAAAAATATGTGGCACGTTTGCAAAGATTACAGAAGATGTGCTTTTGATCATTGAAAAACGTGAACAAATGTTACCCTCCTTCAAATCATTTGAACAAATTGTACCCATTTTATTTGGACGAGTATTATCACGTGATTTATTTGTAAGTCGATACAAGGATGTCATCAACAGAATTCTTATCACCAACGATAAGTTACGTCACTTGGAACTTGCAGACAAAATTCAAAATGTCACACCCTGGACATACGAACCCGTAGCTCCAAAATGTTTTGTAATACCAGAAAAATCAATTTGGCCTCCATTTGTAGTAGATATGCCCTTGGAAATACTCGGAAAGAAAAGAAAAACAACTAGGGAGTTAAAATTTCAAAAAGAAGGAAAATTTAGTTTACCAAAGATGATTGTGGATCGAAATCCACTTAATATACCTTTATTACCTACGCCTGAGTGTTGTACAGCAAAAAATTGCATGCCTTTTGTGTTTAAGACACAATCTGATTATGGTTTTCTTCGCTGGGAATATATGAATCGACGTAGACCTTTTTTGTGTCACGATATGTTTCAACAACAATATGTAGCAGAGTTAGCACGCACAATACCAGCATTTACACAGCCGTATGTTATACAAGTCGCGGGTACGTACTTACTGTGTGCTGCTGCACAAAACGCATGGAAGGAGACACCCGATGTATATCCTGATTTCATGAAAGCAATAAACGTGTTTCCAGTGACATATCTGGAGCAAGTATTTGCAGGTGGTTATTTAGCTATTTGTTTACAGGCCATGACTATACGACCTAATCCATGGATTAAGGCAATCGAACCATGGATCAGTGCGTACAAATTTACGAGTCGATCAACATGCTTTTCTCCAAAAATTTTATGGTCCAAGATTTGGGATATGGTGTTTGATCAATGGAAGCGACCCGAAATAGCCACAGCATACAAAGAATCGTTGAAAACAGACATAGTAACAGCATACAAAGAATCATTGAAACACAAACCTAAGTCATTAACTGGTACACGACCATATTGGCAATTGAGTGGAACAGAAGTATTTGTAGAGAATTATCAACATCCACGAATGGTTACCGGTGCACATGAGAATGAATTAGACGGGTTTTGGTTGTTAGATGAAGCAGATCCATACTTCACTAATTTTAGAAAAGATTTAAGAAAAGTTATATAAAAGAAAATACACAAACCACTACATAAACACATTAATACGTTCGTCTATTCTTCCACGACAAATACAACACGTTGATATTCGATCAGCACATTCAGCACACGTTTGTAAATGACGACAAGGAAGAAACAACACGGTTCGTGGCGATTCCATACATATAGCGCAACGTGTATCAGCGTCTAAGGCTTTTTTATCCAAATCTGCGGTATGTACGTCTGTTTTATCTACGCTTTTGTCTATGTCCACCTTTTTACCACACTGTGCAACTTGTTTATCAAGTTCGGATAATTCTGCTTCTGATACACCAAACTTTTGTAATAGTGTTCTTGCAGCCGCCGAGATTACCACACGACGTCGTTCTTCTTTGTAATGCTCCGAGAGTGCTGTCTTGATAACATTTGCTGTAAATTCTGCAGCAGTTTTCTTGAAGAAACCGCCCCAAGAACTTTTTTCGGACATTGAAAAATAAACGTGATGTCTTCGTCAGGTGTACCGGACATGCCTGCTGAAGTAATAGCATTTCGTAATCAATATTTAGCGTCGATAGGTTTCACGACGAAAGAAATTGAAACAAAGATGGAACAAGAAAGCTATGATCCACAAGCTTATACTCGAATGGTTTACATACGAAATAAATTGCCTATGAATATTTTAGCTTCTGAAGGTACTCAACGATTTTATGTTTATGCAAATGTAGTTACACCTTTCAATCTTGTAAATGGACCCGTTTCGGTCATTCATTTGGCAGGAAAACCATGCGTCGTTCAACAAGGCAAACTGTACACAGTAGGTTTAGCACTCGTGTAAATAGCATATTTGTATTTAATCTAAATATCTTTCGAAATAACTTTTGATGACACTATTTCTATCCCGAGATCTTTATCTAAAAGATCTTCATGCTTTGAAAACGGAAGCGACGGAAGTTCGAAAATTAATGAAAGAAGTTCAAGAAGCTAAACAGAATTTACAAAAGGTACAAACGGAATTGAAGGTTTTACTCGAGGCATCACAAGAAGCTGTGGTACGTATGGATACACAATTTGAAATTGTAGAAAATTATGTTGTGAAACCAACATAAAACCGATAATCGAACTAATTATATACCGAAACCAATACAACATAAGAAGTAAAATGATTCCTCATATTTTTCATCAAGTATGGTTTGATCTAGGAAATGGATCTAACCCACCACAAAAATATAATGCGTTTCGTCAGAGTTGGTCACATCATCACCCAGATGCTATGTTTATGCTGTGGAATGAAAGTATGGCTTTGGATTTGTTACGTCAATATTATCCTTGGTTCTTGAGTACATACAATGGTTATAAAAATACCATTTATCGAATTGATTCTATACGCTATTTCATTTTACATCATTATGGTGGTGTTTATATCGATTTAGATTTACGTTGTAGAAAATGTGTATATGGTTTATTGGAGCAATGCGGTTCTGCACAACTAATCGTTTGTGGATGTTCCAAGATTAAATGGATGATTAATAATTTCTTTATGGCAGCAATGCCAAATTCCGACTTCTTTAATGTTGTATTTCAAAAACTTGTAAAGCGAGGAAAATCGTACATCATGAACGTCAAACAAGGAGTGATCAGTACGTTATACATTGCAGGACCATGGTTGTTACACCAATGCGTATCAAGACGAAAAGAAGTTTGTTTTGTTCTACCTGCTATTACGTTTGCTCCCAATGTCGAAGGTGATGAATTAAATTATGGCGTACATGAATATCATAATTCTTGGAATGTGACACGAAAATATATTTGGGATGAAGCAAGATTTATTGTTCTACCCGTTTTGTTACTCATTTGTATGTTGACGTATATGCAAAGAAAAGGAATTAGTCTTCGAAATCTCTATTAAAATTAAAAATGGAGAAGAAAACGTTAGCGGATAAAACTACGGACTTCACTAAAATCACAGAATCAACTAAAACTACGGACTACAAAACTATGGCCTGCAAAGCCACAGAGTACAAAGCCACAGACTCTAAAACTGATTCCAAAACTGACCAGCTGGATAACATGAACTTTAAGACCGAAAACTTCACTGAAGCCGATATTAAAGCTATGTTGGAAAACATAGCTAAAGATCATGTCGAATTTGGTCTCGTTGATCTTTTTATGGCAACACAAAGACTAGTAGAAGCATCGCAATGTGTATCGCGTAATGACGAACAACAAGCAAACAATCAAAATCAAAATAATGAAAAACAACCAGGGTCGATCAGCTAGCATATCCTTCCAAAATTTGTCATGTGCACTAATCCATGTACCTGCTGTATGGTGTACTGTATAAGAATTCGGATAATTTTTAGCTGCTTTCTCATGCCATTGTTTTGGGAAAAAAACTTCATGTGGGTACACTTTTACTTTGGCATCTTTTGTCTTTCGCACAATACTTCCCATCATTTTAGGACCTGTAAGAGACAAGATGTATAGTGATCTGTTTAGCAACTGATAAAGATTGGTTTTAAAGTTGCTATAATTCATACGATTTTGAATTTCTTCCACTACTCCCAACCAAATAGGATGTTTAGGCACCGAGAATATAATGGCAATTTCGACGTCGTTTCCTTTATCCGGCCTACACATCACTATATCGTATTCCTTTTGTTCACAGAAACAATCAATACATTTCAGGGGTTCCATATCTAAATCAGCATATACGCCTCCATATTCGTATAGATATAGTATTCGGAATAAATCAACACGATTGATAGGATAGGGTAACGTTTGATATAATGGATAAACCCATGGAAAATTTTCTTTCACAAATTTATCATTATCTTCATCTGTATAAAAACAATATTTCCAGTTAGGATGTAGTTCTTTCCATTTCTTTTGGTAAGGTTTCCATGTATCGGGAACATCAGATGTTTTCCATGTTTGTACTAGTCGTTTTGGTATCATTTTTATAAAATAGGAGTAGACATATCCAATCCAAAATAGATCATGCCGAACAAGATAATTACGGTGACTATTTTCGAGTAAGTTCGCTCAGTAGAATACAATACAATTGTGCTCAGTAAAACAAAAGTCACAGCAAATAGAAAATTGCGATAATTCAACATAGGACGAAATATTGCAGTCAACTTTGAAATATTGTTAGGCAATGCTGTATGTTTCCACATGTGTATCACATAAGAATAATTCACATCACAACATGTAGAGATTGCGTGAAAATATTTACCAAGCTTTTTATGATACTGTGTCTCAGAGCCAGGCAAGTAATCTGTCATGGGAAACCAAAAAACAGGAGGTAATAATGTAACATCGGAAAAATGCTCGGGATGCATTTCATAGTACCTAGTGATTGCCATAGGGCCTGTATTCCATTCCGTTGCTTTACCTGGATCGTATGTTTTTGATATAAAATGCAGTAAACCACTCCAAAAAGGATGACTTACTGGTGATATTATAACTGCATTGCAAATAACCGTTCTTCGTCCCGAATACAAGTACTTGGCATGTTCGTATGGCTCTAGGCCTAGTAAAAGTTTGTTTTGTTCTATTAATGGTACAACACTCTTTAGTAGGATTGTGTCTAGGTCGGCATACACTCCTCCAAAGACCATCATCATCACATACCTTGCAAAATCTACTCGTTCTAGTGGTCGCTTAAAATCATCATATAGGGTAATGTATTGTGGTACATAACACAGGATGAGCTTGCGTAAATCTTCGTCTGTATAGAAATGATAATTCCATGAAATGTTATGTTGAAACCAAGTGTTTTTCATTTCTAACAAGTCTGTTGGTATATCATGTGTTTTCCATGTTTGATGTAAATGATACATGTTTTTATAAGATACTTTGAATATAATCACATTTCAAGATGACCACCAAGTATACAGAGATTGTCATGCCCAATGTTGCTGATCCATATAAACTTGACGAAGGGACAAAAATTAAATTTTCGTTTCCAAATCATGGAAAAGGACCGGACAGAGCAACAGCAAATCAATATTTAATACTTAACACTGTCTACACTGTTCAAAGCATATCTATAGATGCTTTTGAGTCTTGGGTACGTCTGAAGGAAGTTCCCGGTGTTAATTTCAACGTGGCACATTTTGAGTTAGTGTAAATTACAATAATGTGAATATAATTGTGCTGCTTCTAAATCAATTCCAGCCGTGTGATGTGCTTGAGCAAAACGTCTAGTTAAATCCATCGCCAAGAAAATCAGTACGAAACATGTTGCAAAATTACGTACTGTGAAATTATTTAGCCAAAAAAGTATGCAAAATGATGTACCTAAAGCAGCCAACATAGTTAGAGGCCATAATACGGCTCGTACTTTACATGCTGACAAATGATATAGACGTTCCACAATTTTGTCCTTACAATTAAACCGTTCTTTGATGCAGTTGATACTTAATCGATCTTTGTTGATGAAATTTCGTATATCACCTTCCACAGTGTAGGTGTAAAAACTTGATATACAAAATAGTAGAGCAATCACTAGAAATATTACAACGATTTGATTTATCATATGTTTTTTACTTTGTACAAATGATCGGCAAAAATCTCAACATTAGGTCAAAGATAATGATGACCACAAATAATACAATCAAATTTACACTCCATGAAAAAGCAATAAATAAGACAAAAGATAAGATGTCAGAACAAACTTTCCATTTGTGAAAATAGTAATCAAAAAAAGGAATGCACCAAATCTTTGAAATGTTTTTGGAATGAATGACAAAGTCGCCATGTTCATAAGATAGAACAGATCGCTTCGGTATATAAATTTTTGAATGTTGATGAATTTTTGTTTTTCGCATGATTTGTTCATTTTTTCGTGTACATAAATAGGTTGCACCGGGATATTCATCTATTAAATGGTTTAAGTTATACGAAAAATTCATAAACATACAGCCTGGTGATAACCAATGTACCCAATCCCAGTTGTCAGTATTACATAATAATTCAAATTCTTGTTTGTTCTTAATTTCACGATAATCATATCCATGAAATTTTGCGTATTGCTGACGATTCGTATCATCTGGTTGAAAGCCAGTTATACATATTTTCATTTATTTTTTAAAAATGACAATTGCTGTTGCATGCTTATATACTCCAAATATAAGAGAAATGGGTGAAATTGCTGAAACGAACAGAAAACGATATTGTCAACTTCATAATTATGAGTGGAGATGTTGTTATGAATCTTTAAATACCTCTATTCATCCAGTGTGGAGTAAATTATTATGGTTAATATCGCTTATGCAAGAAAACAAATATGTGTGGATTCAATGGACCGATGCGGATTCACTAGTAATGAATATGCAAATAACTTTGGAAGGTTTAATACCACAAAATGAACCCACCAAAAACATAGTTGCATCAAAAGATTTATGGACAGGATTTAATGCAGGACAATTTTTAATCCGTTCTTGTAAATGGAGTGAACAGTTTTTGAAAGATGCATATAATTTACATAAAAAATATGACTGTCATACATATCGCGAACAAGAAGCAATGCGTATTACATTAAGTGAAGAAGTTGTGCAATGGATACCAAAAAGATTAATAAATTCGTACGTTGTACCTCTATTTGGCCATCAATATGTGGAAGGAGATTTTATCATTCATTTCGCTGGATTGGGATACGCTAAAGCACTAAACTATATGAAAATGTTTTCGTCAGAACAAGGAGTACAAAAATATGTGTATACAAAACAAGGTGGATACTTATGTGCCTTAATTTTGGCTGTGTGTTTGAGACCGAAACTGTGGTGTGTGATACTATTGATCCTCATTTTTGTAATGACGCACGCAACTTTTTTCTTAGTGTAATAAGTCCATTTTTAGCCGGTTTGCATGTTCTACGTGATTTTTACACGGGCTATGACAGTTGTGAAAGTTTGTAGAAATATGTATGGCAAAGAATGTAGGAACCAATACAATCATCCATGTGCTAAATGCACTCCATCTCTTGTTCACAAGTAATAACCAACTAACAAAACTTCCCATGATACAACCCCAATATACAATGTGCCATCTAACGATACGGATAGGGAAGGTAGCCATTTCATGCATGCGTTCAATTTTCCCGTTATATGTTCTTGTGTTTTCTTCCGTAACTTTTACGTATTGACAATCTTGTGGATCAAAGAATTCTTGCTTAATGCATATATACAATAGGAGCAACAACAAAAAGATGACAATTATTTTCAAGTATATGGTATAAGATTTGTAACATATTTCAATTACTCCTTGTTCTGTGTCAATAGGCATGTATTTGTTATAATTGTGCACAATAAAGTATATACAATATCAATAACAATAAAAGATAAGAATACGCTTTGTAATAGGATGTATTTGTTATAAAGTATAAGTTTTTGAGTGTACAGCCTTTTCTTATATAATAAATGAATTATGGAATTCCTGCTATTATTATTCAAACGTGGAAAACACTAGATTTACCACCACGTAGTGTACCATTAGTAGCTAAACTGAAAGCATTACATCCTGAATGGACTTACATTTTATCAACGGATGAAGACAATGAAAAACTAGTAAAAGAAGAGTTCCCTCAATATTATGAGGTGTGGAAGAATCTACCTAAAAAAATTCAGCAGGTAGATGCTGTCAAGTACATGTTGATGTACAAATACGGTGGGTTTTATCTTGACTTGGACATGAATCCATGTAAAAATCTAAATGAACTTCGAACAAAGGCGAAAGGAAATATTTTAGTCTCCACCTTGTTCGGATGGAAAGTGTATACAGAATGTGCATGGTTTGCATCGACTCCAAGGCATCCGTTTTGGTTACAGATGTTGGATGAAATTATAAGATTGAGTACTACGAACGATTACATTTACCATTTCTTAAAATGTCATTATATTTCTGAGGTCGTTGGTTTAACTGGACCATTACGATTGGGTTTAACATATCATAAATACAGACATATGTATCCTTCAAACGAATTTCAATTTTTACCATGGAAATTATTTTTCGGTAATGATCTTTTTAATACAGATGCATATATGGTTCATGAATTTCATGGCACCTGGTTACAAAACAACTCACATGGTTGGAATTATACTATCCTGGCGGAATTATTGATCGTCGTTATTATCATTTTGATTGTTTTTCTTTTATTCATGAGATCTCTATATCGATTTTGTTTTTATTAATAATATAATTCTAGATGTCCACACCATGGTTTTACCCCTTGTTTGGGTTCGTTCTGTATATGAACGTGAACAACGTATGTCTGAAGCGCAATTTAAGAGCGAATGTAAACCAACTTTTACAAGCTTACAATGTGTTGCTAAGTTTACTGAATGCGTACGTAACGTATTTGGTTTTACGTGGTTATCTCGAAAATCCTGCTCAAACCTTATTCAGTCTGACACCCGTGCCCGATACGTCTCTCTTTTCCAAAGGCATGGGTATTTTCTACGTAAGTAAATACATTGAACTATTGGACACTCTTTTCATTCATTTGAAAGGAAATGCAGTAAAGCAGTATTCTTTTTTACATGTGTATCATCATAGTACCATTTTGTTTGTGGTACATTACAGTTATTACAATTTAAGGCAGTCGGATTATTTGGCGGTGGGAATGAATTCTGCTATTCACACGTTAATGTATGGCTATTATTTCGTAAGCATTTATTACAAGAATTTACCTAAGAAGTGGATGACTATTTTACAAATGTCCCAATTCGTTATTACCATTGTTCATTGTGTCATTGGTATTTACCTAGAAGGAATGGCTGCAACGACTGCCTGGATTCACTTGATTTATCAAAGCTCACTTTTAGTACTTTTTCATCATTTTTACCGTCGAACGTTCACAAAGCAATATGACCAGCAAGATGATCAAGTACGAACAAATCAAAATCGCCCCTATACTCCGAGGCTCCATTTAAATGTCGATACAGAAGAAAAAAATGCGCCCGTTATGCGTACAAAAGGCCTTAAGTATCAGGCACAAACATTATCGTTAACGCATCCCACTTATGTGAAAACAATAGGTTAATATGTTTTGATTAATATACTATACGCTTCCAGAAATCATGAGTTCGAAAGAAGTAGAAGTTCTCGGTAAAGCAGTCGTGGAATCGCTTACCAAAGTTTTTGAGGCCATGAGTAAAATTGTTGATGCCATGAAACGTTTAGAAACGAACGTAGATGTTTTAACCAAACAAGTGGAAAAGAACCGCACGGCTATTAGTATTTTGGCAAATAACACTACGGAAGATTCTGTTTGCGTTCAATTAAATAGATTATATCAAAAATCTGAATTATAATTCAAAGCATGAGCGCTCTCGATGATAAGGTTAAAGCTTTGGATATTATGGTAAAGAAACTGGAGAACACAGTCGCAACTCTTCATTCGAGTATAAACGAGTTGAAGGCTCAACAACAATCTCAATATGCGTGTCTCCTAAGTGTGGTGGACGCAATTAATAATCAGCAACCAGCCAGCACGACGAGATCTAGATCATATATGGCGTTTAATCGTGATGGTAGTTTATCGCTACAATAATAAAGTTGATATTACCTCTCTCATTGACGCTGTTAAAGGTTCAGAAGAAATTAAAACGTTCAGTTGAAATTTTTGAATGGAACATAAAACGACGACCTCAGTTTTTACCGGCATGTAATCGAAATCGCGTAATAAAATTCACAATTCATCATGGCGGAGAAGGAGAAAGTTAACACAAAGACGGATCAAGCTAAGCTTGAGCACGATCGAGCTAAAACTGATATTGACAATTTGGTGAAATTAACGACTTACATGTGTACTGCACTACTTGAATCGGCTCAAGCTGTGAAACGATTAGAAACTACCATGAAGGACAATAATGAAAAGCATCGTGCTGCGATCGACGCTATAGTGAATGTGATAGAAAGTACACCTCGTGTTATTCCTCGGCAGACTACTGCCCCAGAAATATCAGATCAAATACGCGAGATATACGAACCTAATCTTTAATAAAATTCATAATTCATAATTATGTCTTCTAAATCGTCTCATAATGATAAGTTTAAAGCTTTGGAAGACAGGATCAAGACGTATGAAGCAAACACATCAGAAGAGATTGCTAAGATACGTGCTGATATGCTTGTTATAAAGAATACCTTGGACGCCATGAAATTCACGATGGACAGTTTATGTGATGTTGCTGACAAACATACACGGGCGTTGATAATATTTGCGAAATGGTCTGACTCCATCTCATAATGTGCAATTAAATAATAAAATGACGTTATTCCTACCGGCTTTTTATTCGACAATTTTAGTGGGACTTATATTTGCATTGGGTGTTACATTTATGCAGTATAGTACAAAACGTCAGTCAGATC
>Ga0105242_10000406_pt1 | contig 34292 bp, 20 predicted proteins | sample KBSM24metaG_FD_81521 | JGI IMG/M metagenome (GOLD analysis project Ga0105242, IMG submission 81521) | Miscanthus rhizosphere microbial communities from Kellogg Biological Station, Michigan, USA - KBS M2-4 metaG | ecosystem: Host-associated > Plants > Roots > Rhizosphere > Soil | place...
GACTCAGCGCGGCCTGCAGTTGCGTCATCGACACCACAGCGTTGCGCACCGTGCTGGTAAGCGTATTCCCCGAGAAACTCAAACTCATAGTTCCGCTGAACGTTCGTTCATCGCAGGTTCCATTGGGATTCAGCCGCGTGACGAAGCCCCCGTCTATGGAGATCCCGGTGGTATTGCCGGTCAGTTTATTGCTGGAGATGGCCGCCTGGATGTACCCGACGGCCAGCCCGGCAGTGCCCAGAGCTTCATTGCACTTGATGACAATGCACAAACCCACGCTGTTGCCCGCAGTGTTGTCGCTCAGGTCATTGTGCTGAACCACAATGTTGAGATGATCGCCCGGGTCGGTGATTCCTTCACTGGTGCCCACCAGGAACAGCCCCACGCGTCCCCTCCGACGTTCACTAGTCCTCGCCTGAGCTGCGATAACGGAAGGTTATCGCAACCCGGGCAATTGATTGCGTTCGCCCTGCCTAATTTCCGTTGTAGCCGACCTCAACGCCAATCTCCGTGCCTATTCTCTTCACATAACGTGCGCCTTCCTGGAAGGCCTCATTGGTGAGAAAGTGTTCAAGTAGTAGCGGTGCACCAGTCTTGCTAATCTCACGGAGATATGCTCGATAGTCCACGCCGCCTTGTCCCGGCGGCACTTCCAAGAAATGTACGTTCTGCTCCGGAATCCACTTCAAGTCCTTACCGTGGCAGGAGAGCACCCATTTTCCGACTTTCCGGAAGGTCTCTTCAATAAACGCACCGCTATTGTAATAGCGGGTGGGCGAATTGATAGCATTGCAGATGTCCATGTGCACGCCGAATGCGGGCCGGTCGATGGCCTTTATCAACGCTAGATAGGAATCGGGCCCATCCGGCAGATTCCAACCCTTCATCTCCAGTGAATACTTGGAGTGTTTCGGCTTGACTGTATCGAGGATCGTTCGGCAGTGCTCCACTGTGGCATCGAAGAATTCCTTGGAGAGGTTCTTGGGATGCGGGCCGGAAAGCGTATCGCCATCAAATGAACCCGCGACATCGACGCAGCAGCGCGCTTCGAGTTCGTCGGCAAACGCCATTTGTTGGACGTTATATTCGATGTTTTTCTTGCGCGCCGCCAAGTCGGGAGTCATCATGTTTTCCCAAGCCCCCACTTCTGCCAGTAGCACGCCTGCATCGGCAAACGCTTTCCGAATAGCCTTCACGCGCACCGAGTCTCCGGCCTTTCCCGCGGGGCAAAAGGCCGCCGTATAGCCAAGTTTCTTGTGGGCCTGCGCGAGAACATCCGGATCGTCGGTTTCACGATAGCCTACTTGGCCTGCCATAGTTCGCACGGGCTCTACGTTGGGAAGGATCACGTTTGCGCCCAACGCAATGCGACTAGCAGAGGCCGGCCGCGCCATTCGCGCGAACGAAATTCCCGTGGCGGTAGTCATCAGAAATGTTCGGCGATTCATGGGGTACTCCCTTCTTTCGTACTCGCCTTTGTGTCCGGGATAATTTTCAAAGCCTGCAGCCGGCAGATCTCGTCCGCTGTGTAACCGTGGCGCTCAAGAACGGCGGCCGTGTGTTCACCGAGCGTCGGTGCTGCGAAGGGCTGCGGGCCGGGCGTGGCAGTGAACTTGAGCGCGCGGGTTAGACCCTGATAGCGGCCGGCGCCAGCGTGCTCGAACGTGGCTACCAGGTCTTCGGCGAGAACTTGCGGATGTTCGAACATGTCTTCGATCGCGCGCACCGCACAGCAGGGCACCCTTTCGCCAAACAACTCTTCCCATTCGAGCGCCGAACGCGTCAGTAAAGCTGTGCGAATCTGCGGCACCAACTCATGAGCGCGCGCGGCGCGTTGCTTAACAGTGGCATAGTTGGGATCGACCGCTAAATGCGGCAAGTCAGTCAGTTCGCATAACGCTTGCCAAAAATGTGGTGTATTCGCGGAGATATAAAGATTCCCGGCGCCAGTCGGATGAATGCCCGTGATTCCGCCTGAGCGCATGTCGCGGCTCACATCGCGCTTTTCATGCTCCGTCCAAATGAATCGTCCGGATTGCATGGCCAGCGCGCTGCGCAGCAATGACACGCCCAGATACTGCCCCTCGCCACTGCGTTCGCGATGGAACAAGGCGGAGGAGACTCCGAACGCCAGCAACGATGCCGCGTAATAATCGACCACGGAACCATACACGATCTCAGGTTCGCCTCGATTCTCCCCCTGAAATGTGCAAATCCCCGTCATGCTCTGGAGCACTTGATCGTAACCGGCTTTATCCTTCAGCGGACCTGTCTCTCCATAACCGGTCAACGCGCAGTAGATGAGGCGTGGATTTAAGCTCTGCAACCGTTCGTAATGAATTCCCAAGCGCTGGGGCACGGAAGGCCGGAAATTGTGTACTAAAACGTCCGCGGTTTCAACTAGCCGCAGGAGCACCGCGAGACCCTCGGGCTGTTTGAGGTCTAACACGATACCGAGCTTGCTTCGATTGGTTCCCAGAAACGCCCGCGACTCATCGGGCAATGTCGATGGATACTGCCGCATAGTATCACCGCTGGGTGGCTCGATCTTGATCACTTCCGCGCCAAGATCCGCCAGAAGTGTGCAGCCATAAGGCCCGGCGATATAGGCACTCAGGTCCAGGACCTTGATTCCCGTCAGCGCACCCTGGATCTGGCTTTCTTGCATCGAATCAGCTTCCTTACTCCGCGCGTGCCTTCAGGCTCTCGGCCAAGCGCACCACATCGCGCGCTCTCTCTAAAATCGGTTTGTCGATCATCTGCCCGTCCAACAGGAACACGTCCTGTCCCCGTTCTCGCATGGCTACAAGAATCTCCTCGGCCCGTGCGATTTCGTGCCTCGAAGGCGCGAACACCTGGTTGGCGATGGCCACCTGGGTCGGATGAATGCAGCTCTTCCCAGAAAACCCCAGGCTCCGCGCCGCTTCTGCTTCCGCGCGAAAACCCTCCAGGTTCTTTACCTCCGCAAAGGCGCTGTCAAAAACGGCGATGCCTGCTTCGGCTGCCGCCAGGCGCACGGCCAAGCGGATCGAGTATTTTGCCGCTGTCTCGCGGCTATCAATCCCGCATTGCGAAAACAGATCGATGAAACCCAATTGCAGGCCAGCTATCCGCGCATCAGCCGTCGCGATCTCCGCGGCCAGTCGCAGTCCCTTGGGGGTCTCGATGTTGGCCAATATTTTTATATCGCCTGGAATAACGTCCAGCGCTTGCCGGACGTCGTCCGCCGATTCCACCTTGGGCACGTTGATCACGTCAATGCCGCAGCCCGCAAGCGCCTTCACGTCCGCCTCAAGCAGCCCACTGGCAAGCCCATTCACCCGCACAAGCACTGTTTGGCACTGATTCAAAGCCCGCTCGTGCAGGAACTCCGAAACCGCCCGGCGCGCCTCCTCTTTCCGGTCCATCGATACCGAATCTTCGAGGTCGAACGAGAGAGCATCCGCCCCGGAGGCCACCGCTTTGGCGAACAACTCGGGGCGAGAGCCCGGAACGAACAATTTGCTGCGCATTACAGACAATGGGATGTTATGTAGAGACGGCACTCGACAGATCGCCTTGCAACGCAAGCGTAACACCGAAACCCTCGTTCCGACAAGGCTTTAACCGTGGGTGCACCGTAACGAATGCATGCCGCAAGTGACGGGTTTTACGGTGCATTACGGTTACTTTGTTGTCGGTCCTGGGTAGCGGTGCTAGCATTGCTTGTGCCTCCTCACATTTGTGGGGGATTTCAGGGAAGGATTCTCGGAAATGCTAGCGAAAGAGATCAGTACTAAGCGCGCCAAGTTGTTCATCGACGGCGCGTGGTGTGAGGGCTGCAAAACATTTGACGTCTTCGATAAATTTACCGGTGAACGGATTGGCGAAGCGGATTGCGCTTCTCGCGAACAAGTGGATGCAGCAGTTAACGCCGCCCAGCGCTCCTTTGAAACTCACAAACTCGAAGCCTGGGACCGTTACCGGATTCTAGCAAAAGCCGCCGAACTCATCGAAAAGCGCCGTGACGAAATCGCCGAGACCGTTATAGCCGAGGCCGGTTTTCCTATCTCCGACGCTACAAATGAAGTAACCCGCGCAGCACAAGTGTTTTTGCTCTCAGCGGAAGAAGGCAAACGTCTGACTGGCGAGGGAATTCCCATCGAAAGCGCACCCGGGAACGGCCACCGGATGGCTTTTACGATTCGTGTCCCGCGTGGTGTGGTATGCGGAATCACGGCCTTTAACTCCCCCCTGAATATGGTGGCCCACAAGGTCGCGCCGGCGCTTGCTTCCGGCAATACCGTGGTGGTAAAACCTCCTCAACAGACGCCCTTCAGCCCGGCTATCCTGTTCGAGATTCTAGTCGAAGCTGGACTTCCGCCCGCTCACGCACAACTGGTGCAGGGCCCTGGAGCAGAAGTCGGTGGCTACCTGGTCCAGAATCGACAAATCGCATTCTATTCGTTTACGGGAAGCACCGCCGTCGGCAAGTTAGTCCGCGCCGGCGTGGGCCTTCGTCCCAGCGCGATGGAACTAGGTAGTATTGCGGCTTCGATTGTGTGTGAAGATGCCGACCTCGAACGCGCCGCACCGCGTATCGCCAATGCGGGCTTTCGCAGGGCGGGACAAGCCTGCACCTCGACACAACGGCTGTTCGTGCACGAAGACGTTCTGGAGCGCTTCGTCAAACTGTTGATCGCGGCGACGGAAAAATTACCGGTGGGCGACCCACACGATCCCCGCACCATAGTAGGCCCCATGATCCACGAAAACGAAGCCAAGCGCGCCGAGCAATGGGTGCAGCAGGCTGTCGCCGCTGGCGCGCGAATCCTGCACGGCGGGAAGCGTGTGGGAGCGTTGATGTATCCCACCATCCTCGCTGATGCCCGCCCGGAAATGCGCGTGATGTGCGAAGAAATCTTCGCCCCGGTTTTGTCTGTGATCCCGTACCGGTCGTTCGATGACGTCATCGAACAGGTGAACTCCACACCGTTTGGTCTCGCCACCGGACTGTTCACGCGCGACGTCATGCGCGCCATGAGCGCCGCGCGCCGTCTCCATGTTGGAGTCGTGCACATCAATGAACCGTCAGCCAGCCGAGTGGATTTGATCCCGTTCGCCGGTGTCAAGGAAAGCGGGCTAGGGCGCGAAGGCCCGCGCTACGCCATGCAGGAGATGACCGAAGAGCGGTTGATTACGATGAGCCTGGCGTAGAGACACCAAGGTCGGCTGCAGACTTTTGTCGGTAGGAGATTTTAATGACCGGAGCGATGTTCATTGCTGAGTGCCTGAAGCAGGAAGGCGTCAGCAAAGTGTTTGGACAGTGCGGACACACCAATTACGCACTAATTGACTCCTGCCGGCGCGTGGGAATCGATTACGTCTCGTTCCGCCATGAGCAGATGGCCGTACACGCGGCCGATGCCTATTTCCGCGTCTCGCACAAGCTCGCTGTGATCAACGTTCACCTTTCGCCCGGCCTTACTAATGCGCTTACCGGCGTGGTCACTGCGGCCGCCGATTCTACTCCCATGCTGGTCTTTTCTGGCAACACGCAGACTTACCATCATGCGCGCGAGCCGCACCAGGGCATCCGTTTCCACGCTGACGCTTCCCAGGGCGATATCTACAAGCCCATCTGCAAGAGGGTGTGGCGGGTTGACAGCGTCGACTGGCTTCCTGACATCATGCCCCGCGCGTTGAATCTGGCGCAAACTGGCCGCCCCGGTCCCGTGCTGATCGATGTTCCCATGGACATGTTTTCGGCCCAGATCACGGCGCAGCCTGTGACTCTCACGCGTCGCGCCAATTACGCGAGGCCCGCCGGTTCAGCGGAAGGGGTCGCCGCCGCCGCGCGGTTGCTGGCCGAAGCCAAAAAGCCCGTGATCTTCGCAGGCAACGGCGCGATGCTCGCCGAAGCCACCAACGAACTGGTGGAACTCGCAGAGCTCACTGGCATCCCGGTGGCCACCACGCTCATGGGCAAGGGCGTCTTTCCCGAAAATCATCGTCTGGCGCTGGGCATCACTGGCATCTGGGGGGCCCGCTTGGCTAATGACGCCACGCGCGAAGCCGATGTCGTACTGGCCGTCGGCACGGGCTTCTCCGAGAGCGATTGCAGTTCTTGGAACCCTAAGTTCACTTTCGCCATCCCGCCCTCGCGCTTGATTCAGATCGACGCTGACCCGCAGGAGATTGGCAAGATCTATCCGGTCGAAGTCGGCATCCTGGGCGACGCCAAGACAACGCTTCAGGCACTCATTGCTCAGGTCCGCGAGGCTGGCAAACCCAGCGGGCCGTGTCCGTGCCGCATCCCGGATTTGGACAAGAAAAAGGAGAGCTGGCGTGCCGAGCTAGCCGCCAGCCAGTTGGACGGCGGCAAGCCGATTCATCCGGCACGCCTGCTCGCCGAAATCTCCAAAGTGCTCCCGGACGACGCGGTGGTTGTCACCGACGTGGGCTGGAATAAGAACGGCGCGGGGCAGCAGCTTGAATCACGCAGACCCGGCGCATTCATCACCTCGGGCGGCATGGCGACCATGGGCTTCGCTCCCGCCGCGGCGATAGGCGCCAAGTTGGGCGCTCCAGATCGCAAGGTCGTGTGCTTAGTGGGTGACGGCGGTCTGCTTTCTGTGCTCGGCGCGCTCACCAATATGGTGGAGATGGGCGTGCCCGTCACTTTCGTCCTATTTAACAACTTCTGCTTCTCAACTATTCGCAGCGTAGGGTCGACGTACTTCAAGAATACCTACGGCACCGAATTCACGCGGCCCGATGGCACGCCCTACAACCCGGACTTTATGCTGCTAGCCAAGGCGTTCGGAATTGAAAGCGCGTTGGTTGAGGAGCCTTGCGATCTCGGCACCGCGCTAAAAAAGGCAGTTAACGCCGATGTGCCTTATCTGCTCGAAGTCCGCACTCGCGGCGATGTCCCGATGCCGCGCACCGGCTACTGGGATATTGCTGAATTTTTGCGCCTGGGCAACGACTGAAGAACTAAAACACGATATTCTGGCTGAGCGGCTGGATCTTCTCCGCGCTCAGGCCTGGAACCTTCAGCAGATCCGCCAATTCTTTGTAAACACCGTTGTCTTCACGGTATTTCACGATGGCGTCGGCTTCTTTGGGGGAAATCGAGAACGCTTCCTGCAATTCCTTGCTGGCCGCCTGGTTCACATTTACGGGCTTACCAAAGTTCACCGCTAGGTAGGTGACCACCGACTCGACTTGTTCATCGGTCCCCTGGGCGCCGCGGCCGAGCATATCATTCACCACACGCTCCCAGCCCTTCTTACTTTCGTGCATTTGCGTGACGGATTCGAGACCATGACAGGTGTTGCACATGGCCACCAGTTCGCTGCGACCTTTGCCTTCCGGTAGATTCGCTTGGGCAGACAAAGTCACAGCGAAGGCGATCAGTACGATTCCCGCAAGGCCAAACAGCTTCATCGTTCCTCTTATGGCAGAGAGAACGCCACCATGCGCTGCGGATACTGGATGTTTTCCTGCCCGCGCCCCGCATCCGACGGCCCGCCCGCCGCGATCACCACATACTGTTTGCCGTCTTTCCCCCGATAGGTGATTGGACTCGCCGCCGCCGGCGCATCCAGCTTCGCTTCCCACAAAATCTTGCCGGTCTTAGCGTCAAACGCACGGAAGCGGCTATCGCGGGTAGCGCCGATGAACACGAGGCCGGTGGCCGTGGCGATCGGCCCGCCGACATTGGGAGTGCCGGTGTTGTGAACGCCGATGGCTTCGAGCTCATCCACGATGCCCAGCGGAACCCTCCACGCTACTTCGCCCGTGTTGACGTTGATCGCCGCGAATTCGCCCCAAGGCGGCTGCTGACAGGGATAGCCCTTCTTGTCCGAAAAGCGCGTGTACGCTAGTTCGTTGCGATAGTCGATGGAGCCGGACTCCGCCGGGGCGGGAGTGTTTTCCTGTTTTCCCCGTCCTCCCCTGCCGCCTGGCGGGCTTGGCAACATCTTGCCCAACGTCGCCAGATTGGTGAAGTTTGCGAACAGGAGGCCCAGTTGCGGATTGTAAGCCATACCACCCCAGTTGCCGCCGCCGATGGTTCCCGGGAAAATGATTGAAGTTCCGCTGGCGCCGTAGCTCGAATACGGGCCTTCGTTGTGCATGTCTTCCCGATCCCACCATTCCTGACAGTACTGATGGGATTCCGGAGTTACGCTGGTGATCTCTGCCCGGGTCATCGACAGTCGGATCAGCGGAGGAGGTTTTACCGTGAACGGCTGCGTCGGCCAGCTCTCTTCGCCCGGGACCCCGCTTTTCGGAATCGGCCGCTCCTCGACATCATACAGCGGCTTGCCGGTCATGCGATCCAGGATGAACACCATGCCCAACTTGGTTACTTCGGCCAAGGCTGGGATCTTGCGCCCGTTCCTCGTCACATCGATCAAAATCGGCGCCCCAGCTAGATCCGCGTCCACCAGGTCATGATGCGTGGTCTGGTAATACCACAACAGCTTTCCGGTGTTCGCGTCGAGCGCCAGGACACAATTTGCGTAGAGGTTCGTACCCTTACGGTCCGCCCCATAAAAGCTACTGGAAGGATTGCCCACCGGAAGGAAAACCATGCCGCGTGCTGCATCCACGGTGATCAAGCCCCATAACGCGGGACCCGAACGATCCTGCCAGCCGTCCGGTCCCCATGTCCCTGAGTTCGGCTCTCCTGGTTGCGGGATCGTATGGAAACGCCACACCAACCTTCCGGTGCGAATATCAAACGCGCGCGGATCGCCGCTCGGACCGTAACGCCCGGTTTCCTGCGTGGATGGCCCCAGAATCGCAAGATCCTTGTAGATCGCAGGCGGTGAGGATACCGAGTAAAAACCGTTGGGATATTTGTCGGCAACTCCTTCGCGCAAATTAAGCATGCCCTTGACGCCAAACTCGGACACCGGTTCGCCGGTCTTCGCCGACAGCGCAATCAGTTTGTCGCCGGAGGCAAACAACAGCCGCGGCGGCGTGTTGGCGTCGCCCGGCCAATAGGAAACCGCCCGGTTGGACCGGCCCCGGCTGCCCTTCGCTTCGTACTTCCATATCAATTTGCCGGTGGCCGGATCGACAGCCACCACCCCGTCAGCACCTTGCGGCAGGGTGAAGTACATGACGCCGTCTACAACTAGGGGCGTAGTTTCCCACTTGCGGCCCTCCAGCCCAAGATCGTAGGTCCAGGCTTGCCGCAACTTGCCGACATTGGCGGGCGTGATCTGATTCAGTGTGGAGTAGCGCGTCTGGCCAGGGTCGTTCCCATAGCCGGCCCATGTCGCCTGGGCAATCAAAAGAGCGGGAGCGACAAGAATTGCAGCCGCGATGCCAGCCAATGGCCAGCGGTAAACCAGGGGACGAGTTTGGGGCAAAAGACGGTTTTTCATGAGCAAAGATCCAGGTGTGAGAACCTAGCACACGGTAACATCGAACCTTATGCGACACAAGCCTTTAACAGTGACATCACGGTAACTTCCCCACTAGGAGCGACATCACTGCGAGGTATCCGTATCACTACCGTTACTTCCTTGTGATCTGGCCATTCCCATCCTAGAATCCGAGGAGCAGCAGTTCGAGGGGGGAGAGGTCTATATTCTATGAAGAAACTCTTTGCACTAGCATTCCTGGCCAGCATCTTTCTCGCCAGAACGAACGCTCAGTCGGCGCCCGTTGCCCAAATTTCTGGCATCGTTCAGGACGCGACGGGTGCGGCGGTTCCTGCAGCACACGTCACAATCACGAATGCCGATACATCCGCAACCCGGACAGTGGATTCAGGTGCGGATGGCTCTTACACGTTCACAAACCTGGTCGCGGGCCCGTATAAACTCCAGGTCACCAAGGACGGATTCGCCATGTACGTTCAGTCGGGCATCATTCTCGAGGTGAACAGCAATCCCAAGATCAACGCCATTCTGAAGGTGGGAGCCGTCAGCGAGCAAGTTGAGGTTCAGGCGAACGCGGCGATGGTCGAGACACAGAGCACGGGAGTCGGCCAGGTGATCGATCAGCGGCGTGTTGTGGACTTGCCGCTCAATGGGCGAAACGTGACACAATTGATTGCTCTATCCGGCGCCGCAGTCTCAGCCGTAAATCCCAATTCGGCGGGTGTCAATACCGGTACCGGCGGAATCGTCAATAATCTGAATTACCCGACAGTAGCGGCATTTTCCGTCGCCGGCGGCCAGGGCAACGCGACAAACTACTTTCTGGATGGCGGAACTCACATGGATCCGCGTTCCAATGTAGGACTACCGCTTCCGTTTCCCGATGCTCTACAGGAATTCAAATTGGAAACGAGTTCACTACCCGCGAACTATGGAAGCCACCCTGGAGGGACAGTGAATGCCATCGTCAAGTCCGGCACGAACGCCTTTCATGGAGATCTTTTTGAATTTCTGCGCAACGGGGATATGAATGCCCGCAACTTCTTTGCACCTACCCGGGATTCGCTGAAGCGCAACCAATTTGGCGGGGTCGTGGGTGGTCCGGTTATCAAAGACAAGCTTTTCTTCTTTGTCGGATTCCAGGGGACTACGGAGCGTACCGCTCCGGCCACCGTTACGTCTTTTGTGCCAACTGCCGCGGTGTTGCAGGGGAACTTCCAGACGATTCTATCGAGTGCCAGCGGCTGTCAAAAAACCCCGGTCACGCTGTCCTCCTCCGTCGCCTCGAACAACATTCTTCTGCCGGGAGCAATCAATCCGATTGCGCAAAAGTTCCTCGCCTTGCTGCCGGTTTCGTCAGATCCCTGCGGCAAGCTTCTTTATGGAATCCCCACGATCGACAACGAGTACGAGGGTGTCGTCCGAACCGATTGGCAACGCACCGCTACCGATTCGATTTTCTTCCGGTACTTCGTGGCGGACTACACGCTGAACGCCTTTTACGATAAGAGCAACCTCCTTACGGCGGCGAATCCCGGACTCCTGGACCGCGTGACGTCTCTTAATCTCGGGGACACGCACCTGCTGAATTCGAAGACCGTCAGCTCGTTCCGGGTTACGTTTGCGCGTTCCGCGGTCCAGCGCGTCGGCGCGGACGGAGTTCCCAACCTGCAACAGTTGGGCTCGAATATTACGGCGCCAATCCAGAACTACACCGGACAGATCCAGATCAGCAATTACTTCAGTACCGGGGCGATTCCAGGCTATGTCTACAACAATACGCTCGGGATTTCCGAGGATGTCGCCACGACTCTGGGTGCGCACCAACTCAGTGCCGGTTTTGTTTGGCAGCATACCCAAATGAACGGCCTCGGGCCCTTCCAGATGAACCCGCGTATGACCTTTAACGGACAGTTGACAAATAATGCCCTGGCGGACTTCATGACTGGCAAAATCGATACGTTCTTGCAGGGAAATGGCCAAGTCGCCCGGGACCGGCAGAATGCGCCTTCACTTTATGTTCAAGATAACTGGCGGGTGACCTCGCGATTTCAATTGAATGCTGGCTTGCGTTGGGATCCTTTCATTCCGCAGCATCAGATTCTAAACTACGCGTCGCAGTTTGATCCGGCTGCTTTCTACGCCGGCCAGGTAAGTAAGGTTTACGTCAACGCGCCCCCCGGTTTAACATTTCCGGGTGATTCCGGATTCCCGGGTCAATCCGATACCTTCCCCCGATACATGGATTTTGCTCCACGAATCGGCGTGGTATTTGATCCTCGTGGAAAGGGCAAAGAGGTGTTCCGCGCCGGCTACGGCTTATTCTACGATTCCAGTTATCTGTGGAATACCCTTCACGTGCCTCTCAATCCACCTTGGGGAGAAACGATTACGCTTCCTGCCGTTAGCCTTACCAGTCCGTGGCAGAATTACCCTGGCGGCAATCCTTTCCCGACGCCGGTCAATCCGAGCGCTAATTTCCAGTTTCCGGTCGATGGCACCTATGTCTTCGAGCCTAATCACGCACACGCAACGTATTTGCAACAGTGGAACTTCGCCCTGCAAAAGCAGATTGGAGCAGATTGGCTGTTCTCTGCAACCTATTTAGGCAATAAGACTACCCATCAGTGGCTTGGCCATGAGCTCAATCCAGCAGTTTTTAGCGCCGGCGCTACGACCGCGACGACCGAAACCCGAAGAGTCTTCATCCGCGCCAATCCTGCAACCGGGAAGTACTTCGGCAGCACTATCCAGATCGACGACAGCGGGAATGCCAGCTACAACGGCTTGCTCTTAGTGGCGAACCATAGATTCAGCCATAATTTTTCGGCGCTGGCAAATTACACTTGGTCCCATTGCCTCAACCAAGGAGAGGCGAATCAGGATATCGTTAACTTCTACCAAAACCCAGGAGATCGCAAAGCGGAGTGGGGAAATTGCGCCTCGGACCGGCGTCAGATCTTCAATCTTTCGCTAGTCGCTCAGAGCCCTCGGTTTGGCTCAAAATGGGTTCAGCGGTTTGCGGGCAACTGGCAGGTGTCGGGCATCTTCAATTTTCAAAGTGGGGCGTGGTTAAACGTAACCGATGGTACTGATGTTTCGCTAACTGGTGTCGGCTCAGATCGCCCCAACGTGAGCGGAAGTTTGCAAGTTGCAAACCCCACCATTCTCCAGTGGTTCAATACCGCCGCCTTCACCAAACAGGCGGCAGGCACGTTTGGCAATTCAGGAAGGAATACCATCCTCGGGCCGTCTGGTTGGAACCTTGACACCGGCTTATGGCGCACCTTCCCGATCCGGGAACGCCTGAAGCTAGATGTCCGATTCGAAGCCTTTAACGTTCTGAATCACACCAGGTTCAATGTTCCAGTCGTTGCGCTGAATGCCGGCAACTTTGGTCAGATAACATCGGCTCGCGACCCACGCATTCTGCAGTTGGCGATGAAATTGAGCTTCTAGCCGGAAGCCTGCTCTGTTGTGTCTTTGGGGGCAGGCCAGCCAGGACCTGCCCGAATTTGCGAGCAGAAGCCACCGGAATTGCCAGCATTCCATGTCCTCACCGCAAAGTGGGCCGTTCGGAGGCGTTTTCCTATAAGATGTATCTGATGTCCGCTCGAGGTGCCCCGTCCGTCACCAGCGCCGCTCACGACGAAAAGATTCGCGAGCAACTAGAACGGATTCTAGGCAGCAAAACCTTCCACACGGTGGAGCGTCTCAAGCGCTTCCTCAGCTTCATCGTTCTAGAGACCATCGAGGGCCGCGGCGACCAGTTGAAGGAGTTCGTCGTCGGAATCCAGGTGTTCGGCAAGGAAGCCTCGTTCGATCCCCGCAACGATCCCATTGTCCGAGTGCAGGCCAGACGGCTGCGCGCACGCTTGGATCGCTATTACCAGGAGGAAGGACAGAACCACGAACTGTTCATCGAACTTCCCAAGGGTGGCTATTCCGCAGTCTTCCGCACCCGCGAGGCTCCTGCGCCGAAGCGTTCAGTTACGGCGGCTTTGGTCAGCCGCAACACCATTCTGGTCCTGCCCTTCGTCGATCTTAGCCCTGAAGGCAACCTCGGATATCTTTGCAAGAGCATCGTCCAGGAGATCGTCAACACGCTCACCGGCCTCGAATCGGCTCGGGTCATCGCTTGGGAAACGGCAACACCGGCGAAGGGCGCGTCCAACCATGAAGTCGGCGGCCGGCCGAATGCTGCCGCCATCGTTACAGGCAGTCTTCGGAAATCGGGCGAGAACCTGCGCATTACCTCTCAAATTATCGATGGCGCTAGCGGTTCCTATCTCTGGTCAGAAAATCTAGATCGCATGTTCGGCAATCAATTCCAGATTCAGGAAGAAGTAGCACAAACCGTTCTCGCCAAGCTGCGATCCGACCTATCCGAGGGTAGATCCGGAATCGCGGTGCGCAAACCCACTGAGAACCTTGCGGCTTATAACCTCTATCAGCAGGGCCGCTACTACCTCAATCAGCGCACCGAAGAAGGCCTGCGCAAGGCTGCTGAGTTCTTTGAAAAAGTGATCGCCGAAGACCCTCACTATTCGCAAGCCTACGCCGGTCTGGCGGATGCCTACGGGCTGCTGGGGCATTATGGCGTTCTGTCCCCTGCGGAAGTATGGACCAAGACCGCATCGAACGCAGCCTGGGCTGTGCTGGAGGACGACGACTCCTCGCAAGCCCATACTTCTTTGGCCCACGTCAAGTCCACACAGGACTGGGACTGGAAGGGCGCCGAAAGTGAATACCTGCGCGCCATTCAGCTAGACCCGCGTAACGCCACTGCTCATCACTGGTATGCCATTTCTTGTCTCGCTGCCACGGGACGCCTGGAACAAGCCGCCGATGAAATGGCTCTGGCCCAAGCCCTGGACCCCATCTCCTCCATCATTGCGCGGGATACCGCGGTGATCTCTTACTACCGCCGCGATTTTGAAGAGGCGCTAGAACAATGCGATCACACCATTGAATTGAACCCTCATTTCTCCCCCGCGTATTGGACCTTGGGCCTGATCCAGCAACAGCGAGGAGATTTCGAGGAGGCCGCCGCCGCGTTTCAGCGCGCTCTACAATTGTCTCCGCAGAGTCCACGTATGCAAGGCGCGCTAGGCCGGACGTATGCCCTGTGGGGGAAGCGCGAACAGGCGTTGGAGATCCTCGAGGAACTTCACCGGCTCACAAAACTGCGCTACGTTTCGCCGTTCGAGTTTGCGTCATTGCAGTTCGCCCTGGGAGAAAAAGAAGCTGGTTTCGAATGGCTCCGGAAGGCCTTCCAGGACCGCTGTTTTGAGCTGATAGCGCTGAGAGTCGACCCCCGCTTCGACGAGATCAAAAATGAACCGGCGTTTCTCTCGCTTTCCAGCCAACTGGGAATCTAGGCCAATTCGAGCGGCCGCTCACTATCGATGAACGGCCAGCAAAAGACCCCCAGGAAGTACACGCCCGCCAGAATGGAGAGAAACAGATTCCAGTTGCCGTGAGTCTGCTGCAGGATATAGCCTCCCAAGATCGACGAAGCGCTGCCCGCCAGATTCCCCATGAGGTTCATGGTTCCCGCCACCGAAGACGCGGCGTTCCTGCCGCCGATGTCCATGCAGGCTGACCAGGAATGTGGAATGACCTGGTCATTGAAGAAGCAGGCCGCCGCCATCATTGCCATTGTGGCGTTTACGCCCGTCATTTGCGTGGCGAGCGCCAAGCACAAGCCCGCACCTGCGAACCCGGTCGAAGCCATCAGTTTCCGCGTGCGCCCGATATTGCCGGTCCATTGCGTCACACGTTGCGAGGCAAATCCGCAGAACAGCGACCCAATTCCGCAAAAGAGCAGCGGGAAGACCGCATAACCGGCCGCCGTGCCTGGCGACAACTTGTAATGTTCCTGCAAATACGTCGGCAGCCAGGTCAAATAGAAATACCAGGAAAACGACACGAAAAAGTATTGCAGACTGAGCAGCAGCACCGAGCGCGAGTGCAGCAATTTACCCCATGGCACCGCATGTGAAACGGCGCGCTGCGTGGTCGTCTCCTGGAGCAGAGCCCTTTCCGCTGCATTCGCTCCCGGGTGCTCCTGTGGATTATCGCGATACCAGCGTGCGAACAGCACCGCCCAGATCACGCCCAAGCTTCCGAAAAAGACAAAGGACGCGCGCCAGCTCATATAATGCAGAGCCCATACCACCAGAAGCGGAGTGAAAGCTCCCCCCCAGCGTGCCGCCGTCCACAGAATGCCCTGCGCGCGGGTGCGTTCCTCCAGCGGCAGCCAGGCGCGGAAGGACTTGGTGATCACTGGGAAACAGCCCGCCTCCCCCACCCCAAACAGGAAACGGATCACCACCATGGAGGTGAAGTTCCACGCCAATCCCGTAAGTGCGGTGAAAGCCGACCATCCTGCCACGATGCGGATCAGTCCCTTGCGCGCACCCACTAGGTCGCCATACCAGGCGCCGGGAATCTCGAACAGTCCATAGCTGAGCAGAAAGACCCCGAAAACCGTGCCCATCTGGGCTTTATCGAACCCCAGGTCACGGGCGATCAGCGGCGCGGCTTGCGAGATACAGATGCGATCCACGAAGGCCAGCACCGCAAGCGCCACGCCAAAGGCAACCACCCGGTACCGCGCGTGGGAGGCAGCGGCCGGCCGGAGCTGGGCATCCGCAAGATGGGCCGCCGGTTGCATCAACCGGTTGATGTTAACACCCCAAAGCCACCAAAACAATGATTTAACGGTCTGGACACCGTAACTTTTATCACCATCGGCGCAAACTGCCTTAGACTGTCAGCTATGGATCGGCGTCGCTTTCTTCAGACCGCAGCCGCAACGGCTCTCGCTACCCAAGCTCGCGCCCAACGGCCAAACGAACCCAAGCTAAAGGTGGATGCGTACTCCCGCCACTTGCAGTGGCTGCGTACGCCCGAGGAGGTCGCCGAGGCGGTCGTCGAGATGGGCTACCAAGGGCTCGACCTCACCGTGCGTCCCTACCCTGGGCACGTAGATCCGGCGCGCGTTACCGAGGACCTGCCGCCATTTGTGCGCGCCATCCGCAAACACGGCATCGAGGTCAACTCAATCACTTGCCCGATCACTGACGCCGACTCACCGAATGCGGAGGCGATGCTGAAGGCTGCTTCCGATTTGGGCATTCGCTACTACTGGTGGGGCACCTTCCGCTACGACAAGAACACGCCCGTCATACAGCAGTTGGATGCCTTGAAGCCGCGTGTGGCCAAGCTGGCGGCGCTGAACGCCAAATACAATATGACCGCCATGTATCACACCTACTCAGGAAGCCAAATGGTGGGCGCCGCCATGTGGGATTTTCTATACGTGCTGCGCGATTTTGATCCTGCCCAAGTGGGTTTTCACTACGACATCGGCCACATGACCAACGCCGGCGGCAACGGCACTTGGGAAACCAGCCTGCGTGCGGCCGGTACTTATGTGCGCGGCGTTTCCGTGAAGGATTCGTTTATCGAGAAGACGCCCGATGGCAAATGGCGTGTGCGCTACGTTCCGCTCGGGGAAGGCAACGTGCAGTTGGCCCAGTTCGCCTCGATTTTGAAGGCCATCCGTTTTTCTGGCCCCATCGAAATTCAGGCCGAATATCCCAACGGCGGCGCCGAGAACGCCATGGACAAGCTCACCCTTCCGCGCAGCCAAGTCCTCGGCGCAATGAAGAACGACCTTTCCGTGCTGCAGCGGGTGCTTACTGAGGTAGGTCTCGCTTAAGGCAGCGCGAAAGTAACGAGCTGTCCTGCCACCGATCCGACTCTACCGCCAACGGCAATCGATACGTATTGCTTGCCGTTCTTTCCCAGATAAGTCAGAGGCGTGGAACCAGCATTGGCGCTGAGCTCTATGGACCACAGCTCCTTGCCCGTTCGGGAATCAATGGCACGAAACATCTTATCCTGGGACGCACCAATGAAGAGCACACCACCTGCGGTCGCCACAGAGCCGCCTCCGTTGTCGGTTCCGGTCTTCGGAATGCCCTTCGCAGTCAACTCCTTGATCTCGCCAAGCGGTTCGCGCCAGACGATGTCGCCTGTCGCGGCGTTGATGGCCATGAGTTCGCCCCAGGGCGGTGTGGAGCAGGGGTAGCCATTCTGATCAACGAAGGGAATTTTTGATTTGGCCAGCGACTCGAATTTGTTCGAGGACAACTGAGGTGTCAGCATAGCGATGGTGCCTAGATCTTTGTCGTTGACGAAGATGTAATTGAGGTTGGGATCGTAAGTTGCTCCAGCAAACGTGCCGCCCCCTGTGGAGCTTGGGAACACCAGCGTAGGGACCATAGAATAAGGTCCGCCCTCACCTGCCTGAAGCACCTTGTCGTATATGGCCAGACAAAATTTATGGCTTTCCGGTGAAAGGTTCGCAACTTCATCACGGCTTAAGCTGACGCGTCCGATCGGAGGGGGTTTGACCGGGACGGGTTGCGTCGGTGAAGTGAGTTCGCCTGGAGCGTCGCTCGCTGGAACAGGCCTTTCTTCCACGGGTAAGAGCGGCTTGCCAGTAGTTCGGTCGAGCACGAAGAGATAACCTTGCTTGGTGTTCTGCACGACAGCGGGAACCTTCTTGCCGTCCGCAGTTGTAATATCGGCCAGCACCGGCGGTGAATTGACATCCCAGTCATAGATGTCATGATGACTGGTCTGGAAGTACCATTTCAGCTTGCCGGTATTGGCGTCAATGGCAACGATGCTGGACGAATATAGGTTGTCTCCAGGGCGGGGCGCGCCATAAACCTGGTCCGTGGCGTTGCCTGTCGCCATGAAAACCGTGCCGGTGGAATAATCAACCGTCATCGGCACCCAACTGCCCGGACCGCGGCGGTCTTGCCAGCCATTCAGACCCCACGTGCCGAAATTTGGCTCGCCGGGATGCGGCACGGTGTGGAAAGTCCACACTTCCTTGCCGGTGTTCACATCGAAGGCGCGCGCATCACCGGGCGTCCCATAGCGGCCCTGTTCGGCCGTCCTGGGAGCAATGATCGCGAGGTTCTTGTACAGAGTAGGCAACATGCCTGGCGTGTAGTCGCTATAGGGGAACTTCTCCATGGCGTTCACTCTGAGATCAAGCGCGCCGTTCTGGCCGAAATCCTTGTAGAGTGCGCCGGTTTTTGCGTCGAATTGGACCAAGTAACCCCCGCGCGTGGCGACAACGATGCGGGGCGGGCTGCCCTCGCCGGGCCAGTAGGCGACGCCGTATTTGGCGCTGTTGCCAAGCCCTAGGAACTTGCTGTTAGCAGGTGGCGTGCCGCGCCCGCCGCCGCTGCCCAAAGCACGCGCCGCATTTGTCATGGTTTCGGGTGTTGCGGGAATCAGCGTGCTCATGTCCGTCTGCCAGAGCAATTTTCCGGTCTCTCCGTCGAGCGCAATGATTTTGGAGCCGCTGGGATAGTACATGACGCCGTTAATGACGATCGGGGTTATTTCCGACCCGCCCGCGTCGTACGACCATACCTTGGTGAGCTTAGACACATTTTGCATGGTGATCTGTTTGAGCGCCGAGTATTTCGTTTGACCCGGATCGCCACCAACCGTGGCCCAATCCCCGTCGCCCGAGAAAGCCGCCGTTGCAGACATGATCAATGCCCCGAAAGAAGCTGCCGATAATGCAACTTTTCTAATCGATGTCATTGGAGTAAATTCCTTTCAAGATTTCGGCAAGTCAGAACCATCCGCGTTGGTAACCTCACTCGGGTTCGTTACCCGCATCCGGGCGACGCCCGCCACCGGCGCCGCGCCTGTTCATAAAGGCCGGCTGCATAATGTCAAGATCCCAAGTGGAAGCGAAAGCCGCTTCTACCATCAGCCGATTGTGCTTGATTTGACCGATCACCGTCTGGCGTGGCAGAGTGATCTTGTCATTCCCCTGTTCGGCCCCGCCAAGCGGCCATTCGGCCTGGCATTCCGCCGGCCCGCGGAAATTGATCTCCTTCAGGATCTTGCCGATCAGGCTCAAATCGATCATTCCCGTTCCCACAGGTACCTGATGCAGGTGGTAGGGAAGAGGCCGACCGCCGCCGCCAATGGCCAGCGGGCTGCCACCGTCTTTGCCTACGTTGTCACCGCTACTGCTATTGACGCCGATCAAGTCCTGCGGCTTGCCCACAAACGGTCCATCCTTCCAGACTGGCAAGTCGAGCGTCACTGTAGCGTCGTTCAAGGCAAGTCCACCGATATAAGGAGCGCCGAGACGCATATGCACGACAAAAGTCTGCGGCGTGGCCTGTAGTAGACTGCCGGTGTCATAGCGGAAGCTAACAAAGCGCGGATCGAAGTTGCGCAGCACTTCGAGAAAATCGAAAAAGGCGGCGCCTACATTCCCCGCTCCTGCTTGGGGCTGGTACAAGGCCTTCATGCCGTACTTTTCATTTAGCTTGGCCAACTTGGAGACACGCGGCTTCAGCGCATCGAGCTGCGGCTGATAAGGCTGGCGATCGTCATAGCGGAAACTGCCCCAACTGTAATAGCGGATGCCGAGCGAGGACGCCGTGCCCAGTATTGCCTCGGCATTGGGCGAATCTGCGTCGGTGATAGGACAGGTGATGGCGGAGACACTAATACCACTCTGCTTAAGCCCGCTCACAAAGAGGGGCAGCTCGGTCTTGACCTTCGCTGGATCGACATGGCCGGGATAGGGCATAACCGTCAAATCGAGGCTTTGAAGACCGATATCGGAGACGGCCTTGGCAACGTCCCCCGGAGATCTCAACCATTGTAGGCTTCGCGAAAAGACATCGAGGGGAAATCTCCCGCTGGGGTCGGGCGGGGGCGCAGAAGCACGCGCGGTGGCTGGCGCACCTTGTGCTGAGGCCCTTTTTGCGAGCGCGGTGGCGCCCAGTGTCGCTGCGCCCCAATTGAGAAACTTGCGTCTATCCATGGCAACCTCCTACCATCCCAACGCTTCCATGCGCGCCTGCGTGCATGCTCTCATGATCTCGATATAATTACGAGTTCTTTCGGCGCCATACAATAGAGGGTTTTTGGCGGGCGGATAGTTATCGCTGACGTACTTGGTCCGCGCCAGAATATTCATATTGGTGTTGGGATGGGCCTGCATTACCGATTCCACTTTATTCTGGATTCCCATATCCCAGATATGTTCGTACCCGCCGATGAAGGCCTCCCGGTTGTGGACATCCGAGCCGGCTGTGACTAGCAGTATCGGATGGTTTTTGCCCTGGAATTTTACAGGAACAATCATCCCTATGGATCCGGGCGTATGACCTGTCATCTGGTAGATGGTGGCGGTCACGTCACCGACTGTGATCTTCATGCCGTCCACGGCATCGATATCGCGCGTCATGGGCGTTTTATTCTTGAGTCTGGCCGCCTGTCCCGTATCGGACTTTAGCGTCTTGAAATAGAGGTCCCAGTCGTCACGGCCCATGATGACCTTCGGATGATAGTTGCTTTGGATATACTGCCCCCCGCCCGTATGATCCAGGTGGAAATGCCCAAAGACCATGTATTTGATTTTCGCTGGGTCGAGCCCCGCCTTCTTCATACTGGGAACGATGATGTCGCGCGCATCATCTTCACTATTCATCGAGTCGAAAAGAATGTAACCAGATGACGAGGTCACCAGCCACGCGCCGATGCCAGTATTGCCGATCCAATAAAAATTATCGAAGAGCCGCTGGATGCCGAGCGTCGCCGCGGGACTCGGTGCCGGATAGGGAGTAAGATGCGGAACGCTGTCGGGTACGCCTATCGTCGCCCTATCTTGGTTCGTCGCGCCACCGGATGCCTTGCAGAACACGCCCACATCAAATATGAGGTCCGGGTCGTCGCCGGCGATTTTCTTGGCCTTGGCCACGTATTCCTGGGTTTTCGCGTTGGTGTCCCATTGCGCCTGCGTCGGAAGATATGCCGAATCGCCGCCACGCCCACCACGCCCAATGGCACGGGCAGATCCGGCGGCAGACTGTTGTGGAACAGCGTCCTGCGCACACACCAAGACCGCCGCAACGGCACTCGCGCTCATCGCGGCTAGAATTCTTTGAAGCATCATCCCTCCCTAATGTTGAACACTTTACGGTCTTAGAAGACGAATTTCAGCGCGAACTGAATAATCCGAGGATCGCGAGCGGTAAGAATCTGCCCATAGCTGGGGCTGTTCATTGTGGCGTTTGGATTGCCGAACCGCGCATGGTTCATCAAATTGAAGGCTTCCGCGCGGAAGTCCAACCGCTGACCTTCCCGCACAGGGAAGGACCGCGATACCGCCACGTCTACATTCCATGCTCCAGGTCCTTCAATCACGCCTACGCCCGAATTACCAAACGTCCCAGTGGGACTCGCTTTGAATGCTGCGGTATTGAACCACTTGGCGATGGTGGGATTGCTCAGATTCGGATCGCCCACAACGTCGGGCCGAACACCCGAACCGGTGAGGGACGTGTCCGTACCCACAGCGGGGGTGATCCAGGTGCCGGTCGCCTTCGTGAAAATAGTTGACTCCTGCCAGTTCCCCAGAATCATTTGCGTCCATCGTGCGGAGAATTTCGGAGTGCGGACAACTCCCGTCAGGTTAAATACCTGTCTGCGGTCCGAGAGACAATTCCCATACTCGGCCGCCCGATTGTTTGGATCTTGCGGAGATGCTCCGCCGTTGAGGGCGACTTCATTCTGCGTCAGGCAGTGTGACCAGGTATAGTTGGCCAAAACCGTAAAGTTGTGAGTAAGGCGGTGCTGGGCCGAAAGCAACATCGCGTTGTAAGTGGCAATGCCGCCGTCGCCGAATGCCGTAACGGCCCCGTAGGCCGTCGCTTTGGCCGGGTTCGCGAGATACAGCACTCGGCGGAAGTTGACATTACCGTTGGTCGAACAAGGTCCGGCAGCGGTCAGGCCGTACTGTCCAGCGACGCAATTTCCCGGGACATAGATAGCAGGATTCTGTGGCTCGCCGATCTCTAAGTGCTGCGTTCTGTTCCCCAGATAAGTTGCTGATACCAGCCAATCGCCGGCGAACTGTTTCTGCAGCGCCAAGTTCCACTGCTCCATGTAAGTAGGTTTGGGATTGAGCTTGAAATTCCCTAAACCACCACCGAACTGTGGGAATTGAACATTCGAGGGCAGAAAGCCTGGCAACGGAAACGGGTTCGTGGTGCCTTGATAGGGATTGGTGAACCCTCCCGCGGGGTTAGGAATAGCGATCGGAAAAGCGAATGGAGCATGCGTGCCGTTTTGCAGGAATAGCGGAGTGCCGCCGTAAAAAATCCCGTAGCCTGCGCGTATGGTTTCCTGGCCCTTCCCTCGAGGATCGTAGACAATTCCCAGTCGTGGGGAGAATTCAGCATTCCTTCCGACGAAATAGTGATTTCCCGGCATGCCGGGATCCCCGACAAACAGCGTACCTGCCGGAGCTTTGGTGAAGACCGTGCTTTGAAGCCCTTGGTTGTACCACCCCAGGTCGAAGATGCTGACCTGCGGAACCGCCTTCCACGGGGACTTAAAGGGATCCCAACGCACACCAACATTTAGGTTCAAATGAGCGTTGAGACGGATGTTGTCTTGCGCGTAGAGCGCCGGGACGGTTGTGCGCTCATCACCAATTTGGCCATTATTCTGGGTGAAGTTAGATGGCTTCCCCAGCATGAAATCGGCCAGAGGGTTCCCAGTGTTTTGCCCATTGAAAGTGAAGTTACCGTTGCGTGAGAAGTTTCCGAAAGAATTCAGCCTAGAATTCATCAGGGTGAACCCAAACGTCAACTGGTGCGCGCCCCGAATCATGTTGATGTCCTCCGAGAGGTGGTAGTTGGTGGAGATCCACGGACCAGGCGAACAATTCTGGCATACCGGCGTGAAATAGTTGGTGATACTGATGAACGCATAACCCGGAACTCCCTGCGTGACATTCGACCCCAGCGAAGTAGGTGTCGGCACCCCGTCCGGCGTATAGCGGATGACCGAGGTCCGGCTGAATCCCACTCGGAACGCGCTGACTGTTGTGGGGGTGATGATAAACGTGTGCCCGATCACCGCCGAGTTGACGCGGTCCGCGAGCCCTACGCTCGCGTCCGTGGACATCGTCAATAAGTTATTCGTGTAATACGGCGCGTGCTGGAAATCGGTGATGAAGTAGCGGGCGAACAGCGAGTTCTTTTCGTTGAGTTGGTAATCGACCCTGCCCACATATTGATTTTCGTGGTCGCTGCTGGGAATCCCGTAAGTCGACTGCCCACAGGGGCTGCTGGAGGTCGGAATCAATTTCAGCAGATTCAAGGCAACCGGGTTGAGTAGGGATGGGTTAACCTTGTTGCCAACAAAGGGCGCCTTAAGCTGCACATTGTTGCACGACGCAATTCCGGTAAAGTCTCCTTGTAACGCCGCGGCGGTCGCCACGAAGTTGATATTTGCCGCCGGCGCTACCTTATTGAAAGTTCCCTGATAACCACCGAAAAAGAATAGCTTGTTCTTGATGATCGCTCCGCCGATAGTTCCGCCGAACTGGTTCCGTTTCAGCGAGTCTCTAGTGGGCGCGAAAAAATTTCGCGCATTGACGGCATAATTTCTCAAGAACTCAAACGCATCGCCATGGATTGCGTTGGTCCCGGTCTTCGTGATGACATTCACCACGCCGCCCGGCTGCGCGCCGTAGTTGGCAGGCAGTGAACTCGTTTCAACCTTGAACTCCTGCAAAGCATCCGGGAACGGCATGGGAAGCCCGATGTTTGAAATCGGATCCATGTGGTTGCCGCCATCTAAGACGAACAGAGTCTGTCCGCCCTGCCCCCCCGCTATCGAGACGGCCGTGGATGTCGGGTAGTTCTTGTTCGAGATCAAAGATTGTCCCGCATTGGTCGGAACGAAATCGTTGGCACCGCCGGAAAGCGTGATTAATTGCGTGACCTGTCGGCCGTTTAACGGCAGTTCCAGCACGCGCTCCTGGTCCATGACCTGGCCGATGCCGGTGCTGTGGGTTTCCACCTGCGCGGCATTGGCCTGCACCTCCACCTGCTGGCTGAGTTCCCCCACTTTCATCGTGACGTTTATCTGGGGGTTGGTATTAACCTGCAACACAATTCCGGATTGCACATATGCCGTAAAGCCTTGCTTTGTCGCCCGCAGCCGGTAGGGACCAGAAGGCAAGTTTGATACGGTGTAGGTGCCATCCGAACCGGTCTTAGCCGTGCGAGCGATGCCCGTATCCGTGTTGGTGATCGTGATGTCTGTGTCCGGAATCGCAGCGCCCGTTGCGTCCTGAACCGTTCCGGCAATTTGCGCAACCTGCGTCGTCTGTCCTGGCAGACTAAGCGCGCTAAGAATGATCGCAAACACGATCAAAACAATCCTCATAACCCCTCCTTGAGCTACCAACGCGGACCCCGAAACTTGGCCGAAAGCGCCTGCAAACGCAGAATTATTGGCCGCGGCCTAGTGCAAAGAATAAGGCCAAGGTCAAAATCTGGCAAGATTGTAACGGTGGCAGTACCGTGACAGAAAACGCTTGCCAGACTCCGGCCGTGCGCCCTACTTCATCCGATCCAAGGGGATGCGCGCATAATAGGTGCGCTGCACGACTCCCCCTGGCGAATAGGGGAAGACTATGTGGGCGAACTGGTTGTCGCCGGTGATCCAGGTCGAAAAATCGCCGCCGCCGAAGGAATAGTTACCAAGTTGAATGAGCGCAGGATAGGGTGAGGGCTCTGGGCTCACCTTGATGGTGGCTCCGAACGTCTGGTCATTCACTATACTCGCGAAGACATTGTAGGCTCCTGCGGCGCGGAAACCTCGCCATGCAGCGAGGATCCGTCCGTCAGCAGTATAGCCGACGCCTGGCATATCGACGTTCGAGACTGGCAGCACTCCTTTAGGCGGCTCCCGGGTCGCGGCCGACAACCAGGTCCTTCCGCCATCTTCGGTGAAGAAGACCTTCAGTTGCCGATGGTCCATCGTGTATCCGGTCACTGCGAAATGGCCAGTGTGCCTCGGGTCGGCGGCCACCTGCGGGTAGCGAGTGCGGCCAGCGGGATTCACCTCAGTGGAATCCGCGATCAATTGATAAGCGAAGTGCGCGCCCTTGTCTGAACTAGAGGCGAAGACCAAGCATGGACATTTCTTGCCTGGTATCGGCGTGTTGGTCGCAAAATAGACAGCAGCCAGCACGCCATGTGCGGCAGCGATGTCAGCCCCACGACCGGGCCACTCCTTCGAGCCAGCCGGGCGGTATACGGTACTGAAGCTTCGCCCTTGGTCGTCGGATGCGGCAACGTAACCTTGCGCACTGGAATAAAATGTACCAGTCTGAGGGTCGGCCACACCCTTGGCTCCATCCCATGGCGTATCCGCTGGTTCTTTCCCGCCCTCAATACCCACGACTCCGGGCGCGAACTTCGCCGTGGTGATGCCGGGGATAGCCTTTGACCAGTGGACTCCTTCATCTCGGGAGACGGTCACCATTTGGCGTCCCTGTTTCGGCTCCGGCCCTACCAACCCGTTTGCAGTGTAAACCGCGCCGCCTGCGTACATCGTGCCGTCGGGTCCTACCGCCGTCCACGGTGCATTGCAATACCAGAGCTCCGGCTCTTCCTCAGTCCGAACCGTTCTCAGGAAGTCCATGAGATTCGTATCCGTAAAAGTTGCACCTCCATCTCTGGAGATCGCAAGATGGCATTCTGCGGTGCGTGAGCCTTTGGGTGCGTTCGTATCAATGGGTAGTGAATAGAGACGCCATCCGATCAGCACCGTCTTGTCGTATTTGGGGCTTACACTCACAAACGGGAATGCAGACGCGAATTGCGGTCCGTTCTGGCTAATGTCCCTCAGCTCAACGCCTGGCGATGCCCCGGGCTCCGCCGGCGTTTGCGCCCAGGCACCTGCTATCAAAAGGCCCGCGATGAAGACCGCTACTCCCGTGACGGGAAGAGTTGGCCGAATTCGGGAAAGGTATTTCACACGGACACCACGTTTGCCAAGACCGATCCTATCACCGGTTTCGGCTTCATAAAACCTGGTAACGGTGTCGCCACCGTAACGCCGAAGTTGCGACGGGGCGCCTTGCGGCATGTGCTATTGCGCAAGCGGCAACAGCCGTAACCGAACAGGCACCGGCCAAGTAGACAACTATTCCGCTGATCTGGCCGGAACACAGGCTGGAGTGGATGGAAAACGGCTGATGCGCCCCTATGGAGATCGCCGATGAGTCGACTTGGAGGGAATGTCCCAGACGCCGTTCATGATTGGTCACTATTCGTAGATCACTCCCGAAAAACGCGCTGAGCTTCCCCGATTCACTTGCTAGAATTGTCTGCTAGGAGCGGCGCCCTTTGAGAGGCGGCGGATCAAGCCGAAGACGAAACCTCGCCGTTTTTGACTTGCGATAAGGTTCACTTATCCCAATCCAGGAGTTCAGCAACGGCAGTGCCCAGACCGGGCTGTTAGATGCACGTCCGCTAGTTCGGTAACCCGACCTTCTTGCGGAGGACCTTTATCCGCGGGTCGCTCCGAACAAAAGCAAATTCCGGATATGTGAGCGCGCGGCCGATGCGGCCGGGGCCCAGCACATCCATGCGTTCGAGAGCGTCCAGGGTGCGCTCCTTGTCGCCCAGACCAGCAAAGACTAAGGCTTGGTTGAAAGGGTTTGGCGAGACGTCGGCCGCGACTTTCTCGGCATCCTCGCGACGGCCCGCCCGGGCGTAGGCATAGCCGAGGTAGCCCCGATTGCCGACTGTGGCGAGGACCTGGATAGCCTCGTTGATTCTCCCTTGCCCTAACCGGGCCCGGCCCAGACACTCGCTCCTGGCACGGGAGTCTGCGTCTGCCGGCAGCTTCTCACAATGGCCCGCAGCCTCGTCGTAGCGGCCAGCCGAGGTGAGGACGTAGCCCAGGTAGCGCTGAACCTCTGGTGACAGCGGGTCGATATTCTCAGCAACCCGCAACTGCTGAAGAGCCTCCTCGGTCCGGCCGAGCACTAAAAGGAGATACGTCGCAAAATCATCATACGAGTTTGAGCGGTTGCGGTCGAGCTCGATCGCGCGCCGGAAGCTTCTTTCCGATTGCTCCCATTGTCCATCGCGCGCCCTCGCCATTCCGAGGGAGGCGTGCCCTTCTGCTAGCAGAGGATCCAACTCAATCGCCTTCTCAGCCGCGGCTCGCATTTTCGCCAACTGATCGTCACGGTGATCCAAATTCGGGAATGTAGCCGAAGTGTACGCGTAAGCGGCGGCGAGGCCGGCATATGCCGGTGCAAACGAAGGGTCTCTCGCGACGGCCTTTTCGAAGAAGCCGATACTTGGGGGATTGTCACCCACGCCACCCAGGATTTCGAACGCGCGGGCGTGTAGGTAGAGATCGTAGGCTTCGACACTGGTCTCATACCGCCGGCGGCCTTGTCCGAGCGTCAACCGCAAGTTATTGACGATGCCGCGGGAAATCTCGTCCTGGATGGCGAAGACGTCTGTCAGCTCGCGGTCGAACTTGCCTGACCAGATGGGAAAGTCGTCGCGCACCCGGATCAATTGCGCGTCAATGCGCAGCCGCTGGCCGGCACGCAGAACCGAACCCTCCAGAATGTAATCGGCTGCAAGCTCCTTTCCCGCCTCGCGTACGTTCCGCGGCTTGCCCTTAAAAGCAAAGGAAGACGTTCGGGAACGCGGCGATAACCCATCGATGATCGATAAGTTGCGGATCAGTTCATCGGTAAGGCCGTCGGCAAAATAATCTTCTGCGGGATCATGGCTCAAGTTTTCGAGCGGCAGGACCGCGATACCGATGGGCGTAGCGGTGTGCTGAACTCGCCACCAAACTGTCATGCCTAGAGCGACCACGATTCCTGCCAGTGCCAGAATCAGCCCGAGTTTCGAGTGCCTCTTCCGATCGTCATTTGTTGTCTGGGGTGCGCCTGTCGTCTGTGGCGCGGCGGGGGGCCGGTGCAACACAGGCGCGTACCCGCCCTTCGGCAGTTCGATGACCAGCGCATCGCCTTTCCCTTCGCCCGCGTAGTATTCGGCGAGGCGAGCACGGAGCCGGCCCGCCTCGGTACGCACAATCGAATCCTGCGACGGATCATGATCCGCCCCCCGCCCGAACACCTCGATGGCGATAACGGATTCTTTGATCTCGCTGTCCTTGCCTTCCAGGTGCTGTTCGACTACGAAGCGTAGAAATCGCGCCATGCGTTCATTTCGCAGAAACCCGGCGCTCGCCAGCACACGCTCCAGTTGCTGCCGCGCGGCATATACATCAGATTCCGCGGTGGGCATGGTTTCGAGCATACCTCTTGTTTTCAGTGCTGTGCAAATGTATGAAACACTCCATCAACATGTCTGGACTTGTTTTAGCGCATGAGGGGGAACATCGTGTCCTCATGAGACTCGTTCCACTGTTGATGATGATAGGCGGCGCGTACGGTGCGATTCCGAGTTGGGCTGGAGATGTAGTCGGGTTATGGAAGGTCACCCCGCCCAGCTCCTTAGACCCGCGCTATTCCGGAGAGCGTCTAAGCGTGAGGTTTGAATTACACGGCAAAGGAGAAGTGTTCACTCTCAACCGGGTCGACGGGGACGGCCGGTCTACGACTTCCAGCACCATCCTGTACCTCGACAGCAAATCCCGGGACTTTCAGGGCTTCGGGTGTTCGGGGACGCAAGCATCGCGGCGATTGGACAGTGAGACGGTGGAGATCCTGCGCACCTGCGCGAACGGCGACTGGACACGATTCGTCCGGCGATTGTCCACACAGCCAACGGAAATGTTCCTGGAGATTACAGAACAGTTGAGCGACGGCCGCCGCTTCGCGCGGCGCCTCGTGCTGGAGAAACAATTCGAAGCGGAAACAACGCAACCGAAAAAGTCTGCAAACGAGGGGAGAGAAAGATGATTCGACAAGCTCTTAAGAAGACCGCAACGCCCCTAAATTTTGGGTTTGTTCTTCTGCTCTTTGGAGTAGCCGGCCACGCACCCATCGCGATGGGGCAAGCAACGGGCACATTTACCCCGACGGGTAACTTGACCGGAGACCGCTGGTTCCATACCGCAACCTTACTTAAAAATGGCAAGGTTTTGATTGCGGGGGGCCGTGGCTTCCGTTTGAGCTTGGATCCTCTAGACACAGCCGAGCTTTACGATCCCTCCACGGGCACCTTTTTCGCAACAGGTAGTATGTCCACGGCTCGGGTTTCGCACACAGCCACGTTGCTCCGTGACGGCAGTGTACTGATCGCTGGCGGGGAGGGCAAGGGTGGTATCGCCCTAGCCAGCGCAGAAATTTACGATCCTTCCACTGGCTCCTTTGCCTCCACGGGCAACATGTCCACTTCTCATTACCGCGCCACCCTCCTGAGTAATGGAAAGGTTCTGATGGGGCCGCCCGCGACTGATGGCAGCGCTGAATTATACGATCCCTCGACCGGCACGTTTACGACTACCGGAGGTTATGCCCACATCGGCACCGGGTCCGTGTTTGGAATTGACGGGCTGTTTGGGAGCACAGCCACCTTGCTTCCCGACGGCAGGGTCTTGATCACTTCGGAGCCCACCGGTGCACTCTACGTCCCTGGCACCGGCACGTTCAGTCTTACGGGCGCCATGAAAGAGCGCGCCCCGTATATAGTAGGCCGCACGGCGACTTTGCTCACGAACGGCAAGGTATTGGTTGCGGGTGGCGATGTCGCGTTTGATGAGGACACAGACACTGTCTTCGCGAGCGCCGAACTATATGACCCTTCCTCGGGAACTTTCACTGCTACAGGCAACATGACTACGGCTCGCGAGCAGCACACGGCCACATTGCTCCCCGACGGTAGCGTTTTGATTGCCGGTGGCGGTAGCGACCCTGCAGCCGAACTTTACGACCCCGCCAGCGGAACTTTCAGTCGTACAGGGCCAATGAGCGCATCCCGGTTCGGCAACACGGCCACCCCGCTGGCGGATGGTACGGTGCTGGTAGCTGGCGGCCAGCGGTACCCCGTGTTCGATGCCAACGCCGCCGAAATTTATCATCCGCAATCATCGGTCTGGCAAGCCGCAGTCACCGCCATGAAAACCGCAGCGGGTTCCGATAGCCAAAATTTCTGGCAATGGGCCTACTATTGGCAATACCTGCCGGCATTCCAGGGCGCGCCAGCTGGGTTCGGCGTGGTGGACTCGATCAGCCTCGGTGTGATGGAGCAAATCATCGTGGCGGGCGGCGGCAATGGGTTTCAGATGGTTTCCGCAGAACAATGGGCGCTGTATTACCGGCAGGCAGCCTCGATTTCAGCGAGCCCGAATCCTTGCACGCTCTCAGGAAGTTTGTGCACGTCCTACATTACGTGGAGCACCAGCGGCATCTCAAACGCTCAAGTTTGGGTAACAGTAGGCAGCGGGCCCGAATCCCTTTTTGCAAGCGGCGTTTCCTGTTCGGGCACCGCCTGCGCGGCGCCATGGATTCAAGGGGGCGGGTTTGTCTATACCTTCACTCTTTACGATTGTTCCGCGGTGATATGCACGTCCACTGGTCATGGGAATGCTCCGGTCTTAAGCTCAATCCGCGTCACCGCCCAAGGCCGCGACGCTACGGTTCGGTGATGATTCGACGGGCGAAGAAGGCCACCATGATACCGCTCGATGAGAACCGGAGGGAACCAATGAAGAGAGCTCTCGTTATTTGTCTGCTGTGCCCGCTTGTCGTAGCGCCGGCCTTCGTCTCGCTTCGCAGACCAGTTATCGGCACGAGTGTTGCCGCAAGAGCACCGCAGGCGGCCAACCCGCGCATCGTCGATAGCTACGGCAAGCTGCCACTCAGCTTCGAGGCCAACCAGGGACAAACAGACTCCCAGGTAAAATTCGTCTCCCGAGGCACCGGCTACAGCCTGTTTTTAACCTCGACGGAAGCCGTGCTGAGCCTGAAAGCGCCATCGAGCTCCGCAGTGGTTTTGAAGATGAAGCTCGTCGGAGCAAATCCTTCGCCACAACTGACGGGCCGGGACGAGCTGCCCGGCAAGAGCAACTACTTCATCGGCAACGATCCGTCCAAGTGGCGCACCAATGTGACCACCTACGCAAAAGTAAAATACGCGGACGTCTATCCCGGCGTCGATCTGGTTTACTACGGCAATCAGCGCCAGTTGGAATACGACTTCTTGGTTGCCCCCGGCGCCGACCCACGGGCCATCCGGCTCGCCATCGATTGTTGCGAGAAACCGCGAATCGACCAGCAAGGCGATCTAGTGCTGGAGGTCGATCGAAGCGAGATCCGCCTGCATCAGCCCGTCATCTATCAGGAGATCAACAGGTCGCGGCGTAACATTGGCGGCAAATTTGTAATGCGAAGCGGACGTGAGGTTGGCTTTGAAATAGGTCGTTATGATGCGAGCAAACCTCTCATCATTGATCCGGTCATAAGCTATTCTACGTACCTCGGAGGCAGCGGCGATGAGAGCGTCGGCGGGATCGCAGTGGACTCCGCCGGCAATGCATACGTAACGGGGACTACTAATTCCAGCGATTTCCCCACGGCAAATCCGTTGCAGGCGACATTTAGCAGAGGTATCTGTGAGACGCTTCCAGTAGGCAGCGTCACCTTTCCTTGTTCCGTTGCGTTCGTTACAAAGCTCAATGCCTCCGGGACAGGGTTGATATATTCCACGTATCTCGGCGGAGGAGGTAGAGATGCTGGCCGCGGAATTGCGGTCGACTTCTTCGGCAATGCATACGTGACGGGGATCGCTAATTCTGTTAATTTCCCTACAGCAAATGCTTTCCAGGCAGGCACCAGAGGTCACCCGGATGCATTCGTGACCAAGCTCAACCCGACAGGATCGGCGCTGATCTATTCCACCTACCTGGGGGGCAGCGGCGGGGACTTAGGTGCCGGAATTGCCGTCGACTCCGCAGGCAACGCCTACGTGACGGGATCAACTAGTTCCAGCGATTTCCCCACAGCGAATGCTTTCCAGCAAACGATGGGGGGCTCTTTTGATGCTTTCGTGACGAAGCTGAATGCGGATGGCTCGGCACTGTTGTACTCCACCTACCTCGGCGGCAGCGGCGGTGACGGGGCCAATGGAATTGCCGTGGACTCTTCCGGCGACACCTATGTGACGGGGTCTACTAATTCAGGCAATTTCCCCACTGCAAATGCTTTCCAGGCAGCGTACGGAGGAGGCCTCTCCGATGCGTTCGTAACGAAGCTGAATGCCGCAGGCTCGGCGCTGTTATACTCCACCTACCTTGGCGGCAGCGGCAGTGGCGACTACGGAGACTCGGGTCATGGAATTGCAGTGGATTCCTCCGGCAATGCCTATGTGACGGGGTACACGGATTCCAACGATTTCCCCACAGTGAATGCATTCCAGCCGGTGTATCACTGCTGTAACGGCTACGAGTACATGGGCGATGCCTTCGTGACAAAGCTAAATGCAGCGGGCTCGGCGTTGGTATACTCCAGCCACCTCGGTGGAAGCGCCTATGACATCGGTTCCGCAATTGCGGTGGACTCCTCCGGTAACGCTTATGTGACGGGGAATACCTATTCCCACGACTTCCCCACAGCAAGTCCGTTCCAGGCAGACTATGCAGGCGCCTTCGTAACGATGATCAATGCCGCGGGGTCGGCGTCCGTGTACTCCACGTACCTTGGGGCCAGCTTTACGGACGCGGGTGCCGGAATTGCGGTGGACTCAGCAGACAACGTCTACGTGATAGGGACCACATCTTCCACGAATTTCCCCACAGCAAATCCTTTCCAGGCAGCCTATGGTGGGGACACCTGCACTGGAACTTCTCCTTTTTATGGAATTCCTTGCTCCGACGCGTTCGTGACGAAATTTCCTGCAGTCTCCGCAGGCCCCGATCCTTGGCAGCAGGCAATCACCGCCATAAAAGCCGCGGCGGGTTCCGACAGCCTAAATTTCTGGCAGTGGGCCTGGTATTGGCAATACCAACCGGCGTTCCCTGGCGCGCCCGCGGGATTCGGAGCAGTAGGCTCGATTAGCTCCGCTGTTATGGAACAGATCATCGTGGCGGGCGGTGGCAATGGGTTTCAGATGGTTTCCGCGGAACAGTGGATGCTGTACTTCCGTCAGGTGACACAACCGCCCGATCCGTGGAATCTGGCGATCGCTACCATGAAAACCGCGGCGGGTTCCGATAGCCAAAACTTCTGGGAGTGGGCCTGGTATTGGCAATACCTGCCCGCATTCCAGGGTGGGCCGAGTGGCTTCGGCGTCGGAGGTTCCATTAGCCCCGGTCTTATGGAACAGATCATAGTGGCGGGCGGGGGCAATGGATTTCAGAATGTTTCAGCAGAACAGTGGGTGCAGTATTACCGTAGCTTCCCGACCGTCGTCAGCGGCGTCCTAAACGGCGCCAGTCATCTTGCCGGGGCAATCGCGCCCGGAGAGCTTGTTCTCATCACCGGGTCCGGCCTTGGCCCCGCGCAAGTCGTCTCGGCCGTTCCTAACAGCGATGGTCTTTATCCCGCCCAGCTCGCGGGAACTACAGTGCTGGTCAACGGTATGCCGGTGCCGCTAGTCTCCACCTCGGCGACGCAAGTAACCGCAGCGGTCCTGGACTCCATTACTGGCATAGCGCAGGTAACAGTCATCTATCAGGGCCAGACCTCGGCTGCCTTTCCGGTTCCCGTTGCTCCCGCGGCGCCGGGGATCTTCACCGTGGATGGAACGGGGCAGGGACATGCCGCCACTGTCAATCAAGATGGATTAATCAACACCGCCGCTCACTGGGGCGACGTTATGACTCTATACGTGACGGGCTTAGGTCAAGCGCCGTCCGCCGTCACGATCCACGGTTACAATTTATCGGTGACTCCGCTATCCGTCGACAAGGGAACTGTCCCGGGCGTGATGCAGATCAAGGTGCCGATCCCGACCGGCCAAGACTGTGACACGCAAGTGGTGGTTCAGGTGGGTGACGCCACGAGTCAGCCGGGCGTGACCATTGCTATGGACATATGTA
>Ga0105242_10000408_pt1 | contig 34230 bp, 25 predicted proteins | sample KBSM24metaG_FD_81521 | JGI IMG/M metagenome (GOLD analysis project Ga0105242, IMG submission 81521) | Miscanthus rhizosphere microbial communities from Kellogg Biological Station, Michigan, USA - KBS M2-4 metaG | ecosystem: Host-associated > Plants > Roots > Rhizosphere > Soil | place...
GCACGTGTGGGCCCCGAACTCGATTCCGCGCCGCGCCATATCGCGGACCTCGTCCCAACGCAGCGCCTGTAGCGCGGCGGGCGGCTCTGCGTCGAGTTGGACTTCGAGCAAGCCAGGCAAGCGCTCGACCAGGGCTTCTCTCTCCGCGTTGGGCAGTTTCTTGGCGGCCTCAATAATCGTCCGGGCGGCGCGCCAACGCACGGCTCTGTCGGGCAACTCAAAACGCAACGAACTCGCACCCACGACCAGATCGAAACTGGCGCGGCTGGTCTGCTCAAGTGCGTAAGTGACACGGTCAGTCCACAACCAACAGCGCCGGTCCAGAAAATCCGTCACCAGATACACCGTGGCCGGAACACCCAAAGACTCGAAGGCCGGGAAGGCGTTCTCCAGGAAATCGCGGTAACCGTCGTCGACGGTGATGGCCAACGTTTTGGGAGGTAGCGGCTTATTGCGATCCAGAATATCCGCGATCTCGCCCAATGAAAGCACCTCATAGTGGCGGCGGAAGGCAGCAAGCTGGCGATGCAACTGTTCCGTTACGCCAGAGCGGAAGCGATGGTACATCAGGATGCGAAACCGGTCGCGATTGCGCTGGCGGAGCAGTTCCATGCCACCCACGCCGTGGAGCATCCCGCGCGCCACTCGCTTCGCCAGGCTCACTTTACCCGTAGTAAAAAGCCGTCTTTATTGGCCGTGACCAGCAGTTTCTCGCGGCTCAGATCGATGACAAAGCGATCGTCGGCCTTGACGAATTCCTGAATTGATTCGAACGGTCCCGGTCCGAACTGGCACGACAAGGGGTGCCCGTTGATGGAACTGTCCTCCACCACCAAGTACTGGCCCGGCGTCACGTACTTGCGGTAGATCAGGAGTTCCTCATCCACGTGCGGTTTGCGGTGATCGGAATCCAGAATCACCATGCGCTGGCTGGTGCCTTCGAGCAAAGGCTCCAACTGTTGGAATACTTCCGGAGCGGTGGAGGAGAAACCCGAGATGTAGTGGATGCGCGGATGCTGCGGCCGGTCGTCGCGAAGTTGCAGGTCGATGGAGATCACGCGGCCATGCCCGAGAATATCGAACAAGTTCGCCAGATACAGAGCGCTGCCCCCGTGGAGGGTGCCGGTTTCGATGACAACATCCGGCCGCTTTTCGAAAACAATCTCCTGATAGATCCACAGATCGCTGGGGAATTTCTGGCAGGGGACTCCCAGCCACGACATGTTGTCCCAGGTCGTGGGTGCGGAGTCGTAATAAATGTTGGCGAACAAGTCGACCGCGAACCGCTGCAAAGGCGGTATCTTCATGATTACGCCGCGCAGAAACCACAGGAATGGCCGCGCGGGAAACCTTTGAAACGAGTGACTATCATCATACTTCTCGGGGGTCGTCGAGGTCACAGCCAAGAGTTTAGCATTTCAGTTCAAATTTGTAGGATCCGCGCTGACGCGGTTCCATCCCATCCGCCGGCCGATTTCCTGAACGGGCCGCAGGAGAGCCTGAGCCAGGAATTGTATTTCATTGGGTTCGGCCACGCCGAACATCTTCACGAATGCCAGATAGGCCAGAGTGAATACGGTGCCGCAGGCCAGCAACACCACCACCGGACGGGATCCCAGTAGCGGAAGCCGGACAGCGGCCGCAAGCGCTGCCGCAGCGGCTGCGCTCAATGCCAGTTTCGTGGGAGCCATCAGCAGCGGCCAATGCCGCCTTCCGAAACGCAGCACGCGCCCGAAAATCCAGGTCTGGACCGCGCGGTCGGCCACGCCGATAATCATCACCGAACTGATGGCGCCGATCATTCCAAAGCGTGGTGTCGCCCACCACAGCGCGGCTAAAAGAGCTACAAAGAACGCCAACTTTATTTTCAACAGCAGGTAGCGGTATTCCGCGTAAGCCCGCACGATGGGGTCGAACATGAGAACGCCCAGCGGTAACAGCGTCAGGTTGATACGGAAGATGGGCCAGCTGGCCAGATAACGGTCCGAGAACAGAAATTCGATAAATTGCGGGCCCACAACCATCAGAAAAGCGTAGACCGGAAACATGACAGCGGCCAGCTTGCGCATGGAGCGCAGGGCCAGATACAGGATTTGGTCGGTTTGATTATCGCGTTGCAGTGCTGCCATCTGCGAGATCAGAACGCTGCTGGTGGCTTCGCTCAGCAACTGCACCAGCGGCAACTGGAAGCAGCCGATGGAGTACACCGCGAAGGCGGCGGCGCCGAACTGGTTGGATACGAAATAGTTGTGCAGATCGGACTGGAAATACCACACCATTCCCATCAGCCCCAAGGGCGTCGCATACGACAATTGTTCGCCCAGCAAATGAAAGTCGATGTGCCGCCAGAAGCGGGGGAAGCGTAGCGCGAGGTAGTACAAAAAAACGCCCACCACGAAAACACCATACGCAATCGCCGCCCAAATCAGCGACTCTACGGTTCCCCACAGAATGGCTGCCGTCAGAAACAGCCCGGTGCGCAGGATCTGCGCGACGATGGAAACGGTCATCGCCAGCTTCAACTCCTGATTCGCGATGGGGAGAATCTCCACCAGGGTGCAGGGAATCCACAGGATGATGGTGGCGCCGATCCACGCTGCGTAGCGCCGGATCTCGGGCTCCTTTGAGACCAGCGACAGTATGCCGGGCCATAGGGTCACCGCCAAGCCGGCGAGCAGCCCCGCCGCGCATAGAATCAGAATGGTGTTAAAGACCACCGGGCCGCGGCGCTCACGCTCGCGCGGCAGGAAGTAATACACGTTCATCCCAAAGCCTAAGGGAACCACGTTCATGGCGGTGTTCACCACCAAAAAAACTTGTTTATAGAGCCCGAGCGCGCCGGGGGTCAGCTTGCGCGCCAGCAGAATAGGCAGCGCCACCGCGATTGCGAAAGCCACCGTGCGTCCAAAGAGGATCATGGCCGCGCCTTCGGTATTGCTGGGAGCGCGCTGAGGCTCTGCGGTGATTTCTTCGGGTGTCAAAACACCAGTATGTCAGCAAGCAAGAGTGGCCGGAACAGGACTTTCTTCCTGGCGGTACCACATCTCCAGCATCAGCAGAGACCACAGCCAATCGGCATGATTTCTCCGCTCGCTGCGATGCTCCTCGAGAATATGACGCACAAAGGGCGGCGAGACGATGCCCCGTTCCAGAAACCGCGAACCGGTCAGGTGATCGTGCAGCATTTCGCGCAGTGCTCCCCGGAACCAGTGGTCCAGCGGCACACCGAAGCCCATCTTCTCGCGCGTCAGCAACTCCGGCGGCAAGGTATCGCCCAGCGCTTTCAGTAGAATGTATTTGCCCTGGCCCCCGCGCATTTTCCAGGAATTGGGAATCGACGCGGCCAGTTCAGCCAGATCCCGATCGAGCAGCGGGCAGCGCACTTCGAGCGACGCCGCCATGGACATCCGGTCCACCTTCGGCAGCATGGCGCCGGGCAGGTTCACAGCGGTCTCGAAGTACTGTGCCTGCGATACCGGGTCCGATGTTGCCGGAAGAAAAGCGTCCGGCAGCATTTTCATAAGGAATCCGTAATCGGCCGGGAGCATCCATTCCGGTTGTAGCAACTGCTTCCGCAGATAGTAGTTCGAGAAATTGTTCTCAATGTAGCGATCCATGGGACCGGACCGGCTGAGCATGTGTAGATAGTTCTTACCGTAGGCGGAAAAGGGCAGCCAGCCGGCGAGGGCAGCGAGCCCCGCGCGCAGGAACGACGGAACGCGGTCCATGAACAGCAGACCTTCGATGGCCTGGAAACGCGTGTACCCCGCGAAGAGCTCGTCGCCGCCGTCGCCGGATAATGCTACCTTCACGTGCTGCGCCGCGAACTCCGAAACCAAATAAGTAGGGATGGCTGCGGAATCGGCGAAGGGTTCATCGAAATGGTAGACCAGCTTTTCCACCAGACTCACGGAGTCGGGTCGTACCATCAACTCGCGATGGTCGGTGCCATAGCGGCGGGCCAAACTGGCGGCGTATTTCAGCTCGTTGTATTCGCTTTCCTCGAACCCAATCGAGAACGTCTTCACGGGATCAGGCGACTGGCGCGCCATCGACGCCACTACCAGACTGGAATCGATGCCGCCGCTCAAAAACGCGCCCAGTGGCACGTCCGCTATCAAGCGCATCCGCACCGCTTCGTCGAAGGTTTGGCGGAGGCGTTGGCACGTGTCCCCGGGCGAGAAGCCGGCCTGCTCGCGGGACTCCGGCTCGGGCATATTCCAATAGCGCCCGCGGGTCACTGAGCCATCGGCGCGATACAACAACCAGGAGCCCGGGTCCAGTTTGCGCACGGTCTGGTATGCCGAATACGGTTCGGGAATGTATCCTAACAGAAAATACAGCTTCAACGCTTCTGGATCGGTGGGCAGTGGAATGCCCGCGGCGCGCAGGGTCTTGATCTCGCTGCCGAAGAATAGGCCGTTGGGCAAGTGCGCATAATACAGCGGCTTCTTGCCGAAGCGGTCGCGTACCAGCAGCAGCTCTTCACGGCGCGAGTCCCACAGCGCATAGGCGAACATCCCCCGCAGACGTGGGAGGCCACCAATCCCTTCCTCTTCGTGCAGGTGCAGCAGCGTTTCCGTGTCGCTATGGGTGGTGAATTGGTGCCCGCGGCCGGCCAGATCCTGGTGCAGTTCCTGGTAGTTGTACACTTCGCCGTTGTAGACCACCCACAGGGTCTGGTCCTCATTGGGGATGGGCTGATGTCCGCCCGCAAGGTCGATGATGCTCAGCCGCCGCATGCCCAGCGCGCAGCGCCCGTTTACGTAATAGCCGCTGTCGTCCGGACCGCGATAGCGAATCTGATCGCACATCCGCTCGACCGTTTCTTGGTCTGCCCGGCCTCGCGCGAGAACATAACCGGCAATGCCGCACATAGCTTAATATTCGACCTGCGCGTTCATTCGGAACAGCACGAAGTTGTGCTGGTGTGGCACCGGGAAAGTATATTGTTCAGCGGCATTTCATCCGATTATCGCAAATACACTCATTCCACAGTTCGCATGGGATACTAACACTATGTCATTGTCTTTCCGCACTTCCAACGTCGCTGTGTTTGGTCTTGGTTACGTAGGGTGCGTCACGGCGGCATGCTTGGCCCGTCTGGGCCATAGCGTCACGGGAATTGATAAAGATCCGTCCAAAGTACGCGCGGTGATGGAGAAACGGGCCCCCTTTTACGAGCCCGGACTCGAACAAATTATTGAAGAAACGGTAGCGGCGGGACTTCTCAGAGCTACTTCCGATGCAGAAGATGCACTGGCGAACGCGGATGTGGTGCTGCTATGCGTGGGCACCCCTTCGGCGGCCAACGGTAACTTAGGTTTGGATCAGCTTCGCCAGGTCACGGACGAAGTGGCCGCGGTTCTGCCGAAATTAACCAAGCCGCTGGTAGTGGCAGTTCGCAGCACGGTCTTTCCGGGAACGTGCGAAGAGGTCGTGATTCCCCGGCTAACTGGGTCGGGGCTGGTGAGCGTGGTTTCTAATCCGGAGTTTCTGCGCGAGGGCGCAGCGGTGCAGGATTTCGTCGAACCCGCGCTGGTGGTGGTGGGCGGCAGCGACCGCACGGCGGTAGAAAAAGTCGCGTCCTTATACGCTTCCATAAAAGTCGATCCGTGCCTGGTGACGCTGCGCACCGCTGAGATGATCAAGTACGCCTGCAACGCATTTCACGCGGTCAAGATTTCCTTCGCGAATGAAGTCGGGGCGCTGGGAGAGATCCTGGGAATCGATGCGCGCGAGGTCATGGACACGCTGTGTCAAGACCACCGACTCAATATTTCCAAGGCGTATCTCAAGCCCGGTTTTGCGTTTGGCGGCTCCTGCTTGCCTAAAGATCTGCGAGCTCTGAACTATCGCGCCGGGCGGCTGGATGTGAAGCTGCCCATGCTGAGCGCGGTACTGCCCAGTAACGATGAACACTTGCGGCGGGCCACCACGGCGGTGCTCAATCTTCCTACCGGGCGCATCGGCGTGGTGGGTCTGGCGTTCAAGGAAAACACCGACGATCTGCGGGAGAGTCCCGTGGTTACGTTGCTTGAGAATCTGATCGGCAAGGGGCGCGATTTGCGCGTGTGGGATCCGCACATCCGCATGGACAGCATCTACGGCAGCAACCGCAACTTCCTGATGAATGCGATTCCCCACATCGGCCGTTTGATGGAACCTACGCTGGAGGAGTTGGTCGGCTGGGCTGAACACTTGGTGGTAACGCAAAGCCCGGGAGCGAAAGTGTCCGCGATCATTGCACAAAGCGGCCTTCCCGTGCTGGATCTGGTGGGCGGCATGGCGGGCAGTGTGGCGGTGCCGGCGATCTCTTAAGCGGGGCCAATGATCCGCCTCTTCCGAGTCGTTTTACCTGCCAGCATCCTCACTCTTTTCATTTCTGAAGCTCTTTTACTGGTGGCATCCTACGCTCTCGCGGCGTACTTCGATGCCGATCTGAACGAGCACCCCTTCGAGCTCGACCAGCAAGGGTGGCAGTCTATTGCCATCATGGCAGCGCTCCTGCTGTCGGTGATGTATCTCACCAGGATGTATAGCGACCTGCGGAACGCGGGCCCCATTCGATTGATGCAGTCCCTGGCGTTTGCGATGGGCGTGGCGCTGCTAGCACAGGCCGTCTTCACTTATCTAAAGCTGGACTGGGCATTGCCGCAACGCATTATGATCCGTGGCGGCATGCTCGCCTGCATTTTGCTGTTTGGATGGCGGCTGCTGTTCAGCGCGGCAATCCGCCACAAGATAGGGCTGCGGCGCGTGCTGTTTATCGGCTGGTCGCCGGTGGTCGCCGATTTGATCGATCATCTCAACCTGCATCCGGAGTTGGGATTCACGCCAATCGGTTATTTGAATCACCACCAGACTAAGAACGCTCCGCCAGCCAACGTGGCCTATTTCGGTTCGATGGCGGCCTTGCGCGGTGTTCTCGAGGAGCAACGTCCCGATTGGATCGTGATCGGGGACCGCAGCTTGATCGCCCCCAATGTAGTCGACGATTTACTCGAACTACGCTTTGGTGGTGTGCAGACCGAAGCGGCGGCCGGCTTCTATGAAAAAATTTGCGGACGAATTTGTCTGGCGGAAATCCAACCTCGGCAAATGATTTTCAGCAGAAGCCTGCAGCCGGATCCGCTGCGGGTCAGATTACAGTCGATGTACTCCACCGCCATCGTGCTCTTGAGCCTTCCCATAACTCTTCCGTTGTTCTTGTTTTTTGCCCTGATGGTGCGGCTGGGTTCGAAAGGTCCGGTGATGGCGCGCGAATACCGTGTGGGAATACATGGTTCGGTGTTCTACAGCTATCGGTTTCGTTCCACGGAGTACGGGAGCCATCCTCCGCGTCTTACCGGTATTGGCAAAGTTCTGACCCGCTTCGGATTGGATGGATTGCCGCAAATCTGGAATGTATTCCGCGGGCAGATGTCGTTTGTTGGACCCGATCCCGACCCTCCCGAGTTCGCCTCGATTCTGGGCAAAGCCATTCCGATCTACGGGCAGCGCGCCTCCATCCGTCCCGGAATCACCGGATGGGCGCAGATTAACCAGCGCGCCGAGGGTTCGACAGGCGATGCCATCCGGCGTTCCGAGTACGATCTCTACTACGTTGAGAATCTATCGCCTTTGCTGGACTTCTTTGTGCTATTGAGCTGGTTTCGCGACGCCATTCTACACGGCGACTTTCCGGCATGAGCGGCGAACCCGGCTATAATTGGACCGATGGCGGAACTCAGTGAAGAGATTACGGTTCGGCGGTTGCCGAACGGTGAGCCTCGAGCTGGTTCCCTGCAACGCCGCGACCGTAGGCACTTTCTGATTTCCAACCTCGATAATTGGGCTGAGTTCGAGGCCGAATCGCTGATCGAAATCCAATCCGAGAAGGTGGTTTACCTGGGACAAGTTCTGGTCCAACAGGAATCGTCGCTCCTCATTTCCATAGAGCACGCTCTGAATCGTGTCGCTTTGACGGAGATCGAGAAAGTATGGCAGGGGCGGCAACCAGCGTGAGTGTCTTGGGTTAATGGACCAGATCGGAACAGGCCTTGAGCTTCGGACCATACTGCGGACTTGCGGCGAGACCTTTCTTGTCGCTCTGTTTCTAACCCCGATTCTGCGCGACATTTTCCGCGCGTACCATTTCGTCGACCGGCCCGGGTTTAGAAAAATCCACGCCTACCCGATCCCGCGCCTGGGAGGAATCGCGATCGCGGCAGCCTACGCCATCGGTTTGCTGGGATCGAAAAGCGATAGTGATTTAGTCTGGAAGATTCTGCCGGGCGCCGGGGTGATCTTTACCATTGGTATCTTGGATGACTTTGTTAACCTTCCACCCTGGTACAAGCTGTTAGGCCAGACGGCTGCGGCGTGTATCGCTTTCTGGATGGGGCTTCGCATTCCAGGCCCGCTTCCGGTCAGCTTTGTGGTCACCGTATTCTGGCTGCTGCTGGCGGCCAACTCGTTCAATTTGATTGATGGCCTGGACGGTCTGTGCACGGGCATGGGCTTGATCGCCACGCTGGCGTTGTTCCTGTTGGGTTGGATCGAAAGCAGCTTGGCCCTACAGAGAGCTATCTTGCCTCTGGCCGGCGCGGCGATTGGATTCCTGTGCTACAACTTTTCCCGCGCGACCATATTCCTGGGCGATTCCGGAGCACTTTTGATCGGTTTCCTGGTAGGCTGTTGCGGCGTCATCTGGACCATGGAACCCAGCGTTCATGGAGCGGCCTTGGCAGCGCCCTTGCTACTGTCGGCTATCCCATTGATGGAAGTCATCTTGTCCATAGCGCGGCGCTTTTTGCAGGGGCGTCCTTTATTTGGCGCCGATCAAGGCCACATTCACCACCGCCTACTGGCGCGCGGGTTGACCCGGCGGGGCACCGTCCTCACACTCTATCTGTGGGCCATCGCGGGGGGCGCTTTCGGAGCCGCTCTTGCCTACCGGCCCCTTAAGCCATGGCATGTGCCGATGATTGTGGGGTTTTGCATCGCCGCAGGCACTGGCGTCTGGCAGTTAAGGTATCCTGAATTCGCGGAAGCGGCGCAGCTATTGATGCGCGGTGAATTCCGCAAAGGACCGCGAGGTAAAGATGCGGGGTGAGTATCTGCGCCCACTTCTCAAACTGCTCGACGTCGGACTGATTGCCGCGGGGTTTGCCGTAGCCATTATTGCGTACGGTGTCTTCTATCCCGACAATTACAGCTACCTCACGTCCGATGAGGTTCTGCTCGGCTTTGTGACCGATGTGTGCACGGTCTGGGTGGGTTTTGAGCTACTCGAAGCCGGCGGCGATGTGCACTTCTTGGATCTGCTGCTGGTTGGCACCGGCTTGGATCTGATCGCTCAAGCATTGCTGAATTACTTCGCGCTCTTGACGCGCAGTCTCTTTCTGATTGTGGCTGGTGTGTTCGTGGCCGCGATATTTCTCACCGTCGCCCGCCGTTGGTTTAACGCCGCGAGCGATGGTTCACCGAAGGGAACGCTGATGGTGGGATTCGATCCACTCACCCAACAGCTGGCCGGCTCGCTTGGCCAGCCAGTGCTGGGGATGGTGGGGGAGGCATCCGCCTGTCCGGCGGGGATTCCCTATCTGGGTGACGACAGCCGGTTCGAAGAGGTGATCGAGCGCAAGCGTCCCGCGTACATCCTGGTAAGCGATACCTCAGCCGCGAGCGTTTCTCCTTCCATTCTTCTGGCCCAACGCTTGCGCGGAGTGATGGTCCGGACCACACCAGGCCTGTACGAGTCCCAACTGCAGCGCATTTATTGCCGCGGATCGCAGCCGGTGGATCTGCTTCTTTCCCCATCCTTATCCCCTGAAAGCCGCACTTTGGCCATTCAGGCGATCTACACTAACCTGATCGGATTGGTTTTGCTGATCGGGCTTTCTCCGGTGCTCCTGGTGGTGAGCCTAGCCATCGTTTTGTTCGCGGGCGCAGGCCCGGTTTTTGAGACGGTCGAGTGTTCAGGATTCCGAAATATCCCTTTCCTGCTGTTGCGTTTTCGTACGCGGCGAACCGGTAAGAAGGGCGGGTTCACGTGGATAGGCTCGCTGATCTCGCATTTGCATCTGGTCAATCTTCCTCAACTGTTTAACGTGGTGCGTGGGGAGATGGCGCTATTCGGTCCGCGGCCTGTCCGGCGGGCTTTCGCCCAGCACCTGACCGAAATCATGCCGTTTTATGCCATGCGTCTTTCGGTAAAGCCGGGCTTGACCGGATGGGCACCCTCGCCCGCGGGATCTACATTCGCCAATGAATTGACGCAAATTGAGTACGACCTTTACTACGTGAAGCACAATTCCCCACAACTGGATGTGGAGATCCTGATGCGGACTCTTTTCGGTGGAATGCCCGTGCTTTCCGAAAACAACACTACGGCTTAGCGGCAATGCAGCCGATGTTATTCTGAAAACGTGAAATCGCCGATGCAGTCCGCAGTGGTCCCGGCAGAGCCTATGCTGTGGCGCGGAACCATGAGTGGCGCTCCCGGGCAATCCAGTCCGGTGGGGGTGCCCAACCCCGAGTCGGACCTGATTTTGAAGTTAGCCTTTGGTTTTTTTGCAATCGACTTGTTCCTAACCGTGAGCAGGATCCTAGAGATTACTTCCCTGGCGGGAATCGCCAGGATTCCCTACCTGGGAGTAACGATTCACGTCGTTACGATGGTATTGGCTTTGATCAGCGGTGGCGCCAAGCGCGTCCTGGCCTCACGGGTGGGCGCTATCCTGGCATTGTTCACCGGCTGGATGATGGTATGCACGCTTACCAGCGTTTGGAGAGGCGGGTCCACAGATATCCTGTTGCGGCAGTGGCTTCCATCACTCATCATTTTCGTTAGCTGCGGCACGGTAGTGACTCTGCCACAGTGCCGGAAGGCAGCGACCGTCCTGGCCACCGCGACCGCCGTTATCGCCGGCGCCAGTTACGCGCTGGCGACGCTCAAAGACGATCGTCTGGCGTTCGAAGCAGGAACCCTGGGCAATGCGAATGAACTCTCGATGGTGCTTTTGCTCGGCGCTCCTTTCTTCCTGGTGCCGGTGTTCTCGCTTGGCAGTTCGTGGTTCCGCAAGGTTGTGTCTCTGGCCCTTTGCGCAGTGGTGGTGGTACTGGTAATCAGGTCCGCATCCAGAAGCAATCTTCTCGCGATTGTCTCCATCCTCACGGTGCTGTTTTGGACCCGGCCGTTTGCAGGCAAGCTAAAACTGGGACTGCTGACTATAGTCTTGGTCTTCGTTTTCATTGCCGCGACGCCGCGGCAAGTCGTTTCGCGTTACATAACCCTATTCAGCGATGCGCCCACCGGCGACGACATTGCAAACTCGGCCCACGAATCCACGGCGGCTCGCCAATATCTCCTGCAGCAAAGTTTGAGGTTGACGATGGAGCACCCTATATTCGGAGTGGGTCCGGGTATCTTCACTGTCGGGGAGGCTGACTTGGCGAAGTCGGAGGGTCAAGCCGCACAGTGGCATGTCTCGCACAATTCCTACACTCAGGTCTCCTCGGAAATGGGCATCCCCGGCCTGCTTCTGTATTTGGCGGCGCTGTGGGGCACCCTCAGCAACATAGTTTGGTTTCGTAGGCGCAGCCGCATCGATCCCACTGGCAGAGCTTCCGCGTTGGGCTTGGCCTTACTGCTGTCGCTAGTTGGTCTGTGCGTCAATCTAGCTTTCAGTAGTAATGCGTATTTTCCCTATCTGCCTATTTTGATGGGCCTAAGCGTGGTCCTTCGAAAAAGCCTTCAAGTGGAAATGAACCGGGAAACCGTGCAACTGAACTTGCCGAAACCAGCGCTGGCTGTGCCGGTCAAGCCGGCTGCCGCGAGTTCGGAGAAGCCGGTGTACCGTTTCCTGGGACGCGCACGCCGCTCTGGAGCCTGATCTGAGCCTGAGGTAGGCGGCGGTTCAGCGCCCGGCAGAAAGAAAGCGCGCTGCCGGATGGTTGGGAAGAATGCCGATGCCCCACAGGATGTCCCGGTTGGCCTGCGAAGGGGCTAGGCGTACAAACCCATCTTCCTCGCCGATCTGCTCTGCAACTTCGAAACGAGAGAAAAACGCAGGGAAATCCGTCCAGGGCACCGAATGCTCGAGCCCCTCTGCCCAGGACCACTCGGGCTTGGGTCTTGCCGCCAAAACCCTCTTGGTCAGCCACACGTCCCCGGAGCGGGCCCAAGCCGCCAAGGCTTGGGTGGCAAATTCCTTGCGCCACGTTTCGACCCGCGTGGAAGCGGGCGCGAGGATGTCGAAGAGCCGCAGAGGTTCACGATTGAGGGGATTAAAGGGAAAGGTTTCATCGAAGGTAAATAAACCGTCCTGGAAGTTCAGCAATCCAACCACGCTCGAGGGGCGCCAGTACCGTTTTAACAGGCGAGCACGCTGCGCCAGAATTTCCTCCTTATGGTGGATGACTGAAACCGACATGGCAGAAAGATTCCAGACCGAGACCGCAAGTAGTACAGCACTCATTACGGTTGCCAGCAGACGTGAAGTTCCGGGAGTGGCCAGGACCAGCGCAAAACTCAGGCATGCAAAGGGCAGCAGGAACAGATACCGTTCGGTATCGCCGGACTCAAACATGAAGTTCGCGGCGAGCAGGTTGGGGACGACCGCGGCAAGCACGACTTCCAGAGCGACGCGTCCGCGGCGCGAGCGCGCCAGCCCCACCGCAGCGGCGAGCAGCAGGATGTACACCATCGCCAACATGGAAAGGCTGGCCCCTAGCAGGTCCCGAAGGGTAACGCGCGCATATGGATCGTGAAGGAGGAAGCGCTTGAACTGGATGCCGTCGTCCATATAGGCGAGGGAGCGGCCAAGCCCAAGGAGGGTGCGGGAGATACTCGGTGACGGCACTCTCCCGTGACCCGTGGAACCGAACCAATCGACAATCGCCGCAATGGAATAGAGCCGGTCACCGGCAAAGGCGATCACAAATACCGCGGACGACACAACCACTGCCCAAAGCGAAACTCGAAAAGCGCAGCGGAGGCGGTCGGGGCTTGGCCAGGCCAAGCCGTCCAAGTCCCAGCAAGCAGCCAGAAGAATCACCGCGGGGAAGCACAATACGTAGGGAAGCCACAACAGTGCCGAAGCAGCCAGCGCTATCCCAGCCCATGCAGCGGCGCTCGCCGAAGGAGTTACAGAATTCGGAGCACTGCTCAAGAGTAACCGAACCGCGATGGTAAGACACATGACACCGGGCACATACGAGTGGCCGGCATGTGCGTAGTCGAGAAAGGCGTTAAAACAGAGAAAAGCCAGTGCCAGCGCGAACGCAGCCCAGCGGGGTGCCCCCACACGCAGCGCGATGGAATAAAACAGGAGAACCGTGATCCAGGAGCACAGAATACTGAATCCTATGAGGCACTCCGCAACCTTCAGCATGGGGAGTTGCCCCGCCGGCAGTAGCGGGCCAAGCGCCCCGTAGAGCAGCAAACCGATAGGGCGCCACAACAAATGCCCAGCGTCCCACACCAGGCTGCCAGGCTGCCAAGGACGACCAGCAAGATCAAGTATCTGGTAAGAATAGTTGGTTGTATCGCCCAGATAATAGGAGCGGGTGAGCGCTAAAACGAGCGCGCTCACCAGCGCGATGGGAAGATACCGGCCCACCCACTGAAATCGCTTTGTCTCCATGCCATTCCTCCGGTATTGCGCCGCCCCTGACACGCAGAGATTTCTGCAGGCCTTCTCATCATATTAGTCGGCCTCTCGATGCGAAATCTACAATCGCGCGGGTGAGGAGCTCGCCGGTCTTCTTGGTGAGTTAGACTTACCAAGAGCTCCCGCAATAGTGCTAAGCAGCCGATAGTGGAGGAGACCAGGGCTTCCGGAGTTGCGGGCATCCGAGGCAGCGAAAGATCAATGACGACTCTCAGTGAACCCAGGATTGCGGTCCTGGTGCCGTGCTACAACGAGGAAAAGACGATTGGCGATGTCGTGCGGGACTTTCGCAAGACACTTCCCGGCGCCCAGGTTTACGTTTACGATAATAATTCCAAAGACGCCACCTGGCAGGTAGCGGAGGCGGCGGGAGCTCGCGTCCGCCGTGAGTCGATGCAAGGTAAGGGTTGGGTCGTGCGGCGGATGTTTGCCGATATCGATGCCGACTTTTACGTCTTAGTGGACGGCGACGGCACCTATGATGCCACGATCGCACCGCAGATGGTGGAGATGGCGCAAACCCAGCATCTTGCTATGGTGGTGGGCCGGCGCGAACATCAGTCGACCGACGCTTATCGTCCGGGACACGTGTTAGGCAATAGAGTCTTTACGCAATCGGTGGCATTCCTGTTTGGCACCAGTTTCACGGATATCCTTTCCGGGTACCGCGTCTTCTCGCGCCCGTTTGCGAAATCTTTTCCGGTATTCGCAGGGGGATTCGAGATTGAAACCGAGTTGACGGTGCACGCGTTAACGCTGGGACTACCGGTGGCGGAAGTCGCGTCCGTGTACAAGGAACGCCCGGCTGGTTCGGCTAGCAAACTGAGCACCTACAAGGACGGCATCCGCATTTTATGGATGATCGTGAAATTGTTCAAAAACGAGAAACCGTTGATGTTTTTCTCGATACTGGGGCTGCTGGCAATGGTCATTGCACTGGTTCTTGCCTACCCGGTAGTGGTGACTTTTATTGAGACAGGTTTAGTGCCCCGATTCCCCACGGCGATACTTGCGACGGGGTTGGCTGTGTATGCTTTGATTCTGTTTGCGTGCGGGTTGATTTTGGACACGGTCACAAAGGGCAGGCAGGAGAGCAAGCTTTTGGCGTACCTGAATGCCGAGAAGCGGCAACAGGATTAGGATTTTAAGAACACGAATTCGTTACAGCCCATCGATCCGCCGCACGTGGTCAGTTTTTCAAGAGTGAAGCCCCGCTCCCGGTAGAATTCGAAGATTTGCTCGGGCTTGGCGACTTCAAACGGGTAGCCTCCCACCCAGTCGACCAGATCGTACCAGGCTGACATTCCGCGCTCCCGCCCCTCGCGGCGCCAACTCTCAAACGGGCGCAGGTGCAGAAGATCCTTGAGGGAGCGCCGCCACCACGTCTGAACCAGAACCGGCCACAGGAGCAAAAACCGGAGTTGTGCCGGCATGCGGTTGTAACGGCGCTTGACCGCGAGCCAGCGGCGGCTGGCGGTGCCTTGGTCGTTGTAAATCGAAACAAACAACCGGCCGCCCGGGGCCACTGCGATAGAGGCGTTGTGCAGGGCTTCCCACATGGAGCCGGTATGATGCAAGACTCCCCAGGAATAGACCACGTCGAACCTTCCCAGGGACGTCAGGTACTGGGGGTCGAGCGCGGAACCTTCCTCGACTCGCCAGGATGGGTCATCGGGAAAGTAGCGGCGGCGCAGTTCGGTGGCGCAGGCGACCGAGTGCGGATCGTAGTCGAAGGAGTGAACCTGTGCGCCCAGGCGCCGGGCGGCCAGACTGAAGAGACCGCTGCCGCACCCTAGATCGAGAAACCTACGGCCGCGCAGGCTGCCAGGGCCGAGCATGTTCTGAAGGGATGCTTCGGCCTGTACTATCCGTTCTTCTTTAAGCGTCGTTAGAAATCGAGTCCAGTTCTCGCCGAAAGCGAAGCGCTGTCCGCTGGTGATTTCCTGCGCGTGCTGTGTCATCAATCTTTCAATTGTAACCGTCGTCTATAGACCTGCGTGCCGTCAACGCCGGGTCGATTTAATCTTGTGTTTTCGATCCAGATACTTCGGGTTTGTAGTCGCCTCGGCGTAGCCGCGCGCATGCTACAAATCAGGCCGGGTGGCGCTCCACCCGGAGGAATTTAATGATCGAGTCTCGAATAAAGACGTTGCCGGTGCTGCTGGCTGGGCTATTTTTTCTCACGCCCCGCACCCTAGCCGCACAAACCCTGGTGGACCTGAAGACCCAAGCTAAAAACGTCGATTTCACAGGGGCAATCACGACCAAACCGGTGAAAGCAGGGACCACGCTGCCGGCCACGTGCGCTGCGGGCGAACTATTTTTCAAGACCAATGCGGCGCCGGGTGGCAACCTGTATCTGTGCACGGCGGCGAATACCTGGACGCAAAACGGGCTGCCGTCGGCCTCGCAAGCGACCGATTTCCTAGTCACTGCCCTAGGCGCGTCGTCCACGGTTCAGTGCACCGTTTGTAAGTATGGGATCGGCGAAAAGACTTTTTCAGTCTCCTCCACTATGAGCGTGAGTGCACTCAGCGGTAGCGGCGGGAGCGCGACGGTGTATTTCTATCTGAATCCGACGGGCACACCGCAGTTCGGCTATGACGGCACGATCGTCACCGGCGCGACGCTGACGGGGCTGGCCGGACAAACGCCGATCACGTCGTTTCCGGGAGATTCGATTCCGCTGGCGACATGTGTGGTTGTAGCGAATCAGTTCAGTGCCTGCACGGACTTCCGCGCGCTCTACCGCCGGAGCGTAGCGGTGGCCGGCAGCGGAATCGTGGTCCTGGAAGATCCGTCGACCGGGCTTACGACGTATGCTGTTAATCCGGCGGTGGTGGGATTGCTTGGCGGCTCGAACACCTGGACCGGGAACAACGATTTTTCGGGCGCGTCGCATACTACGCCAGCCAAGTCCGGGTTAATCGCCAACCGTCCCGCCACCTGCACCGTGGGGGAATTGTACTTCGCGACGGACGCCGCGACGGCTGGTAAGAATCTGCATTTCTGCACTGCGACAAACACCTGGACAGTCACGCCGTAAGGGGGATGGACAAATGAAATCGACGATTCTCCTAGTAGTGTTCACGATGATGTGCGGGGGCGCGGTGGTCTCCGTGTGCACCACGGGGTGCACCACCACGTCTCTACAAGCCGCGTTCGATTCTTTAGCTGCTTGCGGCGACACGATTCAGATTAAGAGCAACGAAGCGCAGACGGGAAATTACTCGCTCTCTTTCCGGGGCTGCGCCGCCAATCCGATTACGGTTACGAGCGACCGCGCGGCGTGGCTACCGCTGGCCGGCGCGCGCATCACGCCTTCCCAACTGGCTAACATGGCGAAGATCAACACGTTCAACAGCAACCCCGCAATCAAAGATGTCCTGGATAGTATGGGACGTCCGCCGGCTGGCTGGATTTTTATCGGCGTAGCGTTTACCGGCACGGGCGAAGTCGGGGTATTCGACCTCATAAACTTCAACTCCTATGGCGCCACCGGCGCCTCTCAAATTACCAACAACATCACCTTCGACCGGTGTTACTTCTACATGCCTCCGGTTTATGGGGGAGGCAGTCTGCAAGATGTTATTCGCGCCGACGCCACTAACCTGACTGTAAAGAACAGTTTTTTCGGAGACGCTTTCTGGAACGGATATGTGGAGAGCCACGGAATCCGGGCGCTTACCAATCCGGGCCCCATCACTGCAACCAACAACTTCGTCACCACTTCAGGTGTCCCCATCTTCGTGGGCGGCTCAACGCCATCCTATCCGACCTATCTGGAGAACGGCCTTGCCGCGCAATATAACTATTTCTGGCGGCCCTGGAAGTGGAACGGCGACCCAGCACAGCCTTATGCGGCGGACTATGTGACGGCCGCCTCACCAACGCTGCGCACCGGGCCATACACCGTCACAAATGTCGGCAACAGCGGAGTAGTAACGGTTTCCTCTAGTACTGGTGTTCTCATTCAGGCCAGCCTAATAACACTCACTGGAGTGGGCGGCTGCACGGTCGCCAACGCCTCCAACTGGAGGATCACCGGGATAACCGGGAGCCAGTTCCAGCTACTCAACTTCCCTGGCTGCAACTCAGCCTATACCAGCGGCGGGGCGGTCAACGAGTACGCTATCACGGTCTGCACGAAGAATTTGGGAGAACTGAAGTGGGCCGGGCCCTCGTTGTGGCAGTACAACGTCGGAGAAAACTCCTGGGCGGGCAACCAATGCCAATCGCAAAGCAACGGGTTCACCGACACCTTCCGGACACAGTGGGATTGGTCGGTCACTACGCCTTCGATAGGCACTCTCGCGTTTACGGACGCGACCCACTTGACCTGGAATGGCACATACCGGATCGGCAACATCAGCAGCGGGGCTAACTCGGATGCCGTAGGGGATCTCGGGATTTGCGTATCGATGCCTACGACGGGCACCGAATGTCATCCGCTTGCCTCCTTTGGCGCAGGCACGATGGTTGCTTCTACTCCGTTCAGTGCGTCTCCGGCGGGCGCGCGAATTGGCTGGATCAGCTACACCGCTAGTGCTCTTCTCAATAATCTCAAGATACAGAATAATGTGTACAAAAACGCAGAGCGCGGGCTCACGGTACTGGCGTGCTCGTTTTCAAACGGCACGTCCTGTACGCATGGGCACCGCATTCTGAATAATCTCTGGAGTATTACGAACAGCTACCTAAGCGGGCTTGCGGGATTAGAAGTCGGCGTGGCCGAGACGGATTACGCGGAGGCGCCGGTGGACTATGTGTTCGATCACAACACGGTGTATAGCCCATTCGGATTGGCACGCGCAGCTTTCGTGTATTTCGATGGCAACGCGTGCCCAAACAATTGCGCCACCTCCGGCCAACCCAAATTGACTTCATCGGCCATGACCAATAATCTATACGGCCAGAGCGCGAGCGGCGGCAATGGGCCATTTTCGGGCGACGGCGCGAGTTCGATTGGCGCCACGGTGAATGCTTATATGGCCAGTTCTTCGGTTAAAAACAACGGCCTGCCGGGGGCGACTGTGGGTCCGGCCTGTTCGGGCGGGAGCACTTGTTCCGGGAACCTCACCAACACCTGGGTTGACCCGTTTGCCGGGTTGGCCAGCAAGGGCATCTTCAAGCTGGCGCCGGGGAGCGCATACACCAGAAACGGAACTGACCTGCGGGATGTGGGCGTCGATTTCGATCGGCTCCCGCAAATCAGCAGCCTCAAGGTCACGGCGGGAGTTACGGCGGCCTTATTGGAATTCGACCTGACTGCGGCAATCCTCGATGCCGGTGCGACGCAGCCCTGCATCCTGGAGGTTTCGTCGAACCGCAATCTGCACTCCGACTTAGGCAGCTATACGGTAGTGAATGACTTGAACCCGGCATTCTTCCAGCGACCGGATACGTCCGCGCGCACCAACCCGGCTCTGCTGGCCGTGGTGGTGAACGGACGGCATGTGTACTGGCCCGTCGGACAGAACGCCACAGTGACGGGCGATGACGGAGCCGGCCACAGTCTCGCGCTGGCTGCCGGAACTACCTACTACGGACGCTTGATGTGCTACGGCGACAGCCAATGGTTTACGTTCCAAACGGGGAGTGGGTTGGGAACTTCGGTGCAGTATCCGCTGGCCGCTACTCTCCAAGTGGGGACCACGGCGGGAACCACGGGGGTGCGACTGCAATACGGGGCGACTCCGGCGTTGGGTAGCACCGCGGACTTTACGCTGAACGGAAGCGGGGTGGCGACTGTGGCGCTACCTCTGGCGAATGGGAGTCCTACCTATTACAGACTCTTGTTCTTGAATGGGGCTACGGTGACATACACGAGTCCGACAGCAGTCTATTTGGGAGGTGCCTAGGCCGCGCGACCGCTCACTTGAGCGGATCATTCGGCAGCGGCTCCGGCAGCGGCAGTATGCTAAACCTGTCGGAGCCCACCACCTTCACGTCTCGCCAGTTCGCCTGTGCGGAGTGGGCAGGCCGGTTCTCCGCGACCAAAGCCTTAACCCCGATTTGCGCGAGGTGTTCCGCCACGGCATGCAACTCCGGTGCGCTCAGATTCCAGAACTCGTCGGCCGCGGGAATTTCGGCAACCACACGCACTCTTGCATAGTGGGCATAGTAGGCGTAATAGCCGGTATCCCATCCAACGACAGCCAAGCGATCGCCACTCTTTACTCCAACATCGCGGAGGCCGGCTGCGACGGCCTGATAATCGGGCGGCGTTGCATGGACCACATCCTTCAGCATGCGGGCACTTCCCGCTGCCAAGTGAGCGGTAAACGGAATCATCATCGTGCCCGCCACGGTAGCGCAGACCGCCATTGCGGCTGGCCGGTTCACTCGAGCCAGGAGAGCTCCATAGCACGCCAGCCAAAGGAGCACAAAAAAGGCGGCTACGTAGCGGCTCTCGACGTGAATCAAGGCGTACATCAACAGCGCGGCAAGAGGCCAGATCACTAGCCAGGACGCGCGCAGTGAGAAATGGGAAAACCGTTTCTCGCGAGCGGCCAACAGGCACAACACGAACGCTCCGCCAAAGAGCACCGAGGTCTGAGAAAAAATCCGCTTGTACTCTCCTAGGGGGCCTTTTAGCGCCGCGATCTGTTTACGTAGATCAAAGCGCACTTGTGCGCCGGCGTACCAGTAGGCGGGATCGTACCAGAGGGGGAAAGTGCCCTTGATGGGTGAGTCAAACTCAAGGACCAGAGGTTTTTCCAGCAATTTGCGCGGGGGGTGTTCCGGGCTTCCGTAGACCGCGGGAGAATCACCCGTCCAACCTGAATTTGGTGCATTGTTTAAGAACCAAACATAATTGAGGCGCCCCGATTCTCCCATACTGAGGTGGCCCACCCGCTCACTTAGGAGCATCACCAAGGGCGCTGCTGTTAACAGGAATAGCGATAGGGCCAAGAGCAGCCTTGGCCGGCTCACGCGAACGGAAGGCGGATATAGGAGCAGGGAGCCAAGGAGAACGAGGCCCAATGGAAGTAGGGGGGCCTTGAAATAGTAACCCAGCCCGCCAACCAAGCCCAAAGCCACATAGTGCTTGCCGCCAGCGCCGGGAAGAGCCAGGCGACAGACGATTCCAGCAACCAGAAATACGATTGCCGCCATGCAGAGATCGGGACCGACGACACCGAGGTCGACGTATTCCAGCGTGAACCACAGGAATGTGAAGTAGGCGAATGCTACCACGTCCTTCTTCTCCCGCTCGCCGGTGGATCTCAAGGTATCGGAATACGACAGCCACCGCCGGAGGAAAAAATGAAACGCCCTTAGGGTAATGACAAAGATGCAGAAGTTCACCAAGTGAACCAGCGGAAATTCCTGACCCGGCGCGGGATGGAACAGTGCCAAAGCTAAACTGAGCAGTGCAGGATAGCCGGGGCTCCACAAGCCGTTGACCAATGCCGATGGACCGCTGCGCAAAGCTTCGGAAGCCATATCCAGATAGCTCAAGCCGTCGGGGTTCATCGAGTGCCGACCGGAGATGGCGAAAACTCCAGCGCATACAAGACAAAGACACCACCAGAAACCAACGGAATCTAACCCACGTCCTAAGAGCGAAACGAAGGCCGGCACAAGTTCCTTGGGTGGGGATGCGGGGTCGCCAGCGGCTATGCTTTCTGGTGACGAAGTGCTCATTGTGTAGACACCAGTGTACATGGGGCGAGGATTGAAACGGGACCTGATCTGACCACCCCTATCCGTGAAAACGCACCCCCCTATAATGGAGGAGGCGACTTACGACGATAGAAAAGGTGCATGTTTAACCGATTCCGTCCGTTATTAATCCTAATGGCTACAGCGAGTTACGGCTGGAGTGCCACCGTGACGGTGTGCGGCACTGGTTGTACCACTTCGTCCCTGCAGGCCGCGTTCGACTCGATGGCCGCTTGCGGCGACACGATTCAAATCAAGAGCACGGAAACGCAGACAGGAAACTTCACCCTCACCTACCGGGGCTGTGCAGCCAACCCGATCACGGTCACCAGTGACCGCGCTGCGTGGCTGCCACCGACTGGTGGACGCGTAAGTCCCTCCCAACTTGGCAATATGGCGAAGATCAGCACGTACAACAGCAATCCGGCGATCAAAGATGTCCTGGATAGCATGGGCCGCCCTCCGGCCGGCTGGAATTTTGTTGGGGTAGCATTTACCGGCACGGGCGGGATGGGGGTTTATAGCCTAATAAATTTCAATTCCTATGGCGCCACCAACGCTGCTCAAATTACCAACAACATCACCTTCGACCGGTGTTATTTCTATATGCCATCGGCGTATGCCGGCGGCTTGCAGGACGTCATTCGCGCGGACGCCACTAACCTGACTGTAAAGAACAGCTTTTTCGGAGATGCGTTCTGGGACGGGTACGTGGAGAGCCATGCGATCCGGACACTCACCAGTCCGGGGCCGGTGACAGTAACCAATACTTTCATCACCACATCCGGCATCCCCATCTTCGTCGGCGGCGCCACGCCCTCCTATCCAACCTATCTGGAGAACGGCCTCACCGCGCAATACAACTACTTCTGGCGACCCTGGAAATGGAACGGCGACCCCGCGCAGCCTTTCGCAGCGGACTATGCGACAGCGGCTTCCGGGACACATCGCACGGGGCCCTACGTCATCTCGAACATCAGCAACACGGGGGTGGTCACCATCCCGGATACGTCGGTCCTCATTCAGGCCAGCGTGATGACGATTGCCAGTGTTGGGGGCTGCACAGTTGCGAATGCAACTGGCTGGAGGATCAAGATATTAACGGGCAATACGTTTCAGCTACTCAACTTCCCCGGCTGCAACTCGGCCTATACGAGCGGCGGGACAGCAAACGAATTCGCGATCACGGTCTGCACAAAGAATCTCGGTGAGCTGAAGTGGGGAACTGGGATCACCTGGCAATACAATGTCGGCGAGAACTCCTGGGAGCCGAATCAGTGCCAGTCACAATACAACGGCTTCACCGATACATTGCGGACCCAATGGGATTCGAACCTCACCACCCCAAGCATCGGCAAGTTCGCCATGAGCGACACGACTCACATTACTTGGACAGGAAGCTACAGGATCGGAAACACCAGCACGGGAGCAAACAGTTCCAGCCTGTTGGACTTGTCCATTTGCCTGAGCCTGCCAACGACAGGCACGGAGTGTCATCCCGTTGCCAGCCAAAGTGGAGGGTCCCTGGTAGCATCCACGGGTTTCTCCGCGGCGCCGACAGGAGCTTTAAATGGTTGGATTGTTTACACCGGGAAAGCGAAGCTAACGAACACACTCATCTCTCATAACGTGTGGAAGAACACCGATCAAGCGTATACCGTGCTCGGATTGAGTTTTGCCAACGGGGTCGGAGATGCCGGGCTTGCGAAGACCCACACGATCTCTCAGAACCTGTGGTATACAGATTCAAACTACATTGCCGGCTACAGAGGATTTCATCTTGGCGCTGCTGAAGCGGATTATGCGGCCAACCCCAGCGGGTACACTTTCGATCACAATACGCTCTATTACCCGAATGGAATCGCCAATGGCTCCTTCGTCTACTTGGACGGGACTAATTGCAGTAGCTGTGCCAATCCAACAAAACAGCCGAAGTTCGATAGCAGCGCGATTACAAATAACCTCTTCGGCGCGTCTTCAGCGGGCGGGAACGGGCCGTTTTCTGGCGACGGCTATAGCACCGTAATCGACACTGCCAATCGTTATTTCACGAACTCGAGTATCAAGAACAACGTGATCCCCGGGGGCGCCAACGGCACCCAAACTGTCACTGGAGGGAATGCGGTTTCCGGTAATGTCTATAGCGGATGGTCCGATCCGTTCGGAGGCCTTGCCGCTCGCAGGATCTTTAGTGTCGCCTCGTCAAGCCAATACTATAACGCTGGCACGGACGGCGCGAGTATTGGGGCGGACTTCACCCAATTACCGCTAGTGAACAATGTCGTCGTAACACCGGCGAACACCAGCGCGACGTTAGAGTTTGACGTCAGCGCGCCCATTGCTGACGTGAAGGGTACACAGGTCTGTGTGCTTGAGGTGTCGGCAAATCGAAATCTGTTCTCTGACTTGGGTAGCTACACGGTGATCCCCGATCTGGACCCGACCGTGAACCAACATGCCGATCTCTCCACGCGGTCCGATGTTGTGGTTGCCGGGAATCATGTGACCTGGCCGTTAAACGGCCTAGCCACCGCCAGCGCCTACTATGGGCGTCTGATGTGTCAGGGAGACACCCAATGGTTCACATTCCAGACCCCGGGGGCTTCGGCGTGCGACCTGAACTTTGATGGCGTGACCAGCGTACTCGACGTGCAACTCGCGGTGAATATGAGCCTGGGAACGACCCCGTGCACAGCCAATATCAATGGCCCTGGTGTGTGCGCCGTAACCACCATACAGCGGGTCGTGAACGCGGCGCTCGGCGGGGCCTGCGTTACAGGGCCGTAATCATATCGTCAGCCCCTGGCCGGTACGTCAACTGAACCACTCTGCGCCTTTACCGTATTGTTCTCCGATGGCTGCGAGACATTGCCGGGGAGGTAGTGGCGAGCGAGAGGCCCGTCCTGATTGTGACGTGCGCCGGTAGCGATTCGAAGCGACAATGGTCCTGAAATGAGTTCGCAGCATTTCCTGGCTTGGTACATCGAGAGGCGGATCGATGCCATTCATATCCAGCCAGGCAAGCCCACCCAAAATCCGCACGTGGAAAGTCTCCACGGCCGGTTGCGGGATGAGTGTCTGAATGTAAGTTGGTTCTGGCATCTGTTCGACGCACGCCGGAAGATCGCCGCCTGGCGCGTCGAATACAACTGCGCGTCCACATTCCGCGCTCGGGTATTTAACGCCAGAGGAGTTTGCGCACCGGACCGCTTCGCCTTTCGTGGTATCGAATAGCACACGTCTGGCTCTGCCGCACGGCTTTCCCTAACGGCTCCGCCGTCGCAACCGAGCCAGCTCCGGCCTTGACCCAGATCCGGCCGCGCGAAGAAGGCCTAGGCGAAGCGGCGGTGGGGGGCACGTCAATTTACGGCCGGGTGAGCGAGGGTAGCGTCGTAAAGGTGTGGGTGGGAGGAGAGCGGATTCCCAGAACACTAATTTGTGCGGCCGCGGGCGTCGTGAACTCCAGGGTGCCGCGTATGCCTTCCGTTTGCGGGAATTGACTTGCCAGTACGAAAGCTCCGTGGCCGTTGGCTGCCAGCGGGATCGCTGAGGTGCCGAGTTGCGCTCCGCTATCGTCGCGAATGATTACCGGCACGCTCACTACCTGCCAGGAAGCGTTACTCACCGCCACTCCCGTGGATATCCCGCCGGTGTTGTCGAAGGCGAGTAGATACGAGCCGGCGTTGCGATTCTCCAGGGGAACTACGGCTTCCTGGCCGTTGGGTTCGTAGCGGAAAATCGCGAAGCCGGAGACGTTGCCATTGGTGGTCAGTTGCGCCGATCCGGTCTGCACCGGGTTCTCCAACGGCCCGGTGCTCTCGATCACTAGCGTGGCGCCAGCACTCAGGGTGCGGTCGATTTTAGTATCGAACACGGAAGTACCGTCGCCTGATTGCAGGAAGGAAAGCGACAGGGCCAGAGGATTGCCGTAGTCGTCAAAGAATTGCAAGTGGGTTTGCGCGGTGCTGATGCCGGTGTTTACCAACACGAAGGTGGTCTTCCAGCCATTTGCCGACGCTATATGAGCTATAGTGCCGCCACCGGCGCTGCCACTGGTTAACGCAGGAATGGTCGTGAGGGTTCCCGGCGTCGCGTTGCGCACTCCCAGGACGCTGATCTGTCCCCCGGGCGGGGTATCGAACTCGACGGTCCCGCGCTGGCCCGCAGTGATCGGGAACGAGTCGGATAATGCGAACGAACTATGCCCGCTTGCTGCCAGGGCGAGGGATCCGGCCCCAATCTGAACCCCAGAATCGTCGCGAATCAGGAGGGAGACATTGGCGGGTTGCGCGGCAACATTGGCGAGGGCTACACTCAGTGAGGCATTGTTGGTGTTATCGAATGCCAGCAGATAAGAACTGGCGTTTCTGGTTTCTAAAGGCACTACGGCCTCTTGTTGGGTGGAATACGAATGGAAGATCGCGAACCCTCCCGTGCTGGCAGTCGCGGTCAATTGGGCGGAACCGATTTGCGTGGGTAAGTTTGCCAGTGGGGCCGTTTGGACGATCAGCGAAGCGTTCGCGGCCAGCGTCCAATCGAAGGACGGCGTGGTTTGCAGGCTTTGATCGGCCGCCTGCTGTGGGAGAAGGAGCGGAAGCGGCAGGGGATTCCCGTTGTCTCCCAGAAAATTGAGTTCGGTCTGAGCGTCGCTGGTACCAGTGTTGACCAGAGTGAAGGTGGTGCTCCAGTTTTCGTCAACTGCCACGTGAGGCATGGAGCCAAGCAGACTGAACTTCGCGGCGCTGGATTGAGTGGTTACCGCGAAGGCGAGAGTTCCACTCCCGGGGGACGGCGAACTACTGTCGACTACGGAAATCGTGTAGCGATAGACGCCGGCCGTGGTGGGAGTCCCGGCGATCTGCGCCGAAGCTCCTTGGCCGATCAGGCTTAGTCCGGGAGGCAATGTGCCGGAGCTGACCTGCCAATTGTAGGGAGGCACGCCGCCGGTCGCGGAACACTGCGCGGAGAAGTATTGGTTCAAAAGCCGCGGGCCAGCGCTGGGCGCACAGCTGATCACGGGCGGGAGAATGAGGGCGATGGTCCCTCCGACGCTGGTGACGGGAAGTGAATTCCCCTGAACATCAGAAGCGCTTCCAACACTGTTTGCAATCGTGATCGCGCCGTTTCTACTCGCGGCGGAGACTTGGAAAGTGGCGGTGGCTACTGTGCCATCCTCCATTACCGTTGCGTTTTCGCCCCAGGCCAGGCAGGTGGCGGCGGAGACTCCGTAGAAACACGTTACTTTTTTCCCGGCGTTGATCGCGGCGGGACCTGCGGCTACGTCGATACTGGTTACGTCGGCTGGATATTGCATGGTCCAGCGAAGGATGGCCGGTTGCACTCCGCCGTTGGCCGAGGTTAACACGCTCAGCACGGCAGTGGAGCCGGGTGTGGTGCTTGTGGAACTGAGGGATAGCGCGCCCTGTTGGCCGAAGGTCGGAACAGCGATCAAAGCAAGGACGCTGCTCCATAGGCGCACCCTTGCGAAGTAAGCCTTCGCTGGAGGTAGATTGCCGAAGAAAAATTCTGTCAAATAGACTCCCGGGCTTGCCATACACAAAAATCGGCCTTAGGTCCTAAACCCAGTAGACTAGTGCAGTCCCGTAGGTTAAGTTCTCTACTCTGATGCAGTACCGGGGTGGGTAGACTTGTAGCTATAGGAAAATTTTACGAGGGAAATTCGGTAAACTTTTCCTCAAACCCCAGCTAACTGCCAGATAAATGAAAATTGTTTGAGAAGCCTAGGCAATTTCTGGCCCACTCTCGGAACGGCGTATCTCTCGTAGATCGGTTTGGCTACGATGAGGGCTTTGGCGACGTAGCGGGGAAGTCTTTTACAGGTAGGATGGATCTAAGTGTTAGCAGATTGGTAAATTCGGAAGCGCCGAGTCTCAAGGTACAGTCGCAGGAAGGGCTTCTCCTCGATTACAAATCCGAAAACCGGATTTACTATAATGACCATGACGTGGCGAGGGTGCTGAGCCAAAGAACTCTCCAGATTCGCGAGTACCTTTTTCAACACTTCCGGGAGGAAAGGATTGAAGAGATAGAGAATCAGGTTCCCATCCGGAAAGACATAGTCCAAGGCGTCAAGATTTATTGATTCGATGATGGCACACCGCTGACTCGGATGGTGGTAGCGGGAAATATTTTGCTTGGCCTCTCGATGAAGTTCCAGGGCGATTTCAAGCCCTTGAACCTTTCGAAAGGGATACTCGGCAGCGATCAACAGCATCCGACCTTTGCCGGAGCCGAGATCAATGAAAGTGTATTCAGAATGATTCTGAATCGGCAATAGGGCCAATATCTGCCTGGCGACAGTGGGACGGGTGGGGAGGTAGTCACCTCCGATTTTCTCCGCACCTACGAGTGTAAGTTGATGCAGAGACACCGGGCTTGAAGTTTGGACATGCCGCGTTGCGTCGAACCACAGGCCTTCGAGCCGGGTCGCGGCGGAGCGAATAAACAGAGGGATGGACATGCTATAGCGGCGCCAGCGACGATTACCCGCTAATGCGCGAGAGGCGAAGTCACACGTTCGATGAAGGTTGGCGTTGGCTGATTCCACAACGCCGGCCTGGCAAATTGGAAAACGCTATAGCCGCCGGAGTCGCTCGGAAACTCGGCCACCGCATTCCAACGCTCTGGAAATTGTCTCACTACATCTGCCACAAGCCTCTCCGGAGGCAGAACGTTTCCCTGAAGCAGACTGCGGACAATCACCAGGTCTATCGGATTTTGTTCGAAATACTGTTCTGCTTCGGCGGGAGTAGCATAGTAGAACTGATACTTCGTGGCGTTCCAATCCGATTTGGACAGCACCTTATTCGGGCGCGCCAGGATGCGCTCGGCACGCGCTGGGTCCCGCATGGCGAATTCGGCAATCATCCCTCCTTCTGCATTAGCAGGTACCAGGATCGAGGCACTCCGTAATTCTTTCGACTGCAAGACGAAATCCGCGATGGGCTGTAACTCGTTAGGCTGCGCCCGCGGAAAAGACACCAGGGCCCATCCACCATAGAGAAGCGTGAAAGCCACGGGAACGGCGGCACCCCAATGGCGCGCGAAAACCAACTGATGAGTCTCGCCCCAATCCGACGCTCTACGAAGTGCCAAGCACATCAGCAAAAGCAAAGACGGCAGAATGGGGATCAGATAACGTCCTTCTGTGGGCACCGGAGCCAGCAGCATCATTAGCACAAGGGCAGATGGCTGCAAGAACAACACCGTTTCCAATTCGTCCAGGCTCCTCCATTTGAGCAGGGCTAAAACCCAGGCGAACGCCAGTAGTACTCCCAGACCGGGTCCGTTTTGCAGCAGGAAAATCTTAAGGTATACGGACACTTTGCTGATGCTGGCGAAATCCTCCAACTGCAGTCCGGTCCGTGCGAAGCGTTGCGTGAGCGCCAGCCAGGGGAGCCAAATTATCCCTATTACCCCTAGCGGCAACCAAAACGACCACCGCCGCAACATCCCCCATCGGCGGCGCAGAACGACGAAGGCAATCGGTAAAAGCATCAGGTACAGGCCCGTGTACTTGGTGAGTATCGTTATACCGGCCAGGATTCCAAAACCGAGCGCGAAAAGTGCCCGCTTGGTTTTCAGATAGCGCCCCAACGCCAAAGTGGCCCATAGACCCAAAAGCGCGATGCTGGTGTCCGTCATTACCAGGTTGTTGTTCCACTCTACTTGCGGCAATAAGCAAAATAGCAGTCCTGCACATGCAGCGGCAGGTGTACTCACAAACCGCCTGGCCACCAAGAAGATGGTCGCCGCCAGCAACGCAGTGATGCTGGCGATCAGCCACAGAACGGCGACACGGCTTTGACCAAACAGGATCATCCAAACGCCCTCAAGGACGTAAAACAGGGGTGGCCAGTGCCCCACCCCGAAATACGGGACGTGCAAGTAGTAATTGATCGCAAACCGCACCGGAGAACCGGGAAACCCGTCGGTAATATAGTCCCGAACCATCAGTCCCGAAAGATAATGAGCCGGTTCGTCGGGGTACGCGCCGAAGCTAGCCTCATCCGCGTGTGCGTGAATTTGTATGGCGCGGACCAGCATCAACGCGAGCAGAGTCATCGCCAGGAAAGTCAATACAAAACGCCACTGTCGGCCCAGCCGGCTACCTTTATTCCCTAGTCGCAGATCGTCTTCGCGGTCTGCGATCTTGCCACGCATCAGCTTCACCTTCGAATCTTTCAGCGGCTTTTTGACCATCTTCTAAAACGTTCGGTCTCCCAGATTTTCCGGATAAACATAGATCGGAAGTCTGGCCCTCAACAATGAGGGCTGCCAGCAGGCTCTCATGTTGCTAATGATAGCGTGCCTGTTTTTCACAAGAAGGCTCAGGCCGACGCACCAAGTGGAATGATTGTCGCGAGAGCGAGCTTAGGTTTCTCGTCCTTCAGAGCGCAAAGCCAGCGTGTGTGGCGTCGCGATGAAACATCTCGACGGTTTCGAGAGAATAGTCGTCTAGATCCTTGCCCACCAGCGCCAACTTGTTCAGCAGATCGTTGGTGGCGGTAATGATGTGGCAGCCGATGGAGTCCGCTTGGAAGATGTTCAGCAGTTCCCGCGGACTGGCCCAGATGAGCTCGATGTTCGAGTATGGCTGTAATAACGTCACGGCCTCGGCCATGACGGGAACCGGATCACGCCCGGTATCAGCGATCCTGCCGGCGAATACCGATACATACGCGGCTGGGCCGCCTGCCAGGGCCGCGCTCACATCTCTGACTTGATCGAGCGTCATCATGGCGGTGACGTTTAGCTTAACGCCTTGGCGAGCTAAGCGGCAGATCAAATCCAGCGAATTTTCGCGGCGGGTATTGGTGACCGGAATCTTGGTGTAGACGTTATCCCCCCAGCGCGAGATCTTGAGCGCCTGCCGCTCCATCTCATCGAATTCGTCGGCGAATACTTCAAGTGAAAGGGGACGATCAGGAACCGCGCTCACGATGTCTTTGGCAAAAGCCTCATAATCCGTGATGCCGGCCTTGCGCATGAGTGTGGGGTTGGTGGTAAAGCCGCGGATGAGTGGGTTCTCATACATCTTCAGGATGCCGGCACGCTCGGCGCCGTCAGCGAACAGCTTTACTTTCAGATCTTTCACCGGCTTGGGGACCGTATTCTTAGGCATTCCGCTTAACCATAGATCGGCTGTTTGGGGCTCAATAATAAGGGCAGCCCGCCGACCTCTTGAGGCTCATGATAGCCTGCGGTTTTCATGGCTGCTGGAGTATCCAGGCGACCGCGGCGCGGAGCGAATTCACAGTCGCCGAGGGCTCGACGGAGGAACGCTTTTCCCGATAGCCGAAGTCGATCCATACGGTCGCGCAACCGGCACTGGCGCCGGCTTCGATATCCCGCCAGCGATCCCCCACCATGAAGCTGCGGGACAAGTCGATGGGATACTTCTCGGCTCCCCGCAGGAGCAAGCCGGGGCGAGGCTTGCGGCAATCGCAGTGGTCTGCATCATCGTGGGGGCAGAGAAAGAAGTCATCCAGCGGCAGGGCTTGCCGCAGAGCTTGGTGGATGGCTTCGACCGCAGATTGCTCCTGCGTCCCGCGGGAAATATCGGGCTGGTTGGTGACTACCAGCAGACGAAACCCGGCCTGCTTCAGAGATTCGAGTGATGCCGGCGCGTCCGGCATTATGATCAAGTCATCGACGCTCGCAGGGGGGTAGGGCTTCCCGTCGCGAATGATTGCCTGGTTGAGTACACCGTCACGGTCCAGAAAAACTGCGCGCTGGCCGGCCACCGCTTAGACCACCGACTCCCACTTAGTTTGTTCCTGCTTGAGATCGGGATGCGAAACCAAGAGGTGCCAGACAACGGCCTGAAACGCTTCGGAGTGTGGCGTGATATGCGCTGGATTTACTACCGGGATCAGCACACACGCGTCGGCGACTTGGGCAGTGTAGCCGCCATCGCGTCCCACGATGCCGCCAACTTTCGCTCCCACCGTGCGGGCGTATTTCAGGGCCTCCACCAAATTGGGGCTCACCTGCTTTTGGAGGTTGCCGCCGCCAACGGAGAAGATCAGCAGCATATCGTCAGGTCGCAGATGGCTGACGCGCAGCCAGCGCTCGAACACAGTCGACCAACCTTCATCGTTGGTGCGTGCGGTCAGCTCCGACACGTTGTCGGTGGGGGCATAGGCTTCAATGCCGGTAATTTTACGAAAGTCGTTGACCGCGTGCGAGGCATTGCCGGCGCTGCCGCCTACACCCAAGATGAACAGCCTGCCTCCGTTAGCACGGGTCCGCGCCAGCAAGGCCACTAGCCGGTCGACGGCTTGGGCATCGATTTTCTTCACTACCTCCGATACTTCTTCGAGAAACTGCTGTGTGAAGGTCATCCGACCTCGTTGGAGACGCGTGGATGCACACTGTGGCTTGGCACTCCCGGCGCTACCCAACTGGCAATGGTGCGCAGACGCGGCGGTAGGAAGTGGGTGATCCAGCCGATCAGACGGCGCGAGGTGCGCCATCCGAAGGTGGGGAGGTCCAAGTGCACACCGGTTGCGGGAAGTATCTGGCAGTAGCGGCGCAGCGGCGGGCCGACTCCACCCCAGAACAGCAGATTAGGAATTTTCGCGGAGATCAAAGCCTCAATCAAATATCCGCGCAAGGCTACGCACAGGGCGCTCTGCGGAAAGTCGCGGTCGTTGTTCATCTGAAAGAACACCACGCCGTAGTCCCGCTCACGCCAGCCGCCCAGGATACTGAGCCACTCCCCATTCTGGTGGCGTAATCCAACGTAGACGGGGTCCTTGACGGTTGCCAGCATTCCAAGAGCTCGGTGGATACCATCCCGGTCAGCTCCGACGACACCTTTTTCCAGGAGTTTAAACGCGGCGCGTTCGAACTCCGCCGGAGGAACCCCTTCGACATAGGTGTGTCCAGCAGCCTCCAGCCGGCGGCGGTAATAGCGAAAATTCCGCCGGGTGTGTTTACCAAGTTTTTCCAGGAATGCTTCATAGCTCTGCCCAAGTTCCACAATACTATGGTGCTCGACGGTGGAATAATGCACATCCAGCGGCCGCGAATTCAGGATCTTTTGGATCGCATCGCGCTCTAACCCCACGCTGGGAATCAGCAATCGCAAGCCGCGGCTTCCCCGTTCATCGATCAAGCGGCGTAATGCGACTTCAAAGACGGCCTGCCGGTTCGCAGGATCGGCCACTACCATGCCGTCCAAGGTCGCGTCCGCATAGATGAGCCCCAGCCCGAAGCCAGCGACTTTTCGCTCCTTGGCATAGACGATACCAATCGTCACTCCGTCACAGGAGACCACCACCGCCAGCGGCGACCAGATATTTCTTTGTACCGAAGCCAAAAAGAAGTGGGGATCGCAGGTGCTGGATCGTTCTGCCAGAAGATGCCGGGCCTCTTGGGATAGCTGCGAAAATTGCGCGGAGGAATAAATGATTTCCGTGGAGTACGCACCCCTGCCCACCGCCACGAGCGGCTTCCCCGATTGTTGAATCATAGTCGACTCTGGCTTTAAGGCCCAGATTCTCCAGTGCGACTTTCCAATGGATGAACGAACTCACCCGGTTGTCTCAGTATATATGCGGAACCGAGGATTATCGACCCGACCCAGTTTAGGGGTACTAGTCCTTTGGATGATGTTGGATCTGGTGTGGGTCCGCCAAGCGCGAACTCCCGGTATTTCCCACTTGCTTGTAAACCCTTTCGGCGGGAAGGGATCTAACCGTTCGAATGGGAACGGTTGTAACACTTGGCGTAGCGGACGCGGGCGGCACCGGAACCGATAGCTCCGTGGAGTTTGACGCGCTGGTGCAGGCGTACCGGCCGCGGGTCTTTCGGTTTCTGCTGGCCTCGCTCCGCGACCGGGAATCCGCCGAAAACCTGACACAGGACTGTTTTCTGCGCGCCTATCGCGCCCGCGACCAGTTCCGCGGCGCCTCCAGCCAAGGCACTTGGCTGATGCAGATTGCCATCAATCTGGTGCGCAAACACGAAAGTAGCAGCCGTTTGAAGTTTTGGAGGCGTGCGCTGCATCCGGGCGTGCATCCGGAGGATCTGGGCGATTGGATTTCGGATCGCCAGGTAACGCCGGAAGCGGCAATTGTGGCGAAGGAACAAGTGCGGGCGATCTGGAGCGTGGTTGCGCAACTCTCCGAGCGCCAACGAACCGTCTTCTTGCTTCGTTTTGTGGAGGAGATGGATCTTCTCGAAATCGCGGGAGCTACCGGAATGAAAGAGGGAACCGTGAAGACGCATCTGTTTCGAGCTCTGCAATCGGTCCGCGCAAAGCTGGAGGTAACCAAGTGAACACGCATCTCTCCGCGCTGCAGATTTCCGAATGTCTCATCGACGGCAGCGAGCCGTTCGTCGAACAGCACGCCCGCGAATGCGACGATTGCCGGGCCGAGCTAGAATTCCTGGGGGATTCGCTGTCCAGGTTTCGTGGAGCCCTGGGACGCTGGAGCAGCCACGTCGATGGTGCGGAATATCAGATTGTCTTTCGCGGCACGCCGGCACGGCATGTCCACGGTTCATGGCGCCTTGCGGGCGTATCGTCGCTGGCGGCTCACGCCATGCTGCTGGCCGCGGTATTTGTATTGGGCACATTCCATCCGGTCCAGAGCCTGGTGAAACAGCGGTTCACGGAGCTGATAGTCGATCTGCGTCCCTACCTGGCGGAGAACAAGCGGCACTCCGGTGGGGGCGGGGGCGGCGGCGCGCGTCAGGTTCTGGATGCCAGCAAAGGCAAGCTGCCCAAGCCTGAGCCGCGCCACTTCAATCCGCCGCGCGTCGATCCGGTGGAGGCCAAGCTGCAGATGCCGCCGTCTATTATTGCGCCGCCCGACGTGCCGAATTTGCAAGCCAATAACTTCGGCGACCCGCTCAGCAAATTGGGTATTCC